>Ga0207684_10002379_pt1 | contig 19034 bp, 16 predicted proteins | sample KBSK5501metaG_FD_184342 | JGI IMG/M metagenome (GOLD analysis project Ga0207684, IMG submission 184342) | Corn, switchgrass and miscanthus rhizosphere microbial communities from Kellogg Biological Station, Michigan, USA - KBS K5-50-1 metaG... | ecosystem: Host-associated > Plants > Roots >...
CACGGCGCTGGGAGCCGCGTGGCTGTCGGGCATCAATCTGTACGCCACGGTGGCGACTCTCGGGATCCTCCAGCGGCTCGGGCTTGCCCGTCTACCCGGCGATCTCGCCGTTCTATCCCACGGATGGATCATCGCCCTGGCCGTGAGCCTCTATGTCATCGAGTTCGTCGCGGACAAGATTCCCGTGGTGGATTCGGTCTGGGACGCGATCCACACGTTCGTGCGCGTCCCCGCCGGCGCGATTCTCGCGGCGTCTGCGTTTGCGGATTTCGATCCGCCGGTGCGCGTCGCCGCCCTGCTCGTCGGCGGCGGCCTCGCGCTTGGCTCGCATGGCGGCAAGGCGGTCACGAGGGTGACCGTCAACTCGGTGGCGCCCGGCGCCGGCGCGGCCGTGAGCGTCGCGGAGGATGCCCTCGCCGTCGGCTCCGCGGCGTTGATGACGTTCTTCCCGCTGGTCTTCCTCGGCCTCCTCGTGCTCCTGCTCATCGGGACGGCGTGGCTGATCCCGAAGATCGCGCGCGTCCTGCGGCGCGTGCCGGCGCTGCTCCGCGGCTCCTTCTCGCCCGGGCCGTAGCTAGATCTGACGTCTTCTCACGCTATGGTAGATGACCAGAACGACGAGCGCGCCGATGATGGATGCGATGAATCCGGCATTCTGGTTGGCTCCGTAGAGTCCGATCATCCGGCCCATAAAGGTGGCGACGAGCGCCCCTGCCATGCCCAGCAGGGCTGTCATGAAGAAGCCTCCCGGATCTCGCCCCGGCGTGATCAGCTTCGCGAGGGCGCCGACGGCCGCGCCGATGATGACGATCCAGATGAGCTCGAGCATGGCGTTCCCTCCCAGACGACGCGGGGCGCGTCGCTGCGTCTCAGTGTCGGGGAAGCCGACGCGCGCTCAAATGGGACCTTGGGCCTAGGGAGATGGATCGGCCTAGCCTTTCACCGCACCCGTGAGCGCCGTGACGTAATGCTCGACGAAGAAGGAGTAGACGAGCGCGACCGGGATCGAGCCGAGGAGCGCGCCGGCCATGAGCGGCCCCCAGTAGAAGACGTCGCCGCGGACGAGCTCGGTGAACACGCCGATCGGGATTGTCTTCTGCTGCGGTGACGAGAGGAAGACCAGCGCGTACAGAAACTCGTTCCACGACAAGGTGAAGGCGAAGATTCCGGCCGAGAGGATGCCGGGGACGGCGAGCGGGAAGCTGATGCGAACCATGGCCTGGATGCGGCTCGCGCCGTCGATGCGGGCGCACTCCTCGATCTCGCGGGGAATGGTCTTGAAGTATCCCATCAGGAGCCACGTGCAGAACGGGATCAGGAAGGTCGGGTACGTGAGGATCACGGCCCACGGCGTGTCGCCGATCCCGAAGGCCTTGACGACATCACCGAGCGGAATGAAGAGCAGGGTCGGCGGCACCAGGTACGTGATGAAGATCATCGTGCCCAGCGGCGGCGCCCACCGGAACTGCAGGCGCGCCAGCGCGTAGCCCGCGAGCAGCCCGCAGAAGAGCGAGATGGCGGTCGAGACGATCGCAATGAAGAGCGTGTTCCACGCCCACCGCAGAAAGTAGGTCAGCTCGAACAGGTCCTCGAAGTGCTTGAACGTGGGATGCAGTGTGAAGAACGGATTCATCTTGACGTTGTACAGCTCGACATCGGGACGGATGGACGTGACCACCATCCAGTAGAACGGAAACAGGGTCGCGCCGACCATCAACGCCAGGGGGATGTGGAACGTGAACGCGCGCTTCAGTGGGCTTCCGTATCGCACGGCCATCGGTCAGTCGCTCCGCCGGATGTACCAGAGCTGGAACACGATGACGGCGAGGAGGAACGGGAAGAGGGAGAGCGAGATGGAGGCGCCCTGGCCGAGCTTGGCCGCCCGCATGGCGATCTCGTAGGCGTAGGTGCCGAACACGTGCGTGCTGCTGTAGGGCCCGCCCCGGGTCAGCACGTAGATGAGCTGGAAGTCGGCGAACGTGGCGATCATCGAGAACAGGACGACCACGAGCATGATGGGCTTGATCAGCGGCAGCGTCACGCGCCAGAACCGCTGCCAGGCGTTGGCCCCGTCGATCTCCGCCGCCTCGTGCAGATCGGGGTTGACGGTTTGCAGGCCGGCCAGCAGCGTGATGGCGAAGAAGGGCATGCCGCGCCACACGTTGACGGCGATCAGGCAGCCCATGGCCATCGTTCCGTCGCCCAGCCACAGAATGCGGCTCGAGATCAGGCCGGCGTTCAGCAGCATCCAGTTGAAGACGCTGAAGGTCGCGTCGAACATCCATTGCCACGCCAGCGTGCTCAGGACCGTGGGCACGATCCAGGGCAGCAGCATGGACGCGCGCACGATCCGCTTGAACCGGAAGTGGTGGTTCAGCAGCAGCGCCGCCACCATTCCGAGCGCCAGCTTGAAGAAGGTCGCGATGAACGTGTAGACGAACGTGTTCTGGAAGGCGCGCAGGAAGATCGTGTCGTTCAGGTTCACGCGGAAGTTTTCGAGCCCGACGAAGGCGCCGGGCCGGCCGACCACCTTGTCGCTGATCGCCAGCCAGATGCCGAGGACGAACGGGTAGGCGATGAAGAGCGTCAGGATCACGAGCGCGGGCGTGAGCAGCACACCCGCGAGGATGTGCTCGCGCTCGAGCAGCCGGCCGAGCCCGCCCGGACGGCGCGCGGCCGGTACCGCCACCACGACGGGGACGGGAACGGCGGAGGCGGCCGGACTCACACGTCGCGCCATCTCGCGTGTGCCTACGCGTACGCCTTCTTCAGCTCACTTTCGGCCCACTTCGCGGCATCCTCAGGCTTCATCCCCTTGATGGCCTGCGCGTACATGTCCACGAGGATGTATTTCACGAGCGCCTCGGAGGCCTTCCGGCTCGGCGGGCCGGGATAGCCGGGCCAGCGGCCATACTTCGACGCCTCCTTGAAGGGGACGAGCTTGGGATCGCGCTCCCATAACGCGTGTTTCTCCCAATAGGGGGTCGGTCCGACGACGTAGCCGTCGTTCGCCGCCATCCACTTGTCGTACTGCGGCCGGTCCATGAACCAGCGCAGGAACTCCTTGGCCACCTGCTGGTTCTTCGAATACTTCATGACCGCGCGCCCCTGACCGCCGATGTTGTAGAAGCGGCCCCCCGGCCCCTTGGGCATATGGGCGTGGTTCGTGGCCTTCGCGATATCGGGGAATTGCCGCTTCGCGACGAAATAGATGCTCGCGCCATTGATCGTCGCTGAGATCGTACCGGCTAGATACGCGCGGTTGTTGCTGGAGTCGTCCCAGGCGAGCCCGCCTTCGTCGAGGCAATCCTTCCAGAACGCAACCGTGAATTTGACCGCCTCGATGGTCTCCTTGCTATTGATGATGACCTTGCCTTTGTCGTCGACCTCGGCGCCGCCGAAGCCCCAGGTCACCGAGTAGGCCCAGTTATTGGGATCACCGAGGCTGTGGCCGAAGGCCTGTCCGAGCGGGCGGTTTTTCTTCTTGAGCTCGGTGCCGACTTTTCGAAGCTCGTCCCAGGTGTCCGGGAACTTCGCGGCGCCTGCTTCCTTGAACCAGTCGTCGCGATACGCCCAGGTCGAAGGAACCGAGCAGAGCGGCACCGCCTTCCAGCGACCATCGACGACGCTGACCTTTTTATTGTGCTCGTAGTAGGCACCGTCTCGCTTGGCGATCTCCTCGGCCACGTCGTCCACGTCGGCCAGGCCGTCGGCGTAGAGATGCGGCCAGTTGGAGATCATCATGATGATGTCGGGCCCTGATCGAGTCTCGATGGCCGAGGCGATTCGCGGATTCAGATCGTTCATGTTGATCTGATCGACGGTAACCTCGACGCCCGCCACCTTGCCGAACTCGGCGGCCAGACGCTTGAACTCCACGTCGGAGGCGGGCACGAAGCTCACCCATTCGAGGACGTTGAGCCGCGTTCCCTTCGGAAAGCTGGGGGCTTTCTGCGCCGCGACGATGGCTGGAATGCCGCCCGCGACGACCCCCGTCGCCGCGCCCGCCATCACCGTGAGAAACGCTCGACGATTCCCGACCTGCGAGCCTTCCTGGTGCGCCATGGCTTCCTCCTGCCCAGGGCAGCCGGTCCGACGGTGGCGCAGATGGAAGCACCGCGCGCGAGCTATGTCAAGGAGGCTTGCTCGTCCGCGCCTTCAGCGCCCCACCGTCACCAGAAATCGCTCCGCGTTCCGTCTCAGCACGCGCTCGAGCACGTCCTCGCCGTAGCCCTCGGACTTCCAGTCGGCGAGCAGCCGCTCGTAGCCGAGCAGGGGATAGTCGGCGCCGAACATCACGCGATCCTGTAGCCGGCGGCTGATCTCGAGCTTGAGATCCGCCGTGAAGTAGCGCGGCGACCAGCCGTGCAGCTCGTACCACACGCTGGTCTTGTGCAGGAGGATGGCGATCATCTCTGTCTGCCACGGCCACGCCGGGCGCGAGGCGACGACGATCAGCTCGGGATGCCGCGCGGCGACCTCGTCGAGATGGCGTGGATGGCTGGTGTCCAGCCGCACGCCGCCGCCGCCGGGCTGGCCGGCGCCGAGACCGGTCGTGCCGACCATGATCAGCACGGGCGCGCGCGCGTCGGCGCACAGGCGATAGAGCGGCTCGTACGATGGATCGTCGGCCGGCACGTTGAAGCCCGAGCCCGGCACGCCGAGGCCGACGGCGCCGGGCGCGGCGCGCAAACACCGATCGAGCTCGGCGACGGCGTTGCGGCCGTGGCGCGGATCGACGTGCAGCCAGTGGCCGAGGATGACGTCGGGATGCGCGCGCTGCGTCTCGAACGCGTAATCGTGCAGCGTGCGCGCCTCGTCGATCGACTGTGACATGCGCACGCCGAGGTCGAGCATCACGCGCACACCGGTCTTTCGGAAATGCTCGGCCATCTCGGCCTCGGTCACGTAGCGCGGCGTGGACTTGAACACGCGCTCTTGCTGCGCCAGCTCCTGGGGCGTCTGGAACGGATAGCCGCGCCGCGTGCCCCAGTGCGAGTGCATGTCGATGATCACGCGCTCCCCGCCTGTCCGTCCCCAGCCTGAGAGCGCCGCGCCAACACCTGACGTGTGAGCGCGTGGCGCTGGATCTTTCCGGTCGGCGTGAACGGGAACTCGTCGAAGATCTCCAGCTCCTCGGGCAGCTTGTAGGTCGCGACGCCGTCGCGCAGGTACGCGACCATCTCGGGCAGGCTTACGCTCTTGCCCGGACGCGGGATCACGCACAGACAGTTGCGCTCGCCCAATCGCGGATCGGGCACGCCGACGATCGCGGCGTGCAGAACCCCGGGATGCGTGTAGAGAATCTCCTCGACCTCGCGCGGAAAGAACTTCTTGCCGCCGCGGTTGATCATCTCCTTGAGGCGCCCGACGATGCGCACGTTGCCCGCACGGTCGATGACGCCGAGATCGCCGGTGCGGAACCAGCCGTCGGCGGTGAAGAGCTCGGCGTTCGCCGCCGGGTTCTTGTAGTAGCCGAGATGCACCGAGGGGCCCTTGGCGGCGATCTCGCCCTCGGCGCCGGGCGGCACGTCGCGGCCGTGCTCGTCGATGAGGCGCAATTGCATGCGCGGCGCTGCGCGGCCGATGGTCCCCGTGACGGCCTCGGGATCGTCCAACAAGCGCGTGAACGTGTGGAAGCCCGTCTCGAGCATGCCGTAGAGCTCGATCAGGTGGCCGGGCATGCGCGCGCGGTACGCGCGAATGGTCTCGATGGGGCACGACGCGCCGCCCGTGATGACGACGCGCAGCGAGGACAGAGCGACGCGCGCCAGCTCGGGGTCGTTCAGCATCGCGATGATCGAGGCCGGCGCGCTGGGGAGTAACGTCACGCGCTCGCGCTCGATCAGCTCCAGCGCCGCGCGCCCGCTGAAGCGATCCAGCAGCACCGCGCGCGCGCCGGCCATGATCGACTGCAGCAGCGTCAGATACCCCCAGTTGAGGCCGAGCGGCAGATAGATGAGGAAGACCTCGCGCTCGGTGACGTTCATCGCGCCGTTCAGGATCTCGCCCGCGGGCAGCGTCGTCTGGAACGAATGCGTGACGCCCTTGGGATTGCCGGTGGTGCCGGAGGTGAACGCCATGCGCATGACCGCGTCGGGCGCCATGCGATACGGCTTCAGCGGCGGTGGCGCGGAAGGGCCGTAGATCAGCTGGTCGAGCGAGAGCGTGCCCGCGTCGCCAGATGACTCACCGCCGCCGAGCACCAGCACGGCCTTCAGCCCTTCCAGCTTCGGTCGCAGCTGGCGGACCATGTCCACGTAGTCGAAGCCCTTGAACGTGGCGGGGCAGACGAACGCGCGGCTCTCTGAGAACCGCACGATGTACTCCACCTCGCGGCTGCGGAAGTCCGGCCCGATCTGGTTGGCGATCGCGCCGATTCGCTCGCAGGCGAAGAACACGTACGCGAACTCGACCCAGTTGGGGAGCTGGATGGTGACGACGTCGCCGGCGCCGAGGCCCAAGCTCTGCAGCGCCGCCGCCGTGCGGTCCACGCGCGCGAGCAGGTCGCCGTACGTGACGCGGTGGCGATGGTCCACGATCGCCTCGCGGTCGGGGTGCGCGGCGGCGCGGCGCGCGAGGATGTCGTGAAAGGTGTCAGTGCTCGGCATGAACGAACCGGTCCGGCAGGAACCACGCGAACCCGCCGACGAGGAGCCCCACCAGGATCCACCACGCGACGAGGGCCACCGACGCGGTCGAGACCAGGCCCGCGGCCGCATGCCCGAGGAGATGACCGCTGTCCACCATCCAGTGCCAGGCCGCGTGGCCGAGGACGATGGAGAGCACCAGCACGCCGAGTCGCCTGCCCGTGACGTACGTAAAAACGAGGCCCAGCACGACGAACGCGAGCAGGAGTGCTGTGACTTCCCCGAGCGCGACGCCAAGATTGAACGCGACGGCCGACACGGCCGTATGAGCGCCCGCGTACTGCCAGTCGTCGAGCAGCGCATGCCCGAAGTCGAATCCGCTGAGCACGCCGACGACGCTAGCGATGAACCAGCGACGGCGGAGGCTGGGCGCCACGGCGTTCTCGAAAGCCAGGAACAGGACGCCGACGGCCAGGCACGTCGCCAGGAGCGGCGCCATGACTCGCGGGTCGGGCGGGGCACTCAGGGCGCCGGCCGTGAGGCTCGCCGCTTGAAGTCCCGTGAGCGCCATGACGGCCGCCAGGAGACCGCCGAACTGTCGAAACGGCGCGGCGAGACAGAGCAGGAACGCCAGGCGATCGAGCGAGAAGGGAAGGACGAGGCCATTGCGTACGAACGTCGAGGCGGCTTGATACCAGCGCGGGTCGAGTGGCACGCGCCACGAGCTGCCGGGAAGGTCGAAGACGCGCGTCGGCCCGCCCGCGGATAGAAACTCGAGATGGAGCTTGATGCGTTGGCCCAGCTCGGGCGCCACGTTCACGCGCACGGAAAAATCGGCCCGCGGCGATGTCACCGGATATTCCAGCGCGACGTCGAGAAACCCCTGGTTCCAGTAAAGATCGGTGTCAGACGGCAGCGTCGGTCCGTACACGTGGGCGCGCGCGGCGGCGTAGCTCGAAAACGACGAGTCCGAGGGAAGCGCGACGCGCGCCTCGCTGCGCGCCGGTGCGAGCGGCGCGCCGTTCTCGAACAGCTCGATCTGACGGGCGGCCGCGGCCGTCGCCGCTCGGAGCCGGTCGTCGATGCGCGTCAGGTCCAGGTAGCCCGGTCCGCGCTTGGGAAAGTTGAAGCTACCCAGCAGCACCATGGGGACCCTGACGAGGAGCTCGAGACGACCATCCTCCGGCCTGGCGAACGCCTGCAGAACGACCTGGGGCGGGAGGTCGCTGCCATTGGCGCTCGCGAATCGCGACGTGAATGTCGACGCCGCGAGCGCCAGCGCCACCACGACCGCGGCGGCTGACACAGCGCGCCACCACGTATGCCACGCGCCGACGCCGTCGCCGAGCATGGCGTGATTGTATCTGTTGACACCGCCGCCTTCGACTCGTATACCGTTCCTGCGCGTTCTCGGATTCGCAACCGCCGAGTTCGCGGCGCAGAAAGCTTCGGTGAGCATGATCGCAAAGGTGCGATCGCGTCGTATTGCTGCAGCCGCGCGTAGCCCTCCGTCGACCACTCCTGGCCGATCGTCTCAGTCCCTGTTGTTTGCTGCGAACTCCGGCTGAAGTAAGGAGATCTCCCGTGAAAGTCGGACGTTATCTCTACGTCGCCGTGGTAGTGGCAGCACTCGCGATCTCCTGGAGCGTGTGGCAACCGGTCACGGCCAAAGCGGATCGCGCCGGATCCCAGGTCCCCCGATTCGTGGTCGACCCGTTCTTCCCCAAGCCCTTACCCGACAACTGGGTGACGGGCGAGATCGGCGGAACCTGCATCGACGCCAATGACCATCTCTTCATCGTGACGCGCGGCTTTCAGACCGGCGGCCTGGTCTCGCCTGAGGGGGTCGGGGGCGCGCCCAAGTCGGTCGCTTCGCCGCCCGTCATCGAGTTCGATCAGGACGGCAACGTTGTCAACTCGTGGGGGGACCCTTCGCTCGTCGCGACCGGCCCGAACGCGGGAAGGAACGCCGTCTTGCCGAACGGCACCCACGGCTGTTTCGTCGACTACCAGGGCAACGTGTGGATCGGCGGCAACAGCGGCGACGGCGTCGTGCAGAAGTACTCGCACGACGGCAAGACGCAACTGCTGCAGATCGGAACGAAGTTCGTCTGTGACACGCCGACCGGTGCCTGCGCCAATGTCGGCGCGACTGGCAGCAGTCACACCCTGCTGAACCTGCCGGCGGACATCGCCGTCGATCCGAACCCCGATCCCGTGACCGGGAAGCGAGGCAACGTCTACATCGCAGACGGCTACGGCAATCATCGCGTCGTGGTCTTCGACAGCACCGGCGTCTTCGTACGCCAGATGGGCAGCGTCGGCAGCGGAGACGGCCAGTTCACGAGCGGCGGTGGCGGTCACCCGCACTGCGTCGTCCTCGGCGGCGACGGGCTCGTGTACGCGTGCGATCGCGGTCAGGACCGGGTCAACGTCTTCCGTAAGGACGGCACGTTCGTGAAGGCCATTCCCGTGGTTCCGGGGACCGGCACGCCCGGCATCGGCACCGCGGGCTCCGCGTGGGATGTGGATTTCTCGCCGGATAAGCGCCAGCAGTTCATGTACGTGTCCGACGGCGGCAACGAGATCATGTGGATCTTCGATCACGCGGTGGACACGATCCTCGCCGGCTTTGGTCGTCCCGGTCACATGGCGGGTGACTTCACGTTCCTGCACATGATGGCCATCGACTCGAAGGGCAACCTCTACGCGGGAGAGACGATCGGCGGCCGGCGCATTCAGAAGTTCGTGCGGAACGGTGACGTGCCGACCGACAACCTCCAGGTCGTCACCCCGGCAGGCAACCCCAATCAACGCCTGCTCCACTACGATCCCGTCAAGAACAAGAGCACGGACGACGACTAGCCTCCGCTGATCACCTGGCGGCCGGAAGCCCCACGGCTTCCGGCCACCTGGCCCGCCGAAAGCGGCCGGTATAGTGCGCAAGTTCACGCTCGCCACAGCCGGTAGCGAATCTTGGGGAGGGCCGTGACAAGGCTCCCCAGGGTCGGCTATTGTTGTTGACGCATGACTGACGCCTCGCGCTGCGCGGTCTGCTCGAAGCCGATCCTGCCGGGGGAGCGCCCTGCCACCGGCGAGGACATCCACGCGGGGTGCGATCGGCGCACTCGCGCCCGAGCAGCGGAGGCCGCGAAGTGCATCGTCTGCAACGAGACGATCCGATCCAGTGACGGCACCGCCCGGCTCGACGACGTGCTCGTTCACGGCGCCTGCTACGTGCGCGCGCGTCAGTCCGAACGCAAGCCGCCGGCCAAGGTCATGAACGGCGCGAGCGCCACGACGCAGACCGTCGGTTTGGTGCCGCGGCTCCTGCGTCGGGTCTTCGGTTCGCGCTCCGCCGCTCGGTAGTCTCGCCCCTCGCATCCGCCAAGCGCGCGTCTATAATCGGGCCTCGATCAAGGAGGCCGATCATGAGGAGACGCCGCTTTCTCGAAATTTCCGTGGCCACCCTGGCCGCTCCGACATTCCTCCGGCGCGCCTGGGCGCAGGGGCCGATCAAGATCGGAATGCCGACCGCGCTGTCGGGCAGCTATGCCCAGTACGGCATCCAGGCCAAGCGCGCGGCCGATCTCTTTGCCAAGGACGTGAAGGCCAAGGGGATCCTCGGCCGGCCCGTCGAGTTCATCTTCGAGGACACGGCGGGCGATCCGGCCACCGCGGTGCGCAAGGCCCAGAAGCTGGTCGAGAAGGACGGCGTGAAGTTCCTCACCGGCGTGGCGCTCTCGTCGGAAGCGCTTGCGGTCTCCGCCAAGTGTCCCGAGTGGAAGGTCCTCTTCATGTCGACGATCAACGGGGCGGGCGCGCTCACCGCGAAGTCGTTCCATCGCTACTTCTTCCGCGTGAACACCAGCGGCCCGATGGGCGCGCGCGCGATCAGCCTCTATCTCGCGGAGTCGCCGATGAAGCGCTTCTTCGCGCTGGGCAGCGACTACGCGTGGGGCCGCGACAGCGCGGCGTCGTTCACCCAGCAGATCACGGCGGCCAAGAAGGACGTCGTCGGCAGCGACTATCCGCCCGTCGGCACGAAGGATTTCGCCAGCTACATCGCCAAGATCAGGCAGTCGCGCGCCGAGGGCGTCTACCTCGCGCTGCCCGGCCAGGACGCCACGATCTATATGAAGCAGGCGCACCAGTTCGGCCTCAACCGCGAGGTGAAGCCGATCATGGAGATCCTGGAGCTGGAGAACATGAAGGCCGTGGGCGATGCGATGGTCGGCGCCATCGGCAGCTCGCGCTATCCATTCACCGTCGACACGCCGAAGAACCGCGACTTCGTCAAGCGTTTCCACGAGCTACACGGTGTCTATCCCGACATGTTCGACGGCGAGACGTACGAGGGCTTGGAGTGGCTGGCGCAGGTGATCGCCAAGGCCGGCACCGACGACGTCGAGAAGGTCATCGACGCGTGGGAGGACTCGACCTACGATGGCCTCGAGGGCCCGTTCCTCATGCGCAAGTGCGACCACCAGGCCGTGCAGCCCGGGTTCGCGGTCGAGTGCGTAAAGGATCCGAAGTATCCGCATCCGATTCCGAAGATCCTGGCGACGTACCCCGGCGACAAGGTGACGCCGAAGTGCCGGACGGAGGAATTCTCCTAGCCCGTGGCCAACCTGCTCGAGCAGCTGCTCAACGCGCTGGCGCTCGCGGGCCTCCTGTTCCTGGTGTCCGCGGGACTCTCGCTGGTGTTCGGCATCCTGCGCGTCGTCAACTTCGCGCACGGCGTGTTCTACATGCTGGGCGCCTACCTCGGCTTCACGACGGTCGCGCTGACCGGCTGGTTCTGGCCCGCGCTCTTCGTGGTGCCGCCGGTCGTCGGCGTGCTCGGCGCGGTGCTCGAAGCCTCCACGCTGCGGTTCATCTATGGCCGCCAACCGATCTACCAGCTGCTGCTGACGTTCGGTATAGCGCTGATCCTGGAAGAAAGTATCCGCGTGCTCTACGGACCGACCGCCAAGGGCGTGGAGCCCCCGGCGCTGCTGCAGGGCGCGATCGACCTGGGCGGCCTGCTCTACCCGCGCTATCGGCTCTTCCTGGTCGCGCTCGGCTGCACCGTCGGCGTCGCCGTGTGGCTCTTTATGAAAGCGACGCGCGCCGGCCTCGTCATCCGCGCGGTCGCGCAGAATCACGAGATGGCGGACTGCCTCGGCGCCAACGTCGCGCGCGTGCGCACGCTCGTGTTCGGCGCCGCGTGCGCGCTGGCCGGGCTCGGTGGCGTGGCGGCGGCGCCCATGACCACCGCGTACCTCGGCATGGGCATCGGCGTGATCGTCGACGCGTTCGTGGTCGTGGTCATCGGCGGCCTCGGCAGCATCGTCGGCTCGATGGCCGGAAGCCTGATCGTGGGCGCCGCGCAGACGTGGGGCGCGTTCTACCTGCCGGAGACGGCCATGGTCATCATGTACGCGGTGATGGGCGTGATCCTCGTCTTCCGGCCGTGGGGCCTGCTCGGCGAGGAGGAATGAGCCGGTCGCGGCTGCTGGCGCTGGCGGCGCTCGTGGTGCTCGCGATCGTGCCGTGGGTGCTCGCGCGCCACCAGCTCTCGCTGCTCACGGATCTGCTGATCGCCGGGCTCTTCGCGATGTCGCTCGACCTGATCATGGGCTACACCGGCATGGTCTCGTTCGGCCACGCGGCGTACTTCGGCCTCGGCGCCTACGCGAGCGCACTCGTCCTGCTGCACTTCGCCCAGCCGGTTCCCATCGCGCTGCTCGCGGGCGCGCTGCTCGCGGGTGCGGTGGCGGTGCCGGTCGGCTGGTTCTCGACGCGCGCCACCGGCATCTACTTCGCGATGCTGACGCTGGCCTTCGCTCAGTTTCTCTATACCGTGGCCTACAAATGGCGTGACCTCACCGGCGGCTCCGACGGCATCGCGGGCGTGCCGAAGACGCAGCTGTTCTGGGGCGGACCCAGCCTCGCCTCGCCGAACGCGTTCTACTTTCTGGTGGCGGTCTGCGTCGTGCTGTCGCTCGTCCTCTGTCGCGCGGTGGTGCGCTCGCCGTTCGGCCGGGCGCTGCAGGCGATTCGCGAGAACGAGCGGCGGTTCACGAGCCTCGGGCGGGACCCGCGGCCGTTCAAGCTCGTCGTGTTCGTCATCGCGGCGATCTTCGCCGGCCTGGCCGGCGCGCTGTTCGCGCCGTTCCGTGGATTCGCCTCGCCGGAGGTGATGTTCTGGGTCTTCTCCGGCCAGGGACTGATGATGGTCGTGATGGGCGGGATCGGCACGCTCGTCGGCCCGATCCTCGGCGCGATGGTGTTCATCCTGATCCAGGAGGTGCTCTCGAGCTACACGGAGCACTGGATGATCTTCACGGGGCTCGTCTTCGTGTTGATCGTCATCTTCCTCCCGGGCGGTCTCGTCGGGACGGCGCGGCGAATCGGGGTCCGCGAGTGACGCCGCCGCTGCTGGAAACGCGCGGGCTCGGGCGCGCCTTCGGCGCCCTACGGGCCGTCGCCGACGTGACGCTGGCCGTGCAGCCGATGGAGTTGCGCGCGGTCATTGGTCCCAACGGCGCCGGCAAGACCACGCTCTTCCACCTGATCTCCGGCCTGCTCTCACCGACGTCGGGTCGGGTGCTCTTTCGGGGCGACGACGTCACCGCGCTCACCGCGCCGGCGCGCTGCCGGCGCGGGATCTCGCGCACCTTTCAGATCACCAGCATCTTTCCCGAGCTCTCCGTGCTGGAGAACGTCCGTGTCGCCGTCCAGCTCAAGACCGGCGACAACTTTCGAGTGCTCGGCGGAAGGGCGGTGCTCGAGGCCACCGAGCAGCGCGCGCGTGAGAGTCTACGGCTGCTCGGTCTGCTCGGCCGGGCCGGCGAGCTGGCCTCCACGCTGCCGCATGGCGACCAGCGGCTGCTCGAGATCGCGATGGCCGTGGCGCAGGAGCCGGCGCTGCTGCTGCTCGACGAGCCCACGCAGGGGTTGTCGCCGGAGGACACGGCGGCCACCGTCGCGGTTATCCGGCAGGTGGCCCGGGAGCGCAAGCTGACGATCATTCTCGTCGAGCACGACATGGACGTCGTCTTCGATCTCGCCGATCGGATCAGCGTGCTGCACTTCGGCCAGCTCATCGCCGAGGGAACGTCCGCCGAGATCCGCGCGAACGCCGACGTGCAGAAGGCCTATCTCGGTGGCGTCGACTGACATGCTGCTCGCCGTCGACGGGCTCCACACGTTCTACGGCAAGAGTCATGTGCTGCGCGACGTCTCCTTCGCGGTGCCGGCGGGGCAGATCACCGTGCTGCTCGGGCGCAACGGCGCCGGCAAGACGACGACGCTGCGCTCGATCATGGGCCTCACCCCGCCGCGCGCCGGCGCCGTGCGCTTCAAGGACCGCGAGATCACCGGGCAGCCGCCGCACCGCGTCTTCCGCCTCGGCGTCGGCTACGTCCCCGAAGGACGCCAGATCTTTCCGCACCTGGACGTCGGCGAGAACCTGCGCCTCGCCGCGCGCTCCGGTGGCGAGAGCAGGCGATGGACGCTCGAGCGGATCTTCGAGTACTTCCCCGTGCTGCGCGAGCGCTGGGGCCAGCGCGGCCGGAGCCTCTCGGGCGGCGAGCAACAGATGCTCGCCATCGCCCGCGCGCTCGCCGGCAATCCGGATCTCGTGATGCTCGACGAGCCCTCGCAGGGACTCGCGCCGCGGCTCGTGCGCGAGCTAGAGACGCTGATGGTGCGGCTCAAAGGCGAAGGCGTCACGATCCTGCTCGTCGAGCAGAACGCGCGCATGGCGCTGGCGGTGAGCGATCAGGTGCTCGTGTTGAACAAGGGCACGGTGGTGTTCGCGGGCGCCACCACGGAGTTCCACCGGCGCGAGGCCGAGCTCAAAGGGCGCTACCTGTCGGTATAGCAAATGGTCTGGTTGCTGATCGCGGTTGCGTTGTTGTCGGGCTGTGGGACGCCCGGGCCGCATCGGACGACGGCGCTGGTCTTCGATGATCGAGCGCCCGCCGGCCTCGGTCACGATCCGGACGAGGTTCACATCGCGCAGGTCGTGGCCCCGCTCATTCGTGATCGTCTGGGGTTGCCGTTCCCGGAACGCACCACGGTCCGCGTCTATGTGAATCAGGCGACCTTCGCCGAGGGACTGACCCGCGAGGGCGGACACGTCACTGACGACGCCTGGGACCGCTCGCGGGTGGCGGCGGCGATCGCGTCGCCTCACGGGCTGTTCGTGCGAGGGGACCTCCTCAACTCCATGCGTCTCATGGACAAGGTCGCACTCATCGCCCACGAGCTTGCGCACGTGAACCAGATGGAGATGCGACGGGGCGGGCGGGGCGCGCCGGCCCACTGGATTCGTGAAGGCCACGCCGACTGGGTGAAGTACCAGGTCCTCGAGTTCCTCCGCATCCGCACGTACGTGGAGTCGCGTGACGAGGTGAAGCGAGCCATCCTGCGCTCGCCGACCTCGATCCGCTTCTTCCCGCCGCTCGACGAGCTCGCACGCGCCGACCGGTGGACCGACGCCGGCCTTCGGCTCGGATCGCCGGCGACCTACGGCCAGTCATTCCTCGCCATCGACTGGCTCGTCGAGCGCTACGGCATCGAGCGGCTTCACGAGTTCAACCGCCGCTTCTCGGGAAACGAAGATCCGCGCTCGCACTGGTCGCGCGTGTACCCGGTCCGATATTCGGAATTCTTGAGCGAGTTTCGCGCGCGTCTCGAGCAGCTCGGCGCCTAGGCGCCGAGGCTGCCGCGGCGCACGATCGTCCGCCGCAGCGTGCCCTCGCCGATCACCTCGCGCGCGTTCCGAGCCTCCACGCGGAACAAGAGCTTGCGCCCCTCCACTTCGAGCAGCTCGGACGAGACCGTGAACGATTCGCCCACGAGGGTCGCGCGGCGGTGGCGGATGCAGATCTCGAAGCCGACGGTCGTGTGGTCCGCGGGCAGGAACGGCTGGGTCGAATCCTGCGCGGCCAGCTCCATCTCGAGGATCATCCAGGCGGCCATGAGGACGCCCGGCCCGCCGGCGTGAGTCGTCGCCATCGCCGGCGTCACCACGGCTTGCCGCGCGCCGCGCAGGCCGGGCACGATTCCGGGGAATGGTGTGACGCTCATGAAGGAATTGTATCGGTCGCTTGACCACTCCAGGGCGGCCACACTAAGCTCTCAAAAGCCATCCGACGGCCCCCGGTGCGCAGGGAGGCTCGAGCATGCAGTGTCCGCGGTGCCAAGCTCACAACCACGACGACGCCAAGTTCTGCGAGGACTGTGGCGCCCGCATGGACACGGTGTGCCCGAGCTGTGGGCAGGTCGTCGGAACGGGAAAGAAGTTCTGTCGCTCCTGCGGCACGCTCCAGTCTTACACCCCCAAGCATCTTGCCGAGAGGATCCTCACGTCGAAGAGCGCGCTCGAAGGCGAGCGCAAGCAAGTCACCATCCTCTTCGCCGACCTGAAGGGCTCGATGGAGCTGCTTGCGAATCGCGACCCCGAAGACGCGCGGAAGATCCTCGACCCGGTGCTCGAGCGGATGATGGAGGCGGTCCACCGCTACGAGGGCACGGTGAACCAGGTCATGGGCGACGGCATCATGGCGCTCTTCGGCGCGCCGCTGGCGCTGGAAGATCACGCGATCCGCGCGTGCTACGCAACGCTACGAATGCAGGAGGCCGTCCAGCGCTACTCCGAAGAGCTTCGACGCACGCATGGTGTCGAGGTCCAGATTCGCGTCGGCCTGAACTCGGGTGAGGTCGTGGTGCGATCGATCGGCAGCGATCTCCGCATGGACTACACCGCGGTAGGGCAGGCCACGCATCTCGCAGGGCGAATGGAGCAGCTGGCCCGGCCCGGCACCGCGCTGCTGACAGCGAGCACCCTTCGGCTCGTGGAAGGCCGGATGGAGGTCGTGCCGCAAGGTGCTCTCGAGGTGAAGGGCATGGCCGAGCCGGTCGCTGCCTACGAGCTCAAGGGCGCGACGGGGGCACGCTCCCGACTCGAGGTTGCCGCCTCGCGCGGACTCACGCCGTTCATCGGCCGTGACGCGGAGATGGCCGCACTCGGCGAGGCGGCCGGGCGCGCTGCCGGCGGCCGCGGACAGGTGGTCGCCGTCGTCGGCGAGCCTGGGGTCGGCAAGTCGCGACTCATCTTGGAATTCACCCGCTCCGCTGCGCTCCAAGATTGGGTCGTCCTCGAAGGCCATGCGATGCCCTCCAGCAAGGAATCGCCGTATCTGCCGATCCTCGAGCTGCTGCGTGGCGCCCTCGGCCTGCAGCCCGATGACGACCCCGACACGATTCGTGAACGAGTCGCGACCAGGCTCGGGCGTGGCGCGTTGGCGCAGGTGCTGTCGCCGATCGTCGCGCTCATGGGGCTTGTCGTCGACGACCCGCACTGGACACGGCTCGATGCCCAGCAGCAGCGTCGCCGCACGGTGGATGCGGTCAAGTACGTGCTCATGAGCAGCGGACGTGAGCGGCCGGCCGCGATCGTGATGGAGGACCTCCACTGGGCCGACGCAGAAACCCTTGGCGCGCTCGACGCGTTGGTGGATAGTGCGGGGGCCTCGCGCGTGCTCGTCATCGTCAGTTACCGCCCCGAACACCGTCACGACTGGGGCGGCAAGACGTATTACCGCCAGATCGCGATGGACGCGCTGGCGGCGCGCGAGACCGAGATCCTGCTGGATCGGTTGCTGGGATCAGGGCGCTCGCTGGCCCCCGCCAAGCAAATGCTGGCCGAGCGTACCGGCGGCAATCCGTTTTTTCTCGAGGAAAGCGTTCGCAACCTGGTCGAGACCCATGCGCTGGTCGGCGAACGCAGCGCCTACCGCCTCGCACGACTGCCCTCCACCCACGATGTGCCCGCGACCGTGTTCTCGGTGCTGGCCGCCCGCATCGACCGGCTCGCGTCCGTCGACAAGCACCTGCTGCAGACCGCGTCGGCCATCGGCAAGGACGTGCCGCGCGCGCTTCTCGACGCGATCGCCGATACCCCTCCCGATGCGACCGCCGAGGGTCTCGCGCGCTTGCAGTCCACCGAGTTCCTCCACGAGGCGGTGCTCTTCCCGGAGCTGGAGTACTCCTTCCGACATGCGCTCACGCACGAGGTCGCATACGGCAGTCTGACGCGGGGACGCCGGCGCGCGTTCGACGCGCGGATCGTCGCCGCCCTGGAGGCGCGCCGAGAGTCCGAGACCGATTGGCGGGACGTCGATCGGCTGGCGCATCACGCCACGCGCGGCGAGATCTGGGACAAAGCCGTTGTCTACAACCGCACGGCCGGTCAGCTGGCGCTCTCGCGTCACGCCCACCGCGTCGCCGCCGCGTACTTCGAGCAGGCCATCGCCGCCCTCGCCCATCTGCCGACCGACACGCCGTCGACCACGGTGGCCATCGATCTGCGACTCGAGCTGCGTTACGCGCTGGGCCCGCTCGGCGAGTATCGCCGCGTCTTCGAGCTGCTGACGGAGGCCAGGCAGCTGGCCGAGACCGCGATGGAGCAAGGCCGCCTCGGTCTCATCTCGTGCCTTCTCTGCAACCAGGCGACGTTGCGCTTCGAGCTGTCCCAGGCCCTCGTGCACGGGGCGCAGGCGCTCGACATCGCGGCGGCCCTGGGGGACGGCGCACTCGCCACGGCGACGCACGGCATGATGTCGCTCCCCTATTACCTCTCCGGCGATTATCGACACGCCGCCGAGGCCGGCCGTCAAGCCGAGCGCAGCGAGGGTGACGTCTGGCGCGAGCGCTTCGGTCTCGTGGTGCCGCCACCGGTGTACGGAGCGTCGGTCGGCAGCTGGGCGCTGGCGGAGCTGGGCGAGTTCGCCGAGGCCCATCGCATGTCATCTCGTGGGCTGGCCGCGGCGGAGAAGCTGAACCATCCCCATAGCATCGCCTTTGCGTGCCTCGGACTCGGCATCGTGCACCTGCGTCAGGGCGCCTCGACGGCCGCCGTGGCGGTGCTCGAACGCGCCGTGAGTCTCTGCGAGGCCGCTGATCTCCCCACGGTCTTCCTCGAGGTCGCCGGACCGCTTGCTTCGGCGTACGCCGGGGCGGGGCGCGCGGCCGACGCCATGGCGCTGCTCGAGCGCGCGGTGGCCCAGGCGGTGATGCTCCGCCACAGGCTCGGCCACGCCTTGCGAAGCGGCAACATGGCGGAAGCGCTTCTTGCCGCCGGCCGGGTCGACGACGCGGCCCCACTCATCAAGCTCTACGTGCAAATGGCACGAACCGTGAGCACCAAGGGTCCGCTTGCTTGGGGACTGCACTTGCTGGCGAACGTCGCCCTGCGCAGCGCGCCACCGGACGTGGAGACCGTTGAAACCGCGCTGGACGAATGCCTGGCGCTGGCGAGTGATCTGGACATGCGGCCGCTTCGCGCGCGCGCGCTCCTCACGCGCGGCGAGCTGCTTCGGCGGCTTGGGCGTCTCGATGAAGCGCGCACGACGATCGCCGATGCGGCCGCAGGCTTCAGGGCGCTCGACA
>Ga0207684_10002380_pt1 | contig 19025 bp, 20 predicted proteins | sample KBSK5501metaG_FD_184342 | JGI IMG/M metagenome (GOLD analysis project Ga0207684, IMG submission 184342) | Corn, switchgrass and miscanthus rhizosphere microbial communities from Kellogg Biological Station, Michigan, USA - KBS K5-50-1 metaG... | ecosystem: Host-associated > Plants > Roots >...
CGTTCAAGGATTCAAAGCCGGCCAGTCGCCTCGCGGCCCGGGTCAAGAGCGACGGCTATCCAGCCGACGTGCGTCGCATCGAGTCGGCCGCGGTGCCGTGGGTGGTGCGGGTCGGAACCTACTCGACGCGCGAGCAGGCCGAATCGACCCGCGACGCGCTGGCCCGCAAGGGCTTCCGCGGCTTCATCCTGTAGGCCACTTGCTCTCGATGGTGAGCCCGGCGCGGCGCACCTGCTCGCGCGCCAGATACTCCACGCGTTCGTAGACGGCCCGCTCGTCCACGGTGGTGAGCCGCCCCTCGTCGAGCACCAGGCGCCCGTCGATCATCACGCTCCGCACGCTCGAGCCGCTGACCGCGTAGACCAGGTTGTTGAGTGGGTTGAGCAGCGGGCGCCACTCCGGGGTGTCGCGGTCGTAGAGCACGAGGTCGGCCCGCTTGCCCCGCTCGATCGAGCCGATCTCACGCTGCATCAGCAGCGATTCGGCGCCGCGAATCGTCGCCATCTCGAGCACGGTCTCCGGGGGCATCACGGTCACGTCGAGGCGCGCGTCCTTGTAGATGTTCGCCACGAGGTACATCATGCGCAGCATGTCGAAGTGGTTCGAGCCGTTGCCGCTGTCGCCGCCGAGCGAGACGCACACGCCGGCCGCGATCATCTCGGGGATCCGCCCGTGGGCGGCCAGGCCCTTCGTGTGCTTGAGGCCGGCGGTGGGACAGTGGCTCACCTTCACGCCCCGCCGCGCGAGTCGCGCGATGTCGGCGTCGTCCAGGTAGACCATGTGGGAGAGCTTGGTGTTCGGGCCGAGCACGCCCCAGGCGTCCAGCGTGGCGAGGGGCAGCCGGTCCTGCGTCTTGCGGGAGGGATGCGAGGCCAGGTGCATCATCCCCCAGCCGACGCCGTAGCGGTCGGCGAGCGCCTTCGCCCCCCGGATCAGCTCTTCCGAGCAGGTACCGAATCCGAGGAGCAGCGGCCAGGCGCTCACGAGACCGCGCCCGTTCAACCGCTCTAACATCACGTCGTTGGCGCGGAGCGCCTCGCGCGTCGTCTGCCGCATGCGATCCGGGCCCGATTCGAGATCCCACGTCCAGCGTCCCAGCACCGCCCGCATGCCGAGCCGCTCGACGGCCGCCGCCACCGCACCGGTATCGAAGAGCGTGCCCGCTTCGCAGAAGGTGGTGGTGCCGGTGCGAATCATCTCGATGCCGGCCAGGAGCGCCGCGTGCTCCTCGTCCTCCGCGGTCATGACCGAGTAGAGCGGGATGAGCCAGTCGGGCAGGTAGCGGTCCACCGGGATGTCGTCCAGCAGGAGCCCGCGGTTCAGGTGCTCGGAGAGGTGCACGTGGGTGTCGACGAAGCCCGGCGCCACCACCGCCCGCCGCGCATCGATCACCCGATCGGGCGCCCGCGGTGCGTGGACATCGGCGGCCGGGCCGACCTGGAGGATCTCACCGCGGTCGATCAGGATGGAACCGTCAGTTAAGATCCGGCGCCCAGCGTCTACGGTGATGATGGTGCCGTGCTCGATGAGGATCACGCGCGGCGCTGGACCACCCCCCGCTGCACCACTCCCCGCTGCACCACTCGATGTCGCTGCCGGCCGAGACCGTCGATCCCCTGCTCCACCGTGTCGCCCGGCTCCAGATAGCGTGGCGGCCGGGCCCCGTGACCCACGCCCGCCGGCGTGCCGGTGGAGAGCAGGTCGCCCGGCTGCAGGGTCATGAACCGGCTCACATAGGCGATGAGCTGCCGCACCGGGAAGACCATGTGCTTCGTGTTGCCGTGCTGGCGCCGCTCGCCGTTGACGGTGGTCCACAGCCCGAGCGCCTGGGGATCGGCGATCTCGTCGGCGGTCACCAGCCAGGGGCCGATCGGCGCGAAGGTGTCGCAGCTCTTGCCCTTGGTCGTGCCGCCCCCGTGCTCCATCTGGAACTCGCGCTCGGAGACGTCGTTCATCAGGCAGTAGGCGGCCACGTGGGCGAGCGCGCGCGCCTCGTCCACCCCGCGCGCGGCGCGGGCGATCACCGCGACCAGCTCGACCTCGTAGTCGAGCTTCGCCGCGCCCGGCGGACGAGCGATCGGATCGTCGGGGCCGCTGATGGCGCTGTTGGCTTTGATGAAGATCGTCGGCTCCTTCGGCAGCGGCATCGCGACCTCTTCCGCATGATCGGTGTAGTTGAGACCGATACAGACGATCTTGCCGATCCCGGCCAGCGGGCAGCCGAGTCGCGGCCTGCCCTTTACGGCAGGCAGTCGCTCGGGCTTCACGGCGCGCAGGCGCTTCAATCCGGCCGGGGCCAGCACCTCGGGCGTGATGTCGTCCACCACGCGTGAGAGATCGCGGAGCCGGCCCGCCGCGTCGACGAGCCCCGGGCGCTCGGCGCCCGCCCTGCCGTACCGTACGAGCTTCATGGCCTCCCTCAGTGGGCCGCGAGGCCCGGGATGGACATCACGAGGTGCAGATAGCCGCCCAGCTCGTTGATCTTCCGCATGTCGTGGGCGACGAACGCGGCGCGCTCGGCCTCGGTCAGGTCGGCGTCGGCCAGGGCCGCGTGCGGATCGGCGTCGAACCGGGCGCGGAACTCCGGGTCCTTCTTCAGGCGATAGAGCAGGCTGTTGACCTCGTAGCGGCTCATGCGAGGCTCCACTCGACCGCGGCCAGGTTGATGCGCCGCAGCTCCCCGAAGTAGCGCACCTGGGCGCGCGCCGGCGTGACCGCCCCGAGCAGCACCATCCAGTTGAGGAACTCGTGCTCGCCCGTCTTGTGCAGCTCGCCCGCGGTCAGCTCCTGCAGCGGCTCGTGCTCGCCCCGCTCCATCCAGTGGATCAGCTTCCGGTCGAACACGGTGTCGGTCTCCCCCACCCGCGGCAGCGACAGCTCGGGGAAGTGGGAGAGCCCGCCGGTGGCGATGATCCCCACGTTCCACGGCGAGGCTGCCACCACCCGGGCGATGTGCCGGCCGAAGTCGAAGCAGCGCCTTGGTACCGGCTGCGGCGCCACGAAGCAGTTCACCCAGATCGGTACCAGCGGCGGGATGGCGCGCGTCCCGTGCATCGTGTTGATCGGACTGAGGAACGCGTGGTCCAGGGGAGCTTCCCACGACATGGCCAGATCGAACCCGGTCTGCAGGCCTTTCTCCAGGATCTGGTAGGCCAGATCCTCGTGGAGCGCATAGCGGTCGGGCATGTGCTCCAGCACCGCGTCGAAGGCCTCCGCGTGGTCCTGCTTCATGCGCTGCACGGTCCGGCCGATCCGCACGCAGAGGGCTGGCACCGCGTTGAACGAGAACGCGTTCAGGTGATCGTCGGCCACCACGATGAGCGCGTCGGCGCGCGCGGCCTGCAGGCGCTCGCCCATCCGCGCGATCTCGGTCATGCAGGCGATGACCTTCTGTCGCCCCTCGTCGCCGCAGGCGCGCTGGTAGTAGTCGGGATCGAGCACGTGGGACATCGCTCCGGCGAAGACGATCTTGCCCAATGAGGGCCTCCTGGCGGCCGGCTCTTCCCAGCCTGGTCGCGTGACGCGGATCGTAGCGAATGCGCCCGACGGAAGCAAGGCGTGGGGCGCGCCTTGCGGGCCCGATGGACTGCGACTAGACTGGGGGCCTTCGAGAGGAGAACGCCATGGCCCAGACCCTGGACGAGATGCTGCGCACCCACGTGGCCCGCTTCACCGATCGCCGCGCCGACTGGGACGCCTTCGCCGACGCGCGCGTCGAGGGCTTCAAGCGCGCGCAGCACCGCTTCATCGGCTCCGGCGCCTCCGGCAAGGTCGACGCCGCGGTCATCCCGGCGCAGCACTTCACGCTCTCGGTGATGTTCGTGCCCCCCGGCCAGGGCAACGCCCCGCACACCCACGAGGTCGAGGAGGTGTTTTTCATCCTCGAGGGGAAGGTCTCCGTGTTCATCGAGGACGGCGCCGGCCATCGTGCCGAGACCGTGCTCGGCCGCTGGGACTGCGTCTCCTGTCCCGCCAACGTCGTTCACGGCTTCACCAACGTGGGCCTCGAGCCCGCCTACCTCCAGGTGATGCTCGGCAAGGCCAAGCCCGACCTGATGACGTACGCCGACGGTGACCTCCAGGCCCGCCGCGACGAGCACCTCCGCGCCGCGGGCTCCCGCGGCTAGCCCGGCCGCCCGGTCTCTCCGCTCCGATGCTGGTCGGCGCCTCGCCGAAGCGGAAGGAAGACGGCCGCTTCGTCGCCGGCCGCGGCCGCTATCTGGATGACGTGCGGGTGCCCGATCTGCTCCATCTCGCGCTGGTGCGGAGCCCGCACGCTCACGCCCGCATCCTCCACGTCGATCGGGAGGCCGCCCTGGCGCTGCCCGGTGTCGTCGCGGTGTGGACGCTCGACGACCTGCCGGAGCTGGCCGCCTCGGTGCCGCCGCTCGTGCCCGAGCCGAAGGGCCGCGCCTACCTCCATCCGGTGCTGGCCGGCAAGAAGGTCCGCCACGTCGGCGAGGTGATGGCGATCGTGGTGGCGACCGATCGGTACGTCGCGGCCGACGGGGTCGAGCGCGTCGCGGTGCAGTTCGAGCCGCTGCCCGCCGTCGTCTCACCCGAGGCCGCGACCGCGCCCGGGGCCCCGCGTGTCAACGACGAGTGGCCGGACAATCTCGCCTCGGTCAGCAGCGGCGGCAAGGGCAACCCCGCGGAGGCCCTCGCGCGTGCCGACGTCGTCGTCGCCGCGCGCCTGGCGTATCCGCGGGTGGCCGCCATGCCCATCGAGACGCGCGGCGTGCTGGCCGAGCCGGATCCTCGCGATCGAATGGGGGGCGGCCTCACGGTGTGGACCTCCACCCAGGTGCCCTTCGCGGTGCGCAGCGCCATCGCGCCCGTGGTCGGCCTGCCCGAGGAGCGTATCCGCGTGATCGTGCCCGACGTGGGCGGCGGCTTCGGCGTCAAGGGCCACGTCTATCCCGAGGAGATCCTGGTGCCCGTGGTGGCCCGGCGCTTGAACCGTCCGGTGAAGTGGACCGAGACCCGCAGCGAGCATCTCCTCACCGCGGCGGGCGACCGCGACCAGGTCCACGAGGCGCGCATCGGGCTCACCCGCGATGGCGGTATCATCGCGATCGAGACCGCCTTCACGCGCGATCACGGAGCGGCGCCGACTCTCGGCGAAGCGATCACGCTCAACACGATCAACCACCTGCCCGGGCCCTACCGCGTGCCGAATTACCGTGGTGTCGGTAGGAACATCCTCACCCACAAGACCTTCGCCGCCGCCTATCGCGGGGCCGGGCGCCCCGAGGCCGCCTTCGTCCTCGACCGCCTGCTCGACCGCGCGGCCCGGCGCCTCGCCATGGACCCGGCCGAGCTGCGGCGCCTCAACCTGATCCGTCCCGACGAGATGCCGAGCCCCACCGGCCTCACCTATCGTGACGGCCAGGCGATCGTCTACGACCCGGCCGACTACCCGGCGGCCTTCGAGGGAATGCTCGCGACACTCGACTACGCCGGTTGGCGGGCCGAGCAGGCGAAGCGCCGCGGAAGCGCGCGGCCGATCGGCATCGGGCTGTCGGCCTACGTCGAGGGCACGGGCATCGGGCCCTTCGAGGGCGCCGACGTGCGGGTGGACCCGAACGGCACCGTCTTCGTCCATCTCGGGGTCTGCGCCCAGGGCCAGGGGCACGAGACCACGCTGGCCCAGATCTGCGCGGACGAGCTGGCGGTGCCGCTCGAGTCCGTCGTGGTCGTGGGCGGCGACACCAGCCTCGTGGGCTACGGCATGGGCACGATCGCGAGCCGCGTGGCCGCCGTCTGCGGGCCGGCGGTGGCGCGCTCCGCCGCGGAGGTCGCGCGGAAGGCGCGGCTCGTGGGGGCCGAGCTCTTCGAGTGCGCGCCGGAGGACGTGGTCCTCACCGAGGGGCGCGTGCACGTCAAGGGGGTTCCCGGCAAGAGCGTGGCGCTCGGCCAGGTCGCCCGCGCCGCGGTCAGGAGCCTGGCGCTGGCGAAGGCGGGAGGGCCAGGGCTCAGCGCCTGCGCCTTCTTCTACCCGGACACGGTCACGTGGGCCTTCGGGGTGCAGGGGCTCGTCCTCGAGGTGGATCTCGAGTCCTGCGCCGTCTCGCTCCTCAAGCTGGTCGCCATGCACGACTGCGGGCGGCCGATCAACCCGGTGATCGTGGAGGGGCAGCTCCACGGCGGCCTCGCCCAGGGCATCGGCAGCGCGCTGGGCGAGGCGCTGATCTTCGACGCGGCGGGCCAGCTCCTGACCGGGAGCCTGATGGACTATTTCCTGCCGCGCGCGGAGGACATCCCGCCGCTCGAGATCATCCATCTCGACTTCCCCTCGCCCATCAACCCCTTGGGCATCAAGGGGGTGGGCGAGAGCGGCGTGATCTCGCCGGCCGCCGCGGTCGCCAACGCGGTCGAGGACGCGCTCGCCGACTATGGCGTGGAGGTCGATCGTCCGCCGGTGACCTCCGCCCGGGTCTTCGAGTTGTTGCGCGCAACCGGACGCTGGCCTCACATACGAGGTCGCCACAGGGAGAACCCACGATGATCGAGCGACGACCGTTCGGCCGTACCCGCCACCAGAGCACGGTCACTCTCTTCGGCGGCGCCGCGCTCGCCCGCGCCACCCAGGACGAGGCCGACCGCACCCTGGAGGTGCTCCTCAGCTACGGGGTCAACCACATCGACACCGCATCGCGCTACGGAGACTCCGAGCTGCGCATCGGGCCGTGGATGGCGCGGCATCGCAAGGACTTCTTCCTCGCCACCAAGACCGGCATGCGCGGGGCCCGCGAGGCGCGCGAGGATCTCCACCGCTCGCTCGAGCGGCTGCGCGTGGACTCGGTGGACCTGATCCAGCTCCACTCCCTCGGCCATCCCGACGACTGGGACCAGGCCATGGGCCCGGGCGGCGCGCTCGAGGCGCTCGCCGAGGCCAAGCAGCAGGGGCTCGTGCGCGCCATCGGCGTGACCGGGCACGGCTGGACCATCGCGGCCATGCACCGGCGGAGCCTCGCCCACTTCGAGTTCGACTCGATCCTGCTCCCCTACAACTTCTTCATGGCCCAGAACGACCGCTACCGCGAGGCCTTCCACGAGGTGACCGCGATCTGCCGCGAGCGGAACGTGGCCGTCCAGACCATCAAGGCCATCGCGCGCGGGCCGTGGGCCGCGACCGACCGGAGCCACGCCACGTGGTACCAGCCGCTCGAGCGCCAGGAAGACATCGATCGGGCCGTCCACTGGGTGCTCGGGCGGCCCGGGATCTTCCTCAACACCGCGGGGGACCTCGCGCTCCTGCCGCGCATCCTCGACGCAGCGAGCCGGTTCACCCACCGCCCGTCCGACGAGGAGATGGCGTCGATGCACGACACCACCCGGATGTCCTCGCTCTTCGGCCTGCCGACCTGACCCCTGCCCGGTGACGACTCATCCCCGGGTGTCCATCGCCACGTAGAGGCTCTGATCGTGGCGCTGGAGGAGGACGACCACGGGCGTGTTCTTGGGATGCCGATCCAGCACCCGCTTCATCTCCGCCACGCTGGCCACCCGCTGGTGATCCACCTCGACGAGGACGTCCCCGGGCCGGATACCCGCGTCGGCGGCCGGGCTCGAGTCGGCCACGCTCCGCACCACCACTCCGCGGTCCTCCCGGAGGCCCAGCTCCCGGGCCGCGCTCGGCGTGAGGGTCTCCACGCCGAGCCCGAGATTCTGCTTCTCTTCGCTCTGAGCCGCGATCCGGCCGGGCTCCTCTTTCAGCGCGGCGACCGTCACGGTCATGGAGACCGGCTTGCCGTTGCGGACGATCTTTATCGGCACCGACCGGCCGGCCGGGGTGTCGGCCACCATCCTGGGCAGCTCGCCCGAGCGCGAGACCTTGCGGCCCTCGTACTCCGTGATGACGTCACCCGCCTTCACTCCGGCGTGGGCGGCCGGCGACCCTTCTTGCACCCCGGCCACCAGCGCGCCTCTCTGATCCGGTAGCCCGAAACCCTTGGCCAGCTCCGCGGTCACGGGCTGGATGGCCACGCCGAGCCAGCCGCGCGCCACGTGGCCAGACTCGGCCAGCTGGGTCACGACAGACTTGGCCTGATCGATGGGGATCGCGAAGCCGATGCCGACGGAGCCACCACTCTGGCTGAATATGGCCGCGTTGATGCCGACCGCCTGGCCCCGCGGGTCGATGAGCGGGCCACCGCTGTTGCCCGGGTTGATCGACGCGTCGGTCTGGATGAAGTCGTCGTAGGGTCCCTGGCCGATGACGCGGCCGACGGCGCTGACGATGCCGGAGGTGACGGTCTGCTCGAGCCCGAAGGGGTTGCCGATGGCCATCACCGGCTCGCCGACCTGCAGCTGCGATGAGTCCCCCAGCGGGATGACGGGCAGGCCGACGGCCTCCACCTTGATCAGGGCGAGATCGGTCTTGGAGTCCCGCCCCACGACCTTGGCCGGCAGCTCACGGCCGTCCGCGATCTTCACCTGGATCGTCGTGGCGCCGTCCACCACGTGGTTGTTCGTCACGATGAAGCCACTCGGATTGATGATGAAGCCCGACCCGAGGCTTCGTACCGTTCGCGGCCCTTGCTGGCCGAACTGCTTGAAGAACTGCTGGAAGGGGTCCTTGTCCCCGAAGGGGCTCCGGAGCTGGACCCCCTCCTCCACCCGCTTGGTGCTGATGTTCACCACCGCGGGCTTCAGCGCCTTGGCCAGCTCCATCCAGTTGGGCGCGGCCGGCGCGGACGCCCGTGTCACGGTCAGCGGCTGGTCCGTCCAGAGCGGAGCCGGCGCGGTCTTTGTGAAGCCGAGCCGCGGCGCCACGACCACCAGGGCCACCAGGGCCATGATCGCGGCCGCCACCATCGCGGCTCTGGTCGCTCGATATTGAAGAAGGAATCGGTTCATCGACAGGTCCTCCTCTGTGGTGATTGGGTTCTAACGTTCGCCCGCTTCCGCGTCGTGCAGCTGCTCGCGGGCGAGCGCGCCGAGCGCGCTCGCGCCGGCCAGGCGCATCGCCGTGCGGTACTCCTGGGTCATGCCCGCGCGGTCGCCCGTCCGCCGCAGCGCCTCGGCCATCAGCAGACGGATGTCCGCCGCGTGAGGCTCCAGCGCCAGAGCGGCCCGCAGATGTGGAATGGCCTCCGGGAAACGGCCCGAGTCCAGCAACAGCCCGGCCAGGCCGATCTCGTATTGCGCCCGCTTCGGCGACAGCCGCACTGCGTCCTCGAGGTGGCCCAGCGCCGCCGCGCGCTCGCCGAGCTCGGCATAGGCCAGGCCGAGCTGGAAGTGGGCGCGCGCATCGTCGGGCGCCAGCGCCACCGCCCCGGCCAGCGTCCGCGCGGCGGATGCGTACCGTCCTTCGGACAGGAACGCGGCGCCGTCTTTCGACAACAGGCGGGCGCGCCACGGACCGAGCCCGGCGCTGACGGTCGCCAGAAGCCCGGCCACCAGCGCCGCCGCTCCGATCACCCCCAGCCACCGGTGCATTCTCATGGGTCATCTGCCCTCGCCTGAAGGCTAGCGGCCCGACATGAACGGTCCGTGAGGCCGAGATGAGAATGCTCTCAGGAAACCGACCGCCTCTATAATCGGCGGCGTGATCTTCCTGCCGGTGACGCTCGTGCTCTGGCTCCTACTGGGCCTCCTGCTGGTGGTGCTCGTAGTGCTGGTCGAGCTGCGTGTCCTGGCCTACGCCTATCGGAAGATCGGAGTGAAGCCGCGCTACGTCTTCGGCCTCTTGCTACTCACCTTGCTAGGCAGCCATGTGAACATCCCGCTCTACTCGGTCCGGGTCGAGCGGGTCGTCGCGCCGCGCACCGAGTGGATCTTCGGGAGGCCCTACGAGGTGCCGGAGAGGCTTCGGGCAGGCTCGACCGTGGTCGCGGTGAACGTGGGCGGGGCGCTGATCCCCTCACTGCTCTCCGTTTATCTTCTCTTTCGCACCCGCATGGTCGGGCAGATGCTTCTCGGCACCGCGGTCGTCGCGGTGGTAGTGAACCGCCTCGCCCAGATCGTCCCCGGAGTCGGCATCGTGGTGCCGATGCTGGTGCCGCCCCTGGTCGCGGCCGCCATCGCCCTCCTGCTGGCCTTCCGGCGCGCGCCCCCTGTGGCCTACGTGTCGGGGTCGATGGGTGCGCTCGTCGGGGCCGACCTCGTCAACCTCGGCCGCATCGCGGAGATGGGAGCGCCGATCGTCTCGATCGGAGGCGCCGGGACCTTCGACGGCGTGTTCCTGACCGGCATCATCGCCGGCCTGCTTGCCTGAAGTCCCTCAGGCCAGCGGCAGGCTGATCGTGAATCGGCTGCCGGCCCCCGGCCGGCTGTCCACCGTGAGGGTTCCGCCGTGGGCAATGACGATGGAGCGGGCGATGGCGAGGCCCAGGCCGCTGCCCCCGGTCGCGCGGCCGCGCGCCGCGTCCAGGCGGACGAAGGGCTCGAAGATGCGCGCGGCCTCGGCGGGATCGATACCGACGCCGGTGTCGGCGACGGTGATGGTGGCCACGTGGTCGCCGGAGAGCAGGCTCAGCTCCACCTTGCCCCCCGGCGCGGTGTACTTCACCGCGTTCTCCATCAGATTGAGCACGGCCCGCCGGAGAGCCATCGCGTCGCCGTGGACGGTGGCGGGCCCGGCGTCGTCGATGCGCACGCTGACTCCGGCGGACCGTCCGAGCCGTACCCCGACGTCGAAGACCTCCAGCAGGAGCGGCTCCAGCTCCACCGGGACGCGGGGCGCCCCGGGACCCGCGATGGAGCGCGACAGCAGCAAGAGGTCCTCGGCGAGCCGGATGAGGCGCTCGACCTCCTCGAGACTCGAGACCAGCACATCCCGGTACTCCTCCGGAGAGCGCGCGGCTCGCAGTGCGACCTCGATCCCCCCCTTGAGCACGGTCAGCGGGGTACGCAGCTCGTGGGCGGCGTCGGCGGCGAAGCGCCGCGTCTGGGTGAACGCATCCTCCAGCCGGGCCAGCATGTCGTTCAGCGTCTCGGCGAGCCGGTCCAGCTCGTCGTCGGAGCCGCGGTGCTCCACGCGCCGGCGAAGGTCTTCGGCGGTGATGCGGCGGGCGGTGCGCGTCATCTCGTCGACCGGACGGAGGGCGGCCCGCGCGATGAGGGCGCCGGCCAGCGCGGCCAGGCCGACGCCGACCGGGATCAACAGGACCAAGGTCTCGAGATAGCGAGCAAGCTCGGCGCGCGCGCGCCGCAGCGACATCCCGACCTGGACGATCTCCGCCACACGCCCATCCCGCACGATCGGCATCGTGAGGACGCGGATGGCGTCGGGTCCAGTCCCCTGGAACGTCTCGAGGGTGGTCTGACCCCGCGCGGCGTTGGCCCGCGCCCCGGCCGAGAGCGGCAGCTCGTCGGCGCGCCGTCCGGAGGTCGACCCGTGCGGCCGCCCTTCGGGATCGAGCAGCTGGAAGAACTTGTCGTAGAACTCGGGGCCCAGCAGCTCCCGGAGCACGGCCTCGGGATCGCGCTCGTCCGGCGGGGCGCCGCGCGAGTACCCGGTGTCATGGATGACCTGGGCGACCGTCAGCAGCGAGGCGTCCAGGTCTCGAGCCAGGCTCCAGCGGAGCCACGAATACGAGAGGACCCCGATCGTCATCACGATGGCGAGGAGGATCACGCTGTACCAGACCGTGAGCCGGGTCCGGACCGACATCCGCCGCAGCCACCTCACGGATCGGTGCTTAGTGTGTAGCCTGCGCCGCGGACGGTGTGCAGGAGCCGGCGCTCCCCTTCCCCGTCGATCTTGCGCCGCAGGTATCCCACGTAGACATCGATGATGTTGGTCTCGGAGTCGAAGTCGATTGCCCAGACGTGCTGGGCGATCATGGGCCGGGTCAGCACCCGGCCCGCGTTGCGCAGGAAGTACTCGAGCAAGGCGTACTCCCGCGCGGTGAGTGTGATGCGGCGGCCCGCGCGCGTCACCGCGCGGGTCGATGGGTCCAGGCTGAGATCGGCCAGCTTCAGCACCGGCTCGCGCTGACCGCGACCTCGGCGCAGGAGGGCCCGCACGCGGGCCAGGAGCTCCTCGAAGGCAAAAGGCTTCGTCAGATAGTCGTCCGCCCCCAGATCGAGCCCGGCGACCTTGTCGGCGACTCCGTCCCGCGCGGTGAGCATCAGCACTGGGGGCTGGAGGTGCTGATCGCGCAGCGTCTTGAGCACGCTGAAACCGTCACGCTTGGGCAGCATGACGTCGAGGACGACCAGGTCGTACGCGGGCGCTTCGCTGATCAGGTCCAGGGCCGCGTCTCCGTCGGACGCGACGTCGACGGCGTGACCTTCCTCCGCCAGCCCCTGGCGGAGAAAGCTCGCGACCTTGCGCTCGTCCTCGACCACCAGGATCCGCATCGTCACCCTACGCCCGTACCGCCGGAACTTCAGTCTCGGTCATGATCCTCCATTCTACGCCCACCCTCGTGTCGGAGGTCTCGCGGTCGATTTCTCACGCCATCCTCATCTCCTTCTCATGTGCGCCGGTTAGCGTTGCTCCGATGGTAGAGGGAGGACACTGCCATCCAGAAAGGAGGTGAGGCACGATGCAGAAGACCACCGAATACCTGGCCGCGATGCTGACCACGCTGACCCTCGTGGGCCCGGCGATCGCCGCCGACGCACCTACGACCGGCAGCATGCCCCCGGCCGAGTCGTCCAAGGCCGCGGCTCCCAGGACGATGCACACGCGGCACCTGGCCGCCCTGATCGTGTCCGTGGATCAGAGCGCCAAGACGGTCACGGTCAAGCACGGTCGGAAGGCCACGGAAACGACGTTCGCCGTCGAGGGTGACGCCGCCGCCAGCCTGCCCGGCCTGAAGCCCGGGGATCACGTACGGATCGGCTACATCGACAACAAGGGGCAGATGACCGTGACGAGCATCACCAGTCACGCCCACACGGCCCAGCGCTGATCAGAGGCCAGGCCCGGGCGAGGGCTCGATACCCTGCCCGGGCCGTCACATCACGGAGGGAAGCCGATGACCCATATGAAACGGAAGGCGTATGCGGAGCAGACCTTCGATCACCTGACGAGCGGCCTCGACGGCATTTCGCGCGACGAGCTCGCCGAGCACCTGGCCCTCTACGCGGGTTACGTCAAGCAGGTCAACGCGCTCAACGAGGAGCTGGGCTCTTTGCGCGAGCGCGGCCGGGCCTCGGGCCGCGCTCGCGAGTTCGCCGAGCTGACGCGCCGCCTAGGGTTCGAATACAACGGCATGATCCTGCACGAGTACTACTTCGCCAATCTGCGGCCGGGCGGCAGCCCGAGGCCCGTTACCACTTCTCGCACCACCCAGGTCTTGACCGACTCCTTCGGTTCCGTGGAGGAATGGCGCACGGACTTTCACGCCATCGGCGGCATGCGGGGGATCGGCTGGGTCCTGCTCTGCGAGGATCCGACCACTCACCAGCTCACCAACCACTGGGTCACCCTCCACCAGGACGGCGTGCCCGCCGGCTTCAAGCCACTCCTCGTCATGGACGTGTGGGAGCACGCCTTCATGCGTGACTACAAGGCCGGGGAGAAGGGCCGCTACATCGACGCTTTCTTTCGCAACATCGACTGGCGCACGGTGGAGCGTCGCCTCATCGAGCCCATGGCCCTGCGGCCGGCGGCGGCCGCGTGAGTTCGTCCACCGTCCCGATGGAGAAGCTCTTCAGCGCCCGCAGGCTAGCCAGCATGGGCCCCCCGGCGCTCAGGTCCTCGGGGAGAACCGGAGCGAGCGGGCCAGACGGTGAAGTGCGCCCTCCTCCAGCTGGCGGACACGCTCGCGGGTGACGTTCAGTCGAAGCCCGATCTGCTCGAGCGTGTGCTCGTCCTCGCCGTCGAGGCCGAAGCGCAGCCGCAGGATCTCCCGCTCGCGCGGCCTCAGTCCGGCAAGAGCCCAGCGGAGCTCCCGAGTCAGATCGTCGCGCAGGAGCCGGTCGATCGGGGCCGGGATGGAGACGTCCTCGACGAACTGCCCCAACACTGAATTGTCCCCGACCGGCGCGTCCAGGGAGAGCGGACGCTGGCCGGTGCGCTCCGCCAGTCGTACCGTTCGCTCGGGCACCCCGGCGTGGCGGGCCACCTCGTCGTCGGTCGGCTCGCGCTGGATCTGGTCGCGGAGCTCGCGCCGCGTCCGGCCGATGCGACGCAGGGTCTCTACCATGTGCACGGGGAGCCGGATCGTGCGCGACTGATCCGCCAGCGCCCGGCTGATCGCCTGCCGGATCCACCAGGTGGCGTAGGTCGAAAACTTGAAGCCGCGATGGTAGTCGAACCGGTCCACCGCCCTCATGAGACCGAGATTGCCTTCCTGGATCAGGTCGAGGAGCAGGTGGGGACCGTCCGCGTAACGCTTGGCGATTGAGACCACGAGGCGGAGATTGGCTTCCATGAGCGTTCGCCGCGCTGCATCGAGCCGTCGCTGGGTCCGCTCGAGCTCGGCAAGGGCCGCGCGCTCACCGCGGACAGGCGAGCGATCCCGCGCCGTCGCGGCCAGGCGTTCCAGCAGCTCCGGCCTGAGCGGAAGCGCCGCGGCCAGCCGCCGCACCGCGACTAGCGCAGCCCGCGAGCGCTTCACCCGGGGCGTGAGGCGCTGGAGCCGGGCGAACTCTGCTCGGAGCCGGCGCCGGCTCGGGCCACTACCCGAGGCGGCCCAGACGACGTCATCCGGCGCCAGCCGGCCCACTCGTACCGCTTCGCTGATCTGGAGCAGCGCCTCGAGCCCCGCCGGCACGGCGGCGAGCGCGCCGCGCACGGCCCTCCGTGCCATCTCGATGCTCCGGCCTGCCTCGATCTCTTGCTGAGCGGTCAGGCGAGCGATCGCGCCGATCTCCCGGAGGTAGCGGCCAATCGGGCTCGGCTCGTCGCCGCCAGAAGGGGCCACCCGCGGACGAACGTCACGAACTAGCACGCTGTGCATGGCTGGCTCCTTCCATGTCTGACGCTAGCAGTGACGGGTGAGAAGGCGATGAGGACCAGATGAGAAATGGGATCAGCCGCGCCGATCGATCATCCCCGGGTGATGGAGCCCAGCGCCAGCGCGGTCCTGAGGAGGCCGGGCCAACCGTGCTGGTACACGAGAAAGCGCTCCTGCCACCCCGGCTCGAACTTGGCCTTGTAGCTTCTCAGACCCTTGAACGAGAACCGGGTCGAATGCTCGTACACTTTGCGGACCGCGCGCTCGGCCAGGCCGGCGCCTGGCTTCTCCGCGACGCCGGCCAGAGGAGCCAGGCCCAGGCTGAACCATCGGTAGCCCTCGCCACGCACGACCAGCATCAGCTCGCTGAAGAGGTAGTCCATGAGACCGCTCGGCGTCTCGCGGCGATGCCGCATGAGGTCGACCGTGGCGACACCGGGTTGGATGCCGGGCACCTGGTTCGCGAACGCGGCGAGCCGGCCCGCTGGATCTCTGACCGCCACCAGCGGGTGCTGCGCCAGGTAACCGCGATCGAATCGGCCGAGCACAAAGGTTCGTTCACGACGACCTGGCAGCGACAGCCACTCGCGAGAGACCTCTTCCGCTTCGTCGAGCACGGACTCGGCGTGAGGCGCGGGCTCACGCGTGACGCGGTAACCCTTGGCTCCGAGACGTCGCCGTGGCTTGCGAAAGGTGGGTAACCGGACGGTCCGCATCGCGAAGCGCTCGAGGTCGACCATCGCCTCCTCCCCGATCTTCAGGACGCATAGCCCCGACCGCCGATACATGGGCAGGAAGTCGGGCAGGACCTGATGGAACGCGGCCCTCCGCCCGTGGGCGGCGGAAAACCGCAAGAACGACTGGATGAGCGGCTCGATCTCGTCGACCGGACCCACCGGGTCGCCGAGGCTGACCGCGACCGAACAGCTGGCACGATAGGCGATCACGCTCTGGCCGCTCGGCGAGAAGTAGTGCGACTTGTCCGGCCAGAGCTTGAAGTAGTCGAGCGGTGTCCGTCCATACTGGTTGACGATCGCCTCGGCCTGCGCGCGATCCCTCGCGCCGGCACGAACGCGATCCCCCACCCATTCACGCGGGGCGACTGGTAGCACACTCCGTCTCTCACCCCGCGGAGGGCATGACCACGTCGATAGAGACCGCGATCAACTGCCGGCCGCGGCGAACCACCCGCACGGTGACGCCCACGTACCCACCCGGCCTGCCCCCGGGCGTCGAGCCGGAGGACCGCTGCACGGTGTCGGGCGTGAGCGTGATCGTCTGCGCCACTGTCCCCGTTTCTGGTCCCACCCACGGCCCCATCTCCTGCAGGGTCAGCACGTGCCGGCCGAGATCGATCGCGGCTACCGTTCCGGAGTGCGTCTCCCGCGAGGCGGCCAGGGCCGGGCCGGCGAGGAGAACCATCGAGAGCGCGAGCAACCGCCGCGCGCGGAGCATCGTCGTTCCTCCTTTGGTCACGCGACCGCTCGGAGCGAGCGGCCGCCTTTCCGAGACGTGCGGATCGCTACGGGACGCTGTCCGAGCTTGATCGTCAGCACCGGGCACGCGACACGCTGAATGACGGCTTCCGTGGTGCTCCCGAAGAACAGCCGCCGGAGCTCCTTCCAACCAGGGGTCCCCATCACGATGACGTCCACCCGCATCGAAGCGGCTCGTCGCGGAATCTCTCGCCCGGGAGCCCCCTCGATCACCACGCCCCGGGCCGCACGCCGCGACGCCGCGCGCGGGCGACCAGCTCCGCGACCGCTCGTTCCGACCAGCGCCGGCGCTCGGCCTGGTACGCCTCGCCGAACGCGGGCAATCCGATGAGCTCGACTTCGTACGCCGAGGTCGCGAGAACGACGTGCATGATGACCACCTCGGCCCCGTGCCGGCGCCCGAGCTGGATCGCCCAGCGGAACGCCGCGCGCGAGGCGCGCGAGAAGTCAGTGGGATGAAGAATCCGGCTCCAACTGTTCACACCCGCGTCTCCCGAGATGACGAATAGCGCCACGACATGAGAGGATGGTGAGAACCGCCTGAGAATCGTTTTGATCACGTCACCAGCCCCCGCGCTGATGCCACCCTCCGAGCAGCAAGGCTAGCCCAGCACGCATCCGATGAGTCTTCTCATGAGCGCAGGGCGCCTTCGGGCAGGCGATCTACTGGCGGAATCCCATCTACCTGGCCGAGCGCTTCCCGACCGAGGTGCGGGGCGCGGCGAGCGCCTTCTGCTACCACATCGGGGCGATTTTCGGGGGCGCGGTGCCCGTGGCGGTCACCCTTCTGGCCGGCCACGGGATGGGGCTCGCGACGGCCATGCTCAGCGGCACCGTCGTCGGCGCCGTCAGCTTCTGCCTCGCCTGCTGATGGGACCCGAGACCAGAGGGACCAGGTTCGTTCCGGATCTGGTCGTGGCCTGAAGCATCACGGGGGCTACCGAACCGGACAACACCATAGTAGGCTCCGGATGGCGTGACGACCGGGCCGGGGAGGCGGCGCCCCACATTCGAGAGCTGGGAGCGCAACGTCTGGGCGCTGGCGCTCGTCGTCTTCACCGCCTTCGTCGGCTTCCAGTTCTTCTCGCCCTTCCTGCCCCTCTACGTGATCGAGCTGGGCGTCACCGATCCCACCCGGGTGGCGCTCTGGTCCGGGGCGCTGACCGCGGTCACCCCCGCGGTCTCCGGCCTCCTCGGTCCGCTGTGGGGCCGCGTCGCCGATCGGGTCGGCCGCAAGATGATGATGATCCGCTCGCTCGTCGGTTTCGTGGTGATCGTGGCCGCGATGGGGCTCGTCACCTCGGTCACCCAGCTCCTGATCGCCAGGGTGCTCCAGGGCGTCATCGCCGGCTTCTCGGTGATGGCCATGGCCCTGGCGAGCGTCTCGTGTCCCAAGGAGAAGGTGCCGGTGGCGATCGGGCGCGTGCAGGGCGCGCAGCTCCTGAGCGTGGCGGTGGGACCGGCCGCGGGCGGCTACGTTGCTTCCCACTTCGGGCTCCGCTACGCCTTCTTCGTCACCGCGGGGATGTGCGGGCTGGCCCTGATCGGGCTGATCCTGCTCTTCACCGAGACGGGACGGCCCGACGAAGCCGGGCGACCGGACCGGGCGGCCGCATCGAGCTTCCCGCTGCGCGAGGTCTTCGCCCTGCGCGGCTTCCCGCTGGCGCTCGGCCTGCTCTTCATCGCGCAGTTCATCGACCGCGGACTCGGCCTCCTGGTGCCCCTCAAGGTCGCGACCCTGCCCGACGTGCCCCACATCGCGGCCACCTCCGGCGAGATCATCTCGCTGGGCGCGGTGTGCGCGACGGTCTCTGCCACCCTCGTCGGCCGGCTCGCCCAGCGCTGGCCGGCGGAGCGGCTGCTCCTGATCGGCCTCCTCGCGGGCGGGCTGCCCTGCGCGCTCATGGCCTACGCGGGCGGATGGCCGAGCCTGATGCTGCTGCGCTGCCTCACTGGGCTCTGTCTCGGCGGGGCGCTGACCCTGGCCTACTCGCTCGGCGGGGCGCTCGTGTCGAGCGAGCGCCGCGGCGCCGCCTTCGGCTGGCTCGCGCTCGGCGTGCAGGTGGGCACCGCGTCGAGCCCGCTGGCGAGCGGCGGGCTGGCCGCGTTGAGCCTGGCCGGGGCCTTCCTCCTGGACGGCGCCCTCGCCTGGCTCGCGGCCGCGATCCTGCTGATCGGCGCGTCCCGCCTGCGGCGCGCCGCTTGACTCGCACCCCACCCTGACCCTACTGTCGCGGCATCACCGAAGCGGTTCCCCGGGAGGAGACGCCATGCCACTCGACCCGCAGGCCCAGAAAGTCATCGACACCATCGCTGCGCTCAACCTGAAGCCGATCAAGGACTCCACCCCCGCCGAGGCCCGCGAGTCCATGCGCACGCGCACGGCCGGGCTCGGGCCGGTCGAGGACGTGCCCGCGGTGGCCGACCATCGCGTGCCGGTGGCGGGCGGCGAGATCACGGTGCGCGTCTACGCGCCCGCCGGTCGCGGTCCGCATCCGGTGCTGGTCTTCTACCACGGCGGCGGCTGGGTCATCGGCGATCTCTACACCCACGACGGCATCTGCCGCTCCATCGTGAACGCGGCGGGCTGCGCGGTGGCGTCGGTGGACTACCGGCTCGCGCCGGAGTTCAAGTACCCGGTGGCGGTGGAGGACTCGTACGCGGCCTT
>Ga0207684_10002381_pt1 | contig 19024 bp, 18 predicted proteins | sample KBSK5501metaG_FD_184342 | JGI IMG/M metagenome (GOLD analysis project Ga0207684, IMG submission 184342) | Corn, switchgrass and miscanthus rhizosphere microbial communities from Kellogg Biological Station, Michigan, USA - KBS K5-50-1 metaG... | ecosystem: Host-associated > Plants > Roots >...
GGGGCGTCACGCGGCCGGTTACCCTGCAGGCGGAGTACCTCGGTTACGCGGCCGACCCGTGGGGCGGTCACCGGGCCGTGTTCACCGCGGCAGGCACCCTCAACCGCGAGGACTGGGGGCTCACCTGGAACCTGCCGCTGGACGGCGGCGGCCTGCTGGTTTCCAAGGAAATCCGGATCGAGATCGACCTCGAAGCGTGCTTCAGCCGGGAGCCTGACCGCTGACCCGCCGCCAAGCGGCCTCGACGCCCGCCGTCAGGGCCCGGCGCCGACGGCCCGCGGCTCAGCTAGTGCCCAGCCCCGGCGCCCCGCAGCGCGGCGGTGTCGTGGGTGAGCGTGATCGTAAGAGCCGACTAGCGGCCTCACGGATGCTGCTCGCGGGCCGCCACCGGCACTTCGCCTCGTCGGGGCAAACAGCGGGCCCGCAGGAGATTTGAGGGATCCTTCACTGGGGCTTAACCTCAGCTGCGGTGTGGTGTGCCGAGAGGCGGAAGCCGCGGGCTCAGGCCGCACGAGCATGCCCAAGGTGGGCCCATGTCGCAACGAGATCACGAGTTCGGCGAGCTCATCCGGCCCCGGGCGATCAGTTCAGCCGATCCGGCTGATGGCGTCCAGCATCAGGTTCCAGAAGCCGTCAAAGTCGAGTTTCGTCGCTACGAGCGCGTTAGGCGCGCGGCCGAAGCGGTTGTCGAAATCGACGGAGGTCATGCCGCTGGTTGTCGTCCCGTGCGTCTCGACGGTGACGTAGGTCGCCACGCAGTCGACCAGCTTGGGATCGATGATGCGCGCGACGGCACAGGGGTCGTGGACGGGCGGGGAGTCGAAGCCGGATGTCACCTTGTAGGTGCTCGTGAAGAACTGCATGAGTTCGGCCGCCACCGCGGCCAGCGGCGTTCCCAGCGCGCTGATTCGATCGATGACCTGCGGAGTGGCTAGGGCCTGGTGGGTCAGGTCGAGGCCGATCATCGTGATCGGCCAGCCCGCCTCGAAGACGATCGCCGCTGCTTCGGGGTCGACGAAAATGTTGAACTCAGCCGCGGGCGTTGAGTTGCCGCGCGTCTGCGCGCCTCCCATCAGGACGACCTCCCGGACGGCCGAGGCGAGGCGCGGCTCCTTGCGCAGGGCAATGGCAATGTTGGTCAGCGGGCCGATCGGCACGAGTGTGATCTGGCCCGGTGACCCCATCACAATCTCGATGATGAGGTCGACGGCGTGCATGCCGGCGAGCGGCGTGGTCGGGGCGCCGAAGCGCGGGCCGTCGAGGCCGGACTCGCCGTGGGTCTCGGGGGCGGTGACGAGCGGCCGCAGCAACGGGCGGTCACAGCCAGCCGCCACGGGCACACCGGTGATGTTGGCGACGCTGCAGATACGGCGCGCGTTCAGGGTGGTCTTCTCGAGCGTCTGGTTTCCGGCGACGGTCGTGATCGCGCAGAGGTCGATCTCGGGGTTCCCGTGAGCCAGCAGGATCGCCATGGCGTCGTCGTGACCGGGGTCGCAGTCAATGATGATCTTGCGTGGCATCTTGCCTCCCGGCCCCGGGTCAGGTCTTCGCGGCGTTCCACAAGAACAGGCCCGTAATTGCCGGGTAGACGCCGGTGACGTTCTTCCGGGTCGCGGTCAGCCAGTCGTAGAAGTAGGCGTAGATGATCGGTGTCTCGTCGAGCAGGAGCAGTTCTATCTGCCGGGCGAGTTGCCGCTGGGTGCCGAGGTCGGGGGTGGCGGTGAACTCCTTCGAGAGCTTGTCGTAGGTCGGGTTGCTGAACCGGGCGGCGTTCCAGGACCCTTGCCCGGTCTTGGCGTTGGGGGATTGCAGCGGTGCCTCGAGGAAGATGTTCGGCACCGCCCGGGCGCCGTAGTCGACGAGGCTCATCTCACCGTCCAGCCAGTCCGACTTGCCGAAGACGGCTTGCCCGTAGTACTTCGACGAGGTCTCTACGGTGAGAGCGATGTCGACGCCGATCTGGCTCGCGGACTGCTTGATGATCTGGGCGAAGTGAGGGATCTCGCCGAGCGTTTCGGTCAGCAGCGGCGTCGAGAAGCCGTTCGGGACCCCACCCTTGGCGAGGAGTTGCCTAGCAAGCTTGAGGTTCTTCGCCCGCTGGGGGACCGCGGGCGGTCCGGCGGTCGCCGGGAAGGCCGGGGCGAACGGGCTGTCGTTGCCGACGGTGGCGTACCCCTTGAAGAGCGCCTGCACGATTGCCGGGCGGTCGAGGGTGTAGGCGATCGCCTGGCGGACGTACTTGCTGGTGAACGGCTTGACATCGGTGCGCATCGAGAGCTCACGGTGGTAGCTCGCCGTCAGCTTGATGACGTTGAAGCCGCCGGTCAGCAGCTGGGGGCTGGCGGCGATGGAGAATCCGTCGTTGCTGTCGATGTCCCCGGCCTCAAGGGCGGATGTCATCGACGCCGCGTCGGCGTAGAACGTGAACTCGAGCCTGGCGGGCTTCGCCGGGATGCCCCAGTAATGCGGGTTGCGGACGAATGTCGCCCCCACCCCGGGTGTATAGCCTGTCTTCACAAACCTGCCCGTCCCGATGAAGGACTGCTGGTAGTGGCCGAAGTCGTAGCCGTTCGGGACGATGATCATGTTGTAGTTGTCATTGGAGACCGCGTCGATGAAGCCGCCGTTGGGCCGCTCGAGGTGGAAGGCGACGGTGGTGCCGTCGACCTTCACGACCCCGTCGGGGACCAGGGTTCCCCCGAAGATCGACAGGGCGTTTGCGGAGCTCTTCGGGTTGGACTGGGACTTGAAGCTGTAGACCACGTCATCGACGGTCATGGGCGTGCCGTCGCTGAACTTCACCCCTGGGCGAATCTTGAAGGTCCACACCGTCGCGTCGGCGTTGGGCGTCCAGCTCTCCGCTAGCCAGGGGTGGTACCCCAGCCGGTGGTCGGTGAAGACCAGGAACTCACCAACCTGATCGATGCACTCGATGCCGCCCTGGTCGGCGATCGTGATCGGGTTGATGGCCGCCGTCGGCGTCACGACGCCGACCTTGATCGTCGCCCCGCTCTTGCCTGCGCGCGGCCTGGTCGTGGTCGGTGCCGCAGAAGTTCCGCACGCGGCGAGGATGGCGCCGAGCAGCGGCAGCGACAGACCTACCGCGCTGCCGCGCCGGAGGAAGTCTCGCCTGGACAGACGCCCGGCCACGAACTCGTCGATGACGTGTTCGGCGATCGGGCCTCGTCCCCTGCGAAGATCGTCCAGCCGCTCATGGTCGATGTCCATGCGATCGCTCCTCTCCCATAACAGCTCTCGGGAGAGCCGGACTCATATGCAAAGCCTTTCAAGCGAACGAGCCGTGAACAAGAGCCGGCCGCCGCGATCGCGGCCTTGTTATTCCGCCGCGATCGCGGCCTGGCCCGCGCCTCTGCGGACTGCTGCGCACCAAGCGGACGGCTGCGCACCGAGAGGTCGGGCCCGGTCCCATCGTCAAACCCTGATGTCAGCATCGCGAGAGACGACAGGAGCAGGCGAATGCCGAACCCAGTGGTTCATTTCGAGATCAGGTCCCCGGATCCGGACGCGACCCGGAAGTTCTTCGGACAGCTGTTCGGCTGGACGTTCCCCGACGGGGGGATGCCCGGCTACACGTACGTGGACACCGGAGTCGAGGGCGCGGTTCCCGGCGGCATCAGCCCGCTGCAGGGCGGCGCGCCGCTGGTCACCTTCTTCGTGGGCGTGCAGGACGTCGCCGCTACCCTGGAGGCCGCGGTCGCCCAGGGCGGGCGGGTCATTCAGCCCGCGACCTCGGTGCCCGGGGTCACCTTCGGGCTGGTTGCCGACCCGCAGGGGCAAGTAGTCGGACTGGCCCAGGCCGAGGCCTAAAGGCGCCTGCGACATGCCCGGGCGGGCGGGAGAGGAGGGCACGCCTGGTGATGCCAGGTCCCACCGATGCTGGCCTGCTCGCTCGGGCTGTCGCCGGGGACGACGCGGCGTTCGCGGCGCTGGTTGGACCACACCAGCGGGCGGTGTTCCGCCACTGCTACCGCATGCTCGGCTCGGGCGCCGACGCCGAGGATGCCACCCAGGACACCCTTGAGCGCTCGTGGCGCAGGCTCGCGACCTATGACGGGTCCGGGCCATTCCCCGCCTGGCTGCAGCGGATCGCCACCAACATCTGCCTCGATGCGCTGCGGGCGAAACGGGCCCGGATCGGCCCTGCCGGTTATGGGCCGGCCATGGCGCCCGGGATGATGCCGGGACCGCCCGACCCGGAACTGGCCTGGGTTGAGCCGGTCAGTGACTCCGAACTGAGCGGCACGGGCGACCCGCAGGACGAGGCGGTCCGGCGAGAGGAGATCAGCCTGGCGTTCGTGGCGGCGCTGCAACGACTTGCGCCACGGCAGCGCGCGGCGCTGCTGCTTCACGACGTGCTGGCCTTCACTCACGCGGAGGTCGGCGAGGTGCTCGGTGTCGGTACCACCGCGGTCAACAGCCTGCTGTCGCGGGCCCGCGAATCGGTGCGTGCCACCTCGGGCAGGCCCCAGCCTGCCATCAGCGACCCCCGGGTGCAGCAACTACTGGAGCGCTACGTCCGGGCATGGCGGCTCGCAGATATCGACGGGTTCGTGCGGCTGATCGCCGAGGACATCCGCTTCTCCATGCCGCCGCTCACTGCGTGGTTCGACGGCCGGGAGGCGGTCGCCGCGTTCATCGAGAACGCCGTCTTCGCCCCGGCTCGCCCGCACGGGATCCGCTTGCGGGCGGGCCGGTGCAACGGCCAGCCCGCATTCGCAACCTACGAGCCGGACGACCGGGGCCGCCTGGTCGCCAGCGGCCTGCAGGTGCTCCAGCTCGCCGACGTGGACGGCCAGCCGCTGATCACGGCGCTGGTGTCCTACCGCGACCCGGCGCTCGCGATCCGCTGCGGGCTGCCGGCCGCGCTGCCGTAGCCAAGGCCGTCCCACGGGCTGGCCGCCACGGTCACGGCAGAATGGCTTCATGACAACGATTCGCTCGGGAGCGCCCGGTCACGACGATGGCAAGGCGTTCGTCCGGCTGCGCCGCGGGAAGCTGGTCGACGGCCCGCGGGGCCAGCGCGTGTGGGACAACACGGCCGAGGGCCCGTACGAGATCGTCTGCCCCGGGTGCGGCGACGACCCGGACCGCGACTGGTCGGAGATCTCCGAGGAGCTGCGCAGAATCCGGGGCATGTACAGCACGAAAGCCACGGCCGAGGCCGCGCTCATGGATCACATCGGCATGCAGACCCGCTGAAAGCCGCTGTCTCGCCCGTCACAGCCGAGACAGTTTACATAACGGCCCTACCCAGGGAGCGGCATCCCCATCCGCCGGCTGCTCCCGATGGCGTCCAGCACAGACCATGATCAGCGCAGGCCGCCGCGGCGCCCAGGGGCCGGTGTGCATGAGCCGTTCGCGAATTACTTTTCCTGTTGTAGCGTGTGTTACAACGTGGCTTGACGGGAGGTGGGCCAGTGTCCTGGCAGGTGATCACCTACCGACTTCCGGCCGAGCCCTCCCGGCATCGGGTAGCGGTCTGGCGGGAGCTGCGGCGGCTGGGGGCGGTGGCGCTCCAGCAGGGAACGTGGGCGCTGCCCGATGGAGAGCCATTCGCGGCGGGCTGCACGCAAGTGGTCGAGGCGATCAGGGCAGCGGGCGGCCAGCCGGTGGTGCTGGCCGTTGCCGACGAACAGGCCAGCGCGGACCAACTGGAGGCGCTGTTCACCGCCCAGCGCGAGGCCGAATGGGGCGAGTTCCTGTCCGACTGCGGCAAGTACGAGACCGAACTGGCCAGCGAGGTTGCGAAGGGCAAGCTGACGCTCGCCGAACTGGACGAGGAAGAGCAGAGCCTGGACCGGCTGCGCCGCTGGTTCCGGGCCATCAAGGCCCGGGACCTTTTCGGCGCACCGAGCGCCCCGGCGGCCGAGCGCCGGCTCAAGGAATGCTCAGCGGCCCTTGAGGATTTCGCCGAGCAGGTCTACCAAGCCAGGGGGCGGCCATGACCGGCTCTAACCACCCCGGTGGCAGGCCGTCGCCGCCGCCGAACCCGGGGAAGGAGTCGCCGCCGCCGGCGAACCCGGGGAAGGAGTCGCCGCCGCCGGCGAACCCGGGGAAGGAGTCGCCGCCGCCGGCGAACCCGGGGAAGGACGAGCATCCGGTGAGCAGGGCACCGGCGGGCGCGGCCGCTCCGGCCAAGCCGCTGTCACCCGCGCTGGACAAGACCTTCAAGATCGGCCTGGTGCTCAAGGGCCTCGACGGGGTGCTGGAGGTTGCCGGCGGGTTCCTGCTGCTGTTCCTGAGCCCGCAGGCGATCGAGCACCTGGTGCGGGTGCTGACCGCGCACGAGCTCCGGCAGGACCCGCACGACGTGGTCGCCCGCTACCTGCTGCACACCGCCGCCCACCTGCACCACGGCACCACCTTGTTCGGCGCCGTCTACCTGCTCAGCCACGGCATCGCCAAGATCGTGCTGGTGGCACTGGTGCTACGGAACAAGCTGTGGGCCTACCCGTGGCTGATCGGCCTCCTGCTGGCCTTCATCGCCTACCAGCTCTACCAGATCACCCTCGTGCACTTCTCGGCCGGGCTGACGGCGCTGACCGTCTTCGACGCGGCCCTGGTGTGGCTCACCTGGCGCGAATACCGCAGCAAACGCGCCGCGGCGAACCAGGCCAAGCCGGGTCGGGCCGCCCCGGTTGGTACGCGCTGAGGGCCGCTCCGCAACCTCTCAACTACTCACCGTTGAAATCGGTCGTTTTTTCCGCGCGGACACGCCCGGGCTCTTGCCTTGGTGGAGCTTGGGTGTCCACGATGTGAGGAGATGTTCGCCTGATTGGGGACCTGGTCGGCGGCCGCCGGGGACCACTTGCCGCCATTGGGGGAGACTGGGTATGGCCTGTCTCCACGACGAGCGCGGCCAGTCCCGCTGAACGTCACCTGACGAAAGTCGAAGGATTTCCGGCGCCCCAGGGGCGCGAATCGCACCGAGGAGGCTCCCACGATGAGCGGGGCGAACGACGGGGACACGAGGCACGCGGGCAAACGGCGTGGCCGCCGTCCGATCACAGGCCGGAGGCGTGTGGGCCTGCTGAGCGCCGTGACGGTGGCCGCGGCGGCGATGGCACTCATGCCAACCGCCGGGACGGCCTTCGGGGGCACGCTGCAGGCGCGCGCAGGCGGCGCCCCAGCGGGCAGTGCCGCCACGACGAATGGGCCGTTCGTCACCCTGCTGTTCTCGCGCACCGAGATATCGGCGGCCGATAACTGCGTTGAGAATGATGCCTCGATCGCCCGCCTGGATACCACGGTCGCGCCGTACCTCAAGTCGTTTGGCATGGCGGGGACCGGGACACTGGTGACCAAGAGGACCAACGCCACGACGAGGTTCTGCACGCATTACAACGACGACCTCACCGCGTCCTGGGCCGACGCCACGAACCTCTCGCAGAACTTCGGCTGGAGGTTTGTGTCGCACACCGCCACCTACCCGAGCCTCACGCAGATAGAGAACTTCACCCCGGCGCAGGCGTACGCCGAAACCTGCGGCACCATTCCCACGATCCAGTCGCATGGGCTGCTCGGCGCGGCCGGGATGATCGCCTATCCCGGCTCTTACACCAAGAACCAGGCGGTCGTGAACCTGCAAACGAACTACGGCCAGACCTGCTTCGACTGGGGGCGCCAGTACGACCACGCTCTGCACGGCCTCAACGTCCTGTCCACCGCCTCGACGACGCCGCCGTACTGGGTCTACCCCGTCGCGGTCGTCGGTGGCCCCTGCAACGATCCCACGCAGCCGTGTTACACCGTCCACATAGTGAACGGGCGTTACACGATGCCCTCGACGATCATCAATGAGATTAAGAAGCTGCAGCCAGGCGAGTGGTACATACTCCAGGCGTATCTCCTGGTCACCGGCACCAACCCGAAGTACACCAGCAACATGAACCGGTGGGACTGCACCTCGCCCAACCCGGCCGAGCACTGGTCGAACGTCACGGTGCGGTACTGCTACTCGGACTACCAGCAGATCATCCAGGCCATCGCCGCCATGCCGGGCATCACGGTCACCGACCCACAGACCATTGGCAAGTTGTACGGCCGCAACTTCTGAATCGCCGTTAGCCATTAGCCGCAACTCGATGCTGGTGCCCCAGGACGTCGCCGTGAGGGCTGCCGTGGCGCTCATGTGCAATGCCGGGTTGGTGCCGGTGATCGTGACCGTGGCCGGCCGCGGACCGGCCGGTGCGGACGCCAGCCAGAACCCGGTGACAGCACCGGCGATGGCGGCCAGGCACGCCGCGACCACGGCCCGCCACGCACCACCCGAACGGCTACGCTCCCGCCTGCCGGCGGCGATGGTAGCTCGAGATGGCCATGTTGCGGGCCACCGTATGCAGCCACGACCGCGCGTGTTCGGGGTTCAATTCCGCGGCGTGTTGCCAGCCAGCCACGCAGCATTGTTTCCTGGACGACGTCTTCCGCCGCCTGCAGGTCGCCATTGACAAGGGGCAGCACAAACCCCACCAGCGGCAGGCGATAGGAGCTCATCCAGGTATCTGCCGCGCCCGGCGACGGCGTCATCCGATGAGCCGGTGCGGGCGCTGGTGCTGCCTGAGCCGTCCCCGGCGCCGTCACAGCCTGAAGGGGCCACGACAGTAATACGCCGTATCCCATCAGTGCGTTCATCTCGGCGTGGAACTGCCCCTGCGGGTTACCCGAGGAAGCGGGCAGCCGCCGCTGGCAACAGCTACGCGGGGCGTGTTTCCTGGGCACCGGGGACGGGTACCGGGGAAGGGCTACCATCGGCGGCCCGTGTCGGCACGCGGGCCTGCCGCCCGAGCACGGTGAGCGAGGTAAGCGAGGCACGCCAGTGAGCGAACAGGCCAGCGGCACGCACGGCCCGGCCCGTGACGAGGCGATTAAGCGCCAGGACGAGGCCGAGGCGGCCGAGTACGCCGGGCAATGGCCCGACCCTGACGAGGAACCTGACGACGAGACCGAGCGGGAGGCGATCTGGGCCCCGGCAGCCAGGCTCGCCGAGTCCCCAGTCCCGGAGGACTGGGAGGCCGTCGAACTGCGCAGCGACCTGGCCCGCCACCTGGACCGCACCGCGTGGCCGCTGACCCGCCGACGGCTGGTGGAGATCCTGACCGAGCGCAACGCGGGGGACAGGCTCGTTGAGCTGGCGGCCTCCCTCCCCGCCGGGCACCGTTACCGGAGCCTGGCTGAGCTGGCCCGGGCGCTCGACCTGGAGCCCGAAGAGCGCCGCAGCTGAGAACGCCGGCGCCGCGCCGGAGCGGCACAGGGTCAGGCTGGCTGGTGCTCGGCGAAGGTTTCCTGCAGTTTGTATTTCTGGATCTTGCCGGACGGGGTCATCGGGAAGGCGTCGACGAACACCCAGTGCACCGGCGTCTTGTAGGGTGCCAGCCGCTGCCGGCAGTGCGCCCGCAACTCGTCGGGGGTCGGCCTGGGCGCTCCCGGGGCGGGGCGCACAAACGCGGCTATCACCTCGCCCCACGTCTGGTCGGGGACGCCGATGACCGCCGCCTCGGCGACGGCTGGGTGGGCGAACAGGACATCCTCGATCTCGCGGGGGTAGATGTTCTCCCCGCCGCGGATGATCATCTCCTTGATCCGGCCTTCGATGCGCAGATAGCCCCGGGCGTCGATGGAGGCCAGGTCCCCGGTGTGGTACCAGCCGTCGGCGTCGATGGCGGCGGCGGTGGCCTCGGGGGCGTCGTGGTAGCCGCGCATGATCAGGTACCCGCGGGCACACAACTCCCCGACTTGCCCGACCGGCACCGGGACGCCCGTCGCGATGTCGGCAATCTTGATCTCTGTCCGGGGCAGCGGTGAGCCCAGCGTCCCCGCCCGGTCGCCGGCCGAGTCGTCCAGCTTGACCTGGGTGAGAAGCGGCGAGCACTCGGTGGTCCCGAACACGATGGAAAACCGCACGCCAAGCCGCTCTTCGGCGCTTCGCACCAGCTCCGCGGGCACAGGCGCCCCGCCCGACACCGCGGTCCGCAGCGCGGACAGGTCGCGACGGTCAAGCCCAGGCAGGCCCAGCATCGCGATCAGCATGGTGGGAACGCCCACCACCAGGGCGGCCCGCTCGGTCTCGCACAGTTCGAGCACCAGGCCCGGGTCGAAGGCCAGCACCGGCACGTGCACGGCCAGCCGCTGCGCGGCGCCGAGCACCCCCATCGCGCACCCGGCCGTGTGGAACAGCGGCATCGGGTTCACGTACACCTCGCCCGGCTGCAGGCCGATCCGCTCGGCGAAGAACCGGGCGTTGTTGGTCAGGCCGCGATGGTGCAGTTCCGCGCCCTTGGGGAAACCGGTGGTGCCGGAGGTGTACTGGATCTGGGCGATGTCGTCCGGCCCGACCTCGGGCAGCACCGCCGCCGCTGGGGCGCCGGCCAGGAAGTTGTCCCAGTCGGTGAAGAAGAACACCTCCCGCAGCGAAGGCACGACCGGACGCACCTCGTCCAGGAACGCGGCCATCGGGCTGCGGAATTCAGGGACCAGAAAGATCCCGGCCGCACCGGACTGGTTCAGCACGTACGCCAGTTCAGCCGGCCGGTAGGCCGGGTTCACGGTGACCAGGACCAGCCCTGCCATGGCGGCGGCGTACTCCAAGATCACCCATTCGGGCAGGTTAGGTGCCCAGACCGCGACCCGCTCGCCCGGGGTGAACGGGGCGCTCAGCGCGCGCGCCGCGCGTTCCGCTTCCGCCAGCATCTGCCCATACGTCCACCGCCTGCGGGCGCCCGGGTCCGGGAGGCCGCCCACCATGGCCAGCCTGTCCGGCCCCGCCGCGGCCGCCGCCCGCAGCACTCCCCCGACCGTGGTCTCGAGCACCGGCGCCGACGTGTCCGCCGGCCAATAGGACATCGCCGCCGCGGTCATCACAGCCACCCCCCACCCACGGATAGGCACCAACAGTAGCCGTGAGGGGCCGGTCAGGTCAGGAGGTGGCGACGTCGTCGTATTCGGTGCGGGTCGCGTTGCGCGGCCGGTTGTCGTCCTTGCTGGTGAGGGTGAGGGTGTAAGAGCGCCCGGCGGTGATGGCGGCGGTGACCTGCCTCCAGCCGGAGTTGGCGGCGCAGGTCCTCGCAGGCGGTGGGCTGCGGGAAGACGGCCCGGGGCGCCTCGGCGTCTTCCTCGACCACAATCCAGGTGACTTCGGGTTGCCCCGCTGCCAAAGATGATGTTGCTCTGGCCGTGGCCCATCCGGGCGCTAGCCAGAGGCCTTCTGGGTGGGGAAGTGATCAGGTTGGAGTTGGCCGGATAAAGCGCGCAAAGTTAGCTGGACATCCTCGCCCGTTAAACACGAGGAGCTGCAAGTCGGTTCGCAGTTGATACTGCTGCCCGGACACCTTGTAGTCCACATCCACGCCCAGTGCCGAGCCATACGCAGCGGCCGGCTTAAGCACGAGGACCAGATCGGTGACGTGGTGCGCCACCGAATGCGAGATGGTCGCTCCGTTCGCACGCTGCCGCCGCGACCATTGCACCCCCGGCGGGAGGTTCGCACCCGTCGGGAACCCAAATCGCATGCCATACAGCGTGGTTCCAGTGATGGGTACCGCGTAGGCGGCCACAAGCTGGAGGCCGCGCGGGGCAATCAGTGCAACTTTCTCTATATGCGCAGGCGCAAGGCTGCGGTTGCGCAGGACGGCGGGGTCATCGGTCAGCACTCCCCCCCGGTGGGCCCATGAACACTGCAAGCCAGGCGTGCCTGCCCCGCCGAACGGGCCGGTATTAATGGCATCGCCGGAGGAACAGGCCGCCAGGCAAAGCGGGGCGAGAAGCGCACCCGCCAGCACGATACCGGTGGGCAGGTGGCGGGTCGCTCGCCGGCTAGCCAGTGTTGACCCCCCAGACCAGGCGGCGGGGGGTGCCACCTGGGCAATCGTTGTGTTTTGCCTGGTGGAGCTAGGGGGACTCGAACCCCTGACCCCTTGCTTGCAAAGGTCGTGACCGCGCCTGGGTGACCTGGTTGCCCAGGTCAAGTGGCGCTCTCGGCGGACCGCGATCCACCATGACTGACCGCCGGTGACCCTGCCATCGGGCACGCGGCGGGCACGCGGCGACCGGCCCCTCCGGACGATCATGAACTGCTAACCGACTCTGCCGACGCCCGGCCAGGCGGACGCACCCGGCGTCATGAGCGGACCGGTGCCGAGTTTAAAGATCACGGTCTGGCGCGCCGAAGGCGCTAAACACCCACGAGCACAACTGGGCCGAGCGCGCGTAAAAGGCCCGCTCACGCTCCACCTCGCGCTCCACCCCAGAGCGCTTGCGGTCTGCGCCCGGGCCGGCAGGCACCACCCAGGCGGACCCGAGGAACCAGATTCCGGGGAGGATCACCACACCCCACGCGCCGCTGCGCAGCACGAGGCCGGCCACCGTGAGCACCCCCCCGGCCAGCAGGAGCCGCCAGCGGGGGCGCCCGGCGCGTGCCAGCCGCCTCAGGCCGATCACCGCGAGCAGCGCGCCGGCACGGATCAACCGGTGGATCCGCCTGGTGCGTGCGCGCCGGGTGAACCCCGGGGCACCGGACCTGCCGGCCGGGCCGGCGGACGGGCTCCACGCCACCAGGTTCCGCCGGTGCGCTCGCAGTCTCATCGCAGCCTCCTGCACCCGGCTCCGCGCTGCGTGTCCTCAATGGTACGCTTCCGGGCTCTTGAGGAGCGTGCCGCGCACGGGCTGGATGCAGCTCCCACAGAAGGCCGGAGCGCGGACCTGCGAGCCGCCAGGGAGGTCGGTGCGCCGACTCGGCGTTCAGTCGCTCTGGTCGTCCTCGAACCCGATAAGCCAGTGGAGACCGTAACGGTCGATGACTTGCCCGTCGGATGCTCCCCACGGCCGCTTCTGCAAGTCGTCCACGACCTGGCCACCGTCACTGAGCCGGGCAAACCAGGTGCGCAGAGTCGAGGGATCGGCCGTACCAAGCAGGGCCAGCATCATGCCTTCGGTTCGGACTGGCCGCTCATCCCCGGACACGTCGGCGCCGGACAGCGCGACAGGTCCCCCGGTCAGGTCGCCGTGGGCGACGGCATCGGCCGGGCCGTCGGCCCGGTTGAAACTCCGCGAAGGTGTGCAACTGAACGGCACAGCCAAAGACGTCACCGTAGAACGTCAAGGCCTCACGAGCGGTGCCGGGGAAAAGGACGTAGGGCTCCGGGCCGGTCATGGATCAAACGATATACATCGTTGCCCAGGACCCGCTGTCCTGCGTTTGCTGATGCGCGACGGGGGCCCAGCGCAACCTAGTCCGGCAGCGGCCAGTGCCTAGCCGATGTTGGCGGGAGGTCCTGATAGGGAGGGGTGAGCTCGTCCCAGCGCGCCTTGCTGTCGGCGCGCTCACGCCCGGCCTGCCTCGGCCGGTGTTCCGTATCCGTCGCGGCGCATCCGCCGTTGTTCACACGGTTGGCAGCAGTATTGGCAGCAGCCAGGGGCAGGGAGAGTGGCAGTACAGTCATGACGTGAAGGTTCGGCTGCTTGCGCTGGGCCTGGTGGTCTGGGCTGCGGCGTATGCCTGGGTGTACGTCGAGAGCATGCGCGATCAAGGCAGCACACCGTACTGGTGGTATCTGGCGATTATCGGGGCTGGTGCCGTGCCGTCGCTGCTGGCGGCGGCGGGCCTGCGGTCTAGGTCTGTGCTGATCTGCGGTGCCGTGATTCTTGCGATCGCCGCCGTGCTGGCGCTGCCCTCGATAGGCATGCTCCTGCTGCCTGGCGTCATCGCTGCGGCGGCGGTTGCTGTCTTGAGTCCGCGCCGCGCTTGATGTGGCCGTCCTTCTTGATGTTGTGCGCCGCATTAGCAGCTCGGGGCTGAGCCGTCCCGATCCGTTCAAGCTGGACCAGCGTTGTTGGTCGGTCCTTCGTGGAAGGTGCTGGACGCGGGTGAACTGCAACCCAAACTGCAACCCGCGCGGGCCCACCAGGGTGGCCGGTCAGGGCTGCTGGCGCGTCCAGTCGTTGCTCCAGTTGTTCGTCCGTGTGTAGCGACCCCGCAGGAACTCGCCGGTGGCCAAAGCGATCTTGAGTGCCATCCCTGCCTCCACGTGCAGACGCAGGTAACGATCCTCGGCATCGGCCCGCAGGATCTTGAAGGGCTCCTCGTCTTCGGGCGGCAAATCTTCTTCGTTGTCCTCCCAGTCGCTGTCGGGCGCCTCCAAGATCGTCGCGACGTCCTGCGGCACGTTGGAGTTGCCGTAGGGCTTCTTGGGGTTGATAAAGGGCGCGCCGTAGCCTTCGCCGGGATCCCAGTAGATGCGGTAGGTGTGCCGCAGGAGCTTGAGATGGTCCTCGGTCACCGTGAACTCTGTGGCTCGGCTAAGCGACTCGAACAGGCGCGACGTGTCGATCATCACTGCTCCCTTGAGGCTGCTCCGATTATCGGCCCGGACCCCAGCCTCACGGCAGTAAAAAGAGCCTGCCCAGGCGTGCGGTTCCACTTGCGAGCGACTTCGCCCAGCAGAAGCTAGGCCAGCTCCTCGTGCCGCCTGAGACCGCTCCGGAGAAGGGATCGGGCACGTGAGGGGCACGAACGGCTCCGCTAGTGATCTTCTCCCGGGCATTTTGCCTGGTGGAGCTAGGCGGACTCGAACCCCCGACCCCTTGCTTGCAAATCGCCGTATCGACCTGCAGTAGAGACTCTGACCTGCAATGAGAGCTGTCCGCGATAGACCGTGGCGTACCGCTGCTGGCCGGGGTTAATGGCACGCTAATGGCATGGCCTCTTGAGATGGAAGACGCCGGGCCTGTTACGGGCCGTGACCCGTGGAGTGGTACCGCTGCGCCTGTGCATCACGAGCCGCCTGACGTGTTGCCGATGTCTGCCGTTTCTGCTCGCGAGCCAGACGGCGCTCACGCCATCGGCTGACCCACTGGGCAAGGCTGGTCTTCACCGTGCTCACCTTCCCTTGCTTCATGGAAGAGCCATGGCGAGCCAGGCTGGCCGCGTCGCTGCTCCGCCCGCCGCTTCCCGGCTTGTGATGCCCGCCGACATCAGCGCGCAGGCACAGTCCAGGTTCCAAGCGTACGCCCGCGGAACGAAGCCGGCGTGATTGCACGACGATCTTCCGCCAATCAGGATTCCTGACCGCTCTGTCCCTGGCCCTCCCCATCCTTCTCGTCGCTGCTGTCCCTCGGGGTTAGCCGCTGGATTACGTTTTGCACGAACTGCACAGCCTGGGCTGCAGCGCCAGTCTGAACGGCAACCACTCCAGCCACCACTGCACCGGCCACCCCAGCTAGGGCCCACCTAATCGGCTTACGCGTTGCCATGCCGACACCTCCTGCCCAATAAGCGAGAACTCGAGAAGCCCACCCTGACTCGCATCACCGCAGGTTACGGGCCTACGGCATGCCACGGCGGACCGTCGATGCTGCCGCTCTCCCTGACCCACCGCTCCCCGGCTAGCCGCAGATACCTCTCCGCATCAAACCCTGCCACCCGTCAATGCTGGCACACAGCCGCTGTGCCGCGGCCGTCGTCGCCCTGGCGAGTGGGGTGTGCCGCCCTCGCTGGCCCGGGTCCTGTCGATTGTTGAGCAGCGTTACCGCGCGGTCCTGGAGGCCGCGGCTGGGGTGCCGGTGACCGAGGTCGCCGCCCGGTATGAGGTGAGCCGCCAGAGCGTGCACGGCTGGATCGCCCGCTACCGCCAGGGCGGTCTTGGCGGCCTGGCGGACCGGCCGAAACGCCCGGATACCTGCCCGCACCAGGTCAGCGCGGAGGTCGAGGCGGCGGTGTGCGAGATGCGCCGCGAGCATCCCCGCTGGGGCCCGGCGCGGCTGGTCTTCGAGCTGGGCAAGGCCGGGGTGTCGCCGGTGCCGTCACGGATGAGCGCCTACCGGGCGCTGGCCCGCCACGGGCTCATCGAGCCTGGTGCCCGCAGGCGGCGTAAGGACAGCTACCAGCGATGGGAGCGGGAGGCACCGATGGCACTGTGGCAGTTGGACGCCATGGGCGGGGCGTTCCTCGCCGGCGGCACCGAGGCGAAGATCGTCACCGGGGTCGATGACCATTCCCGGTACTGCGTGATCTGCCAGGTCGTTGTCCGCGCGACCGGCCGGTCGGTGTGCCTGGCGTTCGCCGCCGCGCTGCGCACCTTCGGGGTTCCGGAGGAGGTGCTGACCGATATTCAACGGCAAGCAGTTCACCGACCGGTTCGGCAAGGGCGGCGAGGTGCTGTTCGACCGGATCTGCCGCGACAACGGCATCGTCCACCGGCTCACCGCCCCCCGGCATCCGACCACCACCGGCAAGATCGAACGATTCCACGGCTCGCTGCGCCGCGAGCTGCTCGACGGCGCGGTCCCGTTCACGGACCTGGCGGCCGCCCAGGCCGCGGTCGACGCCTGGCGCGAGACATACAACACCACCCGCCCTCACCAGGCGTGGGGGATGGCCAGCCTGGCCGAGCGGTTCACCAGCGCGAAAGACAGCGCGGCGGAGGGTCTGCTGCCGTTGCGGCTGCCCGTGGCCTTGACCTCGGTGCCTTCGGCGGACGCAAGCCAGGGCTCCGGCCCAGCCCGCGCTCAGCCCTATGACGGTGACCCGGTGGAGTTCGAGCGGGTGGTCCCGCCCAGCGGGAACATGGAGGTCACCGGCCGCCAGTTCTGGCTGGGCCCCCGGCGTGCTGGGCAGGTCATCACGTTCTGGGCCGACACCGACGTGATCCACCTGACCGCCGCCGGACTGCGGATCAAGTCGGTCCGCTCCCACCTGTCCACGGCCGACCTGGGCAAGCTGATGGCCACCGGAGCGCGCCCCGGCGGGCCACCGCCGCTGCCCAAAGCCCAGCCTGGCGCCGCGGTCGAGGTCGAGCGGGTGGTCTCCAAAGACGGCCAGGTGCACCTGGCCGGGCGCTACGTCATCGCCGCGGAGATCCTCGGCGGCCGCCGGGTCGGTGTCCGCATCGAGGAGAACACGCTGATGTTCTTCGACCCGCACACCCGCGAGCTGCTGCGCACCCGGCCCAGCCCGCTGACCTGGGACCAAGCCTGCACGATCCGGGGCGCCAGCCCTGCTGGGCCACCGCCCCGGCCTTCGGCTGAGCCCGTCACAGTGCAGCGGCGGGCCAGCAACACCGGCGTGATCATGGTGGTGGGGCAGAAGATCGCCCTCGGGCGCATCCACGCCGGGCGCGTCGTCACCGTGCATGTCGCCGAGCACACCATGACCATCGACCTGGGCGGCGACGACACCCGCACCATCCGGCGGACCACCACCCAGGCGATCCGCAGCATCAAGGCCCACCGGCCCCGCAAGGCCAGGACCACCCATGTTTCCTAGGGCATCTGTCAAGCATGTGCTGGGACAGATTCGTCAAGCATCAGGTGGGACTTCACAAACGCGAGTGCAAACGCGAGTGCTGTCGGCTCCACCGGGCTTCGCTCCGCCTGCCGAGTGTGCAAGGCTCGGCGGGCAGGGGCCCGAGTTGGGCCACTTTAGTGCGCATCCGGATAGCGGTGGATGTGGTCTCCGGCCGGGAACAGCAGCTGGGCACCGGAACTGCCAGGGGCGCGCCTGCCGTTGATCAGCGGCTCACCTTGAACGTGCGCAATACCTGCGCGCAGCCCCGCTGCACAGCCCGGGCCTTCGCTGGCGTGTACGCGCAGGTGATGTCGTACCAGGTCATGCCGTTGAAGACGATGGTCAGCGTGACCTTGCCAACGGGGTTGGTCTCGGTGCCCTGGAACTGCAACCCCGGCATCCCGCCCACGGTGATGGCCTGCGGTCCCGCTAGCAGCCTGTCACCGGCATGCGTGACGCCCAAACGTACCGTCCGCGTCACGGACGGGATGAACGTCGAGAGATTCTGTGCCGTCACGCGTGTGCCTATCGGATGGGCGGTGATGTAGAGCGAGTCGGGCGGGTCGAAACCCACTCCGGTCGACCACAGCAGCGGGCGACCGCCCCCAGGCGTGGTTTGATACCACCCGGCCGGGTAATGGAACGACACGCCGTGCCCGGCGTAGGTGCCGGTCCCCGGCCTCCAGCCTGGCCCGCCGCCGCGCGCGGTGCCGCACGCCGCCAGGCCGACGATGGCCAGCAGTGCCAGGACCCCCGCCGTGAAGAAGCTCGTCTTGTGGCTCATGACGTCACCCCGCCAGACTTCGGGCGCCAGCCATGCTACACAGTAGACGCACCGGGGGTGCATTCGGTGCACCTGTCCGCCGCGCAGGCCGTACACCGATTCAGCCCGCACGACGGGCGCGGGGCCGAGGCGATCTTCACCGTGCGCACCTGGGGAGACGCCAGCCCGCCCTGCGGGCATGGATTAGTGCGCAACTTCAGCGATCACTACAACAGATGCGCAGGTCAGCGACCCGCGGAAGTGATCAAGGCCAAGGCGTGGCCCAAGTCAGGTGCCAAGCTCGGCGGGCAGGGGCTACCAGTCGGTCAGCGCCAACCGGTGCGCTCAGGCCGCGCTGGGGCGGCGGTCCGTTGTCGCGATCCAGGTCAGGTAGTCAGGGTTGCCGTCGATGATCGGCCGGGCGGATACGCCAGGTACCTCGTGGGGGTGCTCGCGCTTGGCGCGGGCGACGATGTCGGCTACGCGGGCGCGACTGGTGTGCAGCGACATGCGGCCTTCGGTCCGCTCTTGGACCTGGCCTTGCCATGTGTAGATCGACCGGACCGGGGTGAAGTTGTGGGCGCTGGCCGCCAGGCCGTCTTCGACCAGGGACCGGGCGAAGGCGTAGAGCCAGTCCGAGTCGGGTGCGGTGATCACGACCTCGCAGAGCTCACTCATCGACGTGGGGCACCCCCTCGCTGCTGATCAGCCTGCGCATAGTGGCCTCGGATTCTTCCTCGGTCTGGCCCATGGACGCCCACCCGGTCATGATCCGCCCGTCATAGCCCAGGCCGGTCCACCGGCCGGACATGTTCAGCCCGTGCGGGTGCAGCACGAAGTACATGGTGCCCTTGGACCGGATCGAAGCCTCCCGCCAGAAGCCACCTGCCGACAGCCTGGCCGCTTCTGGCGAGCCGGAGAACGGCCGGTAATGGCACGCTAATGGCACGCGCCCTGACGAGTGA
>Ga0207684_10002382_pt1 | contig 19020 bp, 21 predicted proteins | sample KBSK5501metaG_FD_184342 | JGI IMG/M metagenome (GOLD analysis project Ga0207684, IMG submission 184342) | Corn, switchgrass and miscanthus rhizosphere microbial communities from Kellogg Biological Station, Michigan, USA - KBS K5-50-1 metaG... | ecosystem: Host-associated > Plants > Roots >...
CCGGCGCGAACGGGCGTGGAGGCCCGGGACGAGGCGAGTCGTTTCGGAGCAACGCACCGCCACGACAGCTCGAGCAATTCCTTCAACTCCTGCCGCCGGACGGTCGAGAGGCGGACGCAAATGGCCGGATAGCCCCGGTAGTGGTCCGTGATGAAGAAGGCTTTGGGGTTGGCCTGCAGGAGCGCCTCGCGGGTGTCGAAGTCGATCCGGACCGCGAGCGACGCGCCATCGTCGCGGAGGCGAAAGAAGAATTTGCCGGCGACGCGGAAGGCCGGCGTTCGATAAGAGGTGCCCTCGACCACCCCGGGCAACGCCAGGGCGAGCCGCCGCGCGACCGCAAACGTCACCGGCTGTGGCGTTTTCTTCGACGACGCTGTGGCTATTTCGCCGCCTTCCACTCCGCGAGCTTCTTCTCCAGGTCCGCCACGGCCTCGGGCGACGGCTTCGGATCGGCGTCCTTGCCGGCAAGCGCCTTTTGGGCGGCTGCAACCGCTTCCTTCTTCTTTCCCTCGTTCGCCAGCACGCCGGCTTTCGTCGAGAGGTTCGCGAAGGTCTCTTTGATGGACAGAGACTTGTCGAGAAATGCCGCCGCGTCGGCCGGCGCGTATTTGTTGTCGTAGAGGTAGCGCGCCGCCGTCAGAGGAGTGCGCCAGTCGTCGGGCTTCGCCTTTGCCACGGCATCCTTCGCATTCGAAAGGAACTGCGCGTGGGTGTCCACGGCCAGGTTCACGAAAACCGAGAGCTTTTCCCATCTCAGAGCGAGCACCGCGGAATCCGACGTCACCTGGGGAAACCCGATCGTGAAGAGCTCGTGCATCTCGGTCGCCTGAGGCTTGACCTTCACGCGCAAGACGTCCTTTTCGGCGCTGTAATCGGCCGGAGATCCCGTCGCCTGCTTGTTGAAGATGACAATCCACTCGGTCTTGCCGGGAATCGTGAAGAGCCCGTAGGAGCCGGCCGCGAGCTTTTGCCCTTCGACCGTAGCGTCGCCGTCGAGCGTGAATTTCGTGACGGCGTTGGCGCCGGTGCGCCAGACCTGGTCGTAAGGCACGAGAGCTCCCCAGATCACGCGATCCTCTTTGCGGGTCGCGCCCTTCACATGCGGACGACTGTAGACGACCTCGACCTTCGTGACGCCGATCGTCTGCGTGACCGTGGCATTCGGGCTGGGAAGCGGCGTCTGGAGCTGGGCCCGCGCCCACGGGGCCGACGCGAGGGCGAAGAGGATGACCAGGAAGGCAGCGGAGCGTCTACGCACTCGTTCTCCTTGTGGTTGTGGCTCGTGTCTTGTGCTTCTTCCGGTGCTTGTCCCGGTGCCGAATTCTAGCGCCGGCAGAGTTGCGTCTGTATTGGGCTTCATCCATTTCTCCTGAGAGTCCAGGTCGTCATGCACCGGCGATCCTGAACGACCGTCGTTTTCAATGGATCGAGCAGAGTGCCGCCGAGCTCCATTGTCAGCCGCATCAGAAACGGCTCGTCGACAAGAAAACGCTCGGTACCGTCGGGCAATGCGAAGCGCCGTTCCTCGATTCTGGTGAAGCGCTGCTCCATCCCGATGGAGGATGCGAGGCGGCAAAAGAAGAAACCGCCCGGCTTGACCAGGCGCCACGTCCCCTCCAGCATCGCCCGAAAGTGCGGCTCGTCGCGCGCGAAATGAAGCACGGCGCTGCTCAAGACGACGTCCGCGCAGCGGTCCGGAAAGCTGTTGGACTCGATGGCCTCCGCCCGGAAGTTCGAGGCGGGAAGCCGCGGGGCGAGCCGGCCGGCGAGAGCTCGCACGCTGTCGACAGCGCCTGCATCCGGGTCGACAGCGGAGACATCGTAGTCCTGGCTCAAAAGGAAGACGAGGTTGCGTCCTTCACCGCACCCCGCATCGAAGATGGTCATCCCCGGAACAATCCTGCCGCGCAGAAGTTGATCGAAGAGGTAGATGTCGATCTGCCCGAACAACGAAGGAAGGTGGATGCTCACGAGCCGGCGATGAGAGCCGCTGCTCCAGCGCCGGCCACGACGCCATCCTGATCGCTGGACCCGCCGGAAGCGCCGATTCCGCCGACGATCTCGCCGTTGATCACGAGAGGCACGCCTCCTTCGATCGGAACAGCCCTCTCGAGAGCCAGAACACGAACGCCGGCGCCGCCGGATGCCAGCATGTCCTGAAAGACCTTCGTCGGCCGCTTGAAGAGTGCTGCGGAGCGGGACTTGGCGATCGAGACATTCACGCTGCCGGTCTGAGTCCCATCCATCTTCGCGAAGTAAACGAGCTCGCCCGACGGGTCGGTAATGGCGATCGCCATGAGCCAGCCGTTCTTCAGGGCCTCGGCGATCGCCGCCGCGCCGGCTTTCTGGGCGCTGTCGAGACTGATTGGCACTCCGTAAGGTTCGGGCATCTGTCTCTCCTCGTCAGGAAAGATGGGCGACTCCGCTCGGGGCGAACGGGATCCGTTCTTGGCTTGCGGGGTCAACCGGAGGCTTCACATCCCCGAGTCGTCCGCGGAAGGGCCGTAGATCGAGGGCACTTTCCCGCCCATGGGCCTCAAGTAGCTCGAGAGCTGCCCACGGTGATGGATCGCGTCGAAGAGAAAGCCCCAGAGCATCTCGCCGAGCGGGGACTCCCACGCGACGTTTCCGTCCACGAGAAATCGCGCCTTCTTCTCCCAGGCCGCGTCATCGAGCCGGGTCAACCGCTTTTCGAGCTCGCTCGAGTTTCGCTCGTAGGCGGCGATGGACTCCTCCAGCGTCGGGGGCGCGGGCGTCTGCACGAAATTGATCTCTCCGTGATCGGCGATCTCGCACGCATCCCCGAGCTCGGTCGCCAGCAGCCAGACGAGATCGCCGGTGCATGTCGAGCGCGGGTGCGGGCGGTACGCCAGCTGGTCCGCCGGCACCGCGCGAAGAACGCGGAGGAACTTCGGCCTTTCGTCCTTGAAGCATTTCGCCAGGTGCTCACGACTATTCATTTCTCTCCTCCCAAGCCGGCATCCTCGAGGGGCACCGGCACTTCCGAATCACGGCATTCTCGCCCAAATCCGGTCTGTTCCTCACGGGGTGACCATCGGAAGCTCGACGAAGGTCGCCTGGTCGGAAGAGCTCGAGTGGTAGATGCGCTGAACGGCCTTTCGGTAATCCCCGGGCTTGGCCCAGAAGATGTTGGTGACGAAAGTCTGCGGATTGCGATCGTAGAGGGGAAACCAGCTCGACTGAATCTGCACCATGATCTTGTGCCCCGGCAGGAAGACGTGGTTGGCCGTCGGGAGGGCAAAGCGGTAGACCAGGGGCTTGTCCGGCGTGATGGCCTTGGCCGTGTCCAGGCTCTCCCGATAGCGGCCGCGGAAGATGTCGGCCGAAACCATCAGCTGGTATCCGCCCATGCCCGGGTCCGCGGCCACTTCGTCGGGAGAAACATCGATCAGCTTGACGACCCAGTCAGAGTCCGTGCCGCTGGTCGAAGCGACCAGGTTCGCGACCGGTTGTCCGCTGATCTTCACCGGCACCGTCAGGACATCGGAGACGAACACGGCGACGTCCGGGCGGCTGGAGGCTTCGCGTTGATCGGACACGAGCCACTCGCGCCAGCTCTTCCCCTTGTCGTAGCTCGAGGGCACGACCGGGCGCGCGATGAAAGGCACCGGCTTGGCAGGGTCGGAGACGTATTCGTCGAACGCGGCGTCGCCCGGCTTTGGCGCGGCGAAGTCGAGCTTTCCGCCCGCGGCCACGTAGAGCGGCGTCGGTTTGACCGAGCAGCCGCTCAGAGCCGCGCAGCCCGCCGGCCACGCCGGCAGCCGCCGCCATGCGTTCGTGCCTGTCTCGAAGGCGACGACCGGCGGGACATCGGCTTTCGGCGAGCCGTCCTTGAGATACTGATCGAGAAACGGGCGCAGGACCTCGCGGCGGAAAGTCAGCGCGGTATCGCTGTTGAACTTGATCGCGCCCAGCGCGCTGCCTTCCCGGATCTCCTGCCCGTGGTGCCAGGGGCCCATGACCAGAAAGACCTTGTTGTTGTCCGTGTCCTTCGGCTTGATCGCCTTGTACACGGCGATGGCGCCGTAGATGTCCTCCTGATCCCAGAGGCTGTGCACCAGCATGACCGGCACCTTCAGGGGTTGCCCGGCGAGCACCTTGTCGACGGCCTGGTCGCGCCAGAATGCGTCGTAGCTGGGATGCGCGAGGAGCTTGCGCCAGAAGCCGACCTGCTCGAGACCCCGGCGGCGGCCGAGCTCGCCCGCCGAGCCCGCCTGCAGGAACATCTCGTAGTCGTCGAGATGGGTCATCCACCACTTGGCCTCCGACTCGCGCGTCGCCTCCTGGTCGTAGATATAGGACATTCCCAACTGGCGGAAGGCGCCGTTGTGGAACCAGTCGTCGCCCATCCAGCCGTCGACCATGGGATTCATCGGCACGGAAACCTTCAGGGCAGGATGCGGGTTGACGAGCGCCATCAGAGGCAGAAACCCGTCGTAGGAAATTCCGAGAATGCCGACCTTGCCGTTACTTTCCGGAACGTTCTTCACCAGCCAGTCGATTGTGTCGTAGGTATCCGTCGCGTGATCGACCGGAGTCGGATTCTGCGGTCCGTGCAGAGGACGGTTCATCACATAGTCCCCCTCGGAGCCGTGCTTACCGCGCACGTCCTGAACGACCCGGATGTAACCGCCCTCGACGATGACGTCGGTCGCATTGTCGTAGCCTTCCAGGCTCGGGCCCAGGTGAGCGCTCTCGCTGCGGGTCGTCAGCTCCTTGGCGTTGTACGGGGTCCGCGTCAGGAGGATCGGCGCGGTCTTGGAGTGAAGCGCTGCCTTGGGCACGAGGATGACCGTCTTCAACTTCACTCCGTCCCGCATCGGAATCTTCACGACGCGCCGGACGTAGTCGAAGCTCTCGGTCGCCGGCTCGAGCTTGGCCGGCGTTTCGCTCGGCAGAGCCGGATACTTCGGCGCCGGCGAGGCGGGAGCCGCGGTGGTCTGGCCCGCCGACAGGTCCGCGAACAAGAGAGCGCAGAAGAGCGGCGCGAGAAGGCCGAACCTCGAAAAGGGGTGCGTCGATTTCATAGGGTGTTTCTCCTGATTGGTTGATTCCGTCCCGCAGATGCTACTTCGCCTGGTCTCGACTCCGCAGACGTCAGGGCGCCACCGCGTTGAGTCAGCAGCTTCGGAAGTTCTCGAAGAACTCGCGGTGGCGCGAGAGGATTCTTTCCTTGGCGGCGAGATCCGGCTCGAGGGACCAGACGTCTCTCTCATGCGTTCCGCCGAGCAGGATGCCGTCCGAGCGCGGGAACATGTAGGTGTCGCCGGAAAGCGTGGCGTACTGGACCTCCGGTTGGGGGAGAAGGAAGGTCAGCTGCCCTTTCAGCGGAACGAGCTCCTCGTCGCCGAAGAGCGCCTTCGCGCCGAGCCCGGTGCAGTTGACGACCACCCGCTCGGAAAGAGAGCGGAGGGACTCGCGGTCGGCAAGCTCCGTGATTCGGATCGCCGCCCCGGCCGCCCGGACTTCATCGAGCATCGCTTCGAGATAGATCGGCGGCTCGATGAGCATGCTGTCGAACTGGCGCACGTACTTGTAGCCTGAAAAGGGATGCTCTGACGGGGAGAGGTCGCGAAGCTCGGGGAGCATCGCGCGCAGAGGCGACTCCCGTCCGATCAGCGCCCCCTCGGACCAGCTGTCGTTGGAAAGGACGTAGTTGCGCATCCAGCGGACGCCATACCGCGGCCCCACCATCACCTGATACCGCCGGTACGCGAACTCCGACGCCGCGACGAATTGCTTCAGGAACTCCGGCGTGCGCCGCTGGGATTCGACGACGAAGAACGGGAACCACTGCCCGCCGGCGACGTTGGACGTTGTGTTCGGCGGGAGGTCCTTGGCGTAGATCGTCACCGCGCGGCCGGATTCCTGGAGGAGGCGCGCGGTGGCGAGGCCGACGGCGCCGCAGCCGAGCACTCCGACCGCGCCGCGATAGTCCTGCGGGATCATGTCTACTGCCAGGCGTGCCGTGCCCCAGGAGAGCGTGATGCCTCCGCCGCCATGCCCGTAGTTGTGGACGACGAGCCGGTCTCCGATCCGCTCGGCCCGCACGACGAAGCCGGAGGGCCGGTAGGGCCGCAGTCCCGCGATCGTGCGGATTTCACGCTCGGGAGAAACACGGACCGGCGGCAAGGCGCAGCCGGCGAGGGCGAAGCTGCCCGGGATCCGGTCGACGACACGATGGCTCCGGCACGCCGAGAAGGCGAGGGTCGCCGCCGCGGCTCCGGCCGACTGGAAAAAGTGCCGGCGGTTCATCGAACGCGAGAGGAATGTGTCATCGAGCCCAGAAAAGTCAGGCGCCCATTATGTCCCGGGCCTCCGTTGCGTTCCGTAAATCGGAATCCCGGCAGGTTCCCGGGGCATACACCTCTCGTAATCGAGGCGTTGCGCCGACCAACGGAGCGGCGCTGCGGGTCGACGGAGGCGGAATCCGTCGGTATCCTCAGGAGGAAGCATGAAAGCCTTGGGGATCGTGTCTTTGCTCGGCCTGATCGCCTTCGGAGCGCTCGCGCGGGCGGCCGGCAAGAGAGATCTACTCGAACGGATCGATCACCTCGTTTACGCGACCCCGGATCTGAACGCTGGAATCGACGCCGTCGAGAAGCTCACCGGCGTGCGGGCGACGCCGGGAGGGCAGCACCCGGGGCGCGGAACGCGAAACGCTCTGATCGCGCTCGGACCCACGAGCTATCTCGAAATCATCGGGCCGGATCCCGAACAGCCGGCGCCTCCTCGTCCGCGCCCGTTCGGAATCGACGGGCGGAAGGCGCCGCGGCTGGCGAGATGGGTCGTCAAGGCACAGAACCTCGAGCAGCTGGCCGCGGAGGCCTCACGCAAGGGGATCCAGCTCGGAGAAGTGACCGGTGGAAAGCGGCAGCGTCCGGACGGCGTCCTCCTGACCTGGCGCTACACGGATCCGCTCGTGGATCTCGCCGATGGTCTCGTTCCCTTCTTCATCGACTGGGGCGAGTCCGCGCATCCCGCCGCCACCGCGGCGAAGGGCATGACGTTGATCGCGCTCCGAGCGGAGCATCCGGATGCCGCGCGAGTCGGGAAGATCCTGATTTCTCTCGGCCTCGATTTCCCGCTGCGAACCGGGCCCGCGCCCGCGTTGATCGCAACCGTCGACAGCCCGCGCGGCCGAGTCGAGCTGCGGTAGTTCGGACTAACAGCACCCCGGCTGGGCCGAATCGTGCGGGCGTCGGCGCTCGGACTCTTGCAGATAATCCGCCGCCCAGCTCTTCCAGGCGTCCGACAGCTTGGGCACCGCGAGCAATCGTTTGGCCTCGTGCCGGTCGCGGACGTAGATGCGAAACACATCTCGGACGGTCAGCTCGGTCTGCGCCTTCTCGACAACGCGGATTTCGTCTCCGGCTCCCACGTCCCCTTCAACGATGATTCGGAGGTAAGAGCCGGGCCGCAGCGCTTGCGTGAAGCGGTGCACGAACTGGTCGTCATTCATTCGAACCTGGAGCCGCCAACAGGGTATCCTCGGCTCGGAGACCTCGAAGACAGCGGACCCGATCGCCCAACGCTCTCCGATAGCGGCATCGTTTACGTCGATTCCTTCCGTCGTGAGGTTCTCGCCGAATGCGCCGGAGGGGAGCGTCCGTCCAGTTTCCTTTTCGAACCAGCGCGCGTCTTCGATCGAGTACGCGTAGACCGCCTTGTCGAAGCCTCCATGGGCTTCGCGATCCGCCTGATCGTCTCCGGTCAGATTCACGCCTCGAGCAGCGATCCGCCCGGCTACAGGTGTCTTCCAGATGGCGCTTCTGGCGGGGCGGCCGTGGTATTCGAACTCACGCGCGCCGCCGACATTGACCGAGAGGACTCTTCCCGCGGGAGTTGCCATGGCTATCGAGTCTCCTCCTGACGTGAACCAGCCCGGGCTGCACGCCTCTCTGCATACGCCGGCCCGCGATTCAGGGATTCGGGAAGGTCTGTTAGAGTTTAAACAATCTCGCGGAGACAACATGAGCCGAGCTCGCCGTTTCGCCTCGCCACTGGTTTTAGGTTTGCTTCTCTCGGCCGCGGCGCTTGCGCAGAGTGCCTACACGATCCGGGAGGCCAATGTGCGCGCCGGGCCGGAGCGAGATTACCCGGTGGTCACGCGGCTTCCGGCCGGCACACCCGTGGAGGTGACCGGCTGCAACGAAGCTGGAGCTGGTGCGAGGTCATGCCGAACCTGCGGCTGCACAACGCGCCGTCCACGAGGATGAGCGCGGGTCCCTGGCCGGACCGCTCATAGGCGATCGACGTTCCGTCTTTGGAAGTGGTTTTCATGGCTTTCTCCTGGTACCGATGAGTCGGTTGTCTGGGTCAGTGGCCGAGCGCCAGGGAAGCAGCGCGCGCAGGCGGGAATCACGCAGGAAGAGACCGCCCCAGACGAGCGCCGCGACATAGACCGGGAAGAGCGTGTGGCTGAGGAGGGGGTTCCCCACCCGCGCCTGGCTGGCGATCGCCCCGCCCAGGTAGCCCGTCAGCAGCACCGCGCCCAGCACGGAGGTGCTTGGAATCGCGTAGGCCACGACGCACAGAAACAGGATGGCGCCGAGGCTGAAGACGATGCTCGTCGGATAGCCGAGCCGCGCGGTTCCGGCGACGACGGGCGCAAGCTCCAGCAGCTTGCCCAGGCTGTCGAAGGTCAGGAATAGGACGGCGAGCGCGCTGAGGATCCAGCCCGTCCGGAGGGCCCCTCTCGAGCCGGCGGCCCGGCCGTTACGGGCTCCCTCGAATGAGTTGTCCAGCGTCATGGTCGACATGTTGCACTCCTTTCCGGAGAGGGCGTGCCTCCCGGTTGTCGGGCCGAGGTTCCCCGGCCTACCCAAGCGACGAACCAGGGGAACGGGGATCGACAAATGGACTAACCCCATTCGATCTATGCGGTTTACAAAATGATCCCGCGCCTGGTCGCCTTTGGCTCAGCAGGCGACGAGTGTCTGCTCGGCGAAATACGGTTCGCCCGCGTCGCTCATACCGAAAGAACGACTCCGCTCTTCCCACGCCCCGAACCGCGCCGCTGTCGCAATCGAGAACGACATCGCCAGGAACGGGCCGAGGACGCGAGAAGAAGCCAGATAATCAGTTATCGCTTTGACTTGAGGAGGTCGGATGCCGTCGAAGCAGTCTTCAGTGCCTGACCTGCAACTGAAAACTTTGATGACGGGTCTCGTCTTCGGCGAGTCGCCGCGCTGGGGCCAGGATGGCCGCCTGTGGTTGGCCGACTGGGGCGCGCAAGAGATCGTTGCCGTCGATATGGAGGGCAAGAGCGAAGTCATGGTCCGGCTGCAGTTTCCGTCGTTTCAACCCATTTGCATCGACTGGCTGCCAGATGGGCGCCTGCTGATCGTCTCATCCAGGGATGGGCTTCTCCTGTGCAGGGAGACCGACGGGTCGCTGACGACTTATGCCGACCTGACCGGCGTCGACCGCGGTTTCAACGAGATCGTCGTCGATGGCCACGGAAACGCCTACGTCAACGGCGGCGGCTTTGATCTCATGGCCGGTGAGAAGTTCGCGCCGGGAATCGTCGCTCTCGTCACGCCCGATGGCTCGGCTCGACGGGTGGCCGACGGCATCGCTTTCCCGAATGGCATGGCCGTGACGCCCGACAACTCCACGCTGATCGTAGCCGAGTCCTACGCCAAGAAGCTCACCGCGTTCGAGATCGCAGCGGACGGCAGCCTATCGAACCGGCGAGTGTGGGCCGATCTCCACAACGGCGCGCCCGACGGCATTTGCCTGGACGCGGAAGGTGCCGTCTGGTACGCGGACGTGCCCAACAAGCGTTGCGTGCGCGTTTGTGAAGGCGGCGACGTCTTGCAGACGGTCGACCTAGACCTGGGCTGCTTCGCCTGCATGCTCGGGGGCGTGGACGGGAGAACGCTGTTCATGGTGGTCCGGGAGTGGCGGGGTCTTGAGAGCACGGCCGACCGGGCACGGACGTGCCAGGTACTCACGATGCGAGCACCCGCACCTGGCGCCGGCTTGTCGTAGGAAAGAACGCCTGGCTTGAGACTCTCGGTGGCTCGAGAGAACAGGTGCTCTTGACCCCATATCGAACGACTGACCCGAATTTTCTTCCCGGCGTAGATTCTTCGCAAAAGCTTCACACCAAACTGATGCGCGCTCGACACGTGGTGGGTAGTGTTTACCGAGCCACGAGCGGCAAGGTCTCCAACGGGGAGGATGGGCCAGATGAAAGTCGATATTTACGTCTCGGAAAGGGACAACATCCCGAGCTACGGCTTCCTCTCGGCTGGCCGATCGGTCTCCTTGCTTCCCCCAGGCGAACAGTGGAGGTTCGTGCGGTCAGTAGACAGCGCGGACTTCAATCTGCCCGAAGCCATCGAAGAAGAAATCGCAGGCAACGGCTTCTGGGCTTTCGGCGGAGGCGGCCGCTTCGCGATCGACACCGGAAAAGTTCAATACTCGTCCCCGCTCGTTATGCATTCGTCTAACGGCCAGAACGACTCTTAACCTTACTTCTCCAATCCTTCTGTTGCCTCCGCCGCCATCCTGAGTCACGCTTGCCAGGAAACGCCCGCGTCTACGGTTTGCGCGCTGCCGCCGACAAAGGATCTCCCGATAACCGTCTTGCCTTCTCGCTCGGACGTCGTGCTCGTCGGCGCCGGAGCATAATCTTGACCGCCCGATGCATGAGAAATCCCTCCTCGAGCTCGACCTCGCGGGATTGACCGCCGGTCGCGCCTATTACCCCTCCCCACAGCACTGGGAGGACGAGGTGCTCTACTTCCTGATGCTGGACCGGTTTTCCGACGGCGCTGAGAACCTCTTCCGCGACGACCAGGGCCAGATCGTGACGACCGGCACGACCCCGCCGTTTGTCCCCGAGGCCAACGGCTGCGCGGTTGGGAATGCATCGGACGCCGCTCGGTGGCGGGACGCGGGAGCGCGGTTCGTCGGCGGAACTCTCTCGGGACTGGAATCCAAGCTGGGTTATCTGCGGCGGCTCGGCGTCACGGCGATCTGGATCAGCCCGATCTTCAAGCAGGTCCGGGCCGACGAGTCGTACCACGGATACGGCATTCAGAACTTTCTCGAGGTCGACCCGCACTTCGGCAGTCGCGAGGACCTTCGCGGGCTCGTCCAGACCGCGCATGGACTGGGCATCCGGGTCATCCTCGACATCATCCTGAATCATTCCGGCGACGTGTTCCGCTACCGCGACGGCGATCCAGCCTGGAGCGGGCAGAAGTTCTTAGTCGGAGGCTTTCGCGACAATCAGGGAACGACGAGCCTCCCCTTTGGCCCGATCGGTCCGGTCGATCTCCCTCATGCGTATCCCGACGGCGCGATCTGGCCAGCCGAGCTTCAATGCCCGGAGGCCTTCACCCGCGAGGGACAGATCCGCAACTTCGACTCTTTTCCCGAGTTCGCCGACGGGGACTTCTTCAGCCTCAAGGATCTCCATCACGGGGAGCGCCGGATCGTGGACGGCGTGGATGCGATCGACTCCTACTCCGTCTCTCCCACACTGCGCCATCTTTGCGAGATCTACAAGTTGTGGATCGCATATGCCGACGTCGACGGCTACCGCCTCGATACGGTCAAGCACATGGATCCCGGAGCCGCGCGGTTCTTTGCGTCGGTGATCCACGAATTCGCGGAGACGCTCGGAAAGGAGAACTTTTACATCATCGGAGAGATCACAGGCGGACGCGAGTTTGCCTATGATCGGCTCGAGGTTACGGGGCTCGATGCTGCCCTCGGCATCTCCGATGAGCGGGCCAGGATGACCGCTCTCGTCAAGGGAGAGATCGATCCGGCCGAGTACTTCGATCTCTTCCGCAACTCGATGCTGGTGCGCAAGGACTTTCATGTCTGGTCCCGCGACAAGGTCGTGACGTCCGTGGACGACCACGATCACGTGGATCAGGGCGAGCACAAGCATCGCTTCTGCGCGGGCGGATTCGACAAGCTCGCGCTCGCGGTCATGGCCTTCAACGCCACAACGCTCGGCATCCCGTGCGTCTACTACGGAACGGAGCAGCTCTTCGATGGCGAAGGCACGGGCAGCTGGGCCGACCGCTACATCCGGGAGGCGATGTTTGGCGGCGAGTTCGGCCCCTTCCGGTCGCGGGGCCACCATTGCTTCAACGAGGAACAGCCCGTCTATCGCGAGCTCGCCAGGATTCACAGGCTCCGACAGCAGGAGCTGCCTTTGCGCCGCGGCCGCCAGTTCCTCCGTCCGATCTCCGGCAATGGCACAGACTTCGGATTCCCCGCACGTATCGGCGCGAGCGCCCTGCGTTCGATCGTCGCCTGGTCGCGGATCTTCAACGACCGGGAATTGCTCGCGGCGATCAACACCGACCCGGAAGCCGCGTCGACCGCGTTCGTCACGATCGACGACGGCCTGCACGCGGCCGGCAGCCGCCTGACCTGTCTCTACTCGACCGATGCCTCGGAGATCGGCGGGAGCCTGGCGGTCGAACCGCGAAACGGGAAATCCGTCTTCCTGCGGGTTCCAGCAGCGGGTTTCGTCGTCTATGCCTGACGAGCCTTCTCGCCGCATCCACCGACGCACGATCGACTCCACTCGCACCGCAACTCTTGAATAAGCTTCGTGATGGCGACCAAGTCGGGGGAAACCGTTGGCAAGGGAAGGGGGTTAGTCCTGAAACCGTGCATTTTTGGAGGATTCCCGCGGCGACAGCCGCGCCGCCAAAAATAATACAGGATTTCAGGACTGACCCCATTGACACGGCGCTTTCGCGGCTGAGAAGTCGACCAGCCCGGCCGTGAGGGCGATCCCCACGCAAAGAGCGCCGACCGCCGGGAGCAGGAGCAACTTGACGATACTGCGCATGGTTCGCATCGTTCGCATGGTTCGCACGGTTCGCACGTCTTACTCGACGACGACGGTCAGCTTCATGTTGCCGTGCCCCGCGCCGCAAAAGTGGTGACAGATGGCCGCGAACGTGCCGGCCGTCTGCGGGGTGACGGTTAACTGCTGGGTCTCTCCAGGGGCGAGGTCGGTGTCGATCTTCAAGGGCCGGAGAAATAAGCCGTGTGTGACGTCCTCGCTCGTGACGATGAGCTTGACGGTCTCCCCTTTCTTCAACGTGATGGTCGATGGAACGAACTCGAAGCGCTTGGCGGTGATCACGATCGCGCGGGGCTCTTGGCCGCGGGCACTGGCTGTCATGACCAGGGTGGAAAGCAGTAGAAGAGCGAGAATGCGGGCGTACTTCATAGAGATACTCCTTCTTTCAGCAGTTGTTGGACGCCGACGGTGCCCGAGAATTCGCGCAGCGTCAGCTCGACGTCTTGGATTCGGGGCGAGCTTCCAGCTCGCGCTCCGGGCTCCTGGACGACGCGCAGGCCGAGGTTTTGGAACGGCTTCTGCGGGTGAAACGGAATCGGCTTCTTGGGGCCGCCCACTTCTGGGTCCGGGAACGCGAAGATCAGCGAGCGCGCAGCGATGTGAGTCGTCTGTCCCTCCGTGTGCGTGTGCTCGCGGTGAATGTGGCCGTACAGCACGGTCACGTTTTCGTAGGGGGCGAGAGCGTTCATCACCTCGTCTCCGTCTCCGGTGAACCACTCCCAATCGGGGCGCAGATCGAAAAGCGGACGGTGGGTGAAGACGACGATCGGCGCGGTCGTCGGGAAGCGCTCGAGATCCTTCTTGAGCCAGGCGATCTGCTCGGGTCCGACGTTGGGCCGCGCCAGCGAGACATTGTCGAGCGCGATGAAGTGCACGCCGCGGTGGTCGAACGAATAGTGCGTCTCGCCGAAGTTTTCCCGGAAAAGCTTGCCGCCGTCCAAGCCGGCATCGTGCTCGCCGGGAACGGACTTGATGAGAGGGACCTTCAGGCGGCTGGCGATCTTCTGAAAAAGCCTCATTCGATCGGCGTGCTCTCCCGGGTTCTCGCTGTCGTGCGTCAGGTCTCCGGTGAAGAGGACGAGATCGGGCCGCTCTTTCAGATTGTTGATGAGGTCCACCGCCTTCTCGAACGCCAGTGTGCCGAGCGGGTTGGGCGGACCCGAGAAACCGACGTGCGTGTCGGAGAGCTGAACGAAGGAGAAGGGGGTCGGGGCCTCTCCGTTCTTCTTGCCGAGCAGCTCCGCGATCCGCCGGCCAGCGGGGGAAGCGCCCAGGAGCGGGGACACGGTGAAGAGCGCCCCAACCCCGATTGAGGTGCCGGCGATCTTCATGAAGGTTCTTCTGTTGACAGGATCTTTCATTCTTCCTCCTTGGAAACGGCCGCCCGTCTGGGCGGCGCGACCTGGCTTTGTCGTTACTTCGTCTGAATCCGCGTCACCGCGAGGCGAGCCTTGCCGTGTGGACAGCACTGGCCTTCGCAGGCCGACTCGGCAGTTGGGATGGCACAGCCTTGGACCAGGTCTCGCCGGCATCCATCTGCGGCGGTTCCGGCTTGGAGGAAGCGCCTGAGGATGCACAGGCGGCAGAGATCACGAGCGACGCAAGAGTCAGGACCAGGAGACCGAGCTTCTTCTTCATGACGACTCCTCTTCGAAATCGAACCCCGGACTATCCGTGGTTCGGGGAGGAATACACCGCTGCGCCCGCTTGGACTGAGGCCGCCCGGCTTCTTCAGAAATGGTTCAGATTCGCGGCGTTGAAGAAAGGCGCACGTTTACCTTCGGCGGGGCCGATGACTCAGGCGTTCGAGAGAACGCGGTTCTCAAGACGAGATTAGGACCGAAGGCCGACGAGATCCAATCCTCGCCCGCCGGTGAACTCCTCACCGAACGCGGGACGCCCCCGCTTCAGTACTCGAGGAGGTTTGCAGTGAAGGAGAACGTCGGTATGGCTCGGCTGGCTAAGATGAACAAGGTCGGATTCTTGAAGGCGCTCGGTCGCTATCGCGAACGAGTCGACTTGGAGATCGGCAAGGCGTCGGAATACGGCGCGCGTTGGTGGAGTCGCCGGCTCGTCGAGGTGTGCGAAGAGGCTGGGTTGGTGCGTCTTGAGAAATAGCTTTGCTCGCACGAATCCCCTCATCGGTCTCACTGCAGAGGAGTACAAGGACCTCGCCTACGCCCTGGTCAGCTACGTCGCGCTCCATGCGACCGTCGACCAGACGACGTACTTCATGAGCCTGTACCGCTACTACACGCTCGAGATCGCGGGGAGACCTGGGGTCAGGTCTGTATTATGTATTAATAGCGTGGGGTAGTAAGCGCGCGGCATGTCCGGAATCAGCTCGGCATGTAGCTCCCTTCCCACGCGAGCTCCGTGAGCCGCGCAACCGTGCAGTCGCTATGCGCCACTTTCCTGTCGGAGGCCAGAATGACGCTTCCCGCGGACCGTCAACGTTCCGAGCGCTTGATCCGCCAGCGCGGGCAGGGATAGCGAAAACGCCAGCAGAAAAAACGGAGCTCTCTTCATGCTCAAGAGTTTGCGGCGTTTCCATGCGTGAGCCAGGGCATGCCGCCTCGTCCTAATCGCGTAGGGCAAAAGAAATAGTAAATTCGAAATCGCGAAAAAAATTGGCGGTAGACCCTTCGGCGACTGAAAAGGTTGCCTGGGGCTCGCAATATATGCCTTGACACGCATATGCTCGGTAGAGTATATAAAGAGAATGGAATCTGTTTTCGAAATCATTGCGGAGCCGAACCGCCGCGCGATCTTGAGCCTCCTGGTCTCGTCACAACAGTCGGTTGGACAGATCGAGCGTCAGCTTCGCCTGCCGCAGCCGACCGTGTCCAAGCACCTGCGAGTGCTGCGGGAGGCCGGTTTCGTGGAATCCACGGTGGACGCACAGCGCCGTCTCTACCGACTGAAACCGGAACCACTTCAGGTGGTGGATGCCTGGCTGGCTCCGTTCCGTCGGTTCTGGTCCGCTCACCTGGATGCTCTCGAACGCCACCTCGACCACATGGATCAATCCACACGAACGAAAAGGAAGAGAAGGAGAAGAAGATGACCGATCGCGTGCAGTACACACCGGGTCCGGCCAGCGGGGCCCAGGTCCGAAAGGACGGAGAGAAGTGGACGCTCATTCTCGTCAGAGAACTGCGCCACTCGCCGGAAAAAGTCTGGCAGGCGCTCACCGACCCAGCGCATCTGCGCGAGTGGGCGCCTTTCGACGCCGATGGGAGCCTGGCCACGGTTGGAACCAGAGTGAAGCTCACCACGGTGGGAGCACCCGTGCCGCACGTTACCGAAACAACGGTCACGCGAGCCGACGCTCCCAAGCTGCTCGAGTACAACTGGGGCGGCTTCGATATGCGGTGGGAACTCGAAGCCCTTGGTGGCGGCACGCGCCTGACGCTGTGGACCAACATCGATCGCCGCTTCATCTCGATGGGTGCTGCCGGGTGGCACATCTGCTTCGATGTTCTGGATCACCTTCTCAGCGGAACCCCCATCGGACGCATCGTCGGCCCCGAGGCCATGAAGTTCGGCGGCTGGCAGCGGCTGAACGCCGAGTACGCAAAGCAGTTCAGTGCTGAAACGCCCAATTAGCCGCCCAACGCCCCGAAGCGTTGAAGCGTCGGAGGAGGAACTCCATGGAATCGACCCCGACGTCTGCAACCGGCCGCACCGTCTCCGATCCCCGCTGGATGCTCTGGACCGGCTGGCTCCTATCCTTTGGGGTGGTCGCGCAGCTGCTGAGCAGCGCTTGGTTCAGGGCTACCCACCATACCTACGCGGTAGCCGAGATTGTTACGGGCTATGGCTATCCCGAATCGGCCATCGTCCCTATTGTCATTGCGGAATCCGCCCTGGTGGTTCTCTACCTTGTTCCGCAAACGTCTGTCCTTGCCGCAATCGTGATGACCGGCTATCTCGGCGGCGCGGTGGCCACTCATTTGCGGATCGCAGACACGGCGCGCGCGGCGATTCCGTTGGTCGTAGGAATTCTCACCTGGGGCGGCCTGTACTTGCGCGACAGCCGCATCCGCCAACTTGTTCCCTTCCGCCGGTCGCCGTGAGCGCCCGCCCGCGTCGCAGTCAGGCATGAGGGGCGAAAGCGAGGTAGGAGTGGACCGATCGAACGGCGGCGGCTCCTTCGCCGACTGCGGCCGCGACTCGTTTGGTCGATCCGGAGCGGACGTCGCCGACGGCAAACAATCCCGGATGGCTGGTCTCGAACGGCAATGGGGAGCGTCCGAGCGCCTCCCAACTCCCGTTGAGCTGCTCGCGGCCGAGGGATAGGTCGGTGAGCACGAACCCTCGATCGTCGAGGGCGGTGAAGCCCGACAACCACTCCGAGGCGGGGTCGGCGCCGATGAACGAGAACAGACCGGCGCTCGGGATGGTTTCCTCGCCTCCGGGGCCGCTCACCCGCACTTCGCTCAGAGATTGGTCACCCTCGAGCGCCACGATCCTGGTGTTTCGCCGGACGACGATCCGCTTGTCGGCTTCGATCCGGTCAACGAGGTAGCGAGACATGCTCGCCGCGAGGTCCGGTCTCCGAATCACGATGGTGACGGCGCTCCCGGCTTCGGCGAGAAACAAAGCGGCCTGTCCGGCCGAGTTGCCGCCACCTGCGACCACGACGGGAGATCGCGCGCACGATCGAGCCTCCAACTCGGTCGCGGCGTAGTACACGCCACGGGACTCGAACCGCTCGAGCCCGACGGCATCGAGCCTCCGATAGCGCGCTCCGGTCGCGACGATGACCGCCCGACCCGCGACGTCGGTACCGTCAGACAGGCGAAGCACGAAATGGCCCGCTTCCTTCTCCTCACGGAGGGATACCGCCGTGCACGGGATGCTCAGCGCTGCGCCGAACTTTTGGGCCTGTATCGTGGCACGCTGCGTGAGGTCCCCTCCGGAGATACCCGTCGGGAAGCCCAGGTAGTTCTCGATCCGAGAGCTCGACCCCGCCTGGCCACCGACGGCTACCATCTCGAGGACGAGCGTCCGCAGTCCCTCCGACGCGCCGTACACGGCCGCGGCGAGCCCTGCCGGACCGCCGCCCACGACGATCAGATCGAAGCAGCGGTCCGGCAGTTTTCCAACCGTCAACCCGAGGTATTTGGCGAGGACATCCGGTGTCGGGCGGCGGAGCACCGTACCTGTGACGATCACGACAGGCAAGTCCTGCGTTGCGATATCGAACTCGCGCAGAAAGTGTCCGACTTCGCTGTCGTCCGCGTCCGACCACTCGTGCGGGATGTGACTCCGCGACAGGAACTCCCGAACGCGGGCGGAGTCCGGTGAGAACCGCGAGCCGATGACACGAATCGACGAGGCGGCGCCGCTCATCAGGATCTCGCGGCGAGCGAGGAAGGAGGCCAGGATCTTGTCGGAGAGACCCGGGTCCGTAGCGATCACGCGCCGGAAGGCATCACGCGAGAGGACGAGCACCTCGCCGGTCTCGGCAACGCGGGCCGACACGTACACGCGCTGGCCGGTCAACAGATTCAGCTCTCCGAGGAAACGGCCGGCCGGGTGGCGAGCGATGAGGCGTTCCTCACCGTCAGCGTTGACGACGATCTCGACGGCGCCGGAAAGGACGACGTAGAAATCGTAGCTGGGGTCGCCCTCCCGATAGAGGTACTCACCGGCCGCCACAGCTCGGCGAACACCGAGCTGCCACAGCGCCGCGATTTCGGCGTCGCTCAGCTGCGGGAAGGCATCTGTTGTGTCAGCAGCCACCGAGAGAACCCTTACCTCTACCCTTTTGCCTTCTGAGCATTCAACAGAGCGACCTGAGCGGCGGAAATGCCCTCGAGGGCGAGCCCGTACGACAACCCTTCCTGAAGTCTACGGCGGAAGCGTGTGGAGAGCGCCATCCTCGTGTATCGCAACGTCAGCGGGCTCTGCTTGTTCATGTGTCGTGCCAATTCCCAGGCCCGCGGTGGCAAGGCTTCACGAGAAACGACCTCGTTCACCGCGCCATATTCCTTCGCTTGCGCCGCGCTGAGTTTCTGGCCGCTCAGCAGGAAATAACGACCGCGAATCTCGCCGATGACTTCGGGCCACACGATATGCAAGCCGTCGCCGGGCACGATGCCGAATGCGGGATGAGGCACATCCTGGAAGTAGGTGTCTTC
>Ga0207684_10002383_pt1 | contig 19019 bp, 17 predicted proteins | sample KBSK5501metaG_FD_184342 | JGI IMG/M metagenome (GOLD analysis project Ga0207684, IMG submission 184342) | Corn, switchgrass and miscanthus rhizosphere microbial communities from Kellogg Biological Station, Michigan, USA - KBS K5-50-1 metaG... | ecosystem: Host-associated > Plants > Roots >...
ACACTCGTTGCGTGCCGCGGGCACGCGGCCTCGCGTGCGCCTTGCCCTGCGCCCTGCCAGGCTGCGGCGCGAGCCCTCCCATAGCGTTAACAGGCCCTAGAGCACGGCCTCCTCGGCAGGCATTCGGCACGCACCAGTCAAATCTTCAAGTCGTCGGCGGATCGTCCGAAAACAGCCCACCCAGCCCGGGCAGGCGGCGGACTGTGCGTCGCCAGGACGTCAAGGCTGGCGGACGAAAGGCGTCGGAGACGCGCATGCGCATCACCCAACACGTGTGGACAAATCAGAGCCAATGGTCGCCGGCACTGCCGACAACTGCCATGGCTGCCACGCCCGCTGCACAACTGCTGCTGGCGTTCGGCAGCGCGGCATTGCTGCGTCGTGAGGAGGTGTTGGCGCAGCTGCGCTCGGCCTATCCGGGCAGCCTGCTGGTCGGCTGCTCGACGGCCGGCGAGGTCGCGGCGACCGCGGTCTACGACGAATCGCTGGTCGCGACGGCCGTGCACTTCGATCGATGCACGGTCGACTGCGTCGACGTGGCGATCGAGCCCGGCACCGACGGCGCGGACGCGGCCCGGGCGATCGCGCGCGCCCTCGTGCGCCCGGGTCTGCGCCACGTGCTCGTGCTGTGCGACGGGCTGCAGGTCAACGGCAGCGCCTTCGCTCAGGCACTGCGCAGTGCCCTGCCTGCCGACGTGAACGCCACCGGCGGCCTTGCGGCCGACGGCGACCGTTTTGCGCAGACCCTGGTGTGCTGCAACGGCGCGGGCCGCCCCGCGCGCGCGGTCGGCGTGGGCCTGTACGGCGATGCCCTGCGTGTGGGCTACGGCTCGATGGGCGGATGGGACAGCTTCGGCCCCGCACGGCGGGTGACCAAGTCGCGCGGCAAGGTGCTGCTCGAGCTCGACGGCGAGCCCGCGCTGGCGCTGTACAAGACCTATCTCGGCGACCATTCGCGCGATCTGCCGAGCTCGGCCCTGCTGTTTCCCTTGCTGCTCGAGGACCCGTCGGGTGGTGCCGGCCTGGTGCGCACGGTGCTGGCCGTCGACGAGGCCGAGGGCAGCCTGACCTTCGCCGGCGATCTTCCCGAAGGCGCCCAGGCGCGCCTGATGAAGGCGAATTTCGACCGGCTGATCGACGGCGCCAGCCACTCGGCCCAGGCGAGCGCGCAGCGGCTCGACGGCGCGCAGGCCGAGCTGGCGATCCTCATCAGCTGCGTCGGCCGCAAGCTCGTGCTGCGCCAGCGCGTGGAGGAAGAGATCGAGGGGGTTCGCGACGTGCTGCCGCATGCCGTGCTCGCCGGCTTCTATTCCTACGGCGAGCTCTGCCCGCAGGGCCTGCTTGGCGGCTGCGAGCTGCACAACCAGACGATGACCATCACGACGCTGGCCGAGGGTTGACGGTGGAGCGCCTGCACAAGCTGCTGCAACGCCAGCTGCGGCGCGCCTTCGGCTCGGTCGAGGCGACGCCCGCGGGGCTGGACGCGCTGCTGTCCGCGGTCAATCAGGCCTACGAGGATGCGGATACCGAGCGGGTGATGATCGAGCGCTCGCTGGAGCTGATGTCGAAGGAGCTCAATGCGCGCAACGACCAGCTTCGCGCCGACCTCGTCGACCGCCAGCAGGCGCGCGACGAGCTGCAACAGCGCAGCGACGAGCAGCAGGCGCTGATTCGCCGCCTCGAGGAGGCGCACCACCAGCTGCTTCAGTCCGAGAAGATGGCGTCGATCGGCCAGCTGGCCGCGGGCGTGGCGCACGAAATCAACAATCCGATCGGCTATGTGAGCTCGAACCTCGGCACGCTGAAGGGCTACGTGCAGGGGCTGCTCGACATCGTCTCGGCCTTCGAGGCTCGCTCGGCCTTGCTGCCGCCGGCCGATGCGGCGGCCGTGCGCCGCCTCATGCAAGAGCACGAATTCGACTACCTGCGCGAGGACGTCGTGGACCTGCTCGACGAGTCCAGCTCCGGCGCCCAGCGCGTCAAGCAGATCGTGCAGGACCTGAAGGACTTCTCGCATGTCGGCGAGCAGGAGTGGATGGCGGCGGACCTGCACAAGGGCCTGGACAGCACGCTGAACATCGTCCACAACGAAATCAAGTACGTGGCCGACGTGACGCGGTGCTACGGCGAACTTCCGCTGGTCGAGTGCCTGGCATCGCAGCTGAACCAGGTCTTCATGAACCTGCTGGTCAACGCCGCCCACGCGCTCGCCGGACGGACCGAACGCGGCCGCATCGTCGTCACGACCGGCTGCCGGGACGACAGCGAGGTCTTCGTGGCGGTGCAAGACGACGGCTGCGGCATCGCGCAGGAGCACCTGAGCCGCATCTTCGACCCGTTCTTCACGACCAAGCCGGTCGGCAAGGGGACGGGGTTGGGCTTGTCGCTGTCCTACGGCATCGTGCGGCGGCACGGCGGGCGCATCGAGGTCGACAGCACGCCCGGCGCCGGCACGACGTTCACGGTCTGGCTGCCGATTCAGCGACTATCGGTCCAGAGCGAATCGTCATCGTCGATGGGGACAAGGGGCCCCTAGAACGCGGCAATCCCCGTGATCGCGCGCCCGAGGATCAGCGCGTGCACGTCGTGCGTGCCTTCGTAGGTGTTCACGACTTCGAGGTTCACGAGGTGGCGCGCCACGCCGAACTCGTCGCTGATGCCGTTGCCGCCCAGCATGTCGCGTGCGGTGCGCGCGATCTCGAGCGCCTTGCCGCAGCTGTTGCGCTTCATGATGGACGTGATTTCGACCGCCGCGGTGCCTTCGTCCTTCATGCGGCCCAGCCGCAGGCAGCCCTGCAAGCCCAGCGCGATGTCGGTCAGCATGTCGGCGAGCTTCTTCTGCACCAGTTGATTGGCGGCGAGCGGCTTGCCGAACTGCTGCCGGTCGAGCGTGTACTGGCGCGCACGCTGCAAGCAGTCTTCGGCCGCGCCGAGCGCACCCCAGGCGATGCCGTAGCGCGCGCTGTTCAGGCAGGTGAACGGGCCCTTCAGCCCACGGACTTCGGGGAACGCGTTCTCCTCAGGGCAGAACACGCCATCCATCACGATCTCGCCGGTGATCGAGGCGCGCAGGCCGACCTTGCCGTGGATCGCCGGTGCCGAAAGCCCCTTCGCGCCCTTCTCGAGAATGAAGCCGCGAATCGAGCCGGCATCGTCCTTCGCCCAGACGACGAACACGTCGGCAATGGGGCTGTTGGTGATCCACATCTTGCTGCCGGACAGGCGGTAGCCGCCGTCGACCTTCTTCGCCCGCGTGACCATGCTGCCGGGATCGGAGCCGTGGTTCGGTTCGGTCAGGCCGAAGCAGCCGATCCATGCGCCGGCCGCCAGCCTGGGCAGGTACTTCTGCTTCTGTGCCTCGGTGCCGAACTCGTGGATCGGCACCATCACCAGCGAGCTCTGCACGCTCATCATCGAGCGGTAGCCCGAGTCGATGCGCTCGACTTCGCGCGCCACGAGGCCGTAGCAGACGTAGTTGAGGCCGGAGCCGCCGTAGGCCTCGGGAATGGTCGGGCCGAGCAGGCCGAGCTCGCCCATCTCGCGAAAGATCGCCGGGTCGGTCTTCTCGTGGCGGAACGCGTCCAGCACGCGCGGCGCGAGCCGCTCCTGGCAGTAGGCGCGCGCGGCATCGCGCACGGCGCGTTCGTCGCCGCTGAGCTGCGCGTCGAGCAGCAGCGGGTCGTCCCAGTGGAAGGAGGTCTTGGTGGCGGTGGACATGGTGGTGATGGACATGGCGGTTGGAAACGACGCTCGCAGGGTCGGCTCTTTCACTCAACGATGACGGCGCCGCGCTCGATGGCCGTGCGCAGGTCGGCGGGGATGTCGATGGCCTTGTGCGTGTCGAGCGAGGTGGTCACGAGCACCTGGCGCACGCTCATGCGCAGGTCGCCTTCCAGGCCCTCGCAGCGCAGGTTCAGCGTCAGCGAACGGCCGCCGAGCCGCTCGACCGCGAGGCACAGCGCAATCCGATCGCCCATGCGGCTGACGGCGCGGAAATCGGCCTCCAGCCGGACTGTCGGCAGCCCCACGCGACGTTCGATCACCAGATGCCGATAGCCGACGACCAGCCCCTCGTCGACCCAGTCTTCGACCAGGCCGTTGAACATCACGAAGTACTGCGGGTAGAAGACGATGCCGGCCGGGTCGCAGTCCGAGAAGCGGACCCTGCGCTCGCGCCGGAACTCCCCGGGATGGCGCTCACTCACGAGCCCTCCTCCTCGAGCGGCTCGCGCCCGCTGCGCCCGGGTTGGGCGCGCAGCTCGCCGAGCCGCGTGTGCAGCTGCATCACGCCCGCGTCGTCCAGGCCCGCGAACAGCTCCAGCACCCATTGCTCATGCTCGCTCGCCATGCTCTCGAACGAGCGGCGGCCCCTGGGTGTGAGGCGCACGATCCACGCACGGCGATCGCCGGGGCTGCCTTCGCGCGCGACCAGGCCGTCGCGCTCGAGGTCGTCGGTCAGGCCGGTGACGTTGCCGCCGCTCACCATCAAGTAGCGGGAAAGGTCACCCATCTTCAGCCCGTCGCGGCGACGATGCAGCTGCGCCATGTAGTCGAAGCGGGCCAGCGTGATGTCGAAGCGGGCACGCAGGCGACGCCGGATCTCGCCCTCGATCTGCGTCGTGCAGGCGAGCAGGCGCAGCCACAGCTTGAGCTTGGCGTGGTCATCGCGGTGCGCGCGCCCTTCGTACCCGAGCGCCTGCGCATCGCGCGGCAGCGCGCGCGACGATAGGTCGTTCTTCATGTCGTCTCTCCGCCCGAGACGGAGATCGCCTGACCGTTGATCGCGCCGGCCGAATCCGAGCACAGCCAGCGCACCGCATCGGCCACCTCCTCGGGCTGCACGATGCGGCCTTGCGGGTTGGAGGCCGCGAACGAGGCGCGCGCCTCGGCTTCGCTGCGGCCGGTCTTGGCGGCGACGTTGGCAATGCTCTCGCGCAGGATGTCGGTCTCGGTATAACCCGGGCATACAGCGTTGACGGTCACGCCCTTCTTCGCGACTTCGAGCGCCAGCGCGCGGGTGAGGCCGATCACCCCGTGCTTGGCGGCCGTGTAGGCCGTCACGTAGGCATAGCCGACGAGGCCCGCGGTGCTCGCCACGTTGACGATGCGGCCCCGGCCGGCGGCGAGCATGTCGGGCAGCGCGGCCTGCGCGCACAGATAGCTGCCGGTGAGGTTCACCGCCAGCATGCGGTTCCACAGTTCGATCGAGGTCTTCGCGAACGGCGCACTCTCGGCCTGCCCGGCGTTGTTGACGAGCGCGGCGATCGCGCCGTTCTCATCGCGCGAGCGCGCGAAGGCTGCGTGCACCGATGCCGCATCGGCCACATCGACGGGCACGGCCGCATGCTTGCCGCCCGGCAGCTCGGCGGCGAGCCGGCGCAGCGCCCCGAGGCTGCGGCCCATCAGCGTGAGCCGCGCGCCTTCGGCGGCCAGCACCCGCGCGATCGCCGCACCGATGCCGCGCCCTGCGCCGGTGACGACGACATGACGATCCCTGTTCATCGTGTCTCCCGAATCGATCGCGCCGCAGGCGCGGGGCGCTCCCAGGTCGTCGTCGTGACGCCGCGTTCGCGCAGCTTGTACTTCTGCACCTTGCCGTTCTCGGTGCGCGGCAACTCGTCGACGAGGTCGATGTAGCGCGGGACGGCGAAACGCGGCAGGCGTTCCTCGCAATGACGCGCGAGCGCGGCGTGGTCCGCCGCGGCGCCGGGCTTGATCACGAGCGCCGCCATCACCTCGTCCTCGGCGAGCTCGGAGCGCACCGGGTAGACCGCGACGGCCGCCACGCCCGGGTGCGCGAGCAGCACCTGCTCGACTTCGTACGACGAGATGTTCTCGCCGCGGCGCCGGATCGCGTCCTTGATCCGGTCGATGAAGCGGAACGCGCCGTCGGCCTCGCGCACGACGCGGTCGCCGGTGTGAAACCACAGGTTGCGCCACGCGCGCAGCGTCTCGTCGGGCATGCCGAAATAGCCGCTCGCGAACGCGAACGGCTGCTCGGCCCGCAGCACGAGCTCGCCCGCCTCGCCGTCGGCGACCGGGACGTCCTGATCGTCGACGACGCGCGCATCGAAGCCCGGCCGCAGCCAGCCCATCACGCCGGTGCGCGGCGAATCTGCTGCGGTCGCGATCGCGAAGTTGGTCTCCGTGGAGCCGTAGCCTTCGAGCAGCCGCACGCCGCTGCGCGATTCGAACGCGGCGAGCGCGGCGGCCGGCACGCCGGGGCCTAGCCCGATGCGCACGCGATGCGCGCGCTCCACATCGCCCGGCGGCTGCGCCAGCAGGATGGGCACCATCGCGCCCAGCAGATACACGACCGTCGCTTCGTGCGCGCGCATCGCGGCCCAGAAGCCCGAGGCCGAGAAGCGCGGCTCGAACACGACCCGCGCCCCGCTGAGCATCGCCTGCGCCAATGTGTTCAGCGCATTGATGTGAAACAGCGGCAGCGTCGTGCACAGCACGTCGCTCGTGCGCACGCCCAGCACCTGCGCGGTGTTCACGCCCCACGCGTGGTACTGCGCGTGCGGGCATATCACACCCTTGCCCGGCCCGGTGGTGCCCGAGGTGTAGAGGATCGCCAGGGGGTCGCCCGCCCGAAGCTCGGCGGCGTCGATCGCCTCCGTGGCTTCGGGAAAGCCGCTGCATCCGATCTCGCCGACGCGCGCGTGCCGCGCATCGCCATCGCCGACGATCCAGATCGCGCGCAGCGCCGTGCCGGACACATCCGCCGTCGCGAGCCGCGCCAGGTAGTCTGCCTCGATCACCAGCAGATGCGCGCCGCTGTTGGCGACCGCGTAGTCGATCTGCGGCCCCATCGCCGCCGTGTTGATCGGGACGACCACGGCGCCCAGCCACGCGCAGCCGAGGAAGGTCTCGACGAACTCGATGCGGTTGCCGCACATCAGCGCGACACGATCGCCCCGGTTCACGCCGACCGCGTGCAGCGCTGCGGCACGCCGCGCCGCGGCGTCGAGCGCTTCGGTGTGCGACCACGCCACGCCGCCGATCTGCAGCAGCGGCCGCGCACCGAAACGCCGTGCCTGCCGGCGCAGCATCGCCGGCAGCGTGCGCTCGTGGGGCGGCAGCGGCACGGCGTCGCTCATCGGGTCGCTCATCGGCTCACTGATCATCGGTGCCGCCGCCGAGGTAGGTGGCCTGGACGCGCGGGTCGCCCGCGAGCACGTGCGATTCGCCGCTGAGCGCGATCTCGCCGGTCTCGAGCACGTAGCCGTGGTCCGAGCTTTCGAGCGCGGCGCGGGCGTTCTGCTCGACGAGCAGGATGGACACGCCCTCGTCGCGCAGGCCGCGCACGACGGCGAGGATCTCGCGCACGATCAGCGGGGCGAGGCCCAGGCTGGGCTCATCGAGCATCAGCAGGCGCGGTGCCGACATCAGCGCGCGGCCGAGCGCAAGCATCTGGCGCTCGCCGCCCGAGAGCGTGTCGGCCCGCTGCCTGCGCCGCTCGGCCAGGCGCGGGAAGCGCGCATGGACCGCGTCGAGCCGGCTGCGCAGGGTTGCGCCGGAGAGCCGCTTGGCATAGGCACCGAGCATCAGGTTGTCGAGCACGCTGAGCTCGCCGAACAGCTCGCGCTTCTCCGGCACGAGGCACAGGCCGCGCTCGACCCGCGATTCCACGTCGATGCCCGCGAGATCCTCGCCCTCGAAGCGCAAGCTGCCGTGCGAGGGCAGCAGCCCCATCGCTGCACCGAGCAGGGTCGTCTTGCCCGCGCCGTTCGGGCCGATCACCGACACGATCTGCCCGTGCGCCAACGCCAGCGACACGCCGCGCACCGCGTCGACCTGACCGTATGAGACGTGCAGATCGATCATCTCCAGCATGGCGCTCATAAGGCAACCTCCGCGCCACGCGCTCCGGTATTCGCCGAGGTCCACGAAGTGGGCCTCTTCGTGGCCCGCGGAGCCGCCCGGCGGCTCATGACACTCTCCGTTCGACGATGGCCTCGACGCGCGCGGCCTCGACCTGCACGTCGACGCGCGCGGGGGCCGCGCCGTCGACCGAGCTGCCGAGATAGGCCGCCTGCACGCGCGCGTCGGCACGCACTGCGGCGGGCGGGCCTTCGACGAGCTTGGAACCGAAGGTCATCACGACGAGGCGGTCGACCAGCTTCATCACAAAGTCCATGTCGTGTTCGACGATCAGGATGGTCACGCCTTCGTCGCGCAGCTTGCGCAGCAGCTCGCCGAGCGAGCGTTTCTCGTTTCGTCTGAGGCCGGCCGCGGGCTCGTCGAGCACGAGCAGCACCGGATCGGCCGCGAGCGCCCGGGCGATCTCGAGCACGCGCTGCGTGCCCAGCGGCAGGCTGCCGGCGAGCTCGTGCGCGCGCTGCGCGAGACCGATGCGTTCGAGCTGGCGGTGCGCCTCGGCCATGATCTGCGCCTCTTCGCGCCGGTCGAGCCGCAGGCCGGCAGCCATCAGGCCGGCCGTCGCGCGCGCATGGGCGCCGAGCGCGACGTTGTCGAGCAGGCTCATCTGCGGCCGCAGCTTCACGTGCTGGAAGGTACGCGCCATGCCGAGCTGCGCAATGCGCCGCTGCGCGAGGCCGGTGATGTCGCGCCCGAGGAAGTCGACCCGGCCTGCCGTCATCGCGAGCGTGCCGGTCACGAGGTTGAACATGGTCGACTTGCCGGCACCGTTCGGCCCGATCAGCCCGACGATTTCGCCGGCGCGCACGTCGAAGCTCACGTCGTCGACCGCGACCAGCCCGCCGAAGCGCTTGAGCGCGCCTTGCACCGACAGCACCGGCGCGCCGCGCGCCGGCAGCTCGCGCCGCGCGAGCGGTTCGACGGACGCGAATTCGCCCGCGTCGCGCACGACCGCCGCGAAGCGGCCTCGCATCCGGCTCGCGACGAAGCCCATCAGGCCGCCACGCGCCTGGTGCAGCAGCACGATGAACAGCACGGCGAACGCCACGCCCTCGAGTTGCCCGCCGCGCTGCGAGAGGAACGGCAGCAAATCCTGCAGCACGTTCTTCATCACGAGCACGAGCGCGGAGCCGACCAGCGCGCCGCTCAACTGGCCGAGACCGCCGGCCACCGCCATCAGCAGGTATTCGATGCTCGCCCGCACGTCGAAGGGCGACGGGCTCACGAAGCGGTTCATGTGCGCATAGAGCCAGCCGGCGAGCCCGGCGAAGAGCGCAGCGGTGACGAACAGCGTCAGGCGGACGCGAAACGCGTCGGCGCCGACGCTCGCGAGCAGCGTCGAGCCACCGCGCAGCGCACGGATCGCGCGACCGGCGCGCGAGTTCAGCAGGTTGTGGCTGAACAGGCAGCACAGTCCGACGAGGCCCCAGACCAGGTAGTAGATCGCGCGCGGCTCGGCGAGCGAGAAGCCGGCGATGCGCAGCGCCGGAATGTTCGACAGCCCCGTGTGGCGGCCGAGCGAATCCATGTTGCCGAACAGCAGCGCGATCGACAGGCCCCAGGCAATCGTCGACAGCGGCAGGAAGTGCCCGCCCAGCCGCAGCGTGAGCAGCCCGATCGCGAGCGCCGCCAGGCCGGTCAGCGCGAGCGCGAACAGCAGCCCGAGCCACGGCGACACGCCCTGGGTCGTCGTCAGCCAGGCGCTGGCGTAGGCCGCGATGCCGACGAAGGCGGCCTGCCCGAACGAGGTCGCGCCGCCCACGCCGGTCAGCAGCATCAAGCCCAATGCGACCAGCGCGCCGATGCCGATGTCGTTCAGCAGCGAGACGCCGAAGTTGCTCAGCAGCGCCGGCGCGATCGCGAGCAACGCGATCGCGCCGCCGATGGTCGCCAGTTGCCGTCGGCGCGGCGTCATGGGTCGATCTCCTCGACTTCTTCCTCGGCGTGCGCGGCGAGGAAGGACCGCAGCATCAGCACCGGGATGAGAAGGCTGAACACGATCACGTCTTTCAGGGCACCGCTCCAGAACGACGCGAAGCTTTCGACGCCGCCGACCGCCAGCGCGCCGATCGCGGTGAGCGGGTAGCTGACCAGCCCGCCGATGATCGCCGCGACGAAGGCCTTCAGGCCGATCAGGAAGCCCGAGTCGTAGTACATGGTCGTGACCGGCGCGACCAGCACGCCGATCAGTCCGGCGAGCAGCGAGGCGAGCGCGTAGGCGAGCAACGCAGTGCGCGTCGGCCGGATGCCGACGAGCCGTGCGCCGATGCGGTTGACGGCCGTCGCGCGCAGCGCCTTGCCGGCCACGGTGCGCTCGAACAGCAGGAAGAACAGCGCGCTCAGCACGATCGCCGAGGCCATCATCAGCAGCACCTGCGCGCTGACCGGGAAGCCGCCGGGCAGCGTCAGCGAGCCGCTGGCCAGCGGGCCGGTGCGAGAACCTTCGGGGCCGAAGAACAGCAGGCCGAGGCCCGACAGCAGGAAGTGCAGCGCGAGCGAGACGATCAGCAGCACCAGCACCGAGGCATCGGCGATCGGCTGCAGCGCGATGCGCGCGACCAGCGGCGCGATCGGCACGACCAGCGCGATCGCGATCACGACCTGCAGCGCCCCGGGCACCGCGCGCCCCGCGATCGCCCAGGCCGCCAGACACGGCAGCGCGGGCAGCAGCCCCCAGCCGACCAGCGCACGCGGGATGCGGCGTGCTTCGCCGCGCCGCCACAGGCTCCAGGCCTCGGCGAGCACCGCGAGCGCCGCGAGCGTGAGCACCAGGCCGATCGTCGCCGGCGCGCGGCCGGCTTCGAACGCCGCCAGGCTCAACGCCGAGAACGCGACCACGTCGCCGAACGGCACGAACACCACGCGCGTGACCGAGAAGATCAGCACGAGTCCGAGGCCGGCGAGCAGGTACACCGCGCCGTTGGCCAATCCGTCGATGCCCAGGATCAGGGCCACGTCCCATGTCATTGGCTGGTCTCCTGCACGTGCTGCACTGCGGCCGAATCAGGGGGCGAGCTTCCACTGCGCGTTGTCGAGCTTGACGATCACGCGCGCCCGGTTGTCCACGCCGTAGAGGCTGCCGGGCTTGAAGTTGTAGACGCCGTGTGCGCCGACGACTTCCTTGGTGCTCATGATCGCGTCGCGCAGCGCGAGGCGGAATTCCGCCGTGCCCGGTTCGGCCTTGGTGGCCGCCATGGCACGGGCCGCGGCGTCGGCGAACACCAGCCAGGCGTCGAACGAATAGGCCGAGAACGCGTCGGTGGTCGGCGCGTTGTTGACCTTCTGGAAGGCGCTGCGAAACTCGAGCGCGACCTTCTTCGTCGGATAGTCGTTCGGCAACTGCTCGGCGACGATCACCGGGCCGGTGGGCATCAGCGAGCCGTTGCCCGCGGCACCGGCGACGCGGATGAAGTCGGGGTTGATCAGGCCGTGCTGGCCGTACACGCCGCCCTTGAAGCCGCGCTCGGTCAGCGCGAGGTACGGCAGCGCGCCGGGCGTGCCGGAGCCGCCGGTCATCACCGCATCAGGATGCAGCGCGACGATCTTGAGCACCTGCCCGGTCACCGACGCATCGGAGCGCGCATAGCGCTCGTTGCTGACGACCTTGATTCCCGCCGGCTCGGCGGCTTTGGTCAGCGCGGAGTAGACGAGATCGCCCCACGCATCGGTGAAGCCGATGTAGCCGACCGTCTTGACGCCGCTGCGCTTCATGCGGTCGACCACCGCATCGACCATCAGCTGCGTCGGCTGCGCGACGGTGACGGTCCAGCCGTTCTCGGCCGGGTCGAGCAGGATGGGCGAGAGCCCGATCATCGGCGTCCTGGTCTCCTTGCCGACCTGCGCGATCGCGATGGTGGCGGGCACGCCGGAGGCGCCCATCAGCACGTCGACCTTCTCTTCTTCGACGAGCTTGCGTGCGTTGCGGCCCGACGTGGTCGGATCGGACCCGTCGTCGAGCACGACGAGGTGGATCTTGCGGCCGTTCACCTCGCCCTTGTAGGCCTGCGCCGCCAGCATGCCCTTCTGGTACGGGATGCCGATCGACGAGTTCGGGCCCGACAGCGAGATGCTCAAGCCCACCTTCAGGTCGGCCGCCGGCGCGCCGGCCGAAAGCGCCAGCGCGGTCGCAGCCAGGGCCGCGCGTCGAATCAATCGGTTCATGGGTTCACCTCCGGGTAGGTTGTGGTGTCGTCGTCAGGGAAAAAGCTGGATCGCAGGCAGCGCCGTGCCGGCATCGAGCAGATCGATACGCTTCAGTTCGATCAGCAGGCCCTGCGCACTGCGCACGAGGCGATGGCGGGCGGTGCCGGCGAGCATCAACTGCCGCTCGCCGCGCGACTCGACATAGATGAACGGCGTCGCCAGCTCGTAGCGGCCGGCGGCATGGTCGGCGTGCGTCAGAGCACTGCGCTGCAGCACATGCTGGCAGCGGCTGACCGGATGCTGCGAATGCGCGCGCGGGTTCTTCAGCCGCTGGACCCGCAGCGACAGCAGCAGACTATCCTCGTCGGCCAGCGCGTTGTGCGCGGCGCCTTCGGCCTGCTCGGCGCCCTGCAGCGGGATCCAGTAGCGGCCGTTCGCGGCGAACAGCGCGAGCCATTCGTCGAAGCGGCGTGCGTCGAGCAGCCGCGCCTCGTGCGCGACGAAGTCGCACAGCTCGCGTTCGATGATCACGGGGCCGGCATTCATCGCGTCACGCCGGCATGTCCAGCGTCATGAACTTCACCCACGCGCGGAACTGGTTGCGCATCAGGATCTCGTTGGTGCCGTTCACGGTCTGCGTGTCCTGCGCGAGCTCGCCGCGCTCGAAGTCGCGGTGCAGGCTGACCCAGTCGTTGCCGCGGGCCCGCAGGCCCTGCTGGATGCTCTCGAACAGGTGCACGTCGTCGTGCGCGACCACCGACATCGGCGAGAAGACCAGCCGGTTGTAGGTCATCGCGCGCTCGAACAGCAGGTCGGGTGCGCCCTCGGCGCGAAAGCTCCACGCCTCGATCAGCGTGCGGTCGACCGCGAGCGGCCGTATCACGCGGATCGCCTGCGGCGAGCCCTTCAGCGCGAGGCTCGGGAAGCACAGCGCGTTCTGCGGCGAGCGCTGCAGGATCTCGGCCGCGCGTTCGGCGCCGTACGCCTCGCGCATCGACGCCTCGTAGTCGGGCAGCTGCGCGTAACCCGAGTGGATGCTGAAGTTCACGCCCAGCACGCTGTGCCCGTTCGGGTGCACGCGAGCGCCCATGCGGTCGAAGAAGTCGTAGCCGGCGCCGAACGGCAGGATCTGCTCCATCGACATCGGCTTGGGCTCGTCGGCGCTGCGGCCCTGCCACAGCGCGTGGGCCGCGGCAGTCGCCGACTCGTGCGTCGACATCGGATGGACCGTGTCGTTGATGTTCTCCAGGTACATCTTCCAGTTGCAGTGGACGATGTTGCGCAGCACGCCGCCTTCGATGCGCAGCCTGCCGAGCGGCGAGCGCTCGACGAGGTTGTCGATCGAACGCAGCAGCTCGCCGAAATACTCGTCGAACCCCGGGCCCGCGTCGTTCAGCTTCGCGAACACGAAATCGCGGTACACGGCCACATGCGGCACCGCGGCCATGCCCTGCCCCGACTCGCACGCCTTCAGTCGCGTGCCGTCGTAGCCGCCCTTCAGCGGCATCGCGAGCGGCGCGCCGTCGAGCTTGTAGGTCCACGCGTGGTACGGGCAGCGGAAGAACTTGCCGACGTTGCCGCTCGCATCGCTGACGAGCTGCGTGCCCTTGTGCGCGCAGCGGTTGTAGAGCACGCGGATCGATCCATCGCCCTGGCGCACCATCAGCAACGGTCGTCCGGCGATCTCGACCGCGACGTAGTCGCCCGGTTCGCGGACCTGGCTCGCGTGGCCGACGTAGTTCCAGGTGTTGGCGAAGAAATGCTCGCGCTCGAGCTCGAACAGCTCGGCGCTCAGGTAGAGGTCGCGATGCACGCGATCGTCCTCGACCAGCGCGGCGACGTCGGCGCGGCGCATGCAGCTCCCCGCGGCAGTCGTCACGGCACGAGCTTCCACTGGCCCTTCTCCAGCTTGATGACGACCGCCGATCGCCTGTCCAGGCCGTACGGGTTGTTCGGCTGGAAGCTGAACACGCCGTGCGTGCCGGCGAGCTCCTTCGTCAGCGCGATCGAATCCTTCAGCGCGGCCCGGAACTGCGGCGTGCCCGGCTCGGCCTTGGTCTGCAGCGCACGGGCGGCCGCATCGGTGAAGACCAGCCAGGCGTCGTACGTGTAGGCCGAGAACGCGTCGACCGGCGCACTGCCCTGAGCGCGCTGGTAGCCGCTGCGAAAGTCGAGCGCGACCTTCTTCACCGGGTTGTCGGCCGCGAGCTGGTCGGCCACCATCACCGGCCCGCTCGGCACCATCAACCCGTCGACCGCGGCACCGCCCACGCGCACGAAGTCGGCGTTGATGAGACCGTGCGTGCCGTAGAGCTGGCCGCGATAGCCGCGTTCGGCGAGCGCGAGGTACGGCAGCGCGCCGGGCGATCCGGAGTTGCCGGCGAAGACCGCGTCGGGGCGCGTCGCGATGATTTTCAGCACCTGCCCGGCGACCGACGAATCGCTGCGCGCATAACGTTCGTTGGCCACGACCTTGATGCCCGCGGGCTCCGCCGCCTTGAGCAGCGAGTCGTACGCCAGGTCGCCGAGCGCATCGGAGAAGCCGATGTAGGCCACCGTCTTCACGCCGCTGCGCTTCATGCGCTCGACGACCGCGGCCACCATCAGCGGGAACGGCTGCGAGACGGTGATGGTCCAGCCGCCGTCGTCGGCCGGAACGCTGAGCGGCGTCGGCGAGATCAGCGGTGTGTGCGTCTCGCGCGCGACCGCGGCGATCGCCATCGCGCCGGGCACGCCCGAGGTCCCGATCAGCACGTCGACCTTGTCTTCGGTGACCAGCTTGCGGGCGTTGCGTGCCGCCGTGGTCGGATCGGACGCATCGTCCAGCACGACCAGCTGCACCTTGCGGCCGCCGACTTCGGGGCGCATCGCGGCCGCGGTCTCGATGCCCTTGGCATAGGGAATGCCGAGCGCGGAGACCGGGCCCGACATCGACGTGATGAAGCCGACTTTCAGATCGGCCGCGTGCGCGTGGACGGCGAAGCTCGCGCTCAGGAACGCTGCGACGGCGAGGCGAGCGACGGTCGTGGTGGTCATGGCGTGATCGTCCTGATGTGGTTCACAGCGTGAGGCTGCCGACGCTCGTGCCGCCGCAGACATAGAGCACCTGGCCGGTGATGAAGCCGTTGGCCGGGTCCGCGAAGAAGGCGACCGCGCGGGCCACGTCGGCCGCTTCCCCGAGGCGGCGCACCGGCACCGCGGCGGCGAGCTGCCGCTCCTGGTCGCTTCCGGCTTCGATCACGTCGTGGAACATGTCGGTGCGGATCGGGCCCGGCGCGACCACGTTGACGGTGATGCCGTCGCCGCCGAGCTCGAGCGCCCAGGTTCGCGCCATGCCCAGCATGCCGGCCTTGGTGGCCGAGTACCCGGTGCGGGTGGCCAGGCCCACCGCGGCGCGCGACGACAGCAGGATCACGCGACCGAAGCGGCGTGCACGCATCGCCGGCAGCGCCGCCTGCACGAGCCGGATCGCGCAGGCCAGGTGCAGCTCGACCAGCGCATCGAGATCGTCGAGCTTGACCTCGGGCAGCAGCGCCGCGCGGATCACGCCGGCGTTGTGCACGACGGTCGTGACCTCGAAGCGGCGCACGAGCTCGGTTGCCGCCTGGGCGGTGGCGGTCCGATCGGTGAGGTCGACCTCGAGGCTGTGCAGCCGCACATGGTCGATGTCGCAACGCCGGCGCGCGAGCGAGACGACCTCGTAGCCGCGCGCGAGCAGGTCTTCGCAGATCGCGCGGCCGATGCCGGCGCTGCCGCCGGTGACCGCGGCGACCTTCGGCGCTTCGCGCGGCGTGGTCGTCATGCGCGCTGCTCCACCAGCGCCAGCACGCGCAGCGGGCTGCCGCTGCCCTTCTGGATCTTCAGCGGCGGACAGATCAGCACGGCGCCCGTCGGCGGCAGCAGATCGAGATTCGACAGGCACTGCAGCCCGTAGCGTCCCGCCCCGTGCATGAAGTAGTGGCACGGGTACGGCGGCCGCAGGTGATAGCCCTGCCCGGCATCGGTGCCGATCGCCTCTGAGCCGAAGCCCAGCACGTCACGCTGCTCGACGAGAAACCGCACCGCCTCCGAGCTCGGCCCCGGCGTGTGCTGGCCGGTCTCGTCGAAGTTCTGATAGGCCTCGGGATCCAGCCGCTTGGACCAGTCGGTACGCATCAGCACCCAGGCACGCGCCGGAATGCGGCCGTGTGCCGCTTCGAAACCCTCGATGTCGGCTATCGTGAGCAGGTAGTCGGGATCGGACTTCACCTGCTGCGAACAGTCGATCACGCAGGCCGGCGCGACGAAGTGCTGCACCGGGATCGTGTCGACCGCGTTGTTCGGCAGATCGCGACCGGAGATCCAGTGGATCGGCGCATCGAAGTGCGTGCCCGTGTGCTCGCCGCACGAGAAGTTGTTCCAGTACCAGCCCGGGCCACGCTCGTCGTAGTGCGAGACCTCTTCGATGCGAAACGGCCAGCATTGGCCCAGCTCGGGCGGCAGCGCGATCTGCGGGAAGTCGGGCGTGAGCGTCTGCGTCAGGTCGACGACGCGGATGCGGCCGGTGGCCAGCGCCGAGACGAGGCCGGACAGCAGGTCGGTGTTCGTCGTTTGCATGTCAGCCTCCTGCGGCCGCGAGTTCGCGCTCGAGTACCTTGGGGTTGTCGCGCCAGCGCTCGAGCCACTCCTGCGCGACGTCACCGGGATACACGTCCTCGATGCCGTCGCGCAGTGCCTTGACGATGGCCGCCGCGATCGCCGCGGGCGCGACCTTGGGCGGCGGCAGGTTCTGGTTCCACTCGTCGTCGATCGGCCCGGGAAACAGATTGATCACGCGGATGCCGGCCGGGCGCATCTCGGCGCGCAGGCATTGCGCGAGCGAATGCGCCGCCGCCTTGGAGGCCGAGAAGGTGCCGTGCGGCGGGTAGTTCGACAGCGCGTAGATCGACAGCAGGTTCACCCACGCGGCCGCATGGGCAACGCCGTCGGCCGAGCGGGCCTTGAGCGCGGGCGCGAATTCCTGCGCGAGCCGCAGCAGACCGAAGTAGTTGATGTCCATCTCGGCCTTCGCGACATCCATGCCGCGGCGCGCGGCAATGCCGAAGGTGCGGTGCACTTCGGCGTTGTTGATCACGATGTCCACCTTGCCGCCGATCTCGCCGGCGAGTTCCGTCACCGAGCGGCCGTTGGTCAGGTCCAGCGGAACCAGCGTCACCTGCGGCATCGCGGTGATGTCGGCCAGGCCGGGCAGTTTCTTCCACGGCTCGGCATGGCCGACCCAGACGATCTCGGCGCCCGCCTTCACCAGCGCCTGCACGACCGCCTGCCCGACCGCGGTCTTGCCGTCGGTGACGAGCGCCTTGCGGAACTTCGGGTCGCTCGTCATCTCGCGAAGCATCTTGTCGTCTGCCATGTGTTCGCTCCCTTCAGCGGGAAATCCGATCAGCACCGCCTGCCCCGCGCGGTCGAGCCGCGCGCCGACCCGCACCGGCGCGGGCGCGTCACCGACCTCGCCATGCAGGTGCACCATCACCGATGGGCCCGCGGCCAGCTGCACGAGCCCGAGCCGCCACGGCAGCCGCTCGCGGAAGAACGGGTCGTTGCTGTGATGCAGCGTGGTCGTGCCCAGCAGCGTGCCCTCGCCCGATTGCGTGCGCCACTGCAGGCGCGGCGAGAGGCAGCGGCGGCAGGCCTCGCGCGGCGGGTATTGCACGGCGTCGCAGTCCTTGCAGACCTGCAGCTCGAAGCGCCCTTCGGCCGCGGCAGCCGTCATGCCGAGCGCGACGCGGCCGCGCGCCCAGGGCGGCAGGTTGATCTGCCGCGTGCGCAGCACAGGGTTCTTGCGCCGGGGCTTCATCAGCGGCATCGTCATGTCGCGCTCCTGCCGAGGACCACCGCGCCGGTGCACAGGCAGCGGTCGTAGGTCACCATGCCGAAGCCGGTGACGAGCCCGAGCGCCGCGTTGCGCACGCAGCGCTCGCCCGCGGCATCGGTGAGCTGGCGTATCGCTTCGGTCATGCCGAGAAAGCCGCCGGCCGCGCCGGCCTGCCCGACCGAGAGCTGCCCGCCGCTGGTGTTGTTCGGAAAGCTCCCGTCGTGCGTCAGCGTGTTGGCGCGCACGAACGCCGGCCCTTCGCCCTTCTCGCAGAAGCCGAGATCCTCGAACTGCAGCATCACGACGACCGGGTAGTCGTCGTAGGTCTGGATGAAATCGATGTCCGCGGGCGTGACGCCGGCCTGCGCATACAGGTCGTCGCGGTCCATGCGCCAGCCGCCGCGGACCATGATCGGGTCGTCGGCATAGGCGTTGTGCCGCTCGATCGCGCCGCGCACGAGCACATGCGCAAGCCCGAGGTCGCGCGCGCGCTCCTCGCGCATCACGAGAAACGCCTCGGCGCCGGCGCAGGGCATCACGCAGTCGAACAGATGGATCGGATCGGCGATAGGCCGCGCCGACAGGTACTCGTCCAGCGTCAGCGGCTTCTTGAACAGCGCATCGGGATTCCTCAGCGCGTTGCTGCGCTGCGCGACCGCGATGCGGCCGAAGTCCTCGCGGGTCGCACCGTACGTGCGCATGTAGTTCGCGGTGATGAACGCGAAGATCGAGTTCGGCCCCCCCGAGCCATACGGGTAGCTCGCGTCGCGCGCGAAGTTGCTGAAGCTGCCCAGCGTCAGCCGGAACGAATCGACATGGTTGGTGTCGGCCGCGATGCAGGCGACCACATCGGCATCGCCGCACTGCACTGCCCGCGCCGCGCGGCGCAGCGACATCACGCCCGCCGCCCCGCCGGTCGGAATGTGATCGAGCCAGCGCGGCGCGAGCCCGAGGTGCTGCGTGACGCCGACCGCGGTGTCCGGCGCGAGCGAGAAGCTGCTGATCGTCAGGCCGTCGATCTGCTCCTTCGCGATGCCCGACGCCTTCACCAGAGCCTGCAGGGCCTGGCCGATGAACCAGTGGGCGCTGCGGGTCGAGTAGCGCACGTACGGCACCGTCACCGGGACCGCAACCGCGA
>Ga0207684_10002384_pt1 | contig 19019 bp, 14 predicted proteins | sample KBSK5501metaG_FD_184342 | JGI IMG/M metagenome (GOLD analysis project Ga0207684, IMG submission 184342) | Corn, switchgrass and miscanthus rhizosphere microbial communities from Kellogg Biological Station, Michigan, USA - KBS K5-50-1 metaG... | ecosystem: Host-associated > Plants > Roots >...
TAGGTGTAGTACATCGCTTAAAGCATCCTTGGTGAGAAAAGTTGGAACGGCACTAGAAGGACACCTGGGAGCGGATGAGGATGGCGTTCTCCGGGCGGCGGTCGCCGCCGCCCGCGCCGCCGGTGAACGTGGTGCGCTCGTAGTTCACGACGTACTTGAAGTTCCGGCTCAGGTACCAGTTGAGGCCGACGGCCCACGCCCGGGCCGCGCGCGCCGACTTCGTCGGGTCGGCCAGCCCGCGCGAAAATGCCGTGCGGTCGACGCTGAGCCGGTTCACCCGCGCCGCCAGCTCGAGCGCGCCCCACGTGCGCTTGGCCGGGTCGAACGAGCGCCGGGGGCGGACGCCGGACGCCGTCGCCGTCTCTCCGGTCAGCACGACGGAGGCGCTCACCTCCCACGCCTCGTTCGACACCCGCGCCACGTCGGTTCCCTTGCGGACCGGCTGGCGCGAGCGGACGTATTCGCCGAGCACGCCGATAGGTCCCAGGTAGAACGAGCCCTGGGGGGAGATCCGCGTGTGGTTGCCGTCGGCGGTCGCGGTGGTCAGGTAGCTGAAGAAGACCACCTGCCCGCCGCTCCGGAACGACGGCAGCGTGCCCTGTTGCTTGCCGCTGGTGGCCGAGAAGCCGAGGCCGAGGCCCTTCAGCGCGGAACCGCCGCGCGCGAACGGCTGCAGGAAGAGGCGCCCCGCCACGTCCTTGCCGTCGTTCCCGTCGGTGTCGATGAGCGCCCCGTCGACGGCGCCGTCGAAGACGCCCACCGCGTAGTTGACGACACCGCTCCCCAGCTCGCCGTGGACCTGCGCGCCCACGTCGCGGTTGGGGACGAGCGCCGTCGGCAGGGCCCGCTCCACGAAGAGGATGCTCTGCGCCGACCGCAGGCGCTCGAGGCCGACGGGAGGCTTGAACTTCCCGATCCTGAACTGCAGCTTCGACGAGGGCCGCACGTTCACGTAGGCGTCGTAGAGGACCGTCTGACCCTGGCCGAAGTCGGGGTTGAGGTAGAAGTCGAAGTACTTCGCGACCGTCCCCTGAAGGATGGGACGGACGCGCCGCAGCAGGAACGTGTCGGTGGCGACGCGGTCCTCGTCCTGGGCATAGAAGCGCCCGTCCGCCTGGGCGTAACCGCCGATCCTGATCCTGAAGTCGGGGTTGCCGGACTGGATCACGACGCCGTCGGGGCCGGCCAAGACCTTCACCTCTTCCTTCTTTTCCGCAGGCTCTTCTCCGGCCTTCTCGGGGGCCTTCTCGTCGGCCGCGCGCGCCACGAGCGGGCTCGCGAGCAGGACGGCCAACGCCGCGCCCGAGGCCACCCACGATCCGTACCGCTTCATCGTTCGCCTCCCGGGCGCGCGCCCGCGACCGAGCCTCCGGTCTTCCGGTGGGCCGGGAGCCCGAGGCGCTCGCTGGCGGTAAACTCTTCAAACTCTAGTCTATTACTAGACATATTCTGTCGCGCCCGGGACACGCGCGATCACTTGCGGGCCGCCGCCCGCGCCGGCCGCCGGACGAGGATCCGCCGGTTGCGCTCGACGAGGTCGGCCAGGCTGGTGTGGTCCAGGATCTGCGCGGCCGCGTTGCGAACCTCGAGGAACAGGTCGAAGAGGCCGGCGTGACGCGGCTCGGTCCGGACGCGATGGGCCAGCTCGACCGCGTCCCCGAACGGCGCCAGGGGCCCGTCTATGATGCGCACCACGTCCCCGATCAGGATCTCGGCCGGGGGCCGGCGGAGCCGGTAGCCCCCCTCGCGCCCGCGCTGGCTGCTCACGAGGCGCGCGTTCTTGAGCGTCACCAGGATGCCTTCCAGGAACTTCTCGGGGATCGACTCCTCCTCCGCGATCTCGTGGATCTTGACCAGGCCCCGGTCGTAGGCCTCCGCGAGATGGGTCAGGGCCTTCAGGCCGTAGAGCCCGCGGTGGGATATCTTCATCCCTCAATCTCCATAGGGTCAGTAGACTATTATCGGAGCGCGCGCCTTGTCAAGCGCGCGCCTAGACCACCACCACCTGGACGTTCTGGGCCTTCAGGGCCTCGACCATCTCCCGGGACGCCCGGTCGTCGGTGATGACCTTGTGGACCTGGTCCAGGGGGGCGATGACGGACAGGCTCCGCCGCCGGAACTTGCTGCCGTCGGCGACCACGATGACTTCCCGCGACACGCGGATCATGATCGCGTTGAGCTGCGCCTCCAGGACGTCGGGAGTGGACAGCCCGATCTCGGGGTCGAGGCCGTCGACGCCGAGGAAGAGCCGGTCGGCGTTGAGACCGCGCAGCGTGTGCTCGGCGTGGGGGCCGACGAGCGAGTACGACATCTGGCGCAGGATGCCCCCGATCATGATCACCCGCACGTGGGGCAGGTTGGCCAGCTCCATCGCGATGTTGAGGGCGTTCGTGATGACGGTGAGCGACTTCAGCTTGAGGAACTTGATCTGCCGGGCGATCTCGGCGGTGGTGGTGCCGGAGTCCATCATCACCGTCTCGCCCTCTCCGATCATCTGGGCGGCGGCGTAGCCGATGCGCACCTTCTCGCCGTGGTGCAGCGTCTCCTTGACGCCGATCGGGATGTCCTGCAGGGCCCCGATGCGCTTGAGCGCCCCGCCGTGGGAGCGCACCACGGCCCCCGCCCGCGACAGCGCGTCCAGGTCGCCGCGCACCGTGACCGCGGAGACGATGAAGCGCTTGACCAGCTCGTCGACCGTGACGCGGCCCTGCTTCTCGACGAGGTCGATGATCTTCCGCCGGCGCTCCTCGACGAGCAGGCGGGTCGGGTTCAGGCCAGCCATCGGTCCCGATTCTCGTTCACGAACGCGTCGTCCGCCAATCGCGGGTACGCCGCGCGCACGCGCCCGATCTCCTCGAGCTGGCCCGGCGACAGCTCCTCGTGGGGGTCGAGGCACCACCGCCCGGCGAGCAGGCCCTGGGAGCGCAGCACCTCGTGGATGCCGGGGATGCCGCCGGCGAAGCCGTGGCTCGCGTCGAAGATCGCGGCATTGGCGTCGGTGAGCTGCGCGCCCTCGGCGAGGAGGTCGGCGGCGCCCGTCCCGCTCCGCCGGGCGTCGCGCGTGCGCGCGAGCAGGCCGACGGCCTTGCTCGTCCACACCGCCCACTGCCCCAGCAACCCGCCGGCGAAACGGACCGGAGCCTGATCCCCGCCGGCCGGGAACGTCGTCAGAAGGTCGGCGACGATGCTGTCGTCGTTGCCGGTGTAGAGCGCGACCTCGCCCGCGCGCCCGCTGTCGGCCACCGCCCGGGTGACGTCGAGCGTCTGATAGCGGTTGAACGGCGCGACCTTGATCGCGGCCAGGTCGGGCAGCTCGAGCAGCGTTCGCCAGAAGCCGTAGTCGAGGATGCGGCCGCCGACCGCGGGCTGGAGGTAGAAGCCGAAGAGCGGCATCACCCCCGCGACCCGGCGGCAATGGGCGAGCAGCTCCTCGTTGGTGGCGGGGCCGAGGGCGCCGAGGCTGAGCAGGGCGAGGTCGTAACCGATCGAGCGGGCGAGGCTCGCCTCCGCGACCGCCTGAGACGTGGATCCGCAAACGCCGGCCACGGTCACGAGGCGCGCTCCCGTTCGCTCGCGGTGCGCACGGACGACCGTCATCGCCAGGCGCAGCACCGGCTCCAGCAGGCCCACCTTCGCGTCGCGGATGGCGAACTGCGTCGTGTGCACGCCCACCGCGACGCCGCCCGCGCCCGCCTCGCAGTAGTAGCGGGTCAGCGCCGTCTGCCGGCGCTCGTCGAGCCGCCGCTCCGCCGTCAGGGCGAGGGGATGGGCCGGGATCACGAGGCCGCGGAGCAGCGCGGCCCGCAGCTCCTCAGAAACGGCCATCGGAGCGCTCGAACTTCGTCGGCTTGCCGAGGTCGCGGCCGCCGGCCTCCACCCAGGCCGCGGTCCACTCCACGAGGCGCTCGAGCGGGACCTCGGGCTCGCCGAGCCGCTCGCGGCAGCGCGAGGAGTCGCTCAACAGCGCGACCGGCCCTTCCTCTCCCGCGAAGCGAGCCTCCCGGCCGAACCGGCGGGCGAAGCGCAGGGCGGCGTCCCGCACCGCGATCGACCCGGCTCCCGTCACGTTGAGGGCGGCCGGAGGAGACTCCGCGAGGGCGAGGGCGCGGAAGGCATAGGAGTTCGCGTCGCCCTGCCAGATCGCGTTCACCCTCGGCACCGTCAGGTCCACCGGTTCGCCGGCCTGCACCTTCCGGGCGACGTCGGCGAGCACGCCGTAGCGCAGGTCGGTCGCGTAGTTGAGCCGGAAGAGGAGGCACGGCGTGCCCTTCTCGCGCGAGAAGTACTCGAACACCCGCTCGCGGCCCAGGCACGACTGCGCATACTCCCCCACCGGGCCCGGCGGATCCGTCTCGACGGAGCCCGTCGAGGACGCATCGACGAGCGGGTAGACGTTGCCGGTCGAGAAAACGACGATGCGCGAGGACGCGAAGCGGCGGGCGACGTGGGCGGGAACGACCGTGTTGTGTGCCCACGTGAGGTCGGGGCGCCCCGCGGAGCCGAACTTGCGGCCGGCGAGGAAGAGCACGTCGCCGGCGGACGGGAGGCGGTCGAGAGCGGCCGGGTCGAGCAGATCGGAGGGAACGACCTCGATCCCGTCGCGCCGGAGAGACTCGGCCAGGCCCGGCTCGGAAAAACGCGAGGCCGCGGTCACGCGCCGCGAGACGCCGGCGGCCTCGCACGCGCGACGCACGCGCCGCGCGAGCGAGGGACCCATCTTCCCGCCCGCGCCGAGGACGAGCACGTCGCCGGCCAGCGTGCGCGCGAAGGCGACGTCCGCCGGCGAGGGGCGGGAGAGCAGCTCTTCGAGCTGTGCCTCGCCCTCGACCGCCGCGGGGAGCCGGTCCTGGTCCAACCGCTAGAACGTCGCTCTTATGCCTAGTCGGAACACCCGACCGGTGGCGAACCCTTCCACGTTCTGAATCGCATCTCCGCCCAGCACGCCTGTGACACCGTTGTCCGTGACCCCATCGTTGAGGAAGTCGGTCAGGTTGGCGAAATCGCTGTCGTAGGGCGTGAAGAACTGGGGATGGTTGAAAGCGTTGTCCAGCAATGCCGAGAGCTGCAGCCGGAAGTCCTTCCGAGCGACAACATCCTTATAGAAGGCGAAGTTGACGACCCAGGTGCCCGGACCTTTCAAGCTGCCCTTCTTGGTGTTCCCGTACTGGCCCGGACCCGGCAGGGCGTACGCGGCCAGGTTGAAGAAGCGGTCCCGCGAGCCGCCCGAACCGGGGTTGCCGATCTGGTCGGGCTTCCAGCAGTCCGCGAAACAATTGCCGAGACCGTCCAGCGCATGGGCCGTGTTCCACGGGCTCGTCGTGTAGTAGCCGCTGAACCACGGGGTCAGGTTGGGCCCGCTGCGGGCCTGGAAGATCGTCGAGACCGTCCAGCCGCCGAAGAGCGCGTTCGCCCATCCGGGCATGTTCGCGCCGTGCCGTCGGCCATGTCCGAGCGGGATGTCCCACGTGCCGTTGGCCACGATCCGATGCTTCACGACGTTGGGGTCGGGGCCGCGGTCCTTCTCGATGTCGAACGAGTCGTACTGGATGACGCCGAGGCTGCTGTTGCCCGAGTCGGGGGCGTTGCTGCTCGAGTGGGCCAGCGTGTAGGCGACGTTGAGCGCGAGGCCGTTCCTCCAGTGCCGCTGCAGCTCGATCTGGCCCGCGTGGAGCTGCCCGCTCCCCAGGTTGTAGGTGACGTTCGTGAAGAGGTTGACGTACGGGAAGAGCGGCAGGCGCGCGAGGTCGGCGTCGTTCTCGGGGTCGAAGGGCCGGGTGCTCGCGGGCAGATCGTTGAGGAACTTGTTGACGAGCAGCTTGCGCATCGTCGAGCCGATGTAGCTGACGCGCAGGCCGAGGTTGCCCGGCAGCGCCCGCTCGAACGTGAAATTGTACTGATAGATGTCCGGGCTCTGGATGTTCGGGTCGACGCCCTCGCTGCCGTAGTCCTGCGGATCCTGGAAGAGCGAGCCCGTCGAGAAGCCGTGGGCGAGCGTGACCCCGCGCCGGGTGTTGGTATACCGGAACTCGTTGGTGGCCATGAGGTCGCGCAGACCCTGAACGGCCACGGTGGGGTGGAAGATGCCGAAGCCGCCCCGCAGCACCGACTTGTCGTTGCCGCCGGGCCGCCAGGCGAAGCCCACGCGCGGGCTGACGTTGTTCTTGTCGGTCTTGATGAGCGCGTCGGAAAGCCCGAGCGAATCGGCCAGGAGCGTGCGCCTGAATGCGATGACGGCGGGCGGCAGCGCGGCCGCGACCGTTGCGTTGGGGACCACGTGGTGGCCGCCGTCGGGGAGGATGACGAAGTTGGCGAGCAGTTGGTTCTTCTCGTGCCAGGCGCCCACGATCTCGTAACGCACGCCGAGGTAGACGGTCAGGTCCCGGCTCGCCTTCCAGTCGTCCTGGACGTACGCGGCGAAGTCGTTCGAATGGCCGTCGAGCGGCCCCCGGTTGGCCACCTGGTCCAGCGACTGGCGCGGCAGGCCGAGGAGGAAGTCGCCGAAGGCATTGCCGGTTTGGGCGCCGTTGAACTGGTACCGCCCGCCGTAGTTGACGCCGGTGCCGAAGCCGTCGCGGGCCATGTTCCGGTTGAAGAGCGCCCCGGCCTTCAGGGAGTGGCCGCCCATGATCCAGGAGATGTTGTCGGCGAGTGAGAGCGCGTTCTGGATGATGGTCCGATCCACGGCCCGGCCCACGTCCACGATGTTCGTGGGCCGGAACGCGCCGGACGTGAACTGGAAGGAGGGGAAGCCGCGGCGGTCGGCGGGCATGCTCGGCGGGAGCTCCAGGCCGAGTTGGGCGGCGACGTCGGCGTTACGGAACGTGCTCTGCCGCGACGTCTTGTCGTAGTTGTACCCCACTCGGAACTCGTTCACGACGGTGCTGGAGAAGATCTTGGTCCAGCCCCCGATCCCCGCCGCGGTGTCGAGCTTGCGGTTCAGGGTGGGAAGGTTCGTGAGCGCGGCCGTAGTGCTCCCGCCCTCGAAGGTGATGGCGTTCGGGTCGAAGTGCTGGTAGCTGCCGCGCAGGAAGATCGAGTCCTTGTCGGTCGCCTCGTGGTCGAGACGGAGATCGGCGCGGTTGCGGTTCCGGGTCTTGGGCACGAACTGCTGGAAGATGCCGTATCCGTTCGAGATCGTGCCCCGGTTCGGGAGCGGGTAGAAGAAGTCCATGATCTTCCGGGCCTGAGGGCTGATGCGGTCGGCGGGGATGACGTTTCCGGGGAAGGGCTGGCCGGTGCGCGGGTCGCGGACGGTGATCGACGTTCCCCGGAAGTCGCCGTTGCGCATCGCTGCCGTCGGCACGGTGGCCCGCCGCCCTCCGAAGATGGCCTTGTCGTTCGAGCCCTCGTAGTTGGCGTAGAAGAAGGTCTTGCCGCTCTTGAGGGGGCCGCCGATGCTGGCGCCCCAGCGGTGCTCGTGGGTGTCGGAGTTCGGGTCGCTGCGCAGCCCGGCCAGTTGCTCGGCGTCCAGCCCCAGCTTCTGGTTGTAGGTGAGCGCATTGAGCCCGTTCGAGTTGAAGTCGTAGAACGCGGTCCCGCGATAGTTGCTGCCGCCGCGCTTGGTCGTCACGAGCACGCCCGCGAGGCCCCCGTACTCCGCGCTGTACGAGTTGGAGAGGACCTGGACCTCCGAGATCGCATCGAGGCCGGGGGCCGAGTTCCCCACGGTGCCGAAGATGGCGTTGGTCGACGCCTGACCGTCCTGGATGTAGCTGACGCCGTAGCTGCGACCGCCCAGGAACTGGATGTCGTCGAAGCCGCCGAGGACGTTCGGGTTCAGCAGCAGGAACGACTGGATGTCCCGGCTGTTCCGCGGCAGATCGTGGAGCTGCTGCTCGTCGAGCCCGCGAGCGATGGCGCCGCTATCGAGCGTGATGTTGTTCAGGGCCTCACCGGAGACGACCACCGATTCGGTCCGCCCGCCCAGCTCGAGCTTCACGTCGACGCGCGCGGTCCCCGCCGCCCGCAGGACGACTCCGGTCTGCTCGGCCTTCTTGAAGTTGGGGGTCGTCACCTCGACGCGGTAGGTGCCGGGCCTCAGGCTCGTGGCCTCGAAGCGCCCCTCCGCATCGGTCCCCACGGCGCGCGGAACCCCCGTGCTCTCATCCACGATCAGCACCGCGGCGTCCTTGACCGCTGCGCCCTGCGGATCGACGACCGTTCCCCGGATCGTCCCCAGGAACGATTGAGCGCGGACGGCCCCGGCCACCCCCAGGACGCTCCAGAGCAGGATCAGGAAGACCCGTCGCATGTTCTCCTCCTTGCGCGCAGCCAAACGCAGATCCCCGCGCCGGCCAGACGAGGAATCGCAAGCAAACGATAGTCGATGCGGCTTTCTATACCTTTTCTTTGGCTGCTGTCAACCTCTTTTTGGCGCCCGAAGTAGTGGTTGAGGGGGCCTGGAGACTCCTATACGCTGCCGCTCTGCCCCGTCCATGAAGCCCCGGCCTCTCTTCGCCGCACTCCCGGTCTTGCTGCTCGTCGTCAGCTGCCAGCGGGAGCGCCCCACGGGCGCTTCGGCGGGCCGGCCGAACATCCTGCTCGTCACGATCGACACGCTTCGCGCCGACCACCTCGGCTGCTATGGCCACGCCGGTGCGGCCACCCCCACCCTCGACGCCCTGGCCGCGCGCGGCGTGCGCTTCGCGACCGCGATCGCCCACGTGCCCCTCACCGGGCCTTCCCACGCGTCGATCCTGACCGGCCGCACCCCGCTCGGTCACGGCTTCCGCGACAACGGCGGGTACGTGATCCCCGCGGAGGCGAAGACGGCGGCCGAGGACTTCCGCCAGGCCGGGTACCGGACCGCGGCGTTCGTCTCGGGCTTTCCCCTCGACCGTCGCTTCGGCTTCGACCGGGGCTTCGACGCCTACGACGATCACCTCCCCAAGGGCAACGACCCGCGCCGGACGCCCTACGTCGAACGGCTCGCCGACGCCACCACGGACGCGGCGCTGCGCTGGCTCGGCTCCGCTGTCCCCGCGGGCGCCCGGGCGTCCTTCTTCCTCTGGGTGCACTACTACGACCCCCACGCGCCGTACGAGCCTCCGGCCGCCCTGGCCGAGCGCTTCCGCGCGGCACCCTACGACGGAGAGATCGCCTTCGTCGACTCCCAGCTCGCGCGCCTGCTGCGCGGCCTGGAAGAGAAGGGGGCCCTGACGCACACGGTCGTCCTCGTGACCGCGGACCACGGCGAGGCGCTCGGCGAGCACGGCGAGGACACCCATGGTCTCTTCGTTTACGACGCGACGCTGAAGGTGCCCTGGATCATGGCGGGGCCGGGCCTGCCCGCGGGACGCGTCGGCACGGTGGTGGCCCGCGGCATCGACGTGCTGCCCACCCTGCTCGACTACTCGGGCCTCGCCGCGAGCGCCGGCATCGAGGGACGCTCGCTCCGCCCGGCGGCGGAGGGACACGAGATGAGCGACGCGCCCGCGTACGCCGAGACTCTCTACCCCGAGCGCGAGTTCGGTTGGGCGCCGCTGCACGCCTGGCGGACGGCGCGCTTCAAGCTGATCGAAGCGCCGCGGCCCGAGCTCTACGACCTGGAGGCGGATACGGGGGAGACGGCGAACCGTGCGGCCGCGCAGCCGGCTCGCGCGGAGGAGCTCCGTCAGCAGCTCCAGGCCGTGCGGTCGCGCCCCGTGCCCGCGGCCGCGGCCACCGTCGATCCCGAGACGGCGGCGAAGCTCGGCGCGCTGGGCTACGTCGGTGGCGGCCACGCGCAGCCCGTCTCCGGCGGCGCCCGGCGCGACCCCAAGGACGGAGTCCGCCTGCTGCCGCGCATCAACCGGGGGATGTCGGCGGCCCGCATCGACCCCCAGATCGCGATCCGCGAGCTGAGCGCGGTCCTCGCGGAAGACCCCGGGCTGCTCGCGGCCCTCCGCACGCGAGCGGTGGCCTACGCCGCCGCCGGCCGGCACGACCTCGCGGTGGCCGACCTGCGGCGGCTGGAGAAGGACGGGCGACTCACGGCCGAGGACGCGATCGTGCTCGGAGACAACCTGCGCTTCTCGGGGCGGCGGGCGGAGGCGGCCGCGGTGCTCCAGCGCGCGGCCCGCGACAACCCCAGGTTCCCCCAGCCCTGGCTGTCGCTGGCCGAGGTCCACATCAAGGAGCACAAGAACGCCGAGGCGGCCGCCGATTACCAGCGCGTCCTCGTGCTCGTTCCCGACCACATCGAGGCGCTGCGCGGCCTGGGCGATCTCGCGCTCCTGGAAGGACGGCTCGACGACGCCGCGGCGCGCTACGAGCGGATCCTCGAGGTGGACCCCGGCGACGCGGGCGCGATGACGAAGACGGGCGTCCTGCGGATGCGCGCCGGACGCGGCGAAGAGGCGATCGCGCTCTTCCGCAAGGCCGTCGAGCGCGAGCCCGGGAACGGCGAGGCGCTTCTCTACCTGGCCGGCGCCCTCGCGGCGAGCGGCCGACCGGCCGAGGCGCTGCCGTTCTTCGAGAGGGCGCTCGCCGCCGGTCAGCGCTCGAGCATGGCCCTCAACGGCCTGGCCCTCACCCGCCTCGCGCTCGGCGACCGGACGGGGGCGGCGGCGGCCTTCCGCGAGTCGCTGAAGATCGATCCGCAGCAGCCCGACGTCGCGCGGACGCTCAAGGAGATCACCGGGTCCTAGCCAAACTCCGGACCCACGACGGCGAAGAGCTGCTCGGGACGGCCGGGCTCCGTCGCGTCTCCGCGGTACATGCGCGTGAACGGCCGCTGCTCGGCGAAGCCCAGCTCGCCCAGCGCGCGCGGCCACTCCGCGGGCTCGCGAGGCGCGTCGATGAAGAAGCGGCGGCCCGCATGCGCGGCCAGGCACGCCTGCACGAGATCCCTTGCGATCTCGGGCCGCCGCGCGACCACCGGCCCGATGTGGTCCGCGTTGTGGCCATGACGGCCGAAGGAGTAGCCGTCGAGCCCCCCCGCGCCCCTCGCGCACCACGCATATTCCGGCGCCTGGCCCAGCGCCCAATGCAGGACCGCCGACCGATCGGCGCCGAAGGCTTCGAGGTCCCAGGCCAGCACCTCGGCCAGGTCGGCGGCTTTCATCGCTCGCGCCGCAGAGGTCGCGGGCGGCGGCGCGGAGAGCGCACGCGCGTCGAAGCGGACGAGCGCCCGCCCTTCGCGAAGGCCGAGCTTGAGGTAGACGAGCCGTGCCCCCGGCGTCGCATCGAGCCCCACGACGTCCACGCCTTCGAGCCGTCGCAGCACCTCCTCCGTGACGCGAGTACCCAGGCCCTGGCTGCGTGACTCGGGGTCGACCAGGATCATGCACACCCAGGCGAGCCCCGCACCGTACCGGATGGCCCCGCCCGTGCCCACCACCCGCCCTTCGGCGACCGCGGCGACGAAGCCGCCCGGGTTCAGGCTCAGCAGCTCGCGCCAGTCCTCCTCGCGCTGGTTCCAGCCGCTCGCGCGGCAGAGCCGCAGGCCGTCGGGGATGTCCTCGAGCCGCATCGGCCGGAGGGTGAAGCTCGCGTCCGCGGTCTCGACCACGACGAGCCCCCTAAGGCTTCAGGCCGAGGATGCGGGCCGCGTTGTCGTGGTAGACCTTCTCGAGGATCGCCTCCGGCAAGCCGAGGCCGTAGATGCGCCACCGGCCCTGCGGCGGCACGACGGCCGGCGCATAGTCGAAGTACTCGTCCTCGGTCTCGAGGAAGCGGTAGTAGATCTCGTACAGCTCGTCCTTGAACACCTGCTGCGGGTAGTTGTCGCCGTCCGGCGGCGGGACGGCGTCGGTGCCGAACAGCACGCGGTCCTGGTACTTCTCGATGAACCGCCGGGCGGTGCGCGGTTGGCGGCCCAGCTCGCCGATCCGGGCGCCGAGCTCCACGGCGTGGTGCGGGAAGCGGTCCAGGTTCTCGGACACGAAGCCGAGGTTCTCGGCGTTGTTGCCGACGTGGAGCACGATGAACTGCGTCTTCGGGTGGCGGGCGAACATCCGGTTGCGGGCCGCGAGCAGCTCGGCGTTGCTCGGGAAGTCGCGGTCGTGGAACGACCAGTCCGGATGGTTCCCCAGCTCGTCGTAGCGCTCGTTGAAGCGGTCGATGGGCGTGAAGAAGGCCTCGGGGTCCGAGACGTGGATGGCCACGGGCAGGCCGAGCCGGCCGCACGCGTCCCACATCGGGTCGAAGCGCGGATCGTCGATCTTGACGAGCGGACCGGTGGTTCCGTTCTCGCGCAGGAACAGTCCCAGCGTCTTCAGCACCTTCAAGCCCCTCGCACCCGCCCGCCGGGCGCGCTCGATCTCGTCGGCCTGCCACTGCGGATAGCCGGGCTCCCGGACCCGGTGCCACGACGGCTCGGTGAACGTCACGAAGCGGCCGGGGGCCGCGCCTTCGAACGTGCGGATCGCCGTCGCGAGCCCCGCCCCGCTGCCGCCGGTCAGGTTCACCATCGTGCGCACGTTCTTGCGGTCCATCACCTCGAGCAGCTGCGCGGGTGTCGCCAGGAACGTGACCTCCTCGCCCTTCGACCAGGAGAGGTGTGCGTGGACGTCGATGACCGGGAAGCGCGCCCGGGCCACCTTGTGCTCGGCGACGTGCAGCATGCTCCGCGGCTGGAAGTCCTTCAGCGCGAGCGGGCAGGCCTCCGGCGGGGGCGCCGGCGCTGCCTGCGGTCGGGGGGTCGGGGCGGCGGACCCGCGCCGGGGCAGCAGCAGACCGGCGCCGCCGGCCGCGAGGCGGGCCAGCCACTCCCTACGGTTGATGCTCATCGGGAACCTCCCTCCTGGGGTCAGCGGGGATGGCGGCTCATGATGCGGTGCACCTGGCGGGTGAGCGCGAGCGCGTGGTCGAACGAGCGCAGCCACATGTTACGCCCGAACATGACGCCGGCGGCTCCGCACTCCATGTACGTCTTGACCTTGCGCAGCACCGCCCCGTCGTCGTCCTGCTTGACGCCGCCCGAGAAGAGGACCATCACCCGCCCCGCCGATCGGACGACGCGGCGCAGGCGGGCCGGCGCCGCCTCGCGCAGCGCGCGGTACGCCGCGGGCGAGCGCTCGTCGTCCTCGCCCGGCTCGTGGAGCTTGGCCAGATCGGCGCCCAGCTCCTCGGCCACACGCGCGGCGTAGTCCTGCGCGAACAGCGTGCCCTTGCCTCCCTTCGCCTCCACCGCGCGGCCGCGCGGGTAGGACCACATGACGAGGGGCATGCCCAGCCGCTCGCAGTCCTTGCGCACGCCGCGGAGCTGGCGGATCTCCTCGTCCTGGCGGGGCGAGCCGACGTAGAGCGTGTAGCCCACCGCGTCGGCGCCGAGCCGCACCGCATCCTCGACGTCGGCGGCCAGCGGCGACACGGCCTCCTCGTCGTCGGGGATGTTCGTCTTGCCGTTCAGCTTCAGGATCAGGGGCACGCGGCCCGCATACTCGCGCATGTATTTCTCGGCCAGGCCCACGCCGAGGGCGATGGCCGAGTAGTTCCCCTCGACCGCGAGCCGGAACTGGAAGTCCGGATCGAGCGCTTCCGGGTTGGGGAAGAAGTCGGCCGGGCCGTGCTCGAGCCCCTGGTCGAGCGGCAGGACGAGCAGCGTCCCGTTCGCGGGGCCGGAGCCATAGAGCAGCCGCCAGAGACGGACACGCTTGCCGTGGGACAGCGACAGATTCTGGAGCGCGGATCCGGTTTCGGGCGCGCGAAGGGGTTGACTCTTTCGTTTGGTTTCGATAGCCTTCACCCGCTTGCCTTTTCTCGACGTTTTATAGTCGTCGACCGGCCGCTCTGTCAACCGGGGCCTTCAAAGCCCCCCAACTCAAGAGCGAGCGGAGGATTCACTCCGAGCGAGCAAAAGATTGGACCGACTCCGCAATAAGGGCAGGCCGTCGGAAACCGCTCCCTCGGCGGTGGAGCGCACGCTCCAGACGTCCGTCGACGACTGGCTGCGGCTCCTCGCCGGGACGGGCGGCGAGCTGGGAACGCTGCTCGCGCAGCCGACCGAAGAGCAGGGCCGGCGCGGCCATCTCCACACGCTGCGCGAGATCACGCAGCAGCCCTATACCTGGATCGAGACCGCGCGCAACCTCGCTCCGCGCGCCGCCGAGCTGCGCTCGGCGCTCGCCCACGTCACGCGCGATGACCGGCCGGGGTTCCTCGCCCTGACGGGCTCGGGCAGCTCGCTCTACGCCGGCGAGTGCCTCGCCCCGGGCCTCCAGAGCGTGCTCGGCATCCCCGTGCAGGGCGTCGCCTCGGGAGAGCTGCTCACGCACCCGCAGGGCCACCTGCCCCGCGACACCCCGTGCCTCGTCGTGTCTTTCGCCCGCTCCGGGAACAGCCCGGAGAGCGAGGCCGTTCTCGACGCGCTGCGCGGCATTCCTTCGTGCCGCCACCTCGTCATCACCTGCAACCGCCACGGCCGGCTCGCCGCCCGCGGGACCGGCGATCCCAGCGTCACCGTCGTGGTCCTCGACGACAAGACGTGCGATCGCAGCCTGGTCATGACGAGCAGCTTCACGAACATGGTCCTGGCCGGGCGCCTCCTCGCCTTCACCACCGACCCGCCGGACTACGAGGCGCGGGCCCTGCGCCTGGCGGGCCTCGGCGCCCAGGTGCTGATCCGTCACGGCGACGGCCTCGCCGCCGCGGCGCGCAGCTCGTTCCGCTCCGCGGTGTACCTCGGCAGCGGCGGCCGGTACGGGTCCGCGCGCGAGGCCGCGCTCAAGATGCTGGAGATGACGTCCGGGCGCGTGATGACGTTCCCCGAGACCTACCTCGGCCTGCGCCACGGCCCGATGTGCGCGGTCGACGAGGAGTCGCTCATCGTCTGCTTCCTCTCCACGGACGCGGTGGCCCGCGCCTACGAGGCCGACCTGGTGCGCGAGCTGAACCGCAAGGGCCTCGGGGCGCGCAAGGTGCTGGTGGGAGCCGCCGTGCCGGACGACCTCGTTTCCGGCGGCGACCTCGTGGTCGACGTCCCCGGGCTGGGGGCGGTGGACGACCACGACGCCACCCTCCTCGACGTCCTCGTCGGGCAGACCCTCGCCTTCTTCCGCTGCATGGCTACCGGCCTGCGTCCGGACTCCCCCTCCGACGACGGCGTCATCAGCCGGGTCGTGGAGAGCTTCGAGATCCACCGGAGGACGTAATGAGACCTCCTCGTGAGATGCGGGGGGGTGCCCATGGTCCCGTACCCCCCCGAATCTTGATCGTCGGCGAGATCAATCCGGATCTCGTCCTCCGCGGCGACGCCTTTCCCGCCGCGGGGAAAGAGGTGATCGTCGACGATTTCGTGATGACGCTCGGCAGCGCCTCCGCCATCTGCGCGATGGGGCTCGCGCGCCTGGGCGATCCCGTCTCGTTCGTCGGCAGGGTGGGCGCGGATCCCTGGGGCGAGTACTGCATCGACACCATGCGCGGGGCCGGGATCGACGTGACCGGCGTCGTCCGCGACCCCGCGCTCAAGACGGGGGTGACGGTCTCGATCACGTCCTCACGCGACCGCGCCCTCGTTTCCTTCATCGGGGCCATCGGAGCGCTGCGGGCGGCCGACGTCGCCGACGACGCCTTCGCCGGCGCTTCCCACCTGCATGTGTCGTCGTACTTCCTGCAGGAAGGGCTGCGACCCGGATGCCGGTCGCTGTTCGCCCGCGCCCACGCCGCCGGCCTCACGACCTCCCTGGACCCCGGCTTCGATCCGTCGGAGCGTTGGGGCAACGATCTCCTGGAAACCCTGGCGGAAGTGGACCTGTTCTTCCCGAACGACGTGGAAGTCCGGGCCATCACCCGCACGGACGCGGTCCCCGACGCGCTCCGGCGGCTCGCCGGAGGCCGCACCCGCACGATCGCGAAGCTCGGGGCCCTGGGCTGCGCCACGCTCGCCGACGACGGACGCGTACTGCGGGCGCCGTCGTACTCCGTGGAAGCGGTGGACACGACGGGCGCCGGCGACTCGTTCAACGCCGGCTTCCTGCACGCCTGGCTCGCGCGCCGGCCGCTCGAGGAGTGCCTGCGGTGGGGCGCCGCGTGCGGCAGCCTTTCGACCCGCGGCCTCGGCGGCACCGCCCGGCAGCCGAGCGCGGAGGAGGCGGAGCGGCTGTTGCGGTCGTCCGCGTGATCACGGTCGGAGGCTTCAACACGTCGCTCGACAAGTCCATGGAGACCGACGAGCTGCGGGTCGGCGGCGTCGTCCGCGTGCGTAACGTGCGGGCGTGGCCGGGAGGCAAGGGCGCCCACGTCGCCCTCACCGCCGCCGCCCTCGGCGAGCCCGTGCGCCTCGTCGGCATCATCGACTCCGTCCACCGCGCGCTGTTCGAGGATTTCCTCGGCGAGCGCGGCGTGGAGTTCCACGGCGTGCCCACGGGCGGGAGCGTGCGCACATGCCTGGCCGTGCGCGATGGGGAGGGTCGCGTCACCGAGATGCTCGAGCCGGGTCCCGAGGTCGACGCGGAGACGCGCCAGGAGATCCTGGCTTCTTTCCGCGCCCTGGCCGCGGCCGCGCAGCTGTCGGTGCTGTGCGGCAGCCTTCCCCCCGGGATGGCGGCCGGCGACTACGCCACGCTCGTGGGCGAGGAGGGGAGCGCCGGCCGCCGCTGCGGCGTCGACACGAGCGGCGATCCCCTGCGACGCGCGCTCGACGCCCGGCCGTTCCTGCTCAAGCCCAACCGCGACGAGGCCGCGGAGCTGCTGGGGGCCTCCGTCAAGAGCATCGGCGAGGCGGCCCGGGCCGCGCGTGCGCTCGAGGCGCGGGGCGTGGCCCTGCCCATCGTGTCGATGGGCGCGGACGGAGCGGTCGCCTGCTGGCAGGGCCGAACCTTCCTCGCGACGGTGGCGGTCGAGGCTGTGAACCCGGTGGGCTCGGGTGACTGCCTGCTCGGCGGGATGGCGGTGGGGCTGGCGCGCGGCGCATCCGCCGAGGAGGCGCTGCGGCTCGGGGTGGCGTGCGGCGCCGCCAACGCCGTCACGCCCGAGACCGGAGTCGTGCGGCGGGAGGACGTGGAGGCGCTCCTGCCCCGCGTGACGACCGCCGAGGTGGAGTGAAGATCAAGGCCCTCGACGCGCTCGCGGGACACACCCGGCGGGTGAGCTCCGTCTGCGTGAGCGCCGATGGCCGGCGCGTCCTCAGCGGCAGCCTGGACCGGACCCTGCGCCTCTGGGAGCTGCCCGGCGGGCGCTGCCTGCGGGTGTTCGAGGGCCTCCCCAGCGACGTGAACGCGGTGACGCTCAGCCGCGACGGCCGGCTCGCGCTGTCCGCCAGCGGCGAGCTGGTGGCCGGTGAGGGCCTCGTCCGCCTCTGGGAGACCGACACCGGCGGCGTTCGGCGCGACCTGAAGGGCCACGAAGGAGAGGTGAGCGCCGTGGCTCTCGACGCCGGAGAGGTCAGGGCCGTTTCCGGCGGGGTCGATTCCACCGTCCGCGTGTGGGAGCTGGAGAGCGGCCGGACGGTCCACGTGCTCCGCGGCCACTCCGGCTGGGTGCGCGCGGTGGCCATGGCCTCCGACGGGAGCCGGATCGTTTCGGCGGGGATGGACCGCACTGTACGCGTGTGGAACGGCCTCGTGGGCGCCGACCTCCGCGTGCTCGAAGGCCACGCCGACGCGGTGTACTCGGTGGCGCTGAGCGCCGACGGCCGCCGGGCTCTCTCGGCCAGCCGGGACCGCACGCTGCGGCTGTGGGACCTCGAGTCCGGCCGGTGTCTGCGTACGCTCGAGGGCCACACCGATCCCGTCCGCGCCGTCTGCTTCAAGGGCGACGGCGCGTGGGCCCTTTCCGGGGGCGAGGACAAGACGGTGCGGCTGTGGGAGGTGGCCACGGGGCACTGCGCCTGGACGGAGAAGACGGCGGGCTCCGTGCTCTCGGTCTCGCTCAGCCCCGACGGAAGATGGGCGGCGGCGGGGACCTACGACCGCAAGGTCCTGGTGTGGGAAGTGGAGTGGCGGCCGTGAGAGGCCGCTACCGGTGGTGGATCGGCGCGCTGCTGCTGTTCTCCACCATGATCAACTACCTCGACCGCCAGACCTTCAGCGTCCTCGGCCCGCACCTCAAGGAGGAATTCCACTGGACGAACGAGAGCTTCGCGCTCGTGATCATCTCGTTCCGCCTCGCCTACACGGTGGGGCAGCCGGTGACGGGCCGCTTCCTCGACCGGATCGGCACGCGCGACGGCTTGTCGTTCGGCGTGCTGTGGTACTCGCTCGCGGCCATGCTCACCGCCTTCGCGAGCGGGCTGCGCAGCTTCTGCGCTTTCCGGTTCCTGCTCGGGGCGGGCGAGGCGGCGAACTGGCCGGGCGCGACGAAAGCGGTGGCGGAGTGGTTCCCGCGGCGGGAGCGGGGATGGGCGGTGGCCCTCTTCGACAGCGGCTCCTCCTTCGGCGCCGCCATCGCCGTCGTGCTGGTGCCGTTCCTCTACGCGAGGCTGGGCGGCTGGCGTCCCGCCTTCATCGTCACCGGCACCCTCGGCGTGCTGTGGCTCTTCCTCTGGCGGCGCAGCTACCACCCTCCGGAAACGCATCCGCGGTTGTCGGCCGAGGAGCGGCAGATGCTCCTCGCGGACCGGGCGGCCGAGCACGCGCACGATGCGGCGCCGCGCGAGCCCGGGCCGGCGCCGGGCTGGGGCACCCTCCTCGCTCTTCCCCAGACCTGGGGTGCCATCGCCGGCCGCGGCCTGAGCGATCCCGTGTGGTTCATGATCACCGACTGGTTCGCGATCTACCTCGCGAGCAAGGGCTTCGCGATCGAAGACACGGCCACCGGCTTCTGGGTCCCGTTCCTGGCCGCGGACCTCGGCAACTTCTTCGGCGGCGGCTTCTCGAGCTTCCTCATCCGCCGCGGCTGGAGCGTGGGCCGCGCCCGCAAGGCGCTGATCGTCGGCGGCGCGCTGGGCGTTCTGATGCTCATTCCCGCCGCGTACATGTCGAGCTTCGTCCCGCTCGTCGCCTGCTTCGCGGCGGCCACGTTCTCCTACGCCGCGCTCTCGACGATGGCGCTCGCGCTGCCCGCCGACCTTTTCGAGAGCCGGGCGGTCGGCTCCGTGGCCGGAATGGCGGGGGCCGCGGCGGGCGCGGGGACGATCGTGTCGACGTTCTTCATCGGTG
>Ga0207684_10002385_pt1 | contig 19014 bp, 21 predicted proteins | sample KBSK5501metaG_FD_184342 | JGI IMG/M metagenome (GOLD analysis project Ga0207684, IMG submission 184342) | Corn, switchgrass and miscanthus rhizosphere microbial communities from Kellogg Biological Station, Michigan, USA - KBS K5-50-1 metaG... | ecosystem: Host-associated > Plants > Roots >...
CAGCTGGTCGAGCACGCGCCGGCTCTCGGCCAGGCCGATCTGTTCGGCCCCTCGCATGCGATGACCCGTGGTGAGCTGATCGGCGCGCTCGTTGGCAATCAGCAGCGCGCAGTCGGGCAAGCCCAGGCGGGGATGTTCAGCCGGCTTATAGAGGCGAACCGCCGGTTCGTCTCAAGTAGGTGGGCCGCCTTTACTAGCATCGCCGGCGGGCTGCCACCAGTGCGCAAGCGAACGAGCTACGCCGACATTACTGCTGACGATCTGGTCTGGAGTTTGTTCTACGATCGCATCGCCGGCGACCCGGATAGCTTGACTGTCGGCGCGCCGACCACATTCACACGAGAGGATGCTGCTATGCCTCCAGAGCGTACAGACGACCCGCCGGGGCGTCTCGACCCCACCGCCCCCATCACCCGCCGCGGCCCAATCTTCAAGCTGGGCAGCTATCCCGATAAGGACTTCAGTCTGAACGCGGATGAGGCCCGGCAAGCTATCGTCGCCTTTGCCCCGGTAAGCATCGACAGCGAGCATAAAGAGTCGGTGTTCGACGGCAAGCTGGGCCAGCTGCGCAAGGTCAATCTTGACGGCGACACGCTGTATGGCGAGATGGATGTCCCGCAGTGGCTCCATGACCTGTTTCCTGAGCAGCCGATCCCGGTCTCCACCACCTGGGAGAGGCAGCGCAAGCGGATCATCGGCCTGGCCCTGGCCGCCAACCCGCGCGTGACTGAGGCCGCGATGATGACCGCCTTTTCGACAGCGACCTTTGTGCGGCATGACACCTTTGAAGGCCAGCAGGCCATGCAGGAGCTGCACGACCACGCGGCGCGGTCTGGCGCAGTCTGCAATCCACCGGTCAAAATGCACAGCGCGCACGAGGTGAGCGCGATGCAGAAGGTTCACGACACGACCGTGGCGCACGGCGCGCGCTGTAACAGCATAGCGAACAGTATGGCCGCAATGGCGGCCAGTAGGGACACGATATATCGTGCCCCAACGGAGGAGCAACCCATGAAAATGTTCGACTCGGAGTTCTGGGCATCCTTCTTTCGCGGCGCCCAGGCCGCAGATGCGGCGCCCGAATTGTCCCCGGCCGCCTTCGCCGTGGTGGGAGAAAAGGCCGTGGCCAGCGCGAGTGAATCCGACGAAGTGAAGAGGTTGCGTGACGAGCTGGCGAAAGCCAGGGCCGAGCGGATCGCCTCGGACGCCGCCCACTTCGCCGACGACCAGATCACCGCCCACAAGGCGCTGCCGGCCGAGCGTGAGGCGATCATTGCCGCGTTTACCCAGGCTTCGGTGGACGACGGCGCGCACGGGGCTGTGACCTTTGCGGATGGCAAGACCAGCAGCCGCGTGGAGCAACTGAAAGCGATGTTCACCGCCCGGCCCGCGCACACGCTCACCCAGGAGCTGATCAAGACCCAGGAGGGCGACGCGGCGCTCTTCAACAAGACCGAGCAAGGGGGCCGCGTATCCGACGGTGACAAGCCGATGACCAAGGAGCGCCGCGCGGAGCTGCTGGGCCTGACCGCTGTTGGGCGTGAGGTTTTGAAAGAACAGTCGAACGGCACGCACTAGCGCGCGCGGGCCTATTCCGAACTATTCCGACAAGCGAGTACAGACGCCCCAGCGGGGCGTCCCAACAGGAGACATAGCTCATGCCAATTGCAGCTTCGAACGTTTTTTCCGGCGCGCGCCTCGATCCGCTCTACGATTTCGAGGACGCCCTCACGCTGCCATTTAACTACGTCCCGAATAGCACGATCCTCAAGGGCACGGTGCTGGGCGCGGTGACTGCGGCTGTGAACGAAGTCCAGACGTTGACCATCGCCGCCACCGGTGGCACGTACACGATCAGCTACACCGACCCGATCTCAGGCGTGGTCAAGACCACGGCGGCGCTGGCCTTTGATGCGCTCGCGGCGACGATCGCGGCCGCACTCAACGCCGCCGGCGTCCTCGGCGCCTCGGGCGTGGCGGTGACATCCACCGGGCCATGGACGATCACGTTTAGCGGCACGCTCTACGCGGGGAAGGCGCAGCCGCTGCTCGTGCCGAATACTGCGCTGCTGACCGGCGGCGGCGCCACAATCGTGCGCGCGACCGCTGGGGCAGCGGCCGGTGTGCTGAAAGCCTACGCCAGCGGCAATAGCGACGGCAGTCAGGTTGCCAAGGCGATCGCGCAGTACGACATGTTCATCGACATCAGCGGCAATGTCTACCTGGGCGTCACGTCAGCCATTAGCCAGTGGGGTGAGGTGCGGCGGGACGCGCCGGCCTATGTCAGCGGCACCTTCGACACCACGCAGCTCGTTGGGATCGACGCCACCGCGCTCTCATCGGGCCTGTGGCGGCTCATCAGCGGCACAGTCGCTGCCGGCGTCGTGCGGCTCGGCTAAACGTTCCAGGACTGAGGGACGAGGACTGAGGACTGAGCGCTCACCAGCACGGATGACGTTCGGTTGCGAGGACTCCAACTCAGCCCTCAGTCCTCATTACTCAGTCCTAATGATAAGGAGACATTCATGGCCACATTTACGTACCAGACGAATGCCGAGCTGAACGAGATCGCGCAGGATAAGCTGCCGCGTCTTGAGTCGGCGCGGCCAATCTTCGAGATCATGCCCATGGAGGAGATCGACGCCAGCATCATCATGTGGGAACAGCAGGACAACTACACCGGCCTCCAGAACCTGCGCGGCATCAACGGCGCACTGCCGCTGATCCAGCAGACCGGCTCGAAGTCCTACATCGAGCGGCCGGGCTACTACGGCGAAGGCGAGATGATCGATGAGATCCAGTTGACTGAGCGACGCCAGCGCGGCACGTTCGCCAGTCCGGTCAATGTGCAGGATCTGATCGCCGAAAAGCAAGATAAGCTCTTGCAACGCCGGCTCGACCGGATCGAGTGGATCGGCTGGACGCTGCTCTGCACTGGCCAATTCTTCGTCACGACCAAGAACGGCGCGCTCGCGCACCAGGGCGCGTACACGGTGCAGCAGTACACCGCGGTCGTCGCCTGGGCCACGCCGGCGACCGCCGCGCCACTGGCCGATCTGTCGGCGGTGCAGCTGCTGGCGCGCGGGCATAGTGTCAATCTGGGCGCGCAGGCAACCGCCTGGATGAACCGCAAAACCTACACAACCCTGCGCACCAACGGCAACGCCACCGACCTGTACGGGCGCCGCACGGCGGGCCTGGGCACGGCCAACAACCTTGGGCAGATCAACGAGATTCTCACCGGTGACGATCTGCCGACGATCCGCATCTACGATGAGGGCTACCTGGCCGATGGCACCGGCCTGTTCACGCCGTTCATCCCCGACGCCACCGTACTGGTGAGTGGCAAGCGCCCGGCCGGGCAGCCGATCGCCAAGTACATGATGACTCGCAACGCCAATAACCCGACGCTCGGGCCGGGCGCGTACATGTACGTGTCGAACCACACCGGCGAGGAGGCCGAGGGCAATGCGCCCAGCATCGCCGTTTTCGATACGCACAACGGCGGGCCGGCGCTGCTGTTTGCGTCGGCGCTCTGCATTATGCACGTGTAGAGACGCGCGTGAGTAGCGTCTCTACTGTACGCCGTTCTGCCGAATCATCACGACGAAAAGGAGCAATCCCTATGCCAGATAACCAGCCAAAGGCAGCGCAGCCCGCACAGCGCGCCGCCGCGCCCGCCAAAGAAAGGGCCGTCACGCACTACAAGGTGCTGCATGGCGCGGTGGGACAGTGGGAGCAAGGCGCCGTGATCAGCAGTGACGATCTGAGGGATATCGATGTCGATCGGCTGCTGCGGCTCGGCGCGATCGAGCCGGCGCAGGAGCCAATCAAGGACGTACCGCCGGCTGACGATGAGCACTGACGCCGACATCCAGGCGCTGATCATCCTGGAGGTCGGCGACGAAGTGACGGCCGCATGGCCGACTGGCGTGCTGTTCGCGAACATCGCCGCGATGTGGGCCAGCTACGCCGACAAAGCCCAGATCTCGGCACGCCTCCAGGAGCTGTACACCAAGCGACGGGCGATCGACGCCGTGCTGGGGATCGTGCGCGGGCAAGTGACCTACAACATCGCCAACGACCACAGCCGCAACCAGAGCGATAAGGCCAAAACGCTGCTGAGTATGCGCAAGGAAGCCCAGGACGAGATTACGCGCCTCGAGGCCCAGGCGCGCTCGAACCGCGCCGGCGTCGCGGGCCAGATCACGACACAAGCGCCGATCTCGCCGCCACTCGTGGGCGGAGTCGACGCCAACGATCCCGCCTTCCAGGGCAGTCCCTATTATCCGCCGCGCGATCGGAGGTCAGGCTAAATGGCAGAGCAAACACCCAGTATCGGCAGAGTCGTCCATGTCGTGGCGTCGAACGGCGCGCATGTGCCAGCGGATATCTGCGGCGTCCAAAAGGATGACACGTGTGATCTCTTTATCAAAGATCACACGTTGCATAAGGCGTATTTCTCTTTTGGCGTCGCGTTCGATCCGAAGGGTAAAAAGCCCGGTACGTGGCACTGGCCCGAGTACGTGCCGGCGAAAGCGGAGCCATGATCGGCTTTCTGACAGTAGCCGATCGCGCCGATATGCTCGCCAGCCTAACTGCGAGCTGGACACAGACGGCGACGATCCAGCGCAATCCCGGCGACGACAACTGGCAGACGATCGCGAGTAACGTGCCGTGCCGCGCGACCGCGAATAGCGCGCAAGAGGTGATTGTCGCCGGCGAGCTGCGGTCGGTCATCCCCTGGCGCATCAATCTGCCGTGGGATACCGATGTCAGCACGCGCGATCGGATCGTGATTGCCTCTCGGACGTTCCAGGTCGAAGGTGTGGTCGATCCATTGGACACGGCGCTGATTCGGCAAGTGCAGGCCGTGGAGGTTGGGGCGTAGAGACGACCCGGCGGGTCGCCTGTACAGGATAAAAATATGGGCAGTATCAACGTCAAAATCAAGGTCGAGTTCAATCGCTTCGACGAAATCCGCGGGCGCATGCGGACGCGCGCCGGCCAGGTCGTGCGCAAAACGGCGTTCGATATCCAGCGCGACTATCAGCAGAACGCGCGGCGCGATACGGGCGCGCAGGTCAACAGCGCCTACGTCGTCACCGCGAACAGCAGCACCTACGCGCAAGCGGCGGCCGAGGCGAGACAAGCCAGCCCGGATATCGAGCTGCTGAGGGAAGTCGCGCTAGAGGCTCCGTTCACGGCGATCGTGGCGGTGGGGGCATCCTACGCCGTTTTTAACGAATATGGATCGCACGGCCATGCGGGCGACGGCGCGATGACCCAGGCCGCCGCGTCGAACCGCGCGCCGTTCCGGGCCGCGATGTCCAAACTGCTCGATCCATGAGCGTCGAAACGCCGATCGTCGATACCTGGCTGGCCTCCGTGCTCGGCGCCGATCCGACGCTGGCCGCGCTCGCGCCATGTCAGCAGATCGGCGTGGTGGCTACGGGCGGAACGTTTACGCTCACCTTTGGCACTCAAACGACCGTCCCGATCGCGTTCAATGCGCCGCCGATCGGCGTGGGCAGTGTGCAGGCCGCGCTGGAGGCGCTGAGCAGTACCGGCACGAAACAAACGCTGGTGTTCAGCCGCGAGGTGGCCGGCTGGACGGTGGTATTTATCGGCAATCTGGCCAACACGCTGTCACCAATCACGGGCAACGGGGCAGGATTGACCGGGCCGAATCAAGCGCTCAGCATCACACAACGGGCCAGAGTCTGGAGCGATGTCGCGCCGCAAGGGGCGCCGTTTCCCTACATCATCACGCAGGCCCAGAGCGCGGTCGACGTGGTGGCGATTGGGCCGTATCGGATCATGGTCGATACGCAGTACCTGGTCAAAGGCATTGCGCAGGGCCAGACCTACAGCGCGATCTTGCAACAGATTGCGAACCGGATCGACGCGCTCATCCACGCGCAGAGGGCCGACACGGTGGCCGGCGGCGGGCGGATCGTCTCATGCGTCCGGCAGCGCCCGTTCCGGCTGACTGAGGCGACCAACGGAGTACAGTATCGCCAGCTTGGCGGTATCTATGAAATCAATGTGCAATCCTAAAAAGGAGATACCGCTATGGCAGAGCGCGCAATGGTGTTTGAAACCAGTCAGATCGGCGTCGAGGCGCTGGCGACCCCCGGCACGGCCGTGCAGGCGACCAAAACGATCGCGGGCTACTCAGTGACGGTCACCCCCAACCCGACCGCCAAGACGTTCACGCCCAAGGGCTACAAGTTCCCGACCGTCGGCGTGCTGATCAAAGAGCAGACCGATATCAAGGTCGATGGCCTTGGCACCTATAACGAGATGGTCTATCCGCTCTCCTCGGTGCTGACCGACCCGGTGATTACGACCCCCGGCGGCGGCATATTGGCGCGCCTCTGGACGTACACGATGCTCGATAATGCGCCCGACAGTCAGCGCACCTTCAGCATGGAGGTCGGTAGTAACGCGATCCGCAGCTTCCACATGCGCAACTGTCTGTTCACCGAGTTCGGCCTGACCTTCAACCGCAAGGATGTGGTCAAACTGGCCGGCACGATGCTGGCGCAGGCCGGCTACGACGATAAGGTGCGCTGGCTGTCCTATGTCGGCACGGTGACTGCCGGGACATTTACTATCACGGTGGGCGCGAATACCACCAGCGCGCTGGCCTTTGGCGCGACCGCCGCGACCGTCCAGACCGCACTAGCCGGCCTGGCGAGTGTCGGATCGGGCAATGTGCTGGTCACTGGCGGCCCGTTGACCAGTCTCCCGATGCGGATTCTGTTCACCGGCGCCCTGGCGAACATCGCCAGTCCGACGCTGCCCACGCCGATATCCACCACCGACACGCTCACCGGCGGCACATCGCTGCTGACACGCCTCTCGCCATTAACGACCCAGCTCGGGCTCATCCCGATCTCGCCCACCACGATCAGCATGCAGCTGGCGACCACGCAGGCCGGCCTGACCGCCGCGCCGCTGCTGACGCGCGACTTTCAGTACACCTGGAAGCTCAGTAATCGCGATCAGCCGTTCTTCCCGATGAATGCGACCAACGGCGCCGGGTTTGGCGGCACGGTCGAGTCGACGCCCAAGGGCGAGGTCACGCTCGACCTGGCGGCCGACGATATCGGCCTGGCCAATCTGGCGAACATCAGGAATAACACGGTGGTGTTTATCCGTGTGGCCGCCACTGGCCCGCTGATCGAAGGCACGCTGTACAACTCGCTGCAAATCGATACCGCAGTGCAGCTGACCAAGATTTCTGACTTTAAAGACGTGGACGGCACGCTGTTGGGCAACACCTATAGCGGCGAGTGGGTACACGATCCGACGAGCGGGTACGCCAGCCGCTGTGTTTTACAAAACACGCTTACAGCATTGTAATGCGGAATAACGGGCATTCGTGGTATAATACACTCATACGTTCTATCGTATGGAGGGGATATGCCACGCAAGCCGATCACGAAGTATTGCTCCAAGTGTGAGCAAGACAAGCCGATCGCTGAGTTCAGCAAGGCAGCCAGGGAGATGGATGGGTTGCAGCGCTGGTGTCGCCCCTGTATGCGGGCATACAACAAGCGAAAATACTGGGAAGATCCGGAAAAGGGACGCCAGCGCGTCAAAGACTATGCTGACGAGCATAGGGACGAGGTGCGGAAAAGGTACAGACGACTCTACTGGGCCAATCCGGAGAAGTACCGGCAGTTAAGTGCTGCGAACCAGCGCCTAAATCCCGATCGTGTGCGTGCCTATCGGCTAAGCTACTGGCAAATGAATAAGATACAGCTCTCAGAAAAGAGCCGGGCGCATCGTGATGCGAATCCAGAGCTGTACCAGCAGAAGGACAGGAACGCGCACCAACGGCGACTTGGTACCCGACGTGCGTATGGCAAGGCATACTACCATGCACACACGGAGGCTATGTCACTGTACCGAAAAGAATGGAATCGGCGGAATCCCGATCGTGTCTTTGAGTGGAAAGCGAGACGACACGCGGCTAAGCTATCTACGCAGGTTGAGCGCATCAATCGCGCGATTGTTATCGAACGGGACGGGAGTGCGTGCTACATCTGCGGAAAGGTGCTTGAACGACACGAGATCACGATTGATCACGTTATTCCGCTCTCAAAAGGCGGTTCGCATACCTATGACAACTTACGCGTTGCATGTCGTCCGTGTAACTCACGAAAATGGAATCACTTACCAGGGGAATACACGCCATGATCTCTTTTGAGAGTCTTCGCGCGCCCAAGCCGATGGATATTGTCGTGGTTTGGGAGGGCCAGGATCTGCATGTGACCTACGATCGCGCCGCCTTCACGCTCGAAATGACCGAGGGCGTCTACGGCATGCCGATTCGTGAGCGGATGCGGCGGGTGCTGCTGGGTTGGGATCTGCTGAAAGCTGGTGTGCCCTGGCAGCCGCCCCAGCGCGACGATCCGAGCTGGGTCGATACGATTCAGGCCGCGCGCGGCCCAGGCCTGACTGATAGCGAGCGTGGCGAGCTGGCACAGGAGCCCATCACCGCAGCGGAGCGCGACCACGCCTACCAGGACGCATGGGACGCCATCCTCACGCAGCTGCCGCGCGCGTTCGTGCGCGCCGTCGATACGGGGGTGCTCGACGATTTTTTGGGCGTGACCTGGCGCGGCGCGCTATCCGCCAATGGCTTGGCAGTGGTGGCAGGTTCGGCCGGCTCTACTGGTGGGATGAATACCTAGCGCCCCGGCTGCGCCGCGAGTATCCGGGGATCGGGCCGTGGGAGTGGGAGGCGCATCCCGAATGGCTGAGTCGCGTCCAAACGCGGCTGATTGCCGAGGATGAGGGCGCGCAGATCAAGCGCCAGAACGCCGAGGAAGCCGCGAAAGAAACCGCATGAGCATTGACGCCGAATCGCTCGCTGTGGCCGTGGGCGCCGACACCTCGTCAGCTGATCAGACGCTGGCGCAATTTGCGACCCGCGCGTCTGAACAGCTCGCCACGATCGAGAGCAAGATCGACGGCTTAGGCAGCGGCGGCGCGGGCGGCGGAAGCGGCGGCCAGATCGATGATTTTTTTGGCAAATTCCTCACGTTTCAGGCGGTGGTGCAGGCCGGGCGGGCGGTTGAGGGCTTCGTGTCCTCGGCAGTCAACGCCTACGCCGAAAATGAGCGGCTGGGCCTGTCCCTGGACACCCTGGTGGCGCGCGAGCTGCGGAACGCCGACTCGACCCTCAGTATGGCCGATGCGCTTGACCAGGCCAGCCCCAAGGCCCAGGAGCTGCTCAAATGGAATGAGCAGCTGGCGGTCAACAGCCCGTTTAACGAGCAAGGAATCTCCGCCGCTTTTCGCGCTGCTGAATCGTATGGATTCGTCTCCGAATCCGCCGACAAAACCGCGATTAGTGCCAAGCGACTCACCGAAGACCTCGTAGACTTCGCCGCTGGAACGGGCCGAACAGAAGAAACAGTCAACCAGGTCGCACTTGCTTTGGGGCAGATTCAGGCAAAAGGCAAGCTGGCCGGTCAAGAAGTCTTGCAACTGGTGAACGCGGGACTCCCGGTTGATCAAATCCTCGCAAAAGCGTTCAATAAAACCACCGAAGAAATCGTCGCTCTGCGCGAAAAAGGCATGATCCCCGCTGATCAAGCGGTCAAGGCGATTGCGTATTCGCTCGAAAATGACTTTCATGGCGCGGCAGCAAATCAATCCACCTCTGTTTCCGGTCTGATCTCAAGTCTCCAAGACTTGGAAACCATCGGCAGCCGCGAATTGTTCAGCGGCGCGATCCAGGCCGCGCAGCCGTATTTGCAGCAGTTCGTCGATACGCTGAACAGCCCCGAGGCGCAGGCCAGTATCAAATCGATCAGCGAGTCGCTGGGCACGATGGTCAAAGACGAACTGCCGCAGATCATCAGCCAGGGGCAGCAGTGGTACACCGGCGCGACCGCGATCTATGGCGTGATTAAGCCGATCGTGGACAAGTACCACGAAATACAAGACCTCAAGATCCCATCGTGGCTCGGCGGCGGCGAGGGAGGCGATGCGATTGGCGAAAGCCCGATCGTGAAGCTGGCGACTGGTGGCTATCTCATCGATCTGGCCAACCAGTACGAAAAGCTGACTGGCGCGACCGCGCAGACTGCGGCGGCCCAGACCGCAGCGAATGCCGCCTATGACGCCGCGCTCAAGCAGACTGGTGATATGGTTCAGGCCGGCGAGGCCGAACAGGCCGCCTATGCCCGGGTCATGGCCGAGACCACCGCGCGCACCAAGGACGATACCTACACCACAGACGAGCGCCAGCTTGCACAGTCTCGACTCACGCTCTCGACGCACGCATCGGCCGAGGAGCTGGCAAAGTATCAATTAGAACTCGACAAGACCGGCCAGACCGGCCAGGCGGCGTATGAGAAGCTGGCCGACAGTCAGGCAACCTGGAAGACTGCCGAGGAGACGCGCACAATCGACCACCAGGCGAGCCTCACCAGGATACTGGATGCGGGCAACGAGCAGCGGCAGACCGATCGCGAAAACTTCGACGATCAAGCGACCCAACGCCTTGATGCCCATAACACGCAGATCGCGAACGCCAATCGGAACGCCGCGCGCCAGAACCATGAGGTAGATGTTGCCGAGCAGGAGCGCCAGACCAGCGCGCTCGAAGACCACCAGGGCCGTGTACTCGACATCCACACCCGCGCCAGCGACCGACAGGCCGCGCAGCAAGTGACCGACGCGCAGCGCGAGCAGGACTACCAGGTCAAGCTTACCGATCTGGCGACCCAAGCGGCAACACAGATCGGTGTGATAAAGTCGAATGAGCATGATCGCCAGATCAGCGCAGAGCAGTCCTACCAGGATCGAGTCGCGAATCTGGTGCAGCGCGGGATCGATACCCAAAACCAGGCCGCGCAGGCAGCCACCGATAGGGCGCAGCAGTATGCGCAGCGCGTCACCGACATGCAGGAAAGCGCGGCTGACACGCAGCAGACCAATGACGAGCAGTTCCTTGAGGACAAAAAGACTCGACTGGGCGACCATACTGAGCGCTTGGGCGACCTGCAAGGCCAGCTTAACGCGGCCACGGACGATAAACAGCGCGCCAGTATCCAGAAGCAGATCGATGCTGAGACCGAGCGCTACGACAAGCAGGAGGCCAAAGCGCAGACCAGCTACGATCGGCAGGAAGCGAAAGCTGAAAAGGCGCTCGCCAAGCAACTTGAGCACGCCGCACAGGCCGCGGCGCACGCCGAGCAACAGGCCGCAGAGCAGCTGACCAGGCAAGAGGGGCAGCTCGCGAAAGAGCAGGCCGCGCAAGACAAAGCCTACGCCGACTCGGAGGCCAAAGCCAAAACCGCCTACGACAAGCAGCTCGCGGCGCAGGACACTGCGATTGCCAAGCAACTATCCACGCTCCAAGACACGCACACGAAGCAAATCGCGGCCGATGAGACGCGCTATCAGAGCGACATCGCCGGATTGCAAAAGACGTTCAACGCGGAAGTTGACGACTACAACAAGCGTGAAGCGAAGCAGGCCCAACACCTCGCGAGTGAGCTTCAGAAGCGCCAGGCGGCCTTAACGCAACAACTCAGCGACGATCAGATCGCCTACGGTGTACAGGAAGGAATCGCGACCGACCACTTCAACAAGCAGGAAGATAAAGTCGTCAAGGCGGTAAATAAGCAGCATGCCACGGAGCAAGACAACTACAAACGGCAAGAGCACGATGCCATTGGCGTCTACGACAAGCAGCAAGGCGCGCTCGATATCGCGCTGGGCAAGCAGCTCCTCGCCTACACCGACACCCAGGTCAAAATGAGCGCGATCACGAGCACGGAGGCCGACAAGCGCAAGGCGCTGATCGCGAGTGAGTTCGGCGTCGATCCTGCGGCGGCCCAGGGCCAGTTCGCGACCTACCTCGCGCAGCTGTCGCGCGGCGGCGGCGTGGCGGTCGGGCCGGATGAGCGCGGGCCGGGTGGCACGGCAACGGTACATATCGCCGGCCCGATCACGATCAATGTGCAGGCCGCGAGTGACCCGATCGCGACTGCGCTGGCGGTGCAGGCCACGCTGATCCAGCTTCAGAACCGCAACGGCACGACGGGGATTCACTGATGACCCGCCCAGTATTGATTGTACGATTGGCGTTTGCTGCGGCGCCGTTCGACGCCATCAGCACGCTGGTTTGGACAGACATCAGCGCCTATGTTTGGCTGGACGGCAACCCCGGCGGCGCTGCGATCAGCATCAACCGCGGCCGCCAGTTCGAGCGCGATCAGATGCAGGCCGGCACATGCACGCTTGTGCTCGACAATCGCGATCGGCGCTTCGACCCCGACAACGCCGCGTCGCCGTACTACCCAAACGTGCTGCCGACCAAGCGCATCAATGTGCGTGCGACATGGAACAGTGTCACCTACGATCTGTTCACCGGCTATGTCGAAAGCTGGGTTCCGCTCGATCCGCAAGCCGGGGCGGTCGGTCTCAATGTCGTGCGGCTCACCGCCGTCGATCTCATGAAGACGCTGAACTACACCACATTCACGATGACCGAGTCGCTCAGCAACAATCCGGTGAACGTGATTCAGGACGTGCTGAGCACGTTGATACCGACCGCGTGGCCATCGGCCGATCGGATCGCGGGCGTGAATAGCCCGACCCAGATCCCGGCGCAGGTCTGGCCGACTCAAAGTGCATTACCGGCGATTCAGACGATCGCGGCGGCCGATGGCGGCGTGTTCTTCATCGAGACCGACGGGCGCACCGCCTACCACGATCGCTATTGGGGCGCGCGGAATAGCGCCAATCAGGCGTTCTTTGGCGATAGTGTCTCGACTGCGGTCTACGGCACGAGCGCAGCGATCGATGCGGTGGTCACGACGATCCCGATGCAGAGCGTGACCGCGCTCGCGAGTAGCGGCACGATGCAGATCGGGAGCGAGCTGATAGGGTATACCGGGCTGAACACCAGCCCGGCCCAGCTGACCGGGTGTACGCGCGGCGCCTATGGGAGCATCGCGGCAACGCACGCGATCTTCGCGGCCGTCACGCCAGTCGAGCTGCCGTATCAGGATGTGCAGTTTTCGTTCGACGACACGCGGCTGATCAATCACGCCGACGTGACCAGGGCCGGCGGCACGCTCCAGAGCGCGGATGACGCCAGTAGCCAGGCGCAGTATGGTGTGCGCGCGACCGCGATCACGGGGCTGCTGATCACGACCGATGCGGAGGCGTTGTCACGCGCGCAGTACATGGTCATTTTGTACGCGCAGCCGTACCTGCGGATCGCGTCGCTGGTACTCAACGGCTCCCTCACGCTGAGCGCAGTCTGGGTGCAGATACTCGCGCGCACGTTCGACGATAAGATCACGGTGCTGCGGCGCCCGCCCGGCGGCGGCGCGGCAATTGCGAAGGTGGCGCGCATCCAGGCGATCAGCCACAGCATCGGCGCGACCGACTGGACATGTACCTGGCAGGTCTACCCGGTCGGCAATGATCAGTTCTGGATATTGGAGGATGCGATCTCAAGCGTCCTTGGCTCAACGACGCGGCTCGCCTACTAAGACTGGAGCAAATCATTGGCCTGGAGTTCGCCCCCAACCTGGAGCGTCGCCCAGCTGGTCACTGCGGCCCAAATGCAAGTCCTGTCAGATGATCTGAAGTACTTGAAGGGCCAGGCCGGCGCGATCACGCTCGAAGATCGGCTTGAGATCCCGTGTGTGTCAGGAACGGATGGCAAGGGACTGCGCTTCACCAGCGGCGGCACGGGTATGGGCAATTTTCAAACACTCGATCTCGGCAGCAATAGTTATGTGTTTTATGCAGCCAACCGCTACTTTGACGGCACACAATGGCAGCAGTTGAACAGTCGTGCGGGCGGCAGTTATCAAATTAAAGATGATACCGTCACCTGGGCCACGTTCGCGGCAGCCAGCAGCACACAAACGGAGCGCATGCGCCTCGACAATGCAGGTAATCTCGGCATCGGTTCTCAAGCGCCGCAGGGCAAGATTCATGCGGTCGGTGCCGGCGGCAGTATGCTCTTCCTAAGCTGCAATGCTGTCGACGGCACGCTCCAGACGCCAGTGGTTGCCGGCACGGTCACGCAGTTCGCAGCCTTCTGGATTGTCGATCGGAATAATACCGGTGGCGGGACGATACAGGCGAGCGGCAATATGATCAATACGCTCGGGGGAACCTTTAACATGGTCAACACGGATACGGTTGCGGTCACCGTCACCGCGGGCGGCGCGATCACGGTACAGCGCACGGTCGGCACGAACGGGACACACCAAATTAATGGGATCGTGCTATTCCGTTAGGGCTTTGTAACGGCATATATTTGTGGTATAATATAACCAGCATATTTATATGATGCGAGGTTATATTATGGGCAAGGGCGTGTACCAGATCCGAAATACAGTAAACGACAAACGCTATATTGGCGGTACGATTACTTCATTTGAGCGGCGGTGGTATACGCACCGCACGACACTAGAGTCCGGGGATCATCATTGCATTGCGCTCCAGCGCGCATGGAATAAATACGGCGCTGATGCTTTTGCCTTTGAGGTTATTGAAGAAGTATCGAATGAAGATGTGCTCAGTCGTGAGCAGTATTGGATGGATTATTATCGCCCATCAGGTATCTATAATTCACTGCCTGAGGCGGGATCTCGACGGGGGAATGTGCTAACAGAACATCATTTGCAATCATTGAAGCGCGCCAGAGAAGCCCGCTGGGCAAGGCCAGGCGAACGTGAGCGAATGGCTGAAAAGTTGCGCCAGCGGTGGGCAGATCCTAAGCAGCGCGAAAAGAACCTTGCGGCCATTCGCTCGGCGCCTGTCAGCGATGAGCAGAAAGCCGCGCATTCAAGAAGCGCCCGCGCGCACTGGGCAGATCCAGAGGCGCGAAGAAAAAACACAGAGGCGACGCGAACGGCCAGGTCAGCGCCTGAGTCGCGGCAAAAGAGCACTGAAGCAATGCGCCGCCGATGGGAAAGCACAGAGCAACGGCAATGTGTGACTGACGCGCTTGCCAAGGAATACGCCGGCTTCGTCTCACCCGACGGCACGATCTACGCGCCGGTCAAAAACCTACGGGCGTTCTGTCGCGATCACGGGCTGACGTACTCAGAAATGAATCGGCTCGCGAATGGCACGCGGCCCAAATCAAAGGGCTGGACGCGCTATGAACCAAAGGAAGGGATTGAATAATGGCAGCCACACCTGACCAGATCGACCAACAGCGGCGCGTGATCATGCAAACGCGCGCCGACGTGGCGCAGCTGCTTATCCTCGCCGGCCAGATCCGCGCGCGCCTCAACACCTACGAGCGGCTCGCGATGGGCAAGGCGGACCCTCAAGCGTTTGACGGCAGCGGCACGAACGCGGAGGCCTACGCCGGCGCAATGGCGGCGCTGTCTCAGTTCGCGGCGATGCCAGAGTCGGTCTTCGTTGCGCTGGAGCTGTTCGCCACATGATCGACCGCGCCACAATGCAGGCCCGCCGCGACGCGCTGCAAGCCCAACTCGACCAGGCCCGGCAGCAGTACGACCAATTGGAGCAAACGCTGCGCACGCTCGATCGGCAGCTATGCGCGATGGCCGGCGGATTGCAGGAGCTTGACGCGCTGCTGGCGCAAGCGGATGCAGGGCCGGAACCATGATTGACACCCATCCGCGCCTGTTCGTGCTGCTGTGCATGCTCATCGTGCTGCTGGCGCTAGGGTGCGCGTGGTTCGTGCCGTCTTTAGCCCGCGCGCAAGCGGCGCCGATAGCGTTCACTGCGCGCTGGTCGAGCCCGACTATCGCCGCTATCCGCTGGGAGCAGCCGAGAGAAGTGCATCTGACATGCCTCTCGCGCAACGCGACCCTCATTCGCTGCTGGATCGACTTGCCCGAAGAAACCTACATTTTCCTCCTCGGCGATACAGGCCCGCTCGACTACCTGATGCATCCGGCGGCGGGCGATGTGTATGTGCTGACGATGGATGACGACACGTGGCGGGCTGCGCTGCCTGCGCACGAGAGCGTGAGGGTGTACTATCTGCCGCTCGCGCGCAGCGGGACACTATCTCCGCCGAGCTGGCGAGTTTGGCTGGCAACGATCCGGCGGTAGACACAGCGACGCCCCGATCCGTTCAGGGATCCTCGCCGCCGTCGGCCTTTCGGTCACACTCCTCCGCGATCTTCCTCAGCTGCTCCGCAAGCGCGCGGTTCGCCTCAGCGCTCAGGGGGGACGCGAGCAGTGGGCGCAGGAGATCGCGCGCGGTCGGCGCTTGGTACTGCTCGCGTTCTGCAACCACGCCGCCCGTGCGCGCTGCGGCCTCCTCAGCGTGGTAGCGGATATGATAGATGGTCGCGCGCTCGATCTGCTCGACCCATTTGCTTTGTCGGTGCGACGAGCGCCAGAAGCGCGGCGGTTCGTCTCGGTCGTCGCTTACGCGCACGACGATCAGGCGCTCGTAGTGGTCCATAGCCTGCTCTTTCGAGTTCGTAGCGCAATCAAGCGTGAAAGCGGCGCCTCACGAGCGGTCATGTTGCACCAGAAAGCCCCCTCCGCTGCGCTGCGAGTTACCACACACCCAGCACGCGGAAGGGGCTATTCTGCAATTGTACGCTACTCATTCGCGGCGCGTCAATCGCTGGGTGTGTGGTGGCGCTATTGTAAATCCCTCGCGGTCGTTTGTCTACCGCACCTTGCGCGGCGCTGCCTGAGCACGATATATCGCGCCACTCCTACCTGCCACTTGTGCATCATGGGCAGACGCGGCCGAGCTGGCGCGTGTGGCTCCCGAGCGTGCGGCGGTAGGCAAGTTGTCATTCCCCGATTCCCATCGTGCGCCCCAGCGTTGTGTAGGCGCTAGTAGCGTCGTTCCAATTACCCGCATACAACAACTCGATCATGTGCTGCGCCTGACTGATTGCGAGCTTGAGAAGCGCGCGCTGCTTCTCGCGGTCGGCAGCCAGAGCGAGGGCGGCGCCCACGGTTGGCGCATCGCCGCGCCAGCCGTCGTTGTTCGCGAGTATCGGCGGGCTGGCTGATTGCCAGAAGTAGCCGCTCGCGTGGAGCGATGATTGCTCCAGCGTAGCGTCCAAGGATTCGATGGTCGGTTGCTCAGGAGGCGCGGGCGCAGCTGCGGGTGTCAGTAACTCCTCTTTCCACGTCGCATGCTCGCAGCTGCTGCAATGACCGGCTGTGGTCGATCCGCTGGGCACGCGCTGGGTGACCATGCCGCAGGCCGCGTGATGTTCGTTCATTCCCACGCGCGTCCACAGGTGTGCCGTCGGGTGGTTCGGCGACATGGATTGCCAGAAGGGCGCGACATCGGCTGCCCGCTGCGCTGCGAGCAGTTCGGGAATGCAGCGACTGCACAGCGTCACGTCGCGATCTGGATAGGCGTCAATCAGCCCTGCCTGGTAAGATGTGAGCGACCGCGTTTGTGTGCGCTCCGCGCCGCACCGGATACAGGTTGGTGGCTTCGGATGGGGCGCCGGCGCTGGCGTGGGCGTGGACTGCTTGGCCTTCTGCTGAAAGGTCGTGCCGCCGCGCTCGACCGTCCGGCTATCTTGGGAATTCCCAGGATAGATCTCTGCGCGCACACTCGCGACCGTCTTGTGATCGACCTGGCAACGCCTGCCTATCTCGCTATCGCTCCATTGTTTCCACTCGTCATCGCTGAGGAGCGTTTCAATCGCGCGCCGCTTATCGGCCTGGGTGCGCTTGAGACCGTGCGTGGCGTTCGCGCCACAGGCATACAACACGGCGTCCCGCTTCGTGCCCATCCGCACCTCAGCGCGGATCGCGTGCGGGCTGGCGCTGGCCTTGCCGCTATCCAGAAACTGCCGATAGGCAACCACGCGATGAAAGCCATCCGCTAACCAGTAATCTTTGCCGTCGTGATAGACGATGATCAGCGGCATCTCAAGGAAGCCATTCTGCCGGCTTGAAAGTACATACCAGCTCTCGGCATACTCCGCCAGCGTTTGATTGTCCAGTCCGGCGCGCGCCTGGGTGCCACCGTCCATGCGGATCTGATCGAGCGGCAGCAGCTGCCCAACTTCGTAGCGTTGACCTTGCGGAATCGCCTCGGTCTTGGCCGCTGTCCTGGCTTTGAGATTCGCTGTCATTTGCTGTTGTTGCTTGCTCATCGCACCCTCCACTCGCGCTGCTTCTCGCGCCAGTATGCCGTCGTTGTTGCGCCGTCCTCCTCCAATTGCAGCTCCTCTGCACATGTTCGGCAGACAGTAAGGAATGCCGGCGCATCATGTGGACGATGGTAGGCAATCACGAGATACGCATCATTCCCACATTGCATCCCCGTCCGAAGCATGCCGCACGGTATGCCATCATCTTCGGTTTCCGCGCCATCAGCGACAATATGCCAATCGACTTCATCGCTACAATCAAACCAGGGCGGATACTCAGGTTGCATCACGGCCCCCTTGGAGCGGCCATCGTTCCCTCACTTCCTCAGCTAATGCTCGATAGGCCACTGCGCCAGCGCTCTCAGGCGCGTAGATGGTTATCGGCTGGCCGGCTGCCGGCGCTTCGATGATCTTGACGCTGTGCGGGATGGTGATGTCGAACACCAGATCGCCGTAGCGTTCGCGCGCGGCCGCCTCGATCGCCGCATTGATGTTCGCGCGACCCACAAACGTCATCACGATCCCGCCGATGCTGAGACTGGGATTCATCTGCCTGATCATCGTGATGGTCGACTCCATCTGGCTCATCTGATCCATTGCGAACACATGCGCCTGGAGCGGGATGAGCAGCCTGTCCGCCGCCACGAGCGCGTTGACCGTGAAGATGCCGAGCCCAGGAGGGGAATCAATCAGCATGTAGTCATAGCGGCTTCTGAGCGGGGCCAGCGCCGACCGTAGCAGCAGCTCGCGGCCAAAGCGCCCGGCAAATGACAGCTCCGCGCCGGCCAGGGCCAGTGTCGCCGGAATCAGATCAACGCCGTATTCGGTCGTGATGGTCGCCAGATCCGCGACCACCGGGTCGATCATCACTTCGTAGATGGTGTTGTCGATC
>Ga0207684_10002388_pt1 | contig 19004 bp, 13 predicted proteins | sample KBSK5501metaG_FD_184342 | JGI IMG/M metagenome (GOLD analysis project Ga0207684, IMG submission 184342) | Corn, switchgrass and miscanthus rhizosphere microbial communities from Kellogg Biological Station, Michigan, USA - KBS K5-50-1 metaG... | ecosystem: Host-associated > Plants > Roots >...
CGCGCCGGTCGAACGGGTCGCCGCGACCGACACGTTCGTCGCGTACCAGCCCAAGGTCGAGGACTTCATCCTTCCGCAGCCATCGCATATCCTTAAAGCGCTCGACAAAGTGACCGGCTTCTAGCCGGTCATCCCGAGCTCTTTCCATCCCGAGCGCAGCGAGGGATCCCTCCCTCGATAAGCCACGGATTAGCGCCGTCTCGACGACGGCGCTTGTCGCGCTCTGCGGTCGTTCGCAAGCTCACGTCCGCAGACGGCGCTCGGTGCCCTCGCCGCTTCGCTCCTCGGAATCACAAGCGCCTCGGAATGACAGGCTGGTGGGCTTTACGGCTCGGAATGACAGCGGGACGCGCGGCTCGGAATGAGAGCGGAGTAGCCGCTACAATCTCCTCGTGCTTTATCGTTTCGATCGCGTTCGCAAGTCCTACGGCCCCAAAGAGGTCCTTCGGGACGTCACCTGGCAGCACAACCCGGGCGAGAAGGTCGGCCTCGTCGGAAGGAACGGCGCCGGCAAGACGACTCTTCTTCGGCTGGCGCTCGGGCGCGAGGAGCCGGACGCGGGAGAGGTCATTCGCGCGAACGCCGTCCGGATCTCGACCGTCGAGCAGGCCCTCGAGGCGGACCTCTCCGAGACGCTCCACGACTACACGGCGGCCGCCTTTGCGCATCTCCATTCGGTGGAGGCGGAGATGCGGCGGCTCGAGCACGCCATGGCGGACGGGCAGGACTCGGCGGCGCTCCATGACCGTTACGACGCACTGACCCACCGTTTCGAGAACGAGGGCGGCTACGACATGGTGGCCGAGGTCGACAAGGCGCTCTCCGGCCTCGGTTTCGAAAAGGGTGACTTCGGCCGACCGCTCGGAGAGCTTTCCGGCGGGCAGAAGAACCGCGCGATGCTCGCCCGGGCGATCCTGTCCTCTCCGGACGTCCTGCTCTTGGACGAGCCGACCAACCATCTCGACTTCCAGGCCGTCGAGTTCCTCGAGGAGTACCTCGCCCGCTCGCGCAACGCCTACCTCGTCGTCACGCATGACCGCCGCTTTCTCGACCGCGTCGCGAGCGAAATCGTCGACCTCGAGAACGGCCGCTTGACGGACTACTCGGGGGGGTACAGCGCGTACCGCCACCAGAAGGCGGAGCGGGTCCTCACGGCCACGCGCGCCTTCGAGAAGCAGCAGGAGTTCATCGAGAAGGAGCAGGAGTACATCCGCCGCAACATCGCCGGAGTCAACTCCCGCCAGGCGAAGGGTCGGCGCACACGGCTCGCCCGGGTGGACCGGCTGGAGCGGCCAATCGAAGACGCAACGTCGGTCGGATTTCGGTTCGACGCCGCCCGGATCGGGGGCCGCACGTTCCTCCGCGCGAAGAACCTCGACGCCGGTTACGCCCCGGGGACTCCGATCGTGCGCGGGGTCAGCTTCGAGCTGCTTCGCGGCGAGAGGCTGGCTCTCCTGGGCGAAAACGGAAGCGGGAAGACCACGCTCGCCAAGACTCTCGCCGGCCGCCTCGCGCCTCTCGCCGGCACGGTCGACCCGGGGCACGACGTCTCGATCGGCTACTACGACCAGGAGCTTTCCGACCTTGACCCGCGCCGGCGCGTGATCGACGCGGTCTGGGACGAGCACCCCGGCGAGACCGAGCAGGCCATGCGGTCCTACCTCGCGCGCTTCGCGTTCCGGGAGGACGAGGTCTTCGCGCCAATTGCCGGGCTTTCCGGCGGGGAGAAGGGGAGGCTCACTCTCGCGGTGGTCATGAGACAGCGGCACAACCTTCTGCTCTTGGACGAGCCGACCAACCATCTCGATCTCGACTCGCGGGAAGAGCTCGAAGAGTCGCTCGAGGATTTTCCGGGATCGATCGTGTTCGTCTCGCACGACCGCGCCTTCATCGATCGCCTCGCGACGCGCGTCCTCGACCTTCGCGGGGGACGCGCAGTGCTCCTGGACGGAAATTACACCGACACGGCGGATGCGCGCGCGGAGCGAAGAAGGCGTCCCGAGGCAGAGGTCACGACGTTTTCCGGTACCCGGTCCCCGGTCCTCGGTCTCGCGAAGCCGGAGAGTCGCACCCGACACCTGCCGGCGGAAAGAGACAAGGAAGCCGCGCGGCGCAAACGACGGATCGCGGCGCTCGAGCAGAAGGCCGCGTCACAGGAGAAGGAGATCGAGGCGATCGAAACGCGGCTCTGGGAAGAGGGCCTCGAGCTCGGTCCCGTCGAGTCGCACCGGCTTTCGGAGGAAAAGGCCCAGCGCAAAGAAGAGCTCGAGCGGCTGGTCGAGGAGTGGGCGAAGCTCTCGGAGGAGCAGGGGGAGCCGGCCGGCCCGGAAATGTCGGGGGAAAAGGCCCTGCGGGCCTGCACCCCCAACAGTTCAAAACGATGAGCGCCGGAACGCGCGCGGCAATCGTTGCAATCGGAAGCGAGATGCTCGGACCGCTCCGCCGCGACACCAACTCGTCCTGGCTGACCGAGAGGCTCGAGGAGATGGGCATCGAGGTCGTGCGCAAATCTGTGGTCGGCGACGAGCCAGAGGAGATCGCCCGAGAGCTCTCCTGTTCCGCCGCCGCCGCCGGCTGGATCTTCACGACCGGAGGCCTGGGTCCGACGGCGGACGACGTGACGGTGGCCGCGATCGCGCACTGGATGGGGGTCCCGGTCCGTCGCGACGAACGCTTCGTCGCAGCGATGCGGGAGCGGTGGGAAGTACGCCGCGGTCTCCGCATGCCTTCCGTCAACGAGAAGCAGGCGGATTTCCCGGAAGGCGCGCGCGTGCTCGAAAACGCGCGGGGGACCGCGCCCGGCCTCTGGCTCGAGAGACGGGGCGTGCAGATCGTGGTCCTGCCCGGAGTTCCATCCGAGATGCGCGAGATCTTCGAGCAGAAGGTCCTCCCCGAGCTTCGGCGCGGCGGCGCCTCTGCCGTCACGAAACGCCGGGTCCTGCGGATCGCGGGAATGGCCGAGTCGAGGGTCGAAGAACTGGTCGCTCCGTTCTACGCGAAATGGAAGGACGACCCGGTCACCATCCTTGCCTCTCCCGGAGAGGTCGAGCTGCACCTCTGCGCGCGGGGCGATCCGGCGACGGCGGAAGCGCGCGTGGCGGAGATGGAGGACGACTTTCGATCGGTCCTGGGCGCCCGGATCCACGGCACCGGCGGGGAAGCGCTCGCGGAGAGCCTGGGGCGGGCGCTGAAGGAGAAGGGTCGCACTCTCGCACTGGCGGAATCCTGCACCGGCGGCCTCGTTTCGTCACTGCTCACGGACGTCCCCGGCTCGAGCGCGTATTTCCTCGGGACGGTCGTTCCGTATGCGGACCGGTCGAAGGAGACCCTTCTCGGCGTCCATGAAGAGACCCTGAAGCGGCACGGCGCGGTCTCCGAGGAAACGGCCCGGGAGATGGCGCACGGAGCCCGCGAGCGGTTCGGGTCCGACCTCGCCGCCTCGGTCACCGGGATCGCCGGGCCGGACGGCGGGACTCCGGAGAAGCCGGTCGGGACCGTCTTCTTCGCGGTGGTCGATCGCGAGGGGCGCGAAAAGACGAGCAAGCGCTTCTTCGGCGGCGACCGCGCAATGGTTCGCCGGACGTCCGCGATGTTCTCCCTCGAAATGATCCGCCGTTTTCTGATCGAGGCGGCGTGAGAGCTTTTCTCGCGGTCCCTTCCGACGCCATGTGGGTCGAGAGCGCTCGCGGGCTCGTCGCCCGCCTGCGCGACCGCTTTCCACGCGCCTCCTGGACGAAGCCCGAGTCGTGGCACCTGACGCTCAAGTTCCTGGGAGAAATCGACGAAGGCACCGCCGAGCGCTTCGCCCAGGAGATCGGCGCGGCCGCGCTCGAGACCGTGACCGGCGAGATCCAGGCGGGTGCGGCGGCGATTTTTCCGGGGCGCGGACGCCCGCGCGTGCTCGGGGTCGGTTTCTTACCCTCTCCCGGCTCAGAATCGGTCACGCTGCTCGCGAGGAGCGCGCAGGAGATGGCCACGCGCCTGGGTTTGCCGGGAGAGGACCGTCTCTTTCATGCGCACGTCACCTTCGCGCGGATCCGGGACCCCTGGCCGCCGGAGGCGGTGGAAGAGTACCGCCGAGAAGTCAAGTCCTGGCCGTTTCCGGCGTGGCTCGCGCGTTCGTGCGTCCTCTTCGAGAGCCGTCTGACACCGGAGGGCGCCGTGCACACTCCGATCCGCGAATGGACGTTCCAGGGAGGCCCGCGGGGAGTGAGGGCGTGAGCGTCCCGCCGGCGGTGCTCGTCGTCGTCGGCTACGCGCTCGGATCGATCTCGTTCGCCGTCCTCCTCGTGCGCGCAACGACCGGAACCGACATCCGGGCGGAAGGCTCGGGCAACGCCGGCGCGACGAACGTGTTGCGCGCGCACGGGAAGAAGCTCGCTGTCCTCGTCGCCCTCTCAGACGTCGCGAAGGGCGCTGCGGCCGTCCTGCTCATGCGCCTCGTCACCGCCGATCCCCGCTGGGCCGCGGCCGCGGGGTTTGCGGCCATCCTCGGCCACGTCTTTCCCGTGTTCTACGGTTTCCGCGGCGGGAAAGGCGTCGCCACCGCCGTCGGCGCTTTCCTGGCCCTTTCCCCTCTCGCCCTGCTCGTCTGTCTCGCGATCTTCGTTGCGGTCGTCGCGGCAACGCGTTACGTCTCGCTCGGCTCCGTCGTCTCGATGGCGCTTCTGCCTCCCGTTGCGGGCCTTCTCTTTCACGCTTCGCGCGCCGTCGTCACCGCCGCGGGAGCGACCGCCCTCCTCGTTCTCGTGAAGCATCTCGCGAACCTGAAGAGGCTCGCTCGAGGCGAAGAGCGCCGCCTCGGCGGACCATGAAGGTCTCGATTCTCGGCGCGGGCTCCTGGGGAACGGCGCTCGCGATTCACCTGGCGAGAAGCGGCCACGGAGTCCTCCTCTGGAGCCGCGACGCCGAGGTCGCCCGGGCGATCGCGCGGGAACGTCGGCATCCGCGGCGGCTGCCCGCCATCCCGATCCCCGAGGAGGTTCGAACGACTTCGGATCTCGCCGAGGCCTTCGAGCATTCCGAGACTCTGCTTCTCTCGGTGCCCTGCGCGGCGATGAGAGAAGTCCTCGACGCGTCTCCGGGGCCCGACGGCCGCGCGCGCCGGTTCGTCTCGACGGCGAAAGGTATCGAGCCCGGGACTCTCAAGCGGATGACCGAGATCGTCCTGGAGCGCTACCCGTCTTCGTCGGTCGCGGCGCTCTCGGGGCCGACGTTCGCGGACGGCGTCGCGCGCGGCGACCCGTCGGCGGCCGTCATCGCCGACCGCGGCGAAAGCTTTGCCCGAGACCTCCAGCAGAGGTTTTCCAACGCCCAACTGCGTCTCTACAGCTCTTCCGACGTCGTCGGCGTCGAGCTCGCGGGGGCGCTCAAGAACGTCATCGCGATCGCTGCGGGGATCGTTTCCGGGCTCGGCTATGGCCACAACACTCTCGCCGCGCTCGTGACGCGCGGCTTGACGGAGATCGGTCGCATCGTGCGCGCGTGCGGGGGGGAGATGCGGACGGTTCACGGGCTCGCGGGGATCGGCGATCTGATGTTGACGGCGACGGGTAGTCAATCTCGCAACCGCCATCTCGGCGAAGAGATCGGCAGGGGGAGTCCGCTCGCCGACGTCCTCGTTCGGATGCCCGAAGTCGCGGAAGGCGCGCGGACCTGTCTCGCGGTTCCGACGATCGCGGCGCGCGCCGACGTCGAGGCGCCGATCTCCGAGGTCGTCGTTGCCGTCCTCTACGAAGGCATACCGGCCCGGGAGGGCGTCGAGCGGTTGATGACCCGGGCTCTGCGGTCCGAGTGAAGGACGAGAAGGGCAGCTCCGCGGGGAAGATCGCCGCGGCAGGCGGCGTTTAGGCGAATTGCATGAAAATAATGAGGAGCGGAGCTCGACTCCGACTGGAGGTAACGATGAAAAAAGTTTCGATGCTGGTTGCGTTCGCCCTTCTCTCACTTGCGATCGTGGCTGCAGCCGGCCAGGGAGAGAAGCCGGAAAAGATGATCTCGGGATCGATCGCCCGTCTCGACACGGCGACACGCACGTTGACGGTCGCCGATGCGAAGGGCGTTCAGTGGACCATTCTCTGGAACGACTCCACCCGCGTGCTCGGTGGGGAGTTGAAGGCGGGCCAGCCCGTCCAGCTCGGATACGTCGAGTCGGACAGCAAGAACTGGGCGACCTGGATCCGGGTCGGCGAAACGAAACAGTAAGGGTTTCGACCGCCGAAGTCATCGGCCTCGGGCCGGCGGCCCGGAAATTGCACCGAGTCGGCTGGTTTTCGAACTGAAGATACCCTTGCGCGATTTTTCTGTCGCTCTTCGCCGCTGTCCGGGGCATTTGCTCCGTCGGAGGATTCTCTCGAGATGAGCGCGCGCAAGGCTCCTCGCAGGCGGCGAGGAGCACGAGTCCGGAGCGCGACGCTTTCCGGGACTCTGTCCCCGGCGCAGACTCCCTCGACATCGCGTGGTGTCACCGCGCGCCGACTCGCGGACAGCGAGCTCCAGCAAGAGGTCACGGAACTGAAGAAGGCCGAGGCCCGACAGCAGATGTACTTCGCGGTCACGCGAGTTCTCGCGGAGGCGGAGACGCTCTCGGCTGCGTCGCCAAGGCTTCTCGAAGCGATCTGCGAAAGTCTTGGCTGGCAGCTCGGCTCGGTCTGGACCGTCGACCTCCCGGAGAACCGACTGCACTGCGTCGACGTCTGGCACTCGCCCTCCCTCGAAGCCTCTTCCTTCGAGCGCGTCACCCGAGAGACTTCGTTCTCGTCCGGAGTCGGGATGCCCGGTCGCGTCTGGGCGAGCGGCAAGCCGGCGTGGATCCCCGACGTGGCCGCGGATTCGAACTTCCCCCGCGCGCCTTACGCGCTCCAGGACGGTCTCCACGCGTCGTGCGGTTTCCCGATCGAGGGCAGCCGCGAAATCCTCGGAGTCATCGAGTTCTTCCGGACGGAGCCGTCTCCTCCTGACCCGGAGCTGATGGACGCGCTGGCCGATCTCGGCCGCCGGATCGGCCAGTTCATCGAGCGTCGGATCGCGGAGGAGGGCCTGCGCGAAAGAGAGGAGAACTACCGCGCGCTGTTCGAGATCAACCCGCTTCCGATGTGGCTGCGTGATCCGGATACGCTGTATTTCATGGCGGTCAACGACGCAGCGCTGCGGCAGTACGGCTACTCGCGGGAGGAGTTTCTGCGGATGACGGTCCGGGACATTCTCGCTCCCGAGGAAGTCGGATCCATCGCCGAGTTCCGCTGGGATCGAACGTCCGGCATCGAGCCGTGGAACGCCGGGGTCCGAAAGCACCGGCGGAAGGACGGAACTTTTCTGTGGGTCGAGGTCAGCGGGCGCGACATCGTCACGGCAGGGCGGCGACTCCGTCTCATTCTCGCGCACGACGTGACGGAGCGAAAACGCGTCGAGGAAGAGCACCGCTTCCTCGCGGAGGCGAGCGCAATCCTGGGTTCGTCACTCGATTACGAGGTGACTCTTCCGAGCCTCGCCCGCCTCGCGGTGCCCCAGCTCGGCGACTGCTGCGTCATCGATCTCCTCGATGAGCAGAGCGCCATCCGGCGGGTCGCGGTCTCCCACGCGGATCCGGAGAAGGAACCGCTCCTCTCGAGATACCCGCCCAATCCTTCCTCTCCGATCGGAGTTCACCACGTCCTTCGATCCGGCGAATCGGAGCTCATCCCCCAGGTGACGGAGTCGATGCTCGAGCAGTCGGCGTGGGACCCGGAGCATCTCCGTCTTCTCGAGGAAAACGTCTTCAGCTACTTGTGCGCGCCGCTGAAGGCCCGGGATCGGACGCTCGGCGCGATGACTCTGATCCTGTCGGCTCCCGGCCGCACCTACGGCGAGGCGGACCTCGACCTCGCCGAGGAGCTCGCTCGAAGAGCGGGGCTCGCCGTCGAGAACGCCCGGCTGTTCGCCGACGCCCGCGCGGCGAGCACACAGAAGAGCCGTTTTCTGTCGGCCGTGAGCCACGACCTGCGGACCCCCGCGAACGCCATAACGCTCCTGTCTTCACTGATCCGGAAGGAGGCGGAACAAGGGAACGTCCTGGACAGAACGCGGCTTCTGGACCGATGCCGCCGGCTCGAGACCGCGTCGTCGTCTTTCGCGGACCTGCTCTCGGACCTGCTCGAGATCGGCAGCTTCGATTCCGGCCAGAAGCGACTGCACGAGGAAGAGTTCGCGCTCTCCGACCTCGTCGAGGAGTGTCTCGCGACGTGTGCCGCTGCGGCCCGGCAGAAGGGACTGCGGCTCCGGACCCGGTGGGATACGCCGCCGCCAGGGGTCCGGGCGGACCGGACGGAGTTCGGCCGCGTCCTCACGAACCTCGTCAGCAACGCCGTGAAATTCACGGAGCGTGGGCTCGTGAAGATCGAGATCTCCCACGCTTCGAACGGCGACCTCCAGCTCCGGGTGCGCGACACGGGACCCGGCATCCCGGTCGAACACCTCACGTCGATCTTCAGCGAGTTCTTTCAGGTCCGAAACGACGAGCGGGACCGCCGCAAGGGGAGCGGCCTCGGTCTCGCGATCTCGCGCCGCATCATGCAGGCCTTCGGCGGGTCTCTCCAGGTCGAGAGCCGGGTCGGAGCGGGCTCCGTGTTCATCGCGACGATCCCCGCCGAACGGGTGCTCGGAGAGCCGCCACCGAGCGGCAAGCCGGGCGAGGCGCCGTTCGTATTTCAGGATCTACCGGATCACGCCTCCATTCTCGTGATCGACGACGACGCGATCTCGCGCGAGGCGTTGATCGTTCTTCTCGAAGAAGAGGGCTACGAGGTGCTGACGGCTTCCGGAGGCGAGGAGGGTTTGAAGGCCGTCGAAGAACACCGGCCGAACCTGCTTCTCCTCGACATGATGTTGCCGGGCATGGATGGCGTCGAGGTCATCCGTCGCATCCGCCGGCAACCCGACCTCGCGCGCGTGCGGATCATCGCGTTGACCGGCGACGTGACACGGGAACGGCTCCAGAATGTGTTCGAATCGGGCGCCGATCAGTTCGTGGCGAAGCCCTTCCGGATCCCGGAGCTGCTCGACTCGGTGAGGGAGATGCTCCGTCCGGCTTGATTCCGCCTCGGGCGAGTGATGCAGTTCGCCGGCTAGTTCTCGTAGAACGTGACGGCGCCGGTCTCCAGGTCGTACCAACCTCCGACCAGGCGCGCGGCGCCGGAGTCGAGGAGTTGCTTCACGACGGGGCTCTTTTCGTGGATTTCCTTCATGGCATCCCGCACGTTCTGCTCGCCGACCCTATCCACGTAGGCGTGGTCCTTGCTGGTTCCCGATCCGGAAGCAGCGATCGCTGGCTGGATCTTGGCGACCAGCTCGGTCAGGTTGCCGAGCTTCACGTTGTCGATCGCTCCCTTGATTGCGCCGCAACTGGAGTGGCCGAGGACGACGATGAGCTTGACTCCGATGACTTTCGTCGCATACTCGAGAGAGCCGAGGTTGTCGGGGTTCACCACATTTCCGGCCACCCGGATGCTGAAGAGATCTCCGATGGATTGATCGAAGATCGTCTCCACCGGGACGCGCGAATCCATGCAGCTCAAGACCACGGCGAAGGGATACTGCCCGGCAGCGGACGCCTTCACCTTCGCGGGGAGGTTCTTCTGGACCGATGTCCCGGCGCGGAAACGCTTGTTTCCCTCCTTCAAGGCGTCGAGCGCCTTGGCCGGAGTCATGGCCGACTGCGACTCCTTGGTCTGTACGACGGACTTGTCGGCGGTCGCCTTGGCCACGGCTTTCGGAGCATCGGATAGCGCAACGGCCGTGGAACCCACGAGAAGAGCGACAGAAATCCAGCCCCGCGAACTCAGAACGCGCATGAGAATCCTCCTTGGTGTTTCTCTAATCAGCCTTCAGACAATGGATCAACGTCAGGGAGATGTTGTTGAGACGGGACGTTACCTCAGTTTCTCGACGGGAACGTTGTCGCGAATGAATCCTCGGAAATCGGCTGGAGGAACGAATTAGCTGGTGGCCCCAACGGGACTCGAACCCGTGCCGCGGCCTTGAAAGCAAAGCCGAGGAGCCGGACGAGACTTTAGGCCCGATTCATCCCGATTCATCCACGTCGAGAAAAACCCGTATCTAAAGGGTGTTTCTCTGCCGGTCCACGTCGCCTATCCCGAGAGGGATTCGCCTCGATTCGCCCGCGTTCTCCGCCTCGGGCTGCGCGTGGGCTGCGCGTAGCCTGAAGGCGTTGCGATCTGCTTGTTTTCCCGCGAAGACGTGAGGACTGGCGAATCTCTCGTCTAGAAGAAGGTCGAATCGCGGAGATATTGCATAGGAGATGGCACAGCCAGGGTCGCTAACGAATCTCCGTGCAGGTAGTGAACCCTTTCGGACCAGCTCAAGTTTCGGTGATGGTGCACGTTAGACTGTCTAACCTCACGATAGCGACACATGGGTAGGTCATGTCGTACAACATCGGCATCAGCATTGCGGGGGACTGCACTCTAAACGCCTGCGCTTGTTCAGGTTAGCGCACCGCTCGGCAGCGACCGCCGAGAGACCGCCGAGAGACGTTCCAAATAGGCAGGAAACGCAGAATCATCAATGGGGTGCTGCTCGACGGCGCTTTCCCTCTGCTCCTTCCCGCAAATCATCACCTAGGCCCCGTCACCGAAAACGGTTTTCTTACCTGCGTGCGTCGCGACCAGGGCTTTCCGCGAGAAGTGCAGACGAACTGATCATGGCTCCGCCTCCTCGCAAGGCCTGAGCGCGGGCCACCTTGCCAAGGTGGATGTCGCGGGTTCGACCCCCGTTTCCGCTCCACACGTCGCTCCGCCCGCTCCGATTGGATTTCGCCCTTCGGGCTCATCAGCTCCGGGGCCTCGCTCCCGCGGCGCGCACCTCGTCCCCACTGGGAGACTTCGCGCCCCGCGACCGGGGGCAGGCACCGAGAGGGGAACGGCGTAATCACGCTTGGACTCCTGAGAAGCGAGCCGGCGATAGAATCCACGGATAGGGATTCATGGCGCTTTCGACGGGCGCTCGCCTCGGGCCCTACGAGATCCTGTCGCCTCTGGGTGCGGGCGGCATGGGCGAGGTGTACCGCTCCAGAGACCCGAGGCTCGGTCGCGCCGTCGCGATCAAGGTCCTTCCGGCTTCCTTCTCGAGAGACCCCGACCGGCTCAAGCGCTTCGAGCAGGAAGCCCGCGCGGCGGGAGTGCTCAACCACCCTAACATCACGATCGTCTACGACATCGGCCAGCACGACGGCGCCCCCTACGTCGTCCAGGAGTTGCTGGAAGGCCAAACGCTGCGCGCGGAGCTGGCCGGAGGGCGCTTCTCCCCGCGCAAGGCGATTAACTACGCGATCCAGATCGCCCATGGCTTGGCCGCCGCTCACGAGAAAGGGATCGTTCACCGGGACTTAAAACCCGAGAACGTCTTCGTGACCCGCGAGGGCCGGGTCAAGATCCTCGACTTCGGCCTGGCGAAGTTGATCCAGGTCGAGGGCTCTGGGAGAGCATCCAGCCTCCCGACGGCAACCGAGCCGGGCGTCGTCATGGGAACGCTCGGCTACATCTCGCCCGAGCAGATCAAGGCCGAGCCCGCCGATGCGAGAAGCGACATCTTCGCTTTCGGCGTGATTCTGTACGAGATGCTCTCGGGCCAGCATCCGTTCCGGGGCAACTCAGCAGGCGAGACCATGGCCGCGATCCTGAAGGAAGACCCGCCGGATCTTTCGATAACAGACCAGAACATCAGTCCCGGGCTCGAACGAATCGTCCGCCATTGTCTCGAGAAGAACCCCGAAAGACGATTTCACTCGGCGCACGATCTCGCGTTCGATCTCGAAGCCTTGTCGAGTCCCTCCGCTTCCGGGGGGGCTCCGCGTGGGACGGCGACGGAATTGCAAGCGGCGATCTCGCTGGCGGTTCTCTACTTCGAAAACTTGAGCGGCGCCAAGGAGGACGAATACTTCCGCGACGGCATCACCGAGGATGTGACGACAGAATTGTCCAGGATCAGAGCGCTAACGCTCTTCCCGCGCTCGGCGGTGTTGGCGTATCGAGATAAGCCGATTACCGCGCCAGAGGTTGGCCGCCAACTTGGCGCTGCTAACGTGCTCGAGGGCACTCTGCGCCGGGCAGGATCTCGTCTTCGCATCACCACGCAACTCGTCGAGACGCGCACAGGGCTCACAGTCTGGGCTGAGCGCTACGACCGTGAGATGAAGGATGTCTTCGAAGTGCAGGACGAAATTGCCCGCAGCATCAGCCAGGCTCTGCGCATCAAGCTTTCCCCACAAGAAGAGAAAGCCATAGCTCGCAAGCCTACTGAGAGCGCACAAGCCTACGATTACTACTTGCGGGGGCGTCAGTATTTCCACCAGTTTCGGCACAAGGGTTTTGACTTTGCACGGCAGATGTTCGCCCGCGCAATCGTGATAGACCCGCAATACGCTCGCGCGTACGCCGGGGTCGCGGATTGCTGTTCATTTCTGTACATGTACTGGGATAGCACCGCAGACAACCTGAATGAGGCGGATGCCGCGAGCCGGAAGGCTCTAGAACTTGACCCTGAGTTGGCAGAGGCGCATGCGTCGCGAGGGTTGGCTCTCTCGCTAAGTAGGAATTGGGAAGAGGCCCAGCGAGAATTCGAGGCGGCGATCCGTCTGGATCCGAAACTGTATGAGGCTTACTATTTTTTTGCCCGCGCCTGTAACCAGCAGGGAAAGCTAGCGACGGCTGCTGAGATGTATGAGAGGGCATGGCAGGCGAACCCCGATGACGTCCAGGCCCCGAGCCTCCTCGTCGGCGTTTATAACAGCTTAGGCCGTGAAGCAGAGGCCGCGGTGACCAGACGTCGAGCCTTGCAGGCAGCAGAAAGGCAAATCGAATTTCACCCAGACGATGCGCGCGCCCTGTACTTCGGAGCGAGTATGTTGTGCCAAATGGGAGAGCGCGCTCGAAGTCTGGAGTGGGCTAAGCGCGCGCTCGCAATCGATCCTGATGATACCGGAGTCCTCTACAATGTGGCCTGCTCTTACGCCCTTCTCGGAGAAGCGGAGGAAGCAATCACCTGCCTCGAAAAGGTACTCACGCATGGCGCTTGGTTCAAGGGCTGGGCTGAGAAAGATTCCGACCTCGACTCTCTGCGCAGTCATCCTCGCTTTCGAGCCCTTCTGAAGTCGCCGTAAGTAAAACCGCAGGATGTGAACGCCCAAGATAATCTGCTCCCTGCTCGCGGCAGGCCGCGTGTCTCGGTGCCTGTCGAGCATGCGTGTGCTTCCCCGCCGGAGCAACCTCATCCGACTCCTGCGTTGCGCCGACTTGTTCATCGGGCGGCGAGGGAGGAGAAGTGAGGCGGGTGTCGAGAGCTACCGACAGGATCGAAACGGAGCTCCCGCAGAGCTCGGGCGGCGGCGGGATCTTCTGCGTCTGGGGAGAGCGAAGTATACGCAGGAGGGAGTTCAAAACGAGTTCAAAGGGAGTTCAAAGGACGCTCCGAGATGCTGCGGGACACTTGCGGACCGAGAGCAACTCCCTCATCCGGAAGCGTCCCGGAACTTCCCGAAGCGCGACCTCTCCTTGCCAAGGTGGATGTCGCGGGTTCGACCCCCGTTTCCCGCTCCAATCACCTCAATCGCTCGTGAACTCCTGAGCGCCGTAGAATCGAGCGCCAGGAAGCATGCCGCTTTCGCCCGGCACCCGCCTCGGTCCTTACGAAATCCTCGCGCCGCTCGGCGCGGGCGGAATGGGCGAGGTTTACCGCGCGAGAGATTCGAGGCTGGGGCGAGAAGTCGCGATCAAAGTACTTCCCGCATCGTTCTCGCAGGACACGGATCGTCTACGCCGCTTCGAGCACGAAGCACGAGCGGCGGGAGTCCTGAACCACCCGAACATAACCGCGGTTTACGACTTCGGTTCGGCCGAGGGTTCATCCTACGTCGTCACGGAGCTCTTGGAAGGGGAGACGCTGCGAAGCCGGATCGCGACGGGCGCTCTCTCCACGCGCAAGGCGACGGACTACGCGATCCAGATCGCGTGCGGGCTCGCCGCGGCGCACGAGAAGGGGATCGTCCACCGGGATTTAAAGCCCGAGAACCTGTTCGTTACGAAGGACGGCCGGGTCAAGATCCTCGACTTCGGTCTCGCAAAGCTGACGCACCCGGAGCGGGCCGGCGCTCCCGTCACGGAAGCGCCGACGGAGACGCGCGGAACCGAGCCGGGCGTCGTGATGGGCACCGTCGGATACACGTCCCCCGAGCAGGTGCGGGGTCTGCCGGCCGACCAGCGATCCGACATTTTCGCGTTCGGCGCGATTCTCTACGAGATGCTCTCCGGCAAGAGAGCGTTCCACGGAGCGACGTCGGCCGACACGATGTCGGCGATCCTGACGAAGGAGCCGCCGGAGCTTTCCCAGACGAATCGGGAGATCCATCCCGGCCTCGACCGGATCGTCCGCCACTGCCTCGAGAAGAACGTCCAAGAGCGGTTCCAGTCCGCGCGCGACGTCGCCTTTGATCTGGAGGCGCTGTCGGCGGTGTCCGTGCCTGGAGCGATCCCGGTCGCCGCGGCGCCGGCCGCACGAACAGCACGTCTCGTTCCTCTCCTCGTTCCGATCGCGCTCGCGCTTTTTGCCGCCGCGGGTCTCTTCGTCGGCAAAAAAATCCGGCCGCTGGCCTCGCTCCACCAGCTGACCTTCCGGCGCGGGGAAGTCCTCTCGGCCCGTTTCGCTCCCGACGGGCAGACGATCCTCTACGCCGCGGCCTGGGAAGGAATGGCGACGGAAGTTTTCACGAGCCATCTGGAGACGCCGGAGTCGCGTCCGTTCGGTCTCCCGGGCGCGGACTTGCTCGCGGTTTCGCGATCGGGCGAGCTCGCCGTCTCCCTCCGCCGCCGCGCGACGGCAAACGGCTTTATTCGCACCGGGACGCTCGCCCGAGTGAGCGTCGCCGGGGGCGCCGCGCCGCGCGACGTTCTCGAGGACGTCCAGTGGGCGGACTGGGCGCCGAACGGCGAGAGCCTCGCGGTCGTACGGGACGTCGGCCCGATGAATCGGCTCGAGTATCCGATCGGGACTGTCCTTTACCAGACAACTGGATGGATCGGCCACCCTCGCGTCTCTCCGCGGGGCGACCTCGTTGCGTTCAACGATCACCCGGTCAAGGGCGACGATGGCGGGACTGTCGCCGTCGTCGATCGCAGCGGCAAACGAAAGGCTCTCTCGCGGATCTTCGGGAGCGTACGGGGATTGGCCTGGTCGCCCTCGGGGGGCGAAGTCTGGTTCACCGCCGGCGAGCGCGCCAACCGTGATCTCTACTCGGTGACACTCTCCGGCCGCGAAACACTTCGAGCGCGCCTGGCCGGTTCGCTCACGTTGCACGATATCTCGGCTGACGGTCGAGCCTTGATCGGCCGTGAGATGTTCCGCATCGGGACGCTCGGCTTCTCATCCGGCGCCGACAAGGAGCGGGAGCTGACCTGGCTCGACTCGTCGCTCGCGCGGGATCTCTCTCCCGACGGCCAGACGCTCCTCTTCGTAGAGGCAGGAGAAGGTGGAGGGGCGGGATACTCCGTCTATCTTCGACAGATGGATGGATCGCCGCCGATCCGACTCGGCGAAGGAGCCGGCGAGAGCCTCTCACCCGACGGGAAGTGGGTGCTGTCGATCGTCCATCCCGTCTCCGATACTCAACTCGTGGCGTACCCGACAGGCGCCGGCGAGCCGAAGCGGTTTCCACGAGACAACCTGGCCGTGCAGATCGCCGACTGGACCCCGGATGGGAAACGAATCGTCTTCTCCGCGAACGAGCCGGAACACGGAGCCCGGATCTATTTGCGCGATTTCGCGGGGGGGAAACCGCGCCCCGTGACGCCTGAGGGCTATCGAATGTTCCGCCACGGAATCTCTCCCGACGGCCGGCTCGTGATCGCGAGCGGCCCCGACCAGAGGATTTATCTCTATCCTCTGGCGGGCGGGGAGCCGACGCCGCTGCCCGGCTCAGCGACCGGGGACATCCCCGATCGGTGGACTGCCGATGGCCGCGCCGTCTTCCTCCACCGCCGCGACCAGATGCCGGTGAAGGTCTACCTCCTCGACGTCGCGACCGGCCGCAAAGAGCTCTGGAAAGAGCTGATTCCCTCTGATGCGGCCGGGGTCACGCAGGCTTCGAGCGTGGTGCCGACCTCCGACGGGCACTCGTACGTCTATTCCTACGTCCGAGTGCTCTCCGACCTTTACGTGGTCCAGGGCTTGAAGTGACGTCGCCTCCAGCTCTCGCCCGGCCTCCAGGAGGTCCGATGTGGACTAATCGTTGCCCCGATCACGCCGACGATCCGGGGTGTTCCTTCCGAAGCCTCCGCGTGTGTTCTTCCGTTTTTCCCGCTTTTCAGCGAACCGACGCGCCCCTGGCTCCCGTTTCGTAACCTTCGCTCATCTGAAGGGGTTGCGTTCGGGCCAGGGCCGATAGTTTCGCGGTTGACGATCAGCCTATCCTGAACTTGTGGACGACGCAGCGAAGCCACGTCGCAAGCATCGACGCAAGGTAGGCCGCCCTAGGAAATGGCGCATGACGGAGGCGCGCCGACGGGCCAACGCGGTACGCAACTGGCGGCATGGGCTGCGTTCGAGAAGCGGCATCACCGCAAGAGACGTTCTGCGCGCGAAGCTCGAACTGAAGCTCCCTGGAGCGGCTGAGATCATCGACGCTTATGCTCGCTCGGCAACAGGAGACGTGTCAGCGACTGATGCGTTAGCCGTCAAGGCAATGGCTGAGACCGCACTTCTCCAGCAGTTGACCATGCAGGACGTCCTCACGCGTGGTCCTGTAACCGAAGAGCCTATGGTCAGCAAGGAAGGTGAGGTTGTGGGCTCCAGAGTGAAGGCGCATCCTGGGCTTTCCGCGCTGCGTCACCTTAGCGAGCAGCTCGGGTTCACAGCAGAGCAGCTGCTAATCACTCGGAAAGGTAACGCGGAGCGCTTGCGTCAGCGTTCGATGCAACGGCGCGAGCTCGAGCGGCGCGCACGACTCGTGGAATTCATCAGGAACAACCCGAGCCGGTTGCCGCTCCCACCGCCACCCGACAGCGAGAACAACGAGGAGGAACGCTAGCTTCTAGAGCCAAGTGACCGCGCTAACTGACTGAGAACACGCCGCTTCTAAGGAGCGTGTCAGTCGCGTGTCAAATCCGCTGCGCGAGCCGTTGGCTACCCGTGCATGGCTAGGCACCTCTCTGCATCGCCAGAATCATCAGGGTAGCCCCCCCTCCCCCAAAGGCTTAGCCTGCGTGTGTCGCGACAGGGCTTTCCGCGAGAAATGGCGCGGCTACCGGCTCCGGCTCCCCGGCCACTAGGTTCTCGCGGCGGCTCGAAGTTCGCGCGCGAGCTCGGACTGCCCTTTAGCGTCCGCCGCTTTCGCCGCGAAAACGATGCCCTCGCGGAACCCGCGCTCGATCGCTTCGGCGACAGAGGCTTCGAGGGTCGGCGACCAAGTGTCGATCGCCTTTCGGGCAGCCGTCCTCCAGCGGGGCGGTTTCTCGGCTTCCGCGATCATTTCGCAGCGGTCCCGCAGAGATAGGCGACCCCGGTCGCCTTCATGCTGTAGTTCGTGATGAAGAGGACGTTCCCGCCCAGGATCGCGATTTTGTTTTTCATCTCGTTCTTGGCGTCGTTCGGAGTCGAGTATGGCGGGTGAGCCTCGACGAAGCCGAGACTCTTGCAGCCGACCACGTCGGCGGCCCTTCGCGTCACCCGCACGCCCTCCGCCTCGGGAGTGAGCCGGGTCGTGCAAGCCGTGAGCGCGAGGATCGCCAGAAGGGAGGAAATCGGAGGAACTCTCATCGAGGCTGATTCTCCCTCGCTACCGAGCCAAGCTCGCCCGAAGAATGACCCTCTCTTTCCGGACGCGCCAAATCCCTGAATAGTCACGGTCTGGGGCGGACCGCATAAACACTCCGCCTCTGAGCGTTACGCGCGGGCTCTTTCTGGCGCAGAACCGAGTCGCCCCGCCTGTCGAGCGGGGAAGGGGCAGTCATTCACGGCTTTCGTCTGCGTTGAGGGCGCCGAAACCCGGGCGGTGACCCGCGACTCAAAGGTCGATACGGAGCCTCAGTTGACCTGAACGACGCCCCTCATGCAGCTCCATGGACGGTGCAGAAATAGTTATATGTGCCGGCTTGTGTGAATCGGAAGTTGAAGGTCATACCCGATCCCGCTCCCGAGTCCCACTGACCGTCCGGATGGCAATTGCCGCTTGAGCACGTTCCCGAGGTCGTCGAATGGAAGCCGCCGACACGACACGCCCTTGTTCAGGACCCAGCAGAGCCCCTCCGTTGAAGACGCTAAACGTGGCCGTAACGGCGATCCAGGACAGGGGTGATCTTCCCTTCTGCGCCACGTGAGAGAGGACACCCTCCTCAGCCAGAGCCACCTGGAACTCCCCAATGTCGTATCCCTTGTCCACCCCCAAAGTCACGCCTCGACGCGATGCGTCCACCGATCGTCGCACCATTGCCAGCGCCGCCTCCGGCTCGGCTCTCCCATCCGCCTGCGACACCAGAGCATCCGTACAGAGTCCGTTGCGGTTCTCCATCAAGACGTGACCGACGTAGCACAGCTGCGAGGGCTTCCCATCTCCCTTCCGAAAGAGCTTGGCCTCCGGATCCGTCGTCGAGCCGTGCGTCGCGTTTCTTCGCTTCTGACCCGACGAGCCTGGCAGTCGACGTCTCCCAGTTCAGGTGCCCGGCTTCACCGCCCGTGCCGAATACCACAAGATCGCCGGGTTCACACGGTTGGGATGAATCGCAAGCATCTGCTCGTACAGCTCCGACGCCGTCTCGGTATTGGCAGCGATCCTGCCAAAGTCGCGAATGTATTTTCGTGTTTCTTCGATGCTATTCGGCGTATCGGGCGCTCCGGGTTTCTTATGTCCCGCGATGACCGCAACAGGATTGAGGGACTCGACCTTATCGAGCGCCGCGATCCACTCCTTCCGGCCTTCGGCGTTCGACTCGCCCAGATGGAGATGAACATCGTTATAGACGGCG
>Ga0207684_10002394_pt1 | contig 18978 bp, 16 predicted proteins | sample KBSK5501metaG_FD_184342 | JGI IMG/M metagenome (GOLD analysis project Ga0207684, IMG submission 184342) | Corn, switchgrass and miscanthus rhizosphere microbial communities from Kellogg Biological Station, Michigan, USA - KBS K5-50-1 metaG... | ecosystem: Host-associated > Plants > Roots >...
GACCGACCGCACCGCGGCGCCCTCGTGGGGCCCGCCGAGGCCGTGGAAGAACCACCACGGCACCCCGTTCATCGCGGTGAGCACCATCGTCTCGGGGCCCAGCAACGGCCCGATCTTCCCCGCCACGTCCTCGAGCGACGGCCCCTTCACCGCGAGCACCACCAGCTCCTGCGGACCGAGCTTGCCCGCGTCCTCGGCCACCCGTACCGAAGCGGTGAGCACGCCGCCGTCCTGCTGGAACCGGAACCCGTGAGCGCGAAGCGCGGCCGCGGTCGGCCCGCGCGCGAGCGCCGACACCTGGCCGCCGCTTTGCGCGAGCTGCGCGCCGATGAAGGTGCCGATCGCGCCCGGCCCGACCACACAGACGTTCATCCCGCGGGCGCGTCGAGGCGGATCACGTTGTAGGCCTTCACCGGCCGCTGGAAGCCCTTGAGGGTGAGCTCGCCCACCGGCTCCACGCGGGCGATCCCTTCCACGCCGCCGGCCACGCGCTGGGAGAGCAGGATCTGGCCGGGCTTGGCCTCGCCGCAGAGACGCGACGCGAGATTGGTCACGGTACCGATGGCGCCGTAGTCCAAGCGGCCCTCGAAGCCGATGGCCCCGATGGTCGCGTAGCCCTGGGCGATGCCGATGCCGAAGTCGAGATCGAACCCGCGCTTCCGCCAGGCCTCGGTGAGTCCCGCGATGCGCTCCCGCATGGCGGCGGCCATCCGCACCGCCCGCGCGGCGGGATCGCTCACCTCGACCGGATCGTTGAAGAAGATCATCATGCCGTCCCCGGTGAAGCGCTCGAGCGTGCCCTCCGAGGCCAGGATGAGCTTGCCCATCTCCGCGTGGTATTCCCGCAGCACCGCCATCACCTCTTCAGGCTCCGCGGTCTCGGCGAAGGCGGTGAACCCGCGCAGGTCGAGGAACACCACCGTGACCTCTCGGCGATGACTCTGGAGCGGGTCGGCCGCGTCTCCGGCCACGATGAGGTCGGCGAGCTGGGGCGAGAAGAACCGGCGCAACCGCCCGAGCCGATCGAGCTGGGCCACCTGCTCGCCGACGCGCCGCTCGAGGGTCCGGTTGAGCTCGCCCAGCTCGTCGTGGAGCGCCTTGATGCGCAGCAGCGAGCGGACGCGGGCCAACAGCTCGGGCTGGTTGATCGGTTTGGTCAGGAAGTCGTCGGCTCCCGCCTCGATCCCCTTGATCCGCTCCTCCCCGGGATCGAGCGCGGTGACCATGATGATCGGCAGGAGCCGCGTGGCTTCCTCCGCGCGGAGGCGTCGGCACGCCTCGTAGCCGCTCATCTCGGGCATCACCACGTCGAGCAGCACCAGATCGGGCCGTTCCTTGGCCACCAGCCCCAGAGCCGCCGCGCCAGAGGAGGCGGTGATCACGTCGTAGCCGTGGCCGCCGAGAATCCCGGCGAGCAGCTTCAGGTTCATCGGGGTATCGTCGACCACCAGGATCCGGGCGGGATCGTTCACGGCGCGCCCAGCCCCCGCGGCGGACGATCGAGCATCTCGCGCACCGCGGCCACGAACCGGATGACGTCGATCGGCTTGGCCTGGTAGCCGTCGAACCCCGCCGCCATGATCTTCTGCCGATCCTGGCTCATCGCGGACGCGGTCACCGCGATCACCGGGATGGCGCGCGTCCGGGCGTCGGCGCGCAGGAGCCGCAGGGCCTCGATCCCATTCATACGCGGGAGCTGGATGTCCATGAGGATGAGCGCGGGCGGTGCCGACTGGGCCAGCCGAACCCCGTCCTCGCCGTTGTCGGCCTCGGCGGTCCGGTAGCCGTGGAATTGCAAGATATCGCGCTCCAGCTTCCGGTTCTTCTCGTTGTCCTCCACGATCAGGATCAGCTCGCCGGCCATGGCCGCTCCGGGATCGAGAAGGTGAACGTAGAGCCCTGCCCCGGCTGGCTCTTCACCCAGATGCGGCCGCCGTGCAGCCCCACGAGCTTGCGGGCCAGCGTCAGGCCGAGCCCGGTCCCCTCTCGCTTGTGGGCGTAGTCGCCCCCCACCTGCCGGAACTCCTCGAAGATCAGCTCCTGATTCTCGGGCGCGATCCCGATCCCGGTGTCCGCCACCGAGATCTCGACGGCGCCGTCGGTGGGAACCGCGCGCACCTCGATGCGACCGCCCTCCGGAGTGAACTTCACCGCGTTGGACAGGAGATTCAGCATGACCTGCTTGATCTTCCGCTCGTCGGCCACGAATTCGCCGAGGCGGCCGTCCACCTCGAGGCTCACGTCGATGCCGTGCCGGACCGCGCGCTCGCGCACCAGCGTCAGCGTGTCCTGGAGGGCCTGGGGCAGGTGGAAGCGCGCCAGCTCCAGGTCCATCCGGCCCGCCTCCACCTTGGAGAGGTCGAGGATGTCGTTGATCAGCGAGAGCAGATGCTGGCCGGAAGACAAGACGTCCTGGAGGTACTCGTCCTGCTTGGGGTTCAGCTCGCCGAACATGCGCTGGAGCAGGACCTCCGAGAAGCCGATGATCGCGTTCAACGGCGTACGCAGCTCGTGCGACATGTTGGCGAGGAACTCCGACTTGTGCTGGTTGGCCACCTCGAGCAGATGGCTCTTCTCCTCGATCTCCCGGAAGAGATGCGCGTTGGCGATGGCCACCTTCGACTGGTTGGCCAGGGCCGTCATGAGGTTCACGATGCGCTCGTCGAATGCGCCAGGACTGCGGCGAACGAGCACGATACCACGGGCGACGTCGCCCCCGCCCATCGGCACCGTGAGCACGGAGCGAAGGCCTTCCCGGAGGAACAGGTTGCGGAACGGGTAGTCGCGAGCTTCTTCGACGTCCGGGATCTGGACCGGCTGGCCGGTATCGGTGGCCTGACGGATCGTGCTGTGATCGGTGACCGGCATGACCAGGACCGAATCGACGAACTCCCGGCTCAGACCCTGGCTTACCACCACCTCGAACACCTTCTGCCCCGGGCTGATCTGGAAGATCCCACAGCCGTCGGCGCCGGAGAGCGCGATGGCGCGACGGGCTACCGTGTCGAGCACCTCGCGGACGTCCAGCGAGGAGCTGACCGCCCGGATGACCTCGCTGAGGGCGCCGGTCTCTTCCAGGGACTGGGAGAGATCCTGCGTGCGCGCCTGCAGCTCCTGGAACAGGCGCACGTTCTCGATGGCGATCACCGCCTGGTCGGCGAAGGTCTCGAGCAGCTTGATCTGCTTGTCAGAGAACGGCCGCACCTCCAGGCGGCGGATGAGGATCGCCCCGATCGGCACACCCTCCCGGAGCAACGGCGTGCCCACGACCGTCCGCGTACCCGTCGCCTCCTGCAGCGGCCTGGCGTCGGGGTACTCGTCATCGATCTCGGACGCGAGGTCGTGAACGTGGATCGTGCGTCGCTCCAGCACGGCCCGGCCGCTCACGAGACCTCGCGTGATTCGCAGCGCCTGACCCCGGCGATCGTCGGGCATGGAGCCGTAGCGGGCGACGCGGGGGAGCTCGTCGCCGTTGACGCGAAAGATCTGTGCATCCGTTGCTTCGCAGAGCCGCGCTGCGCTCTCGGCCACCGCGTCCAGGACGGGCTGCAGATCGGTCGGGGAGCTGCTGATGACCCGCAGCACGTCGGCGGTCGCGGTCTGCTGCTCGAGCGCCTCCTGTAGCTCGCGCGTCCGCTCCTCGACCTTGCGCTCGAGACCGACGTACGACTCCTGCAACCGCCCCGCCATGGTGTTGAACTGGTCGGCGAGGCCCTGCAGCTCGTCCCCGGTGCGCACCTCGATCCGGTCACCCAGCTTCCCCTCGCCGAAGCGGGCCGCCCCCGCCTGCAGCGCCCGGATCGGCTTCACCATGGTGCGGGCCAGCACGAGGCTGACGAGCACCGCCAGCGTGATGCCGACCAGCTCGAGCAGGACGGTCCGGCGCATGGACGCTTCGAGCGGCTCGAAGGCTTCCTCGAGCGGCTGCTCGACGAAGACCGTCCACTTGAGCGAGGGGATGGCGACCTGTGCGGTCAGGACCCGCTGGTTCCGGAGATTGCGCGCGACCGTGACTTCCTGCGCCGGCGCGCCCGCGCCGCCAGGGGCGGCCAGCGCCGCCTTCACCTGGTCGAGTCGGGCGAGGTCAGTCTTCTGGAGCACCAGGCTGATGTCGGGGTGGGCGATGAGCGCGCCCTGACCGTCCACCACGAAGGCCAGGCCCGCCTTCCCGATCCTGATCTGCGACACCACGTCCCAGATGAACTTGAGGTTCACGTCCGCCGCGGTGACCCCGCCGCCGCCCTTCTCGCCGTCCGCGATCGCGATGGCCATGTAGGGCTCGGACTCCTTGCGGAAGACCACCGGCCCTCGATAGAGGCGGCGGGCCCGCGTCTCCGTGAACCGGGGATCGCCCGACAGGTCCGCCTGGCTGCCGATCGCATCCATGGCCAGGCGCGAGACCCGCAGCTGCTCCCGACCGGCCGCGTCGAGATAGCTGACCTCGGTGATGGGCGGCGCCTGGCGCTGCAGGCGGAAGAAGTCGAAGCGGCGCTGGTCGAGGCCGGTCGTTGCCGCCGCGCGGGGCTGGGTCACCCACCCCATCTGGCGCTCGATCCCGGTGATGAACCCCTCGATCTGCGCGGCGGCGCCCTGGGCCTTCTCGCGCTGCAGCGCGGCGAGCGCGGCCTTGTTCTCCTGGTAGGAGAAGTAGATCTCGATGAACCCACTCGCCAGCAGGGCGCCGGTGACGAGCAAGGTGAAGAAGATGACGTACTTCCAGAACAGCCGCCGGCGCCACCTCATGGCCACGGCTCGTGGGGGGCTCGACGGGGGGAGGGGCGGGCCCAGCGCGCACGCATCTCCCGGGAAGTGTAGGCGGCGGCGCCACCCCTGTCAAAGAGGCGGCGCCGCCGGATGGAGAGCTACGGAGCCTGCTTGTCGAGAACCTTCACGAGGAAGTCAGCCCGGCGGTTCTTCTGCCAGCATGCCTCGCCGGTTCCACGGCACGCGAGCAACCCTTCCCCGTAGGCGAGGTCGACGATGCGGCCTGCGGCCACGCCGCGCGCCACCAGATAGTCCCTCACCGCTTTGACGCGCCGCTCGCTTAGCCTCTGGTTATATACGACCGAACCCCGCGGGTCGGCGCCTCCATCGATGGCGACCAACACCTCGGAGTTCGCTTTCAGCCATTCGGCGTGCTTGTCGAGGATCCTGGCGTCGGCCGGTCGAATGGCCGATCTGTCGAAGTCGAAGTGCACGGTGCCGAGTTCAAGGATTGGCGCAAAGCCATCGAGCCTCGACGCCGTCTCCCGCGCTGCGCGCGTGGACGCGCGGATCGCGCGAGCGTCGTTTGGCGGCGCGCTCTCGGCCCCGCCGGGAACCCCCGCCAGGACGAGAGACATGATCAGCGTCAAGATCGTAGACACGCATGTGCGATTCATGTGGATACCTCCTACACGCCGGTCAGCATAGGAGGTGCCAGACGCCCGCCTCGATCTGGGGAGCGCCAAGGAATCAATACGTTCCGGAGTCGAACCGACCCTGGACGGCGGTCACGTGTCTCCGGGAAGAAAATTCAGCGGAGCGTAATCTCTTCCGGCCGAAAACTCCCTGAGGCTGAATCCGAAGGTCGCGGTAGCAGCGGGCAGTCCGGACCCATCGCGGCCTTCTTCTTCTCGATGATCTCGCCCGCGTACTTCTCGAGATAGTGGGTGATGGTCTCGACGCGGATCTTCACGGAGCCCGACGGCTTCGTCGAATCGAGGTCCTGGAAGGAGAAGAAGAGCGTGCCGGAGCGCTCCACGATCTGCTGCACCGGCGTATAGGTCGGCTGGTCCATGCCGCACTCGTAGCTGGCCAGCCGCACCACGCAGGCGACCCACGGCATGCGCGCGGCCGCCTTGGCGCCCCAGAGGATCTCGTTGGTGTTGCTGCTATAAGAGGAGGGCCAGACATCACGAATGTCGAATGGTGACTTGATGTGGCCGGCGCGGACGTCCTCGCCGAAGGCCCAGTCCATGAGGTCGGGATCGATCGGGAAGTACTGCGCCCACAGCACCGGGTAGCCGTAGGCCTGCAGATCCACCTCGATCTCGTGGCCGATGCCCGGATCCATGTGATAGGGCCTGGCCAGGACCATCAGGCAGGCACGGTTCTCGCGCGCGCACCATTCGAGGACCTCGCGCCCTTTCTTGCGTAGGCGCGCGCTGAAATCGGCCAGCGCGCGGTACGCGACCTCCACCGCGCGCGCCGTCTCCTCGGCAGTGAGGCCCGGGATCATGCCCTGCAGCCCCTCCCAGAGCTGCTTGGGCACGAGCCGGGGCTCGTCGAGCGAGACGAACGGCGCCGCGTAGCGGATGCCCTGCTCGGCGAAGACGTCGCGCTCCTTCATGAAGCCGGCCTTGATGTTCTCGGGCGCGGCCATGACCCGCGGGCAGGTGAGCGTGCGGGCCACGTGGCCGGACAGGAACGACGGCAGGTTGTAGATCATGGGGGAGAAGAGCACGTCGAGCTTCTCGCGCTGGCCGAAGATCAGCTCGCCGTAGTGCCCCGCGATGCACTTCACCGGGTAGCAGCAGTCCACCGTGCCGCGGCCCTTGCCGTACTGCCGCCCCTGCTCTTCCGAGGTGTCGGACGAGAAGACGAGGTTGCGCGGATCGACCCCGAGCTCGGTGAAGAAACCCACCCAGAACTGGTGGGTGGACCACAGGTTCAGGACGCGCGGGATGCCGATCCGGAGCTTAGCCCGCGACGGCCTCGGATCCAACGCGGGATCGGCGGAACGCGTCCTTCCGAACCATCTCGGCAACGTTAGGGTACTCACGCTTGACCTCCTCCAGCTTCGACTTCACCTCGCGCAGCTCGTTGACGTCCTCGACCAGCCCCTTCGGGCAGGAGTTGCCGCTGATCACCCGCTCCCAGCCCGCGGCCAGCGGCAGCTTGCTCCACGGGCGGCCCTTGGCGCCGGGGAGCTGCACGTCGATGAAGGTCCGCGTGCAGTTGATCGGGCACCACTTGCAGACGGTGTGGGGGGCGGTGGTGCTCGTGTAGGTGAGCGCGGCGATCGCCTCGAAGCCGCGGAAGCGGCTCGTGCGCCCGGCACCGCCCTCCCGCCAGTCGGCCGCGCACAGCGCGGCGCCGATGGCGCCCGCCTCGCCCGAGTAGGGATGCAGGACCACGTCGGCCTCCGGCACCTTGCCGCGGATGAAGTCCACCTGCGCCTTCACCACCGCCATGTTGCGATGGGTGCCACCCTGGAGCACGAACTTGCGCCCGACCGCCCGCAGATTCTGGAGCTGGCCGGCGTAGATCCAGACGTTGATGGGCAGGACGGCGGCCAGCGCGGCCATGATCTCCTCGGCCGCCCAGCCCTTGCGCTGCTGGTTGACGATGTCGGACTGGAGGAACACGCCGCAGCCCATGGCGAGCGTCGGCATGGCCTTGGCCTCGAAGGCTCGGTCCGCGTAGGCCTCGAGCGGGATCGAGTAGCGCTCGGCCACCCCCTGGAGGAACGCCCCGTTGCCGGAGGAGCACTGCGAGTTGAGCCGGAAGTCGGCCACCGTGCCCTGCCGGAGGATCATGATCTTGACGTCGGTCCCGCCCACGTCGCAGATCACGTCGGCGTCGGGATGGAAGTGAAGCGTGCCGGTGGCGTGCGCCACCGTCTCCACCACCGCCACGTCGGCGCCCACGACGTCTCTCAATAGATCTTTGCCATACCCGGTCAGGGCGAGGCCGCCGACCTCGGTGTAGCCCGCCTCCCGGACCTGGCGGAAGAGGGACTGGGCGTCCTCGATGGGATTGCCCTTCGAGAGGGCGTAGCAGGTGAACAGCAGCTCACGCGCGCGCGACAGCACGACCGCCTTGGCGGTGGTGCTGCCGAAGTCGCAGCCGATCAGCACCGGGCCCGCGGTGGACGCTTCGGCGCGAGCCGACGCCGCGCGCTTGAGATCGTACTCGGCCACGAACGAGCTGAGATCCGCGGCGCAGGAGACGAGCGCGCGCCCGCCCGCCTTGGCCTTCTCCTCCTGCTGGCCTTCCTCCACCCACCAGCGCAGCCGGTCGCGCCCTTCGTACACCGCGACCGTCTCCGCCTCGCCCCCGCCGATCTCCACGCAGCCGAGGCAGGCGTAGTAGAGCGCCTCCGCCGGCACCGTGATGAGCGAGGCCGCATCGCGGCCCTCGGGCAGCGCCAGCTTGCGCTGCTGCCAGAGCTTGGACAGGTGATGGCGCCAGGCTTCCTGCAAGCCCTTGAAGAAGAGATTCGGGCCTCCCAGCAGGAGGACCTCGGGCGCGGGGGTATTACCCTTGGTGAGGGTGGCGAGGTTCTGGTAGACGACCGCCTCGAAGAGGCTCGCGATGATCTCCTCGACGGGCACGCCGGTCTTGACGAGCGTATTGGCGTCCGTTTCCGCAAAGATACCGCACTTGCTGCTGACCTTGTGGAGGCTCATGCCCGCGTAGGGCAGGACGGCCAGCTTCTCGCTCGCCACCTGGAGCTTGCGTGCCGTCTTCTCGATGAACGTCCCGGTACCGCCGCTGCAGGCCGACTGCATGTAGACCTGCTTGGAGCGGCCGGTACCGGTGGCGGTGAAGAAGATCGTCTTCATGTCCTCTCCACCGATCTCCGACACGAAGCGCACGTCGGGGTGGAGCTTCTCCACGCAGGCCGCGACCGCGACGACCTCCTGGATCATCTTGGCCCCAACCAGCGGCCCGAGCAGACCCGCCCCGGAGCCGGTGAAGAAGACGCGGTCGCGGCCGGGCACCACCTGCGCCTCCTCCTCCATGCGCCCGAGGAACTCGAGCACCTTCTCGGCCTGGCGGGTGTTGTGGCGCTGGTAGTCCTGCCACGTGACCTTACCGTCGTCCACCACGATCGCCTTGACCGTGGTGGAGCCGACGTCCATCCCGATGAGCTTCATTACCCGGCCTTCTGCGCCACGTGGAGCACCAGATTGGCGGCCTGACCCGCGCAGCCCATGTGGGGCACCAGGTAGGTCGCGCGCTTCATCTTCGGGTGCGCGTCGAGGTACGCGCGAACCTCGTCCAGCGTCATGCCGCTCGTGCCCAGCGCCTCTTCGAACTCGCGCTGCGCCCGCTTCTTGGCCTCGGTGAGGATCATCTGGCAGCGCGAGAGCGCGTGCACCTCGGCGTCGCCCTTGATCTCGAGCGGCGCGTAGAGGAGATCGGGGTACTTGCCGATCACGCCGGCCATCGCCCCGATGGACATGGTGTTGGGCATGCAGGAGTACGGCGATAGCTCGCAGATCATGTGGGCCTTTTTCTTCTGATGGGCCCAGATCGCCTTGCCGACCAGCATGTCGCCCTCGCCGCCGTCGAGGCGGCTATGGAAGTAGGGGGCGGCCAGCCGTCGCAGCTCGAGCTGATGCGGGATGTCCCGGGGCAGGTTCCCCATGGCCCGGCGGAGTCGGCTGACCACCGCCCGATAGATGGCCTGCACGGTCCGCCCGAGGCCGAGCTTGAGCCGCGCGCCCTTCTCGATCCCGGAGTAGTCCTCGAAGCGCTGCAGCCCCAGGCGCAGCAGGTAGTCCATCCACACCGTGATGCCGGCCGGATAGACCTCGGCGCCCTCCGCCTCGAGCCACCGATGGATGTTGTAGTTCGGATCCCCTTCGACGGTCTGGAGGTAGAACTCACCGGTGATCTTGACCGTGGGCTTCACCCGGAGGCGGTCCACCTCGATGGCGTCGAACTTCCGCCGCACCTGGCGCATCACCTTCGTGAAGTAGCCGGTGGTGAGGAACCAGAGCACCGACCGCCAGGGCCCGCGCGCCGGCCGGTTCCGGAACGCCTGGTACAGCAGCTCCACCGACTCCTTGACCACTGCGTCGGTCTGCCCCGGCACGACTTCGTAGGGCCGCACCTGATACTCGAGGTCCTGGATGAGATCGGTGCAGAAGATGGCCCACAGGCAGCCGAGCGTCACGGGCAGGTTGAGGTCGAGCCCGTCGCCCATCGCCGCCTTCTGGTCGAGCTGGTCCTGGGCGAGGAGGAACATCCGGAAGGCGTCGAGCCCGGAGTTGCGCAGCGCCAGCTCGTAGCTCTGATGGTACTGGCCGAAGCGGCAGGCCCCGCAAGAGCCGGCGGTGAGATAGATGAACTTCTTGTTCACTTCCTCGGCGCCGATCTCCTTCGCCTCCTTCTTGAGGAAGTTGACCAGGTTGCCGGTGGTGAAGCTGGTGGGGCAGCACTGGCCGATGTCGGCGACCTCGCGCCCCGTGAGCAGGTCGTCCTTGGTGGCGACCGGGAGGACCTGCGCCTTGTGGCCCCCGCTCTCCAGCACCGCTTGTAGGATTCGCTCGACGCGCCAGTGGAGCCCGCCGAACAGAATCGTCACCGAGTCGCGCTCGGCCCGCGTGAAGGGACGTGGTGTATAGGCGCGATAGTGCCCGGTCGCCGGGCGCTGCTCAGTAGGGCGCTCAGTGGTTGCGGTGGCCATTGCGTCCTCCTTCCCGCTGTGCGGGGGAACGATCGCCGATATTCCCCACGTGTCGATCCATCCAGGACTCCAGGAGCCGCACCGTCTCGAACCCGGGCAGGCGCCGGATCGTGTCGTCGACCTTGCGGGCCGCGGCCCGTCCCTCCGGTCCGGCGAAGAGGTAGGTGGCCAGGAACCGCAGCTCCGCCTCGGGCTGGACCCCGGTGCCCACCGGGGACCAGAAGCGGTCAACCAGGAGGCGCGCGACCCGGGCGACGGCCCGGCGTTGCAGGCGAATCTCGGCCTGACGGTAGTAGAAGAAGAAGTGGCGCGACTCGTCGAGGATGATGCGCTCGAGCAGATCCGTGAGCACCGGATGGTCGCACCGAGCGGCCAGCCGCCGGTACCCGGTCAGCGTGGTCAGCTCGTTGATCGCGCCCCAGGTCATGTGCACCGCGCAGAAGTCGGGCCAGGCCTTCGACACCATCGCGGTCGCCGCCGCCTCGATCCGCTTCCCCAGCGGCTCCTGGCCACGGGGCATCGGGCGCTCCCCGACCGGCGAGCCGGCGGCCTCCAGGAAGCGGGCGAGCGCGATCCCGTGGAAGGTCTCCTCGTAGACCCAGCAGGCCAGGAAGGTGGCCACGTCCGGATCGTCGATCGCCCGGGTGGCCAGCAGGACCCGCAGGTAGATGATGGTGTGGCTCTCGATATCCTGCATGTACCGGAGGGTGCGCACCACCTCCGGGGGCACCGGGTGCCGGGGGACGTCGGCCCAGTCGATGGCCGCCAGGTCCACTGCCCTCGAGCGTCCGACGTACGAGTCGAGGTCGAAAGCTGGCATCGGTCGAATCAACTCATACGACACTGTGGGTCGGAATTCAATGACTGCCCCATATGCTGGTCCCGTGCCCTTGACTACGGCCCGGCCGGCCGGACCGGATCTAGAGCGCCGGGCCCACCCGGGCAGTGGGTCCGGATCAGCTGGGCCAGCCGCCCGCCCCGGGGCACCGGGTCGATGGGCCCGACCACGGTGCGGTACCGGATGACCCCATCACGATCCACCAGAAAGATGCCCTGCTCGAGCGCGGTCATCGCGTGGTGGTGCAAGCGGCGGACGAAGTTGCGGTTCATCACGTCGAGCCACGCCCCGCGCAGCTGCGGCCCGGTGTCGCCGTGGGTGAAGGCGTAGGAGAAGCTCACCACCGCCGAGCGCGTAGCCTGCAGCGCGCCGCGGTCACCCAGGCCGTAGACGGCGTACAGGCGCTTGTCGGGGTCGCAGACGAAGGGGTACGGCGTGGGGCTGTGGCCGAAGAAGATCCGAGCGGACTGGAGCAGGTTCGGCCCGACCTGGATGATCTCGGTCCCGGTGGCCTGGAGATCCGCATACCCTTCGCGCATGCCATCCATGTAGACCCGGCAGAACGGGCACGTGAAGCCGCGCGAGAACCAGACGACCACGTTACGCCGCCCCCGGTAGGTGGCCAGATCGACGTGGCCGCCCTGCACGGAGGTGAGGCTGAAGAGCGGGGCGGCCTGCCCGACGGCCGGAGGCTCGGGAACGGACGCCACGACCCGAGGATAGCACGCAGATCCGGGGGGCCGGCCCGACTGACGGATTCGTTGACGGGGCTGCCCCCGGCTCGCTACCCTCGCTTCTGAGGTGAGCGTGGGCAGCATCAAGATCGTCTACGACTTCGCGTTCCCCGACGGGGGCGCCAAGTCCTATACCGTCGAGCTCGACCGGGACAGCCTGTCGTTTCTCCCGAGCAGCCCGGAGCAGCCCCCGGCCTGGGCCCGGCTCGAGAACCACCAGTGCGGGCACTGCCCGCTCAAGCCGGCCGAGCACCCCTACTGCCCGGTGGCCACCAATCTCTCCGCGCTGGTGGAGTTCTTCAAGGACAAGGCCTCGGTCTCCGAGGCCACCGTGACCGTCACCACCGAGGAGCGCACCTACGTCAAGCAGCTCCCGCTGCAGCGCGGGATCTTCGGCATCTTCGGCCTCGTCATGGCGACCAGCTCGTGTCCTTACATGGACTTCCTCAAGCCGATGGCCCGCTTCCACCTGCCCTTCTCGACGGCGGAGGAGACCATCGTGCGCTCGGTGTCCATGTACCTCCTGCGCCAGTACTTCGTGGCCAAGCGCGGTGAGCAGCCCGACCTCGGCCTCGAGCAGCTCGAGACGCACTACGAGAACATCCAGAAGGTGAACGACGGCATCCTCGAGCGCATCAAGGGTGTCGTGAAGAACGACGCCGATCTCAACGCCCTCATCATCCTCCAGGGATTCGCCGACCTGCTCACGATGGCGATCTCGAAGGATCTCTCGAAGATCGAGCCGCTCTTCTTCCGGAAGCTCTGAGCGACTTCGCGCCTACCGCCCGTCCTTTTCTAGCACCTCGCGGATCTGCTCCACCGGCACCGCGATCTTCACGCCCGCGCGCTCTTCCTGCAGCAGCATCGCCACGCGCGAGTCCCGCTCGCTCCAGCCGCGGTTCATCGCTTCGGTCAGCTCCTCGAGGGCGAGATTGGCCATTCTCATCGGCACGCCCAGCTCGCGCCCCAGAGCCACCGCCAGCGAGACGTCCTTGTGGCTGAGCCGCAGGCTGAACGCGGGCGGATCGAAGGTCCCGGGCAGGAACTGGTCCACGAGCCCGTCGAAGGTGCGCCGCCGCCCGCCCGCGCCCTGCCGCACCGCCTTCCAGAGCGTGAGCGCGTCTACCCCGCCCTTGACGCCCATGGTGAAAACCTCGGCCAGCGCGGTCTGCACCGCGTAGCCCGCGCAGTTGTGCACGAGCTTGGCCACCGAGCCCGCCCCGATGGGACCGACGTAGTAGGGCTGGTCGCCGATGGCGTCCAGCACCGGCTTGAAGCGGTCGTAGACCTCGCGGTCGCCGCCGATCCACAGCGCGAGCTTCCGCGTCTTGGCGCCCTTGGGCCCACCGCTCACCGGGGCGTCGAGCACGTGGAACCCCTTCTCCTTGAAGGCGGGGTAGAGCCGCCGCATCAGCGCGGGCGAGTTGGTGCTGAGATCGAAATAGGCCGCGCCTTTCTGCATGCCGTTGATGAGGCCGTCCGGGCCGAGGGCGACCTGTTCCACCTCCTTCGGCCCGGGGAGCGAGGTGAAGACGACCTCCACGGCCTCCGCCACCGCGCGCGGAGTGTCCTTCCACATCGCGCCCGCCTTCAGATGGGGGGCCGCCGCCTCGCGCCGCACATCGCTCACCTGCAGCTCGTGGCCGGCCGCCTGCAGATTGGACGCCATGCTGGCACCCATGGTGCCGAGTCCGATGAATCCGACCTTCATGCCTTGGCCTCCTCGAAGACCTGTTTGACGACGCGCGCCGCCGACATCGCGCTGGGCCAGCCGGCGTAGAAGGCCAGGTGCGTGATCAGCTCGCCGATCTCCTCCTTGGTGACCCCGTTGGCGAGCGCCCGCTCGGTGTGGCCCTTGAGCTGGTCGGGCCGGTACATCGCCATGAGGGCCGCCACCGTGATAAGGCTCCGGTCGCGCTTGGAAAGTCCGGGGCGCTCCCAGATGTCGGGATAGACGAGGGTCTCGGTCAGCTCGATGAGCCTGGGAGCGACCGTGCGGACCTCGTTGCGAGACGCCGATACCGCGGCTGGTAGGGTCATGCGTGCTCCTCCTCTCAGGTGGGACTTCCGTGAACCTCGGAAACGCGTAGAATCCTGCCACGGGAAAGGAGACTTGACCATGCCCAATGCGCCCTACCGCATCTACGCGGTCCGCTACGCCCACCGCAAGTGCACGACCTCCGAGTGCTTCTACGGCGACTATCACGCCTCGCCCATGGCCATGGACTACTTCGTGTGGGCGCTGACCAACGGCACGCACACCGTCGTGGTGGATCTGGGCTTCACGGAAGAGGTCGGCACGCGGCGCGGGCGCCAGTTCCTGCGCTGCCCGTCGAAGGGTCTGGCCGAGATCGGAGTGGACTGCGGGCAGGTGCAGCACGTCGTCCTGAGCCACTTCCACTACGACCACGTGGGCAACTACGCGCTCTTCCCCAACGCGACCTTCTATATGCAGGACTCCGAGATGGCGTTCTACACCGGCCGCAACGCCTCGCTCGGGGCCTTCCGCCACTCGATCGAGGTGGACGACGTCTGCGCCATGGTGCGCCTCAACTACGAGCGGCGGCTCTCGTTCGTGGACGGGTCGCGCGAGATCGTGCCCGGCATCTCAGTTCACCATGTGGGCGGCCACACCGCCGGGATGCAGATCGTCACGGTGGCGCACGCGCGGGGGCAGGCGGTGGTCGCCTCCGACGCCTCGCACTACTACCGCAACTTCGCGGAGCGCATCCCCTTCAACACGCTCCACGACCTGCCGCGCATGTACGCGGCCTTCGCGAAGATCCGCGAGCTGGCGTCGTCGGAGGATCTGGTCCTCCCCGGCCACGACCCGCTGGTGCTCGAGCGGCTCAAGAAGGTGGGCGACGGGATCGTGGAAATGTAGGGGAACCACCCCTCCCCCTGCCCTCTCCCCTTCGGGAGAGGGTGCGAACTCAGATCGGGCAGACGAGCTGGCCCAGGCGAGCGGTCAGCTTCGGGTTCTCCCGGTAGTCGACCGGCACGTCCACGATGGTGGGCCCCGGCGAGGCGAGTGCGTCGCGCAGCGCGGGGGCCAGGTCGCGCGCCGACTCCACCCGATAGCCCTTGGCGCCAAAGGCCTGGGCGAGCATGACGAAGTCCGGGTTGCCGAACTCCACGCCCGACTCGCGGCCGAGCCGCGTCTGCTGCTTCCACTGGATGAGGTTGTAGCCGCCGTCGCGGAAGATGACGTTGACGATGGCGAGGTCGAGGCGTCGCGCCGTCTCCAGCTCCTGGACATTCATGAGGAAGCCGCCGTCGCCGCTCACCGCCACCACCTTGCGCTCGGGGTGCACCAGCTTGGCCGCCACCGCCGCGGGCAAGGCGAAGCCCATGGCCGCGAGGCCGTTGGAGATCAGTACCCGGTTCGGCTCATAGGCCGGGAAGGTGCGCGCGATCCACAGCTTGTGGCTGCCCACGTCGGAGACCAGGATGTCCTCGCGGCCCATGCACGCGCGCAGGTCGCGCAGGATGCGTTGCGGCTTGAGGGGAAAGCCGTCGTCGGTCGCGCCCTCCTCGAGCTGCTCGAGGATGAAGCGGCGCAGATCCCGGTAGGGCGCGGAATCCTTCTGGCCCTTCACGAGGCCGTTGAGCAGCTCGAGCGCTTCGCGTACGTCCGCCACCACCTCGACCGCGGGCTGGTAGAACCCGTCGACCTCGGCGGGGGTGAAGTCGATGTGGATGATGTGCTTCTTGCGCTCCGGGTTCCAGAACTTGGGCGCGTACTCCACGGGATCGTAACCGACTGCGATGATCAGGTCGGCCTTGTCGAACCCGAAGGAGATGTAGTCGCGCGCCTGCAGACCGGCCGAGAGCAGACACAGCGGGTCGTCGTAGGGCATGCAGCCCTTGGCCATGAAGGTGTTGACCACCGGGATGCCGTGGCCGCGCGCGAGCTCGCGCAGCTCGTTCGACGCGCCGCCGCGGATCACCCCGTTGCCCGCGAAGATGAGCGGGAACGAGGCGGCCTCGATGAGCCGCGCCGCCGCCTGGAGCGCCGGCCGGTCCGGCGAGGGGCGCCGGGCCCGCTCGGTGGAGAGCGGCTCGCCGTCGGCAGCTTCCTCCGCCACGTCCTCGGGCACCTCGATGTGGCAGGCCCCCGGCTTCTCCACCTCAGCCACCTTGAAGGCCTTGCGGATCACCTCGGGGATCACCGCCGGCATCTCTACCCGCGTGTTCCACTTCGTCAGCGGCCGGAGGTGCTCGATGATGTCCACGTACTGGTGGGACTCCTTGTGGATGCGGTCGCGGCCGGCCTGCCCGGTGATCGCGACCAGCGGCGCGTGATCCAGGTTGGCGTCGGCCACGCCGGTAGCGAGGTTGGTCGCGCCGGGCCCGAGCGTGGAGAGGCACACTCCGGCGCGGCCGGTGAGCCGCCCGTAGGCGTCGGCCATGAAGGCCGCCCCTTGCTCGTGGCGGGTCGGGATGAAGCGGACGCGGGAGTCGGCCAGGGAGTCCACGATGTCGAGGATCTCCTCGCCGGGGACCCCGAAGACGTAGCGGACCCCTTCGTTCTCGAGGCACCGAGCGATCAGCTCGGACGCTTTCATGGCCGCCTCCTCGGCGTCAGTCTACGCCCGGGTGGGTGACGCGGCCAGTCGAGCACCGCTTGCCACGCATCCAATCGGCGCCCACGATGATCAGAAAGAGTGAGCCCGGGAAAGGAGCGCACGCCATGAGCATCCAATCCGTGAATCCGGCGACCGGCGAAGTCCTCGAGACGCTCGAGGAGACGTCACCGCAGCAGATCGACCGCATCCTGGCGGGCGCGCAGGCCGCGTTCACCGAATGGCGCACTCGGCCCTTCGCGGAGCGCGCCACTCTCATGCGGGCGGCCGGGCACGAGCTCCGGGCCCACAAGGCCAAGTACGCGCTGACCATGACCCGCGAGATGGGCAAGCCCATCACCCAGGCGGAGGCCGAGGTCGAGAAGTGTGCGGGCACCTGCGACTACTACGCAGAGCATGCAGAGGCGTTCCTCGCCGAGCAGCCGCGTGAGACCGATGCCTCCCGCAGCTACGTCCGCTTCGACCCGCTCGGCCCGGTCCTGGCGGTGATGCCGTGGAACTTCCCCTTCTGGCAGGTCTTCCGCTTCGCGGCTCCCGCCCTCATGGCGGGCAACGCGGGCATCCTCAAGCACGCCTCCAACGTGCCGCGCTGCGCGCTCCAGATCGAGGAGGTCTTCCGGCGGGCCGGATTCCCGGACGGCCTCTTCCGCACCGTGCTGGCCCCCTCCTCCGCGGTGAAGGGCCTCATCGCCGACCCGCGGATCGTGGCGGTGACCCTCACCGGCAGCGAGCGAGCCGGCAGCGCGGTCGCCGAGCAGGCGGGCCGGGCGATCAAGAAGACGGTGCTGGAGCTGGGCGGCAGCGATCCGTTCATCGTGCTGGCCGACGCCGACGTCGACGCCGCGGCTCGAGCGGCGACCGAGGGCCGGCTGATCAACAGCGGCCAGAGCTGCATCGCAGCCAAGCGGTTTATCGTGGTCGAGCCGGTCGCCGATCGCTTCCTGGAGCGCTTCAAGGCGGAGCTGGCGTCGCGACGCATGGGCGATCCGCTGGCCCGCGAGACGCAGGTGGGCCCGCAGGCGCGCGTGGACCTGCGCGATGAGCTGCATCGTCAGGTCGAGGAATCGGTCAAGCGCGGGGCGCGCCCGCTCCTGGGCGGCCAGGTCCCGGCCGGCAAGGGCGCCTTCTACCCGCCGACATTGCTCGCCGCGGTCGACAAGGGCATGCCCGCGTTCGACGAGGAGACCTTCGGTCCCGTCGCGGCCGTGATCCGCGCCAAGGACGAGGCCGACGCGATCCGGCTCGCCAACGACTCGTCCTTCGGGCTGGGCGCCGCGCTATGGACGCGAGACCGTGACCGTGCGGAGCGCCTGGCGGTGCAGATCGAGGCGGGCGCGGTGTTCGTCAACGGCGTGGTGAAGTCGGATCCGCGCCTGCCCTTCGGAGGCATCAAGCGCTCCGGCTACGGGCGCGAGCTCTCGGAGTACGGCATCCGTGAGTTCGTGAACGTGAAGTCGGTCTGGATCGCCTAGACGACAGGAGTTGCTCCGGGCATGACGCCTCCCGGGTAGCTCCGACCGTCGCACCTCGGTGCTTCCGACCGGTGCGGAGTTGGCTTCCCGCAAACCCAAGCCAAGGCCGGAAAGAACTACGCAGCACTCCTTACCGGCTTCGCGCGCGATCGATCATGGCCTTGGTAGGGATTCGTATTGTTCCTTGCACGTTTATGCCGTGGCACATGCCTTGCTGCCCTGTAGAGCGAGGCATCAACCGCAGAGGAGCCAAAGGAGGACGCAACCATGCGGTACGGCACGACGATGATGACGGCCGCGATTCTCAGCGCGCTCCTCGCCGCGACGCCGTTCGCGGCCGGGGCGGCCGAGAGCAAGATGGACGAGCTCAAGGACAAGGCTAAGAGCGCGACCGAGGGCGCCAAGACCGCGGTCAGCGATAGCTGGATCACCTCCAAGACCAAGATCGCCCTCTTCGCGGACGAGCGCGTCAAGGGCCGCGAGGTCAGCGTCGACACCCAGAAGGGCGTGGTTCACCTTCGCGGCAAGGTCGACTCAGACGAGGCCAAGAGCGCGGCGGCCGACGTCGCCAAGAACGTCGAGGGCGTGCAGTCGGTGAAGAACGATCTGCAGGTGGTGGCTCCGACGGCCCGCAAGGCGGTCGATGCCAACGACAAGGAGATCGCCAAAGCGGTCGGGGCGCTCCTGACCCAGGACATGCAGCTCAAAAAGGTCGACGTGCGCGCCGACGGCGGCATCGTCACGCTGACCGGAGAAGTTCCCAGCATCACCGCCAGCGCCAAGGCCTCCGAGATGGCGCGCAACGTCCCCGGCGTGAAGTCGGTCAAGAACGAGCTGACGGTACGACAGGCCGGGAGCCAGTAAGTAGGGCGCACGCTGATCGAGCACCGGTCCGGCCGAGCGAGGCACGCTCCGCTCGAGCTCGGGAGGCAAGGTTCGCAAGAGG
>Ga0207684_10002395_pt1 | contig 18971 bp, 14 predicted proteins | sample KBSK5501metaG_FD_184342 | JGI IMG/M metagenome (GOLD analysis project Ga0207684, IMG submission 184342) | Corn, switchgrass and miscanthus rhizosphere microbial communities from Kellogg Biological Station, Michigan, USA - KBS K5-50-1 metaG... | ecosystem: Host-associated > Plants > Roots >...
CCTACGCCCGAGCTGGCAGCATTCGTTTACCGTGCCTGCGCCGCTCCGCCCCACGACCAGATCGGCCGCCGCGTAGATGTCGCGGAGCTCAGCTCCGACGTAGGGGACCAGCACGTAGCGCCGCGCCAGCGGCCCGGGCAAGGCGCGGGCGCGCTCGGTCAGCCAATCGCGGTCGCCCGTCTCGGGGTTGTCACCGCATTGATGGATGAGCTGGGCCAGCTCGAGCAGAGCCGGCAGCGCATCGCCCACCGTGCGGTTGATCCGGTGGGAGCCCTGCGCGCCCCCGGTGATGTAGACGATGGGCGTGGCCGGATCGAGGCCGAAGCGGCGGCAGGCCGCTTCGCGCGAGCCGCCCCGCAGCTCCGGCCTCAGCGGATTGCCGGTGAGCACGGTGCGCTCGGCCGGGAAGTCGGCTGTCAGCATCGGGAAGGTCAGGGCGATGCGCCGGGCGAACCGACCGGCGATGCGATTGGCGAGGCCGGGCACGGCCGTCTGCTCGTGGACGACGATGGGGATGCCGTGGGCGCGAGCCGCCAGCGCCGGCGGCAGGGCCACGAAGCCGCCGGTCGCGAAGAGCAGCGCCGGCTTCAGCTTCCGGAGAATCCGCCAGGATCTGAGCACGCCGGAGGGCGCCCGCACGGCCAGGTCCGGCAGGTTCTGCCAATCCCAGTAGCGGCGCAGCTTGCCGACGGGGATGGCGTGGAAGGGCACGCCAGCCTCGGGCACGCGGCGCGCCTCGATGCCTGAGCGGCTGCCTATCCAGTGAACGTCCACCTGGGCCGAGCGGAGCGCGGCCGCCACGGCCAGTCCCGCGCTCGTGTGCCCGCCCGTGCCGCCGCCGGCGATGACGATTCTCACCTGTCAGAGGAAACGAAACCCTCGCCCCGAAGGGGGAGAGGGAAAGAGGGAGTGGGGCTCAAAGCCGAGGGGGATTCATTAGCGCTTCTCGAGGGCCAGGTCGATGAGCCGGGAGATGAGCTCGGAGTATGGAATGCCCGAGGCTTCCCAGAGCCGCGGGTAGGCGCTGGTGGCGGTGAAGCCCGGGATGGTATTGATCTCGTTGACCAGCACGCGCTCGCCCTCGATGAAGAAGTCCACGCGCGCCATGCCGGCGCCGTCGATTGCCCGGAAGGCGCGGAGGGCGAGATCGCGCACGGTCTCGGTCATCTCGGGCGACAGCGGCGCGGGCACCTTGAAGGTCGTCTGCCCCGCCGCGTACTTCGTCTCGTAGTCGTACCACTCGCCCGGATAGCAGACTTCACCCGGTACCGAAGCCACGGGTGCTTCATTGCCGAGCACCGCCACCTCGACCTCGCGCCCCTGGACGGCGCGCTCGACGAGCGCCCGGCGGTCGTGAGCGATGGCCAGGTTAATGGCTGCCGGCAGGTCCTCGGCCGCCTTGACCTTGCTGATGCCCACGCTCGAGCCCAGGTTGGCCGGCTTGACGAAGCAGGGGAAGCCGATGCGCTCGGCGGTGGCGCGCGCGACGGCGGCAGGATCGCGCCGCCAGTCGGCGCGGCGGATCACCAAATACTCGACCACCGGCAGCCCGTGGGCGCGGAACATATCCTTCATCGCGCCCTTGTCCATGCCGACGGCGGAGGCCAGCACTCGGGCGCCGGTATAGGGCAGGCCGGCCAGCTCGAGCAGCCCCTGGATGGTGCCGTCCTCGCCCTGCGGGCCGTGGAGCATAATCAGCACGACTTCGAGCTGCTGCCGGAGGCCGGGCGGAATGCTCTCCGAGCTCTCCATCCGCGCCAGCGCGCTGCCGGTATCGGCCGCCGCGGCGCGCTCGAGCAGCTCCCGCTTGGTCTTGGCCTCGGGGCCCGCCTCGGGCAGCGCCAGGCGCGCGGCTTCGCGGGTCAGCGCCCGCAGCGGATCGCCACCCACGAGCCAGCGGCCGTCCTTGCCGATGCCGATGGGGACCACTTCGAAGCGCGAGCGGTCGATCGCGGCGATGACGGAGGCGGCGCCGGCCAGCGACACCTCGTGCTCGCCAGACCGCCCGCCGAAGACGATGCCCACGCGGAGCCTCTTGACCATGCTTCGGTTGTATCAGAGACGCGCGGGGCGGCGGGAGAAATTCAACTCAGCACTCGCCTCACCGTGCTCCTCGCCTGCGGCTAGTCGGCCACGTTTCGGCTCGAAATTCCCTGAATCCGACCGCTAGCGGTCCCGCGAGCACGATGACGCCGAGAAGACCGAAGGCCCAGGCCCAGCGCGTGTCCGCCGTGGCGCCGAAGCGCGGCGCCCAGTCGAGCGCGACACCGAAGGCCGCGGGCCCGAGTGCGCCCATGGTGAAGCCCACGGTGGACTGCAGTGCCATCGTGCGGCCGAGAAACGCGGGCTCCGCGGCATCCGCGATCCCGGTGGAGATGATGGCCGACTCGGCCGTCACGAGCACGCCGTAAAGCAGTCCCAGCGCGACGAGCCAGGCAAACGGCCAGGGCAGCGCCCAGCCGATGCCGAGCGAGCAGGCCGCCGAGAGCAGCATGAAGGCGCTGATCGGCCGCGCGCGGCCGAGCCGGTCCGAGAGCAATCCGGAGAACGGATGAGGGAGCGCGCCGATGGCGAGCACGGCCGAGGCGGCGTAACCCGCGCGCTGCGTGGCTTCACCGAGCGCGGCGCCTGCGCCGACCAGGCTGGCGGTGAAGAACGGCACGATCCAGCCGCGCATGCCCATGAGCTCGAAGGTGTGGGCGCCATAGGCAATGATCAGCCGCAGCGCCGTCCGGTTCTTGAGGACGGGAGCCAGCCGCGCGCCTCCGATGATTGCCGGCGCGGCGGCAGGCGCCATCCCGCGAGGCAGCACCAGCCAGCCGATCGCGCCCGCCAGGAGCGGACCGAGCGCGGTGATGGCGAAGGCCCAGCGCCAGCCCCAGCGGGCATTGGCCCAGCCGGTGAGGAGCAAGGACACGGAAGTCCCGATGGTGAAGGCGCCGATATAGCAGCCCATGGCGAAGCCGCGCCCGCGCCGGGCGAAGCGCTCGGCCACCATGCGCATGCCCGGCATATAGGTGCCGGCCAGGCCGAGGCCGACCAGCCCGCGCAGGATGAGCGCCGAGAGGAAGCCCGAAGCCCAGAAGGCGAAGGTCAGGCTCAGCAGAGCCGTCCACGCCGCGCTCGCCAAGTAGATGCGGCGGGGCGGCATGTAGTCCGTGAGCGTCGCCAGGATGGCGACGGCCCCGATATAGCCCACCTGATAGAAGGCGAGGATGAGGCCGGCCTCGGTGTTCGAGAGATTCCACTCGGCCTTGAGGATGGGCAGGAGCGCCGGGAAATTGGAGAAGACCAGCAGCGTGCCGAGCTCGGAAAGGCACACGGCCGCGAGCCAGGCGCGGTCGGTCACGCGCGCTTCTCGCGCCGCTGTCGCTCTCGCCACGCGCGCCACTTGCTCAGGCGCTCGGCGAGCTCCTTCTCGGCCCCACGGTCCGTGGGGCGGTAGTAGACGCGCCCGCTGAGCGCGTCGGGCAGATGCTCCTGCTCGACACGCGCCTCGGGGGCGTCGTGAGCGTACTGATAGCCCTTGCCGTAGCCCAGGTTGGCCATGAGCCCGGTGGGCGCGTTGCGCAGGTGCAGCGGCACCGGCTCGGCGGGCTTCTCCGCGATGTCGTGCTGTACCGCTCCCCAGGCGGTGTAGACCGCATTGGATTTGGGTGCGAGGGCGAGATAGCACACCGCCTGGGCAAGGGCCAATTCGCCTTCCGGGGTGCCGAGGAAGTGGTAGGCGTCCTTGGCGTCCAGGGTCAGCCGCAGCGCCATCGGATCGGCATTCCCCACGTCCTCTGAGGCGAAGCGGACCAGCCGCCGCGCGACGTAGAGCGGATCCTCGCCGGCCGCGAGCATGCGCCCCAGCCAGTACAGCGCGCCGTCGGGATCCGAGTCGCGCAGCGATTTGTGCAGCGCGGAGATCAGGTTGTAGTGCTGCTCGCCGGACTTGTCGTAGAGCAGCGCCTTCTTTTGAACGGCCTCGCGGATGGCCGCCTCGGTCACGCGGGCGCCATGGAGGCTGACCGCCAGCTCGAGGATGTTCAGCGCGTTGCGCGCGTCGCCATCCGAGAGCCGCGCGATCAGCGCCAGCGCATCGGCATCGGCCGCCGCGCCCGTTGCGCCGAGCCCGCGCTCCTTGTCGGCGAGCGCGCGCTCCAGGATTGAGACGAGATCGAGCTCCGAGAGCGGCTGGAGCACGTAGACGCGGCAGCGGGAGAGCAGCGCGCCATTGACCTCGAACGACGGGTTCTCCGTCGTCGCGCCGATCAGGATGATGGTGCCCTTCTCCACGTAAGGCAGGAAGGCATCCTGCTGGGCCTTGTTGAAGCGGTGGATCTCGTCCAGGAACAAGATGGTCCGCCGGCCGCGGCGGCCGCCCTCCGCCTCGGCCTCGGCCATGACCTGACGGACTTCCTTCACGCCAGCGAGCACGGCGGAGAAGGGCACGAAGCGCGCCCCGGCGACATCGGCCATGAGCCGGGCCAGGGTCGTCTTGCCGGTGCCCGGCGGGCCCCACAGGATCATCGAGTGCAGCGCGCCGTCTTCGAGAGCTCGGCGCAGCACCTTGCCCGGGCCGATCAAGTGCTCCTGGCCCACGATCTCGTCGAGCGTCCGCGGCCGCATGCGGTCGGCCAGCGGCGCCGGTGGGGCCGATTTGGGAGACGGCGGTGAGTCGAAGAGGTCCACGCCGGAATTATACCCGTCTGATCTGACATAATGGGCGCGTGGAAGCCTCCCCCGCTGCCGCCGCCGTCGAGAGTCGCGCCGATCAGCTGCGCGCCGGCCGCCGTCTCCAGTACCTCACCATCGGCTGGAACTCGGCGGAATGCGTCGTGGCCGTGGGCGCGGGGCTCGTCGCCGGGAGCATCGCGCTCGTGGGCTTCGGCGTCGACTCGGCGATCGAAGTCACGAGCAGTCTCGCCGCCCTTTGGCGCCTCTCGCGCGATCGGGAACCCGCCCACCGCGAGACCGCCGAGCGCCGCGCGCTCCAGACGATCGGCGTCTGCTTCCTTCTGCTCGCCGCCTATGTGCTCTACGAGTCCATCGAGGTGCTCGTGGAGGGCCGCGCGCCCGAGCGGAGTCTCGTAGGTATCGCCCTGGCGGCGCTCTCGCTCCTGGTCATGCCGCTCCTCGCCAGATTCAAGCGGCGCATCGCGAGCCGCCTCGGCAGCGGCGCGCTCGAGGCCGAGACGCGCCAGACCGAAACCTGCGCCTGGCTGTCGGCCATCGTGGTCGTCGGCCTCAGTCTCAACGCGGGGCTGGGCTGGTGGTGGGCCGATCCCGTGGCGGCGATCGCCATGGTGCCGCTCATCGCCTGGGAAGGCCTGCAGGCTCTCCGCGGACGAACCTGCTGCGCGGGCTGATCCGCTCCCGCCGCAGCCCGCTCCTCGCTCTCGCCGCGCTCGCTCTGGCGGCCCTACTGCCAGCCTGCCAGGCCGCCGCCCCGCGCCCCGTCGCGATCTCTCCGCCCTCGCCCGAGGTGGCGCGCTATAGCGATGCCCACCGCCGCAGCGTCGAGCTGCGCGCCGGGCTCGCCGGCTGGGCGGCCCGCGCCAGCCGGCAACCCATGGCCGGCGAGGTTGCGGCCGCCGACCTCGGCGAGCAGCTGCGCGGGCTCAAGCGCGAGTACTTCGCGCTCCGCGAGCCGCTCTTCGAGCTGGCCCTGCTGCACGCCTCGGCCGTTGTCGAGGAGCCGGGGCGGCGGGATCAGCGCGAGCGGCTCGTGGAGATCAGTCTGTCGCTCATGGCCGGCACGGATCTGGTCGCCAACTTCCACGCGGTGGCGCCGGCGCTGGCCGAGCGGGCGGCGCTGCGCGCAGCGTGGAATGAGGCCGACCCGCTTTTCGGCATCCCGGAGGGCGGGTGGGAGATCGCGCTGCTGGCCTATCGCAGCGCGCGCTACCACGATCTCTTCAAGACGGCCATCGAGCGCGTCGCGGCCGGTCGGGCCCGTCTCGAAGCGTGGCGGGCCGCAGGGGATGGCGATGTGCTGGCGCTTTATGGCGACGGCGTCGGGGCCGGCCTCGAGGATGCCGGGCGCGCTTTCGCGCTGCTGCGGGCCGGGCTGGCGGAGGAGGACCTGGGCCGGGACAAAGCCGATCTCCGCACTCTGGTGGATCGCTCCAGGGCCGCGCGCGCCGCGTGGACGGCGGCGGCCCAGCCGATGCGGGCGGCCATCGCGCGCGACGGCGGGCTCATCCGCGGCGCGGTGCACCTGCGTCTGCAAACCGTCAAGCGCGAGTACCTCGAGCTGCGCGAGGGCCTCTACGGTCTCGCGTTCAAGCACCTCCCCAAGCTCACGCGCGAGGACATCCCGTACCCGCGCGCCTTCAGGCTCGAGGCGGTGGGCATCTCAGTGCTGGCCGCGTCCACGCTCTACGAGAACGCGCACGCGATCGACGCGGAGATCCTCAGCATCCCGCGCGTCAAGCCGCTGCTGAACCAGGGCGACCCGGGCCTCGGCATCCAGCCTGGCTTCTGGGACCACGTGGAGGCAGAGCTCGTGCGAAAGGAGTTCCGCATCCTGCTCGAGGCTGGCATCCAGGTCCTCGAGCAGTCACGATCTCTCCCGCCCGACGAGGATCCCTTTCTGGCTTATGTGAGCCGGGAGCTGTCGGCGACGGCGGCGATCGAGGAGGCCCGCCGGGATCGGGCCGAGGTCACCATCGGCTGGTGGCTGCGCCGCCAGCTCGGCCGCGCGAACCTGCTGGAGACCGGCACGAGCGAGGGCCAGGTGCAGACCTCGAAGGCGTTCGGCAACTTCATGGGGATGTTCGAGTTCAGGAAGGGGAAGCTCTTCGATCAGGCCGAATGGATCCGCTTCGTGACCGAGCGGCTCGAGCCCGGCGACATCCTGCTCGAGAAGACGCCCTTCCGGCTCACCGACAAGTTCATCCCCGGCCATTTTGGCCATGTCGCGCTCTACGTCGGCAGCCAGGCCCAGCTCACCGCGCTCGGGCTCGGCGATCATCCATGGGTGCGGCCCCACTGGGCGCGGCTCGGCGAGGGGCGGGTTATCGTGGAGGCGCTTCGCGACGGCACCCAGATCAATACCGTCGAGCACTTCCTCAATATCGACGATCTGGCGATCCTGCGGCCAAAGCCCGGGCTGGTGCCGCGCGCCGACGTGCTCCAGGCCATCACGCTGGCCTTCACCCATATCGGCAAGAAGTACGACTTCGCCTTCGACACCAATACCTGGGACACCATCGTCTGCTCGGAGCTGGCCTTCCACACCTACGTCAATATCCGCTGGCCCTTTGCCCGCGTGCTCGCCTCCTACACGATCTCCCCCGACGACGTGGCCGTGATGGCGGGCGCCGATCCCGCTCGGCCGTTCGAGCTGGTGGCCTTCGTCCACGACGGCCAGGTCGTGCACGACAGGAAGACCGGGCGGCTGAACGAGCAGAAGTACGTGGAACTCCTCGGACGGCGCTACGAGACGGCGCTCCGCTGATTGCTCCCCTCACCCTAGAGCCCCTCACCCCTAGGGCCCCTCACCCCTAGGGCCCCTCACCCTTCCCTCTCCCCAGAGGGGGAGAGGGTTTTCCACGTCACGCCTCGCCGACGGTCAGCTTCTCGAACAGCGCGCTGAGAATCTCGTCGATGCCCGCGGCCGCCCACAGGTCGAAGAACGCCGAGTTCTGCATGGCGACGAACTCCCGCCGGTCGCGGGCCTTCCGCTCCTCCTCGCTCTCGCTGGCTCGCGCCGCCTGCTGGTGTCCCCGGATGCGGTCCTTGTGATAGATCGCGGGATACTCGAAGTAGCGATGCAGCTCCTGGAGGTCTTGCGTGAAGAACGCCGCCACGGGCAGGGACGCCCACTCGCCTGCGTTCTTCTTGTTCATGAACTCGAGCATGAGGTCGTGATTGCCGTCGGGATACGCGACGGGATCGGGGCGCCGCGTGCCGAGGATCTTCTTGCCGTCACGGTTGAAGATGCGGAGCTCGAGTCCGCCGGCCTCGGCCAGGCGCGCCAGCGGGGGCACGTCGCGACGGCAATCGGAGGACCAGTCCTCGGAGATGACGAGGATCTTGGCGGGACCCTTGGGCTGCGCGGCGAGCCACCGGATGGCGGCCGTCTGATGGTCGGTGAGGCGCGTCCTGGCGTAGCGCTCGCGGAACACCGCGCTATTGTCCTTGCGCGCCGCGGCGATCGAGCCGGCGTCGGGAAAATATCCACCCCAGCCCTCGCGGGCAAGGTTCTCGGGGCTGCCGGTGTACGTCACGTACTCGTCGAACGTCATGCCCTTGGCGAATCGCTCGGGCGTAACAACGCTTGTGGCCATGCCTTCCTCCTCGACTAGCAATCTATCAGATTCGCGAGCGAGCCGAAGCTAGCACAGGCGCTTGGATCTAGGCCAGCGCGGCGGGAAGATCGAGAAGCGAGGCGATGCACGCGGCGATGACGACGCCCCGGCGCTCCAGCTCCGCCTCGTCGCCCCGGTACGCGATGAACGGCACGCCGCCGGCCTGAGCCGCGAGGCCGTCCACCCAGGAGTCGCCCACCACCACGATGCGCTCGGCCCCGGGCCAGCGCTCGCGCACCACTCGCAGCCCGTCGGGATCGGGCTTGAGATGGACCACGTCGTCGCGGGTGACGATCAGGTCGAGGTGATCGAGCAGGGCGAAGCGCGCCAGGACGAAGTCGGTCACCACGCGGTCATTATTGGTCCAGACGGCCGTGGCGAAGCCGAGCTGCTTCATGGCGGCCAGGGCTTCGCGGGCATAGGGCTCGAGCGTGGCCTGCTCCATGGCCCGCCGCTCGTGGGCCACCGGGATGCGGATGATTTCGGGCTCCAGATGCGCGGCTTCGCGGCGCACCAGGGCCAGAAGCTCGGGTGCCGACCAGCGCAGCTCGCGCTCGGGCAGGGGGATGCCGCGGGCCCGCACGAAGGCTTCCATCTCGCGCCCTACCGCGCGCATGTCAAGCGGGGAGCTCACCAGAGTGTGATCGAGATCGAAGACGGAAACGTCGGGGCTGGCCACGGCGGCCTGCGCGTGGTTAGCGCTCGCCTTCGAGCTGGTCGAGCAGGTCGCGCAGCATCTCGATCCCGCCCGGATCCAGACGCCGGTCCGCCAGGATGACCTCGACGTCCTCGGGCACGCGCTCGCGGATGGCGGCCTCGGCCTGCTCGGAGCAGACCACCGTCCGCGTCTTCTCGAGCATGCGGTCGATGGACCAGGGATCGTCGGCAGAGGCGAGCACCGAGGTGAGGTGCGAGAGCCCGGCGGACTGGACTGAATTGAGCAAGTTCTGACTGCCGCGTGGCGTATTGCAGACGAGGCCCACCACGGTGCCCTCGGCCAGCTCGGTGAGGCGGAGGAGCGAGGAGATATTGGCTTCGGAGAGCAGGGCCACGGGCGGCGGGCCACCCGGCGCCACCGCCTGCTTGACCTCGTGGATGTGGAAGAAGGTCGTGATCACGACGCGGTAGTCCTTGAGGAATTCCGGCTCCCGGCGGACGCGCGCCTCGAACTCGTCCACCAGGAGGCGATCCACGGACAGGGGCAGCTCCTCTTCCAGTTGCTCGCGGTACCGCGTGAGCTCCGGGTTATTGCATTCGACGAGTAGGGCGCGGGATTTGACCGCCTTGCCGCTCCGGCCGTGCGGGGAGCGCGCGGCGATGGTGGCCACGAGCTCGTCATGGGTGAAGCCCAGCCGCCGGGCATGCTCGAGCGTTTCCTGGGCCAGGCGCTCGAGGCTCCGGGCCGCCCGCCCTTCGTGGGCGGGCGGCCGGTCGACTACATAGGTACCGCGGCCCTGATGGCTCTCCAGATAACCGTCCTGGTGGAGATCAGCCATGGCCCTCGCCACCGTATTGCGATTGATGCGGAGGAAGCCCGCCAGCTGGCGCACCGTGGGCAACTGCATGCCCGGCTTGAGACTGCCGGTGCTGATCAGATGGCGGATCTGGGTCTGGAGCTGCACGTGGACGGGTACCGCGCTCTGCCGGTTGACTCTCAGCCCCGACGGCGGGGCGATCTGTGAGGACTCGCGCGCCACGTGTGGGCTCCTTGGCGTCAGGCCGTAACTCGGCCCGGTTGGCCGTTTCGCTTGGCCGCCCCTTTCGAGGCCTGGCCGGCGATCCAATGGCCGATCTTGATGAGGGCGATGCCCACAACCACGCGTACCGGGCGGCGTGCCGGACGGAGGCTCCGGATGAGGGCCGCCCGGGCGGCGAACGCCCGCGCCTCCTCCAGCCGCTCTCTGACCAGGTGCTCGTCCAGATGCGAGATCATGGCTGCTCCTCCTTAGGGCTACCCTTCAATGGCGCCCAGCAAGCGGCTCAATGCATTGACCTAGTGGCCTATGCCATTACTCCCGGTGGAGCTCAATGGCAAGCCTTATTGACCTAGTACACTAAGACACTATCCTCTTGCTGTCAATTCTTTCTTCGCTGGGAAACGGGGCCAGACCCCGCCGCCAACCCCATCCTCTTATATAGGGTGGTCCGGCTGGCTCGGGCGGGGCAGGGGTGGGAGGCTACTCGGCGGCGAGGCGATAGCCCACGCCCGGCTCGGTAAGCAGATAGCGCGGGCGCGCGGGATCGGCTTCGAGCTTGCGACGGAGTTGGGCCATGTAGACGCGCAGGTAGTGGGCCTGCTCGGCGTAGGGCGGACCCCACACCTCTTTGAGCAGCTGGCGGTGGGTCATGACCTTCCCGGCGTGGCGCACCAGGGTCGTGAGCAGCCGGTATTCGATTGGTGTGAGGTGGACCTCCTTGCTATCCACGACGACCTGGCGGCGGAGCTGGTCCACACTCAAGCCTCCAACGGAGAACGTCGGCTCTCCCGTCTCGCCCGAGCCCGCGGCGTGGCGGAGCGCCACCCGGAGACGAGCCAGCAGCTCGCCGACGCCGAACGGCTTGCTGACGTAATCATCCGCGCCCGCGTCGAGCGCGGCGATCTTGTCTCGCTCCTGCCCGCGCGCCGACAGCACGATGATCGGGACCTTTGTCCACTCCCGGAGCTGGCGGATGACGTGGAGCCCGTCCATGTCCGGCAGTCCCAGGTCGACGATGACCACGTCCGGCTGGCGGGTGGAGACCTCGAGCAGGCCGTCTTCGCCGGTGGTCGCCTCGTAGAGGCGGTAGCCTGTGCTTGAGAGTGTGGCGCGCAGGAAGCGGCGGATCTGCGGCTCGTCTTCGACCAGGACGATGCAGGGGCCGGGCGTCGAGCCCGCGCTCGGCGATCCACCCGCGGATGCGGGCGGCTCAGGCATCGGCGGAGGGCATCGGAGGCGGCGTGTCTTTGACGGGCAGGCTGAATCGGAAGGTCACCCCGCCTCCCGGCCGGTTCTCGGCCCAAATGCGACCGCCGTGGGCTTCGACGATGCCCGCGCAGATCGCCAACCCTAGCCCGGCGCCACGGACGGCTTGCGTCCCGCTCCGATAGAACTTGTCGAAGATCCGCTTCTCGTCTCCGGGAGGCAAGCCCGGACCGCGGTCCGCGACCTCCACGAGCACAGCCCCCTCGATGCTCGACGCCGAGATCTCGATCGGGCTCCTCGCCGGAGTGTACTTGAGCGCATTGTCGACGAGATTGATTAGCACTTGCTCGATGAGCACGTCGTCGATCGGCACCAGGGGCAGGTCGGCCGGGACCTTGGTCGTCACGGGGCGATCCTGGAGTCGTTTGCCGAAGCGGCCGAGCGCCGCGCCGACGATCTCCTCGAGCGGATGCCATTCGCGCTGCAGCTGGAGGGCGCCCGACTCGAGCCGAGTCATCTCGAGCAGGTTCTGGACCAGCCGGTTCAAGCGCTCCGCCTCCTCGTGAAGCGATTCCAGCAGATCCTGACGGGTGCGATCGTCGAGCTTGGCGCCGCTCTCGAGCAGGGTGCTGGCCGCGCCGGTGATCGAGGCCAGCGGCGTCCTGAGATCGTGGGAGACCGAGCTCAGGAGCGAGTTGCGCAGCCGCTCGGTCTCCGCCCGCACCTGCGCCTGCTGGGCCTCCTCGGCCAGATGGGCGCGCTCGATGGCCAGCGCCGTCTGGCCGGCGAAGGTTTCGAGCAGGTGCAGCTGCTCGGGGGACTGCAGGGCGTGCGGCTGCTCGGGGCGCAGCCCGAGGACGCCCACCGTCCCGCGGGACCCCGTCAAGGGGAGATAGAGTCCCGTGGCGCCGGGCAAGGTGTCCGTGCCGCGTCCTGCGATCTGGCCGTGGTCGTACGCCCACTGGCCTACCGCCAGCTCATTGGAGTCCAGCGGGAACTGGGCGCTCAGGGCGGCCTCGACGGCCAGGCGCCCCCCGGGCTGGGGGAGGAGGACGACCACGCGCGTTCGAAAGACCTCCGCGATGTGGCGGACGGCGACGTCCAGTAGATCGTGCACTCCACGCGTGCTGGCCAGCTCGCGGCTCATCGCGTAGAGCGCGGCGATCCGGCGCTCGCGCTCCCGCGCGGCCTCCGCCTGCGCCCGGATCCGCACGGCCAGCCCGCTGATGACGAGGGCGACCACCAGCATGACGCCAAAGGTGACGAAGTACTGGGTGTCCGTGACCGCGAAGGTGTAGTAGGGCGGGACGAAGAAGAAGTCGAAAGCCGCCACGCTCAGCACCGAGGCCAGGATCGAGGGGCCGCGCCCCCATCGGGTCGAGACCACGACCACGCCCAGCAGATAGGCCATGATGAGATTGGACAGCGCGAAAAGCGGGAACATGACCCAGGCCAACCCCGTGCAGACGGCCACCGCGGCGACGCTGCAGCCGTACCCGGCCCAGTCGGTCGGCGGCCGTCCAGCCGGCCGCGCGACCGGCGCGGCCGCCTCTCGGTCTCCGCTGATCACGTAGACATCGATCTCGCCGCTGCCCTGCACGAGCGCGTCGACGATGGAGCCGATCGCGATTCGCTTCCAGAGCGGGCGGCTCGGCTTGCCGACGACGATCTTGCTGACGTTGCGGGCCCGGGCAAAGGCAAGGATCTCCTCGCTCATCCGCTGGCCACTCAGCGTGACTGTCACGGCGCCAAGCTGCTCCGCGAGCCGCATGGCCTGCACGACGCGGTCGCGCGCCTCCTGGGGAAGTCGGAGACTGGCCGGCGTCTCGACATAGGCGACGATCCACTCGGCGCCGAGCCGCTCGGCCATCCGTTTCGCGGCCCGGATCAGCCGGACCGAGAAGGGGCTGGGTCCGATGCAGACCAATAGGCGCTCGCTGACAGGCCACGTCTTGCCGATGGCGTGGTCCCGCATGTAATCCCGCATCTCCGCGTCCACGCGCTGAGCGGTGCGCTGGAGCGCGAGCTCGCGGAGCGCGATCAGGTTACCCTTCCGGAAGAAGTTCTGGACAGCTTCCGCAGCCAAGCCCGGCATGTAGACCTTGCCGTCCTTGAGGCGCTGGAGCAGTTCGTCGGGGGGCAGATCGATCAGCTCGACCTCGTCGGTCTGGTCGAACACCGAGTCGGGCACCGTCTCGCGCACGACGACGCCCGTGATCTTGGCGACGAGGTCGTTGAGGCTCTCGACGTGCTGCACATTCATCGCCGTGTAGATATTGATGCCGGCGTCCAGCAGCTCGAGCACGTCCTGCCAGCGCTTGGGATGGCGGGCGCCGGGAGCGTTGGTATGGGCGAGCTCGTCGACGAGGATCAGAGCGGGGCGGCGCGCAAGGGCCGCGTCCAGGTCGAACTCGCGCAGCGTGGCGCCGCGGTACTCGACGAGGCGGGGCGGGAGGATCTCGAGGCCGTCGAGGAGGGCTTCCGTTTCGGCGCGCCCGTGGGTCTCGACCCAGCCGACGATGACGTCGACGCCGTGCTGGCGCTGCTGGCGGGCGGCCTCGAGCATGGCGTAAGTCTTCCCCACGCCGGCAGCGGCGCCGAAGAAGACCTTGAGCTTGCCCCGCGCCTGACGGTTCTCTGCTTCCTTGACCCGCGCCAGCAGCTCGTCGGGGTCGGGCCGGCGCTCGGTATTCATGATCTCGGCGACATCCTACTCCGGGGGCGGTCGCTTGACACGATCAGAAGAACGAGTAATAGACGGCCACAGTCAACGTGTTTTGGGCGTGGGAGGTCGGGGTCGTGCCGTGGTTCTGGAGGCTGAAGGCCCTCCGGCTGGCCTCGTCGTGGCGGTATTCGAGCCGGCCGACGAGGCCGCGCCAGATCTTGTACTCGATGGTGGCCGTGATCTCCCAGAGGTCGAGGTTGTGGCCCGGGGCGATGGTACCGCTCTTGACCCCTTGGGGATCGGCCATGTACTCGGCCCGGAGGACCGTCCGGAGCGCCTTGGTCCAGTCGTAGGCGGCGTAGCCGGCGACACCGCTCCAGCGGGAGTCATTGTCCTTCCGCGTTCCCAGGGCCACCAGAGTCGGGTCATTTTCCTCGCCGGCGATGTCGAAGTTGACCGCCAGCGTGAGCTTGTCGATGCCGGTGTAGACCACCGAGGTGTCCACGATGAACCGGTTGTTGATCTCGCCGTGCATCTGGTTGCGGTTCTGCTCGGGCCCGACCAAGAAGTTCACGAGGGCCGTGATCTTGTCGGTCGGGGTGAAGGCGAACGAGCCGATGGGCCGGAGATGGCCGTTGTTATTGTCGGCATTGTCCCAGCCGTTGGTGAAGCCCAGGGTCAGCGCGAACCAGCTCGTGAAGGGATACGTCGCGAGGAGCCCCGTGTGGGTATAGGGAGTGGCCAGGGTGTAGAGAAACGAGCGCGAAAAATTCAGGTCCTTGGGGCTTTCGTACCCCTCGTAGCCGATGAGCGTCGCCCACTTTCCGCCTTTCAGTGTCAGCCCGCTGCCGAGCGGCACCAGATAGGCGGCGTAGGCCTCGACGAGATCGTACTTCGGCGTATTGCGGAAGAGCGGGCCCTGATCGTCGAGGCTGCGGAAGATGCCGAGGGAGTGGTTCTTCTGGGAGTCGAGGCCCGCGGTGATCACGGCGCCGTAACCCAGGCGGTACCGCTCGGACGGGTCCTTCTTGATGCTGAGCTCGGCGGCATTGAAAGTGTAGCCGTTGTCGTGGTCGTAGAAGCGGAGCTCGTTGACGTCGCCGCGCCCCACCTTGCCCATGTTCCAGACGAAGCTGTTCTCGATGTAGCTGAAGAGCATCAGCTCTTCGAGATAGGTCTTGGGCTGACCTTCAGGCGTTGCCGGACGCCCCAGTACTTCGGCGACTGATTTCTGAGCCAGCGCTTGGTCGGGTGCTGCGGCGAGCAGCGCCGCTGCGAGCGAGAGGAGGACGAGCGAGCGCCTCATGAGAGAGACTCCAGGGCGAGATTCAGTCGGAGGACATTCACCCGAGGCTCGCCAAGCAAGCCCAAGAAGCGTCCTTCGATGTGCTTCTCGACGAGATCCCGCACCTTCGCCGGGTCGAGCTTTCGCGCTTTTGCTACCCGGGACACCTGGTAGAGGGCAGCCGCCGGGCTGATATGGGGATCGAGCCCGCTGGCCGAGGCCGTGACGAGATCCACAGGCACCAGCGCGCTATTGCCGGGATCAGCGCCCCGCAGCGCGGCCACGCGCTCCTGCACGGCCTTGACGAGATCGGGATTCGTCGGGCTCAGGTTGGACCCTGACGAGGACCCGGCATTGTACTGGAACGGCGTGGTGGCCGAGGGGCGTCCCCAGAAGTACTTGGGGTCGTCGAAGGGCTGGCCGATGAGGGCCGAGCCGACCGGCTTTCCGTCCTTGACGATCAGGCTCCCGCCGGCCTGGAAGGGGAAGACCGTCTGGGCGATGCCCGTCACGATGGAAGGGTAGATGATTCCCGTGAGCACGGTGAACAGCGCCAGCGAGACGATCGCGGCGCGACAATGAGCCAGCATGTGTTCGCTCCTCTAGACCCAGCCCAGGGCGACCAGGATCATGTCGATGAGCTTGATGCCCGGGAAGGGGATGATGATGCCGCCCACACCGTAGATCCAGAGATGCCGGCGGAGCACGACACCAGCTCCGAGCGGCCGGTAGCGCACGCCCTTCAGGGCCAGCGGGATCAGCGCGACGATGATCAGCGCATTGAAGATGACGGCCGACAGGATGGCGCTCTCCGGCGTCGCCAGGTGCATGATGTTGAGCGCCTTGAGCGCGGGGTAGGTGCTGGCGAAGGCCGCCGGGATGATGGCGAAGTACTTGGCGACGTCGTTGGCGATGCTGAAGGTCGTCAGCGCCCCCCGGGTCATCAGCATCTGCTTGCCGGTCTCGACCACCTCGAGCAGCTTGGTGGGATTGGAATCGAGGTCCACCATGTTGCCGGCTTCCTTGGCCGCCTGAGTACCGGTGTTCATCGCGACGGCCACGTCGGCCTGGGCCAGCGCCGGGGCGTCATTGGTGCCGTCGCCCGTCATCGCCACGAGCCGGCCTTGGCCCTGGATGTCGCGGATGAGCTTGAGCTTCGCCTCCGGCGTGGCCTGAGCGAGGAAGTCGTCTACCCCCGCCTCGGCGCTGATGGCGGCCGCCGTGAGGGGATTGTCCCCCGTGATCATGATGGTCTTGATCCCCATCCGGCGAAGCTCGGCGAAGCGCTCCCGGATACCGCCCTTGACGATGTCCTTGAGCTGGATCACCCCGAGCACCTTCGACCCGTCGGCGACCACGAGAGGCGTGGCGCCCGCCTTGGCGACGGTGTCGACGGCCTCGTGTATCTCGGACGGGACTCTTCCGCCCAGGCGCTTCACATGCTCCTCGATGGCGTCGGGCGCGCCCTTGCGGATCTGCCGGCCGTTCATGTTGACCCCGCTCATTCGGGTCTGAGCGCTGAAGGCCACAAAGGTCGCGCCCAACTTCTCGATCTCGCGCTCCCGGATGCGGTATTTCTCCTTGGCCAGGACCACGATGCTCCGGCCCTCGGGTGTCTCGTCGGCCAGCGAGGCCAGCTGGGCCGCGTCGGCCAGTACCGCCTCGGTCACGCCGCCAGCGGGAATGAAGGCCGTCGCCTGGCGGTTGCCCAGGGTGATCGTGCCGGTCTTATCGAGCAGCAGGACGTCCACGTCGCCGGCGGCCTCGACGGCACGGCCGGACATGGCGATGACATTTTTCTGGATCATCCGGTCCATGCCCGCGATCCCGATCGCCGAGAGGAGGGCGCCGATCGTGGTCGGAATCAGGCAGACCAGAAGGGCCACCAGCACGGTGACGGTCACCACCGTGCCTTGACCGGCCGACTGCACACTGTAGAGCGAGTAGGGCAGCAGGGTGGCCGTCGCGAGGAGGAAGATGATGGTGAGCCCCGCCAGCAGGATGTCCAGCGCGATTTCGTTAGGCGTCTTCTGCCGCCTGGCGCCTTCGACGAGGGCGATCATCCGATCGAGGAAGGCCTCGCCGGGGTTCGCGGTGACTTCGACGATGATCCAGTCGGACAGGACCTGGGTGCCCCCCGTGACGGAGCTGCGGTCACCGCCGGCCTCGCGGATCACCGGCGCGCTCTCCCCCGTGATCGCCGCCTCGTTAACCGACGCGACGCCCTCGATAACAGTCCCGTCCGCCGGGATGAAATCGTTGGCCTCGACCAGGACCACGTCGCCCTTGCGCAGCGTCGAGGCCGAGACCATCTGGTAGTCCCGACCCCGGTGGCCCTTCTGCAGCCGCTTGGCCTGGAGATCGCGCCGGGCCTTGCGCAGCGAATCGGCCTGGGCCTTGCCCCGGCCCTCGGCCATGGCTTCGGCGAAGTTGGCGAAGAGCACCGTGAACCAAAGCCATACCGATACCCAGAAGATGAACCAGGGCGGCGCCTCACCCCGCCCGACAAGCGCCTGGATCCAGAGCAGGCTCGTGAGGATGGAGCCCACGTAGACGACGAACATGACCGGGTTGCGGAGCTGCCGCCGAATGGTCAGCTTCTTGAAGGAATCAATAACTGCCTGCTTGACGATCGATAGCTCGAAGAGCGAGCGTGCCCGGACGGTGCTGGCCATGAGCTCAGTCCCTCACTTCGCGGCGATCAGGTTGAGATGCTCGACAACCGGCCCGAGGGCCAGAGCCGGGACGAAGGTCAATGCTCCCACGAGGATGACCACGCCGATCAGGAGGACGACGAAGAGCGGCGTGTGAGTGGGGAGCGTCCCCGGCCCGGGCGGGACAGTCTTCTTCCGCGCCAGGGAGCCGGCAATCGCCAAGGCCGGAATGGCGAGCCAGTAGCGGGCGAAGAGCATGGCCCAGCCGAGGGCCGTGTTGTAGAAGGGCGTGTTGACATTGAGGCCGGCGAACGCGCTGCCGTTGTTATTGCCGGCCGACGAGAACGCGTACAGGATCTCGCTGAAGCCATGAGCGCCGGGATTGGAGATTCCGGCCTTGCCTGCGGCGGTCACGATGGCGATGGCCGTCCCGATCAATACGATCGCCGGCGGGATGAGAATGACCAGCGAGGCCATCTTCATCTCGTAGGCCTCGATTTTCTTGCCCAGGTACTCGGGCGTGCGCCCGACCATCAGGCCCGCGACGAAGACGGCGATGATGGCGAAGACCAGCATGCCGTAGAGGCCCGAGCCCACCCCGCCGTAGACGACCTCGCCGAGCTCGATCATCCACATGGGCACGAGCCCGCCGATCGGGGTATAGGAGTCGTGCATCGAGTTGACCGAGCCGTTCGAGGCCCCGGTGGTCGCCGTTGCCCAGAGGGCGGAATTGGCGATCCCGAAGCGGACTTCTTTGCCTTCCATGTTGCCGCCGGACTGAAGGGCGCTGGCCGTGTGGTCCACCCCCTGCTTCACGAACACGGCTCCGTACTGCTCGGCGAGCACGCAGACGGCCAGCAGCGCCACGAAGATCACCGTCATGGCGGCCAGCACCGCCCAGCCCTGACGCGTGTCCTTGACCATGACGCCGAAGGTGTAGCAGAGCGCCGCCGAGATCAGCAGGATCGCCAGCAGCTCGAGAAAGTTCGAGAGCGGCGTCGGATTCTCGAAGGGATGAGCGGAGTTGACGTTGAAGAAGCCGCCGCCGTTGGTGCCGAGCTGCTTGATGGCGATCTGGGAGGCGGCGGGGCCCACCGCGGTCACCTGCTCGGTGAGCGTGGACTTCTTGGTCTTCGGCTGGCCCTTCTCGTCCAGCACCGGCTT
>Ga0207684_10002397_pt1 | contig 18964 bp, 18 predicted proteins | sample KBSK5501metaG_FD_184342 | JGI IMG/M metagenome (GOLD analysis project Ga0207684, IMG submission 184342) | Corn, switchgrass and miscanthus rhizosphere microbial communities from Kellogg Biological Station, Michigan, USA - KBS K5-50-1 metaG... | ecosystem: Host-associated > Plants > Roots >...
GGCCACCAAACTAACAACTCCGAGCACGACCGCCGCGGCCGTCTCGCTCATGTGTTTGTCCCGAGCCAGCATTAGAGTCGCCCAGGTAGCAAAGGCGCCGAGCACGAAAGTGAGTGCGGTATAACCCGCGGTGGATAGCAGCCAGTCCCGGGTCATGAAGATCTGTCGCGTTGTGCTCCACCACGATTGACTTGCGCTCTCCTCTCGGTGGCGTCCGGCCTGTTCGTCAGTCCTAATTTCTTTTACAACAGGATCGTGCGCGCCGCGTCGCGGCTCGCGCAGGCGCCAGACAAAAAAAGCCACGATTAAGCCCGGGAGACCAACGAGCATGAAGGCCACGCGCCAACCGAAAAAATGAGCCAGCACAGCGCCCAGGACGTAACCCAGAGCAAATCCCATTGGGATCGCAGCCTGGAAGACTCCGAGGGCCGTTGCACGCCGCTCCAACGGGAAATAGTCAGCCACCAGAGTAGGTGTGATGGTGGAATAGGACGATTCGCCCACACCGACCATTGCCCGAACAGTGCAGAGTCCGAGGGCGATGGATGAAAGAGCGATGACCCCGAAAAAGGGCAGTTTAAGGTGCAGAGAGGGCGGAAGTAGGGGCCACCGATCGACCCAGGCGGCCAACCCTGTGGCAATGCTCCAGATGACCGCTGCAGTGGCCATCAGACGCGTACGAGAGTAACGATCTCCCAGCCGGCCAAACAGCGGCGCCAGAACAGTGAAGGAAAGCAGGAGAGCCGCTTCCATGGCACCGATTTCAGTATCAGTCAGGCCGAGGTCCCGTTGAATCGCCGGCGCCACCGCGGGCAACGCCTGGCGGTCGATGTAGTTCAGAAAATTGACCAGCGTTAGAACTGAAAGCGCGTAGTAGGAGTAACGCGGAACAGTTATCCCGGAAGGCTCAGCTGGATGCGAGGGCGAAGTCGGCCTCTCCTGACTCTCCATCAGTGGCTGTTCCTTTCGTTATGACATCAACGATCGTGGGAGTAATGTCTGTCAGGCTGCGAATGCGCGACACGATGTGCTCACGATCCCGGCCCCAAACAATGGTTGGGACAGGGTTGAGCGTATGATTGCGTACGGAAAGATCTTCGATATTGCCGTGATCGCTGGTCAGGACAACAGTTGCGCTCTGCAAGTCGAGTGTCGTCAGCAGAGTTCTAATGAATCTCGCCAGCATCGGAAGCACGCGGCGCGCAGCTTCCGGATCCTGTGCATGGCCAATCTTGTCCGTGATGAAGTATTCGTAAAGGGTAAACCTGTTGGCCGCGACAATCCTCGCCAGCACCTCGCCGGCTTGTTCCGGGGTGCGCATCCCGACCTCTTCGCCGCGCTCAATCAACATCTCGTTCGTAAAATCCTGATAGACGGCCCGGCCCGCCCTGAGATCGTCCACGACATTGAAGCGCAAACCCGCAGCTTCGACGGCGGCGGTGGTGGCCGAAACCCAGCGCGGTCGTCGCGCGAAGAATTGTTCAGTGTAGGTGTTGGCGAAAGTAATGGGATTTACCCCAGCGCGCTTGAGCTGAACAAAGATTGAATGTTGGCGAATGATCTCCAGCAGGGGTTGATTCGGAAAGCCCTGTTTGTGAGAACCAATAGCAGCCGGTGCGTTGACGCCGGTCAGAATAGTCGTTTGTCCGGACGCGCTTTGCGGTCGCCCCTCGACTCCCAGACACGCATCGGTTATTGCCAGCCTGCCGTCGCAAGGCAGATCGGGCGGCTCTCCCTGGAAGAGTGCCAGCGGCGCGGCGCCCTTCAGGCCATCGAACGGATTGTGGGCCCCGCGCGTGCCGATTCCCAAGCCGTCAATGAAAAATAGAAGCAGCGAAGGGTCATTTTCCATTTGCCATTTGAAATTCCCAGATAATGGAGTCAGAACCGCCTGCGGTAGCGGGCGGTTGATATTTCCTAGAGAGTATCCATCGGTGATGCAGATCAACCGCCCGCTACCGCAGGCGGTTCTGACCTCTGCGCTCAACGCGGGCACCCGCGCTCTTAACCATCAGTGACGGAAAATTAGAACCGATCGCCACTGTTATTTCTTATCAAGCAGCAATCCTTTTGCTCTATACGAATTCAGCTTGTTATGCAGCGTTTTCAAACTTATGTCGAGCAACTGGGCAGCCCTGGTCTTGTTGTTGCCCGTCTTATCCAGTGTGCGCAGAATCATCTGGCGTTCCATCTCTTCCAAAGGCGTAGCCACGGGGAAGGTGACTGTGTCCTCAGCGCGAAGTTTCTGCCGCTGATCGAAGGGATAGGGCGCGAAGTGATGTCTTTCGATTTGCTCTCCCGAGCAAATTACCACCGCGCGCTCCATAACGTTGCGCAACTCGCGTACGTTTCCGGGCCATGAATGAAATCGCAAAGCCTCCAACGCCGCCGGGCTGAGAAATCGCGCCGGGCGATTGTGCTTTGCGGCCAGCCGGGTAATCAGATGCTGGGTAAGCAGCGGTAGATCGTCCATCCTTTCGGACAGCAGAGGCATGTGAATCGTGATTACGTTCAGCCGGTACAGCAGATCCTCGCGCAGCGTGCCGTCCGCCACGGCTGAATGTGGGTCCTTATTGGTGGCCGCGAGAATACGAATGTCCACAGGAATGTCTTTGCGGCTTCCCAGACGGTGCACGACTCGCTCTTCGATCACGCGCAACAGCTTGGCCTGAAGCAGGGACGGCATCTCGCCGATTTCATCCAGGAGCAGCGTCCCGGTGTTGGCCAGCTCAAAGCATCCGTGGCGGCGCGAAACGGCGCCGGTGAAAGCGCCCTTTTCATGACCGAACAGTTCCGACTCCATCAATGTGTCGGGAATCGCGGAGCAGTTGATGGCCAGAAAGGGCGCGTTTCGACGCGGACTCAAGTTGTGAATGGTGCGCGCCACCAGTTCTTTACCGGTGCCTGACTCTCCGGTGATCAAGACTGAAGCAGACGAAGATGCCACCTGCTCAACCAGAGCATAGACCGTCTGCATCGGCTCCGAGCTACCCACCAACTCGCCAAAGGCCCCGCGATCGCGTAACTGCCGGCGCAGAATTTCATTTTCGCGCCGCGCTTCCGCCAGTTCGACTGCGCGTTCCAATACGACTCGGAGCTTGCCCGGATCGACTGGTTTTTCGAAATAATGATAAACGCCCTGCTCTTGAATGGCGCGCACGGCCGTCTCTATAGAGCTATCGTTGGCGGCCACGATAATGGGTGTGTGTGGATGGCGGGTGCGAATTTCTTCTAGGGAGATCAACGAAGCGCCACCCGGCGGAAGCGCATCGGTGATGATAACGGACGGAGCAAAGACCTCAGCGTCTTCAAATTCCCTATCGCCCTCGGATTTGGTGAGAACCTCGTAACCAACGCTCTGTAATTCCTTCCGCAGGGTTTCGGAATATTCGCGGTCGCTGTCGATGATGAGAATGCGGGGCTCCATCGAATGCAGTTTATCATACGGTGAAGTCCGAGTATCGGGCGCTATTAGTTATCGGTAAAGTGATCAGCGATGGACTCGGCCATCGCCCGATTTGTTGGTTCCGGGCCCAGGAGCTGACGCAGGCCAAAATCATGGGCCGCATTCGTTGTGCTCTCATCAAAGCAGAAAACCTGGATGCCGGTCAAGATAGTGGCGAGTTCGAGGGCGTCGAACAATTCCGCGAGATCCCTCACGGACTCTGGACTGTCGAAAACGACTGCGTCGATCCCGCCTCCGGTGACAAGCGCAGTCAGTTGCGCCAACATTGCCCTGTTCGAGACGCTGCGATAGGCGACGACCACATCGACGCGCGCCCCGGCTTCTTCCAGCAGGTTGGACAATTCATCACGTGCCGCGGCCGCGCGAGGAACCAGAAAGTTGAGCCGGCCCAATGCCTCCCCGGCCTCCTGGCCGCCAACATAATTTCCGATAGCGTCAACGATAGAATTAAGGTTCGTCGCGCCGGGAATCACGTCGATATGCACTTGGGACGCTTCAAGTTCGTCGACCGTCGCGCTGCCGACGGCGCAAACCCGCAGCGTATCAAGCTCGCTGACTTCATGGCCAAGCTTTTGAAAACGTCGCAGGAAGAACTCAGCCGCGTTCCTGGTGTGAAAGAGCAGCCAATCATAGCCGAACAGGTTTTCGATGGCTTCATCCAGAGCAGTGAAGCTTTCAGGTGCATCGATCTCAACTCGGGGCCAGGAAATGACGCGAGCGCCGTAACGCGCCAGTTCGGTTGTAAGTTCTGGCAAGACATCCGGCGGGACTAGTACCGTCCGACCGAGCCCTAAGCGCGGATTCCTCGTTCTTCTCACTTGGTTTTCCGATATTTGCGCACCCGCCACATAACGACCCCGATGACAATCGCCGCGATCAGAAGGATTGTTCCGCTGCGTCCCACCCATTTGACCAGCAGCGGCAGGCTGGCGCCAAAAAGATAACCCAGAAGCGTTATGACCACCGACCAGAGAACAGCTCCGGCAACGTTGTAGACAAAGAATATCCGCCAGGGCATTTTTGAAGCGCCTGCCAGCAGCGCCGCAAAAACTCGCAAGCCGGTAATGAAGCGCGCCACCAAAATCGTCTTGTTGCCATGGCTCTTGAAATAGTTCTCCATATGCTCAAGGCGCTTGGGTGTCAGAAAGAAGAAGCGACCCACACGCAGCAGAAAGCCGCGACCGAAATGATGGCCGATAGCAAAGCCAATGTTGTCGCCAGTAACGGCTCCCGTTGCGGCGATCAGCATGACAAGTGCAAGGTGAAAGTGGCCGGTCGAGGCAAAGTATCCGGCGATCAGAAGAATGGTTTCGCCCGGCACGGGAAGTCCGGCGTTCTCGAGCATCACGCCGAAGAAAACGGCCCAATAACCGTAAGCGAGCATGTACTGTTCGATCAGTTGGAGCGAGTTGTGGAGGAAATCCATTAGCTGGTCAGGACGTGATCAATTAGCGGCGGTGTAGATTGCGAAACCGGACTTTACGGATTCTAAGTTAACGGAACGAGAGCGGCAAGCTTGGCGCGTTCGCCGAGTAGGTCTAGAATGGCTTCGGTACTCCCCGAACTTTACACCAGCGTTGCCGACGAAAGACACCAGCCATCCGACGCCCTGGTCAACCCGTTGCGGTCATCATGAGAATCCTGACAGCTATAATCGTCGTCGTGGTCTTGTTCGTTTCACTTGCGCCGGCCCAGCGCGCGCGCGCGCCGCAACGCCCGCGTGAGCCCACGCCCGCTAAGACAACACCGCCTGAGCCAGAAGCTGAACCTCCGCAGACGGAAGTCGAGACCCTCAAGATCGACACGAATCTCGTAACCGTTCCGGTGATTGCCAGTTCACGCAGCGGCTCTTACATCAGCGACCTGCGCAAAGAAGAGTTCAGTCTATCGGAAGATGGCGTAGCTCAACAGATCGCATTCCTGGCGACAGTGAATGCGCCGTTTCACCTGATACTGCTGCTTGATACCAGTGCCAGCACCGAGGAGAAGATTGGACAGATTCAGCGAGCGGCGAACTCCTTTGTCGAACAATTAAGTTCCGCGGACAAGGTGAAAGTTATTTCGTTCGATACCGAGGTGCGCGACCTGAACGAGTTCACCAGCGACAAAGCAATCCTGCGCGGCGTCATCCAGAGTACTCGTTCAGGTACGGGAACCAGACTCTACGATGCGGTGCAGGTATCGCTGGACACGCTCCGTCCCATCAACCAGCGGAAGGCGATTGTCCTTTTCACTGACGGATGCGACTGGCACAGCGAGAGTGCAAGTTTCGACGCCACCATTCGGGCCCTGGATGAATCCGGGGTAATTGTTTATCCGATTCGCTTTGATACTCGAGCTGAAACTGAGCGCATCGCCCGCGAGCAGCAGGGCGATCAGGGCGGTGTTCAATTGCCCACCAGCAGTGTGATCCGCCAGCCGCCGGCAGGCACTACGCCGCCCACATTTCCGAGCGACGAGCCCTTCCCCGTTCCCGCGGGCCAATCGCGTCGCAGCTCTCTGCCGATACCGGAAATCCTAAACCGGCGCCGAAATCCCAACCCGCCTCAGAATCCGACTACTGATCCGTTTCCCGACGGCAGTGGCCCAGATTCAAGATCGCGGAACCCCGGGCCACCCGATACGGGAACGCGGATACCCGGTGGCGGGAGCCGGGATGACGGCATCAGCGCGATGCTGGACCGGTTATACCTGATGGCTGACAGCTATTTAAGGGAACTTGCTGATCGATCAGGCGGGCGGGTCTATCGCGCGGATACTGTCGGTGTGTTGCCGCAAGCATTTGCCGCCATCGCCGCCGAACTGCGGACACAATATTTGCTCGGTTATTACCCCACGAATCGAGTTCACGATGGCGCCTATCGCAAGATCCAGGTCAAGACCTCACGCAGGGACATTGGGATTCGCGCGCGTCCCGGTTATCGCGCCAGGAGTGGTGGATAGAGTTTGTAGTTCCTGACTCAAGAAACCAGTTTTGCTTTTCGTGAGTTTTCGTGTGATCTAGTGGATCTCCTCCTGCAACAAAGACTAGATCCACGAAGTCACACGAAGCAACCTCAAAGAAACTTGTGTCAGGTCAATCGGGAGGCACTTCACAAACTGCGCTCGCTTTGCCCGGGCCCTTCTCCGAAAGCAGTGAAACTTACGACACTTTGCTTTGCTTATACGCTTGTCCCGCCTCACTCCTCCGTGTTAGTTTTTCTATTGTCACTGAAAACAATTAAGCAGGTCGATGATGCCGGATCGCAACGAAGCGTGGGACTTGTTGTGCGAATACACCAAGGGCGATAGCCTGCGCAAGCACGCCGTGGCAGTCGAAACCGCGATGCGCGCCTGCGCCCAGCGCTATGGCGGGCCCGATGCCGACGAAGATGAATGGGGACTGGTCGGGCTGCTGCATGATTTCGACTACGAGATGTTTCCCGCCGCCGATCAGCATCCGTTTACCGGCTCAAATATCCTGTGCGGCCGTGGTTATCCCGAGCGCATCATCAAAGCCATCCTCGGTCATGCGACTTATACCGGCGTGCCGCGCGATACGGACATGGCAAAAGCGCTGTTTGCAACCGACGAGTTGTGCGGCTTTCTGGTAGCGTGCGCGCTGGTCCGACCTTCGCGCAGCCTTGACGACATGGAAGTCTCTTCGGTGAAAAAGAAACTAAAGGACAAGCACTTCGCTCGCTCGGTCAATCGCGAAGACATACATCAGGGCGTGGCTGAACTGGAAGTAGAGCTGGAAGACCACATTCGCTTTGTGATTGACGCGCTTAAGCCGGTGCAGAAAGAAATCGGGTTGGGACCGAAGCAAGAGGAGCAGCCGGCAAGTTAGTTGATTCTATTCGCAGGGATAGTCGCAGGGGCGGGGAATTGCGAGAAGTTGTGGTCGGAAGTATGAACCGGCAACATAAAATCCGGTTCCCAGTATCAGTGTTAGTAGCACGGTGATAGCCGCCTGAGTCTTGCGCCTTCGTGATGTATGGCGATAGACGAAAAATCCGGCCAACGCTGCGAACCCGAGAGGAATTAGAGTGCTAACGAGTAATAACCCGTTGTGGGGCTGCACGGGCATGACTGCCCCAAATATTAAGTGGATCAGAACTTCCCAAAGACAGAAGGCCACGAGCCCGGCAGTGATCGACGTGATAATGAGCAGTTTCCAGCGCATTTGAACTTGATCGTTCGTTAACTGAGGTTGAGCCTTTTCTGAAGGAACGCGCAAGGATACCACAGCGAGTATTAGTCACCGAACAATGCTTACTCGAAGCGCCTTGATCTACCTCTCACGGCAGGAAGGCCTGAAAGACTTTGCAGCCCGGTTCAGTCTTTTTAAGAAACTCACCACCCGCTTCATCGCCGGCGAAAGCATCGACGAAGCCGTAGCGGCCATCCGCGAAGTCAATGCGCATGGATGTTCAGCTTCGTTTGATCATCTGAACGAATCCGTCAGCAGCACTGCCGAGACCGAAGCCGAAGTGCGTGAGTATCTCGACGTCCTGAGGCGCATCGACGAAACCGGAATTAATTCAAATGTCTCAATTAAGTTGACTCAATTCGGACTGGAAATCGATCCTGAACTGGCCTATCGCAATGCCCGGCGAGTGGTGGAAGACGCTGCGCGCCGTGGCAACTTTGTCCGGATCGATATGGAAGGCTCGAACGTTACGCAGGCAACCATCGAAGTATTCAAGCGCCTGCGCGCGGAATTCGGCCTGAATGATGTTGGCACCGTCTTACAGTCTTACCTCTATCGCACCATGGACGACGCCCGCGACCTGCTGAAGATTCCGGCTCGGATCCGCTTATGCAAAGGCGCCTACAACGAACCGCCTGAGGTCGCTTATCCCAACAAGAAGGATGTCGACGACAACTATATCCGCGTGATGCAGCTACTATTGTCGAGTGGGATCTATCATGGAATCGCGACCCACGATCCCAGGATGATCGACGCCACGCTTGAGTTTGCAAAACGCGAAGGGGTGTCAAAGGACGCCTTCGAGTTTCAAATGCTTTACGGTATTCGGCGCGATTTGCAGGAGCGGTTGGCGCGCGACGGCTATGGAATGCGCGTCTATGTGCCCTATGGCAAACACTGGTATCCTTACTTTATGCGACGCCTGGCAGAGCGGCCGGCAAACATCTGGTTCGTTTTGAAGAATTTGTTCAAGTATTGAAGGCCAGAAAAAGGCGCAAAAGGCGCGAGAGAAATTGATCAGCATTCAACGGAAGTATGAGGGCGTCAACTAAGCAACCCATTGTGCGCTCCTTTTTGTACATCTTGTGCCTTTTTGCGGCCGATTGAGTTAGACCGAATGGAAAACTACATCTGGATATTCTGGACCATCCTAGGCGCGATTCTGATCATCGCCGAAATTTTTACCACCGGATTCGTGTTGCTTTGGTTCGGCATTGGCGCGCTGGCCGCGGCCTTCGCCGGATTGATTGGCTTTCACAGTATTACTTTACAGTTTCTGATTTTCGCGATCGTATCGATTGCGCTGACGGCCGCTTCGCGGACGATCTTCGTCAATTACTTTTCGCGGGAAAAAACGGGCGGCGATCTCAAGACCGGCATGGACGCTCTGCCCGGAAAGGTGGGCACGGTAGTTTCTTCCAGTCGCGGTGCGCTGCATGAAGGCGCGGTGAAAGTCTTTGGCTCAACCTGGACAGCTTATCCGGCGGATGGCGAAGAACCTTTGGAAGCCGGGGACCGCGTCCAGGTGGAAAGGGTTCAGGGTGCCTCAATATATGTTAGACGGATTGGACAGGTTGGTCAGGGAGGCGATTGGCGGGGAAAGGAACTTACTCAATAGCGGAAAGTCTGGTAATAACGTCCAACCTCTGATCATTTTCCATTCATCATTTCTCATCTGCCATTGAAGAGACGCTTGTGCTGGGAGCGTGGACAGTCTCGTTCGCACAGCGTGCACAGCACGCTCCTTCATTCTTGCAGCAATCCCAGCAAATACTGTTCGCGCTTCGCGCTCAGTGCGGACGAGACGTCCGCGCTCCCAGCGCGATGAAGTCTCTTGCCCTTAGAGTTGGCCACTAACGATGGCCGATGACAAATCTGAAATGAGAAATGGAAGATGGTCTTGGCTTCACTGCTGGCCCGTATCAGCTTCAGTCTCGTCCAGCGTCTTGTCTTCTTCCAACACCGGCAACTCTACGGTAATCCGGTCACCGCTAGCCTCCTGCAGCTCTTCGCCGGTGAATCTTGCCAGCACCACGGTGATGTTGTCTTCTCCCCCACGATGATTTGCCTCGGCCACCAGGGCATTACAAGCTGCCGCCAGGTCCCGTTCGGACTCGGCCACGATCTGACGAATCTCTTCATTGCGCAGCTTACCGGAAAGCCCGTCGCTGCAAAGTAGCAGCATGTCGCCCTGGCGAATCTGAATGCGAGCGGTTGCGGGAGTTAGTTCGGTCTGGGCGCCCAGGGCCTGCAGGATCACGTTGCGAAACATGTGCGTCTCAGCTTCCTCTTCGCTGATCTGCCCAACATCGACGAGTTGCTGAACCAGTGATTGATCTTTTGTAGCCAGGCGTATTTGCTCTCCGCGCATGACATACGCGCGGCTGTCGCCTACCTGCACCAGGTCGAGTTTGTCGTTCCGGATCGCGGCCCCCGTAAGCGTCGCGCCCATGCCGCTGCAACGGCTGTCTTCCAAACTCTTATAGTGAATATTGCGGTTCGCCTGCATCGTGGCGCTCTTGAGGCAATCAACCAGTTCGGCACCCGGCTCACAACCGGCTCCGTCTGCGTTTTCCCCCATCAAGACGTCGCGCACGGCCTCGATCGCCATCCGGCTGGCGACATCTCCGGCCAACGCTCCGCCCATTCCGTCTGACACGACCAACACCAATCCCTGTTCGCCGATCGTGAACTGGCGCATGTCATCGGGATTCTCAGAACCGTCAGAGCCACTCCACGTTCGTGCCCCGGCGAGATCAAGAAGCAGAAAGTTATCCTCGTTTCCGCGGCGCACGCGGCCAACGTCAGATTTTGCATGCAGTTCTACGCGCATAGATTGGGGAGCCCGGACGGCGATTCAAAGCTGTTTGAGCCGTCAGGATTCTATCTTGTCAAACGTTACTTGTCACTCGTTACCGTATTCAAAGCCTGATCAAGATCGGCGATTATGTCGTCAGTATCCTCAATGCCAACAGAGACACGCACCAGTCCGTCCGTAATGCCCAGCCGCTCGCGGGTCTCGGGAGCGACGGAAGCATGAGTCATGGTTGCCGGATGACAGATTAGCGTCTCGACGCCGCCAAGACTTTCCGCCAGGGTGCAGAGTCTGACCGACTCGAGCACTGTGCGTGCCCCCTCAAACGAACCGACGTCGAACGAAACCATGCTGCCGAACCCCTTCTGTTGGCGCTTTGCCAACTCGTACTGTTTGTGCGACGGCGATCCGGGATAATAGATTTTTCTTACCTTGGGATGATCTTCAAGGAAAGCAGCCACCGCGCGTCCTGAACGATCATGCTGTTCCATCCTGAGCGCGAGGGTCTTGGTCCCGCGCAACACCAGCCACGAATCGAAGGGCGAGAGAATTGCTCCGGCGCTGTTCTGTACAAACTGGATCCAACTTGCGTCATCTTCGTTGTTCAGCACGACTGCGCCACCGATTCCATCTGAGTGGCCGTTGAGAAACTTTGTGGTGGAGTGCACCACGATGTCGACGCCGAAATCCAGCGGCCGCTGCAGATAGGGCGACATGAACGTGTTGTCGCAAACCACGCGGGCGCCGGCCGCGTGCGCGACTTCTGAGACTGCTTTCAAATCCGTAACCATCATCACCGGATTCGTGGGCGTCTCAACGAATACCATGCGGGTGTTGTCTTTGATCGCGGCTTCAACGTTGCTTACTTCGGAAGTGTTTACGAAATCAAACTCAACGCCATAGTTTGCGAGGATGCGCGTAAACAAACGAAAAGTACCACCATAAGTATTGTCGGAAACGACGACATGCTCGCCGCCTTTCACCAGGCGCAGAGTCGCGTCAATTGCCGACATGCCTGAGGCGAAGCAGTAGCCGAACTGCGCGCCTTCGAGCGCGGCCAGGTTGCGCTCCAGCGCCAGGCGGGTGGGGTTAGAAGTGCGAGCGTACTCGTATCCCTTATTCTTGCCCAGGCCATCCTGCGCATAGGTTGACGTCTGATAGATTGGAACAGTGACCGCGCCGGTGGCGGAATCCGGTTCCTGTCCGGCGTGAATTGCAATAGTGGCGAAACCCATAAAAGAATCTGTAAAGACAGAAACCAGAAATCGGGAGTTTGAATTGCGAAAGACGGATGTTAGCTTGCGGGCGTTTTTAGTGTCAATTCGCTATGACAGGGGACGGTCGGATATTTTTAGCTTCTTATGCCCGCCGCGTCGCTGCAGTGAGTGTATTTGAACGCATTTTCAGCGCAGAAATGCCGAGGCCGCTTCGGACTACGCAGAGAAAGCCGGCTCAGAACCGCCTTCGGCTTTTCTGACTCAGGCAGGATCGAGTATTATCGGGGCGACCGAAAGGCCGTCTCAAACGCTACATCCCGATTGCGGCTTGCTCCCTTAACAGACACCGGAAGTATCTTTCTTCCGGAGGAACGGATTTTCGCCGTGCTTGAAGAAGACCAACCTGAAGAGCTTTCGCGCGACGAGCGCAGGCAATTTGATCGCTCACGGTTAATCGTTGACGTCTATTTCGACGGCGCGGACCTGACCGGCGTGGCCAGCACTAAAGATATAAGTCTCGGTGGACTCTACCTGAGCACGCAGGTGGAGATTCCCAAAGGATCCACGTTGACGTTGCGCATCCCGCTCGGCCGTCAACACATCGTCCTCAGAGGCGACGTTGTTTACAGCCTTCCGGGCCACGGCGTGGGCGTCAGGTTTCATCGCCTGTCGGACGAAAAGCGCGCTTTGATGGAGCGCGAACTATCGGCGCAGTAAGACTGTTTGCCACAGAGACACGGAGTCACAGAGAAACAGAAATGGATGGAGACCTGGACAATGCCTATCTTGAAATATTCTATCTCCGTGTGCCTCAGTGGCTGGCTTAATTGTTATTGACGTATGTTCGATCAATTCACACTCGGCATCGAAGAGGAGTTTCAGATCGTCGATCCGCAGACGCGCGAGTTGCGCTCGCACGTAACCGAGTTTCTCGACGAAGGCAGGATGATTCTCGGCGAGCAGATTAAGCCCGAGATGATCCAGTCTATGATTGAGGTAGGCACCGGCGTGTGCCAGAACATTCAGGAGGCGCGGGCCGACATATCGAACCTGCGAGGTGTTATTGCCTCTCTGGCCGAGAAAAATGGACTCAAGATCGTAGCCGCTTCGACACATCCCATTTCGCGCTGGCAGGACCAGAAGATTTTCGATGATGAGCGATACGAGCTGCTGGTTCAGGAGTTGCAAACTGTGGCGCGGTCGCTCTTGATTTTTGGCCTGCACGTTCACGTTGGTATTCCGGATCGCGAGCGACAGATTCACATCATGAACGCGTCGCGCTATTTCCTGCCGCACATCCTGGCGCTTTCAACTTCATCGCCGTTCTGGATGGGGCACAATACCGGCTTGAAAAGCTATCGGTCGGAAATCTTCAAACAGTTTCCGCGCACGGACATTCCCGACCACTTCGATTCCTACCCCGGCTTTGAGCGTTATGTTGAGCTGCTGGTCAAGACCGGTTGTATCAACGACGGCAAGAAAATCTGGTGGGACTGCCGCCCACACCCTTTCTTCCCCACGCTGGAGTTTCGTATTTGTGATATCCCCACGCGGGTAGACGACACCATTGCGATCGCCGCGCTCTTCCAGGCAATCGTAGCCAAGCTGACGAAGTTGATCGAAAAGAACCTGGGCTTCCGTTTATATCGGCGCATGCTGATCCAGGAGAACAAGTGGCGCGCCGTGCGTTGGGGACTGGAAGGCAAGATGATCGATTTTGGGAAGCAGAAGGAAGTGCCGACGCGAGATTTGGTGCTCGAGTTAATGGAATTCGTTGACGACGTGCTCGACGACCTCGGCTCGCGCAAAGAAGTCGAGCACATCCACACGATTCTCGAACGGGGGACCTCGGCCGAAGACCAACTACGCGTCTATCAAGAGACGAATGATTTGAAAGCCGTCGTCGATCGTTTGATGGAACTGACGATGGAACACGTCCCGCGCAACGTCGATCTCAGCGTAGGAAAAGTCGCTACCGCGCAGTCGACGATCGCGAAGTAGGAGTCAAAATCTCCTCTCATCGAACTCTTGCCAAGAACTCATTCTTAAAATTGAAAATCAACCTGTCCAAGCTCCGATGGGGCTTTCTCAACGATTCTCGCCTGGCGGGCACGATAGTCAATCGACTTCACTTGCTCGACCATGACAAAACCTGTCAACGAAGATGTACCTGGAACAGGCAGATGAAAGGGAATCTTTCGATCCGTGTTTGTAATCGGGCAGGCGATCGCCAATCCGGTAGCTTGATTGAAAAGATGATTGCTGATGATTAGAGCGGGCCGTCGGCCTCTCCGCTCATGACCAGCTTGGGGATCGAAAGAAAGCGTGATGAAGTCACCCTTTTCGGGAACATACGCTGGCATCTACCATTCTTCCTTCCCCACCGGCTCACCAAAACCTTCTTCAGTCGATTGATCGTCGGCAGGCATCCGAGAAACCAATTCGGCTAGGTCAGGCTTTCTCCTGCTTCTCTCTTCGTAACATTCCGGCACATGGACTTTGCTTTTTGTGCCGTTCCTTCAATAAGCAATCCGTTGAGAAGGTCGAGCAACTCGTGCTTTTCATCAAGTGAGAGCTGCTTCACACGTTCGACTACTTGCGCGAAGGTCTGGCATCATATCATCACTATCTGATAGCGGAGCATGATGAGTCGAGTTAGGTTGTTCTGCGAATGTTGGGAGGCTTGTCTCTCGAAACTCGAATAAGAGAACGCAGGGCTTCATTGACTGAGTCTGCATTAGGAAACGCTTCTGCAACGTCAGGTTCAAGACGAACGACATCACCGAAGCTCTTTCGGCCTGGGCCGAGCTTTCTGACCTTCAATTTCTTCAGGTCGTACTCCGGCCTGAGTTCGTCGTCCATTTCTGTTTCAGCCTTCTTCATAAGCTTCTCGCTCGCCCCGGGTTAATTCTCTTGCACTAATCAGGCGAATAATACCATCGCGCTCGGTGTAAGAAACAATCAGCAAACGTCCTTGCCGTGAAAGTCCAATGATAATATAACGACTCTCGTCTTGGGAATGGTCAGGATCGTAGAGGTCGACGTATACCTGATCGTCAAAGACAGTCTTGGCTTCTTCGAAGGAGACAGCATGCTTTGCAAGATTGGCCGCGGCCTTAGCTTCATCCCATTCAAATTTCATAAGTGGAAGTGAGACCTAACCTATCTTCTTGTTTCCCTCTCGCTCCGCCAAATAATACTGCCACAGCATCCTTGCAGCAACGGAGCGATACGGCCGCCAATTTTCAGCGATCTTTGCTAGATCAGGGAAGGATGGGCGCGTCTTCATCTTCCTCAGTCTGCCCACAGCGGTCGCCAGCGCGATATCACCATCGGGCCAAATGTCCGGGCGTCGCAAAGCCATCAGGAGATAAATATTCGCGGTCCAGGGGCCGACGCCTTTGACGCTCAACAGCCTCGCGTGCGCGTCTTCATCATTCATCCTGCCAATGCGCTGCAGATGACCGTTAGTGAACGCCTGTGCAACCTGTATGCAGTAATGAGCCTTCTGGCGCGTCACGCCCAGAGAACGCAGATGCATCTCGCCGGCGTTGATGAATCCTTCGGCGTTGAATGGTTCGATGTTTACCTTGAGCCGTGCGAACATTGCGCGCGCGGAGACAAGGGAGACCTGTTGCTCAAGCACGATGCGTAGCAGAGTAGGGAAGCCCGGACGTCGCGCCCACATCGGCGGCGTGCTATGGATTCGATGAATTGCCGCGAGGTGCGGGTCGCGCGCAGCCAACGCTGACGCTGCTGCTCTGAGACTCTCGTGGGTGAGGCGGGTTGGACGATCGTTGGTTGTCGTTTTCAAATACTTGAAGCTGTTGCGGGACGCCTTTGACATCCGCAGGTAACAAGTCGGGAGGGCACTTGCACCTGCGGAGGCCATTGACCAACAAGCAGGGCCTTATGGCAGTGCTGTAATGGTAAATCGCGAAGCCGGCACATTGGATTTCAGATCGTAGCTCGTAATCTCAAGGTCCGCGAGCGATTGTCCCTGCAGCCGCGTGATGATGTGAAAGGGCAGCATCATGCAGTCAGCCCGGCGATACTCGCTACGCTGCTCTTCGATTAAGACCTTGCTGTTATAGCGCGTGACTATCTTATCGATGAGGAAGGACTGCTTGTTAATCCAGTAACGCACAGTGTCTTCCGGGTTGAACTTGACTTCCACTACATAGTCACCGCCTTCGTCACCCTGTCGCACGGTGCTGAGTTGACCTTCGATGGCGCGATTCAGGGTGTCAAAGCCCATCATCGCCCAGTGACGCGATGCGGCAGTCTCGCGAACTCGAAACTCGTTGCCGAACATCATCCCGCCACCGGTGGCGCCGGTGAAGACCAGGAAGGTTGGTCCGGGACCCAGGGCCGCGATCGGAGCAACATCGAGGCGCCGCCGCATCTGCTTGTCCTGATAGTCGGTGATCTTGAGCTTGACCTCGGCCATGGCCCCGAGCGGATTTGCAGCCAAGCCACCAAAAGCGGCCGCATTCACAAAGCCGCTTGCTTGCACCGTAACGTGTTGCAAACCAGTATAGTCGGCGCCTCCGTGGGCGATCCGACTAACACTAAGAATCTCGCGGCCGCTAAACTCAGCCGCCGCATTGGGGATGGCGGTGGTCGTCGCGATTAAAGCCAGCGCCGCAAGCCAACAAAAAACCAACAGCCAAGCTTTCCTTCCACTCAGTCGTCGTAACATATTTGAAGTTCCTCCCGATCTTATTTGGATGTACGTGGGCACTCATCCTTATAGCAGAGTTCCGGCGCACGTCAATAGGCAAACGTGAAATCGAAGTCGCCGGACGGTTCTTGAGAAACTGATTTCTCCGGAGGTGACAGCGTGCCCCGCAGCGGCAGCAATGCGAGCGTTAACGCTCAGTGCTGAGCGCGAGCTTGAGAAAGTTCTCAAACAGAATCCGCCCGTCGCGGGATTCGTTGGGATGTTCCCAGCGCGTGCGGCTCTTGTTCCAGTCTTCGAAAGACTTTTCCAGATGAAACTGCACCGAATAAATCATCTGGCCTTCAGAGCGTTTGACCATCATCTGATTCCGGCAGAGGTATGAAGTTGCGAGGAGCGTAAAACCCGTAGGCACCTGATCGAGCTGCAGTCCATGGTTTTGCCAGACGCGCAGGATGCGTCCTTCCCGGGTGTAATCCTGCCAGACACCCGACTGTGGATTATCTATATCCTGAAATATCGGATCATCAGGTTCCAGGATGCGAACCAGCCGATATTGATATTCAGTAACCCGGTTGTCGCGGCGCTCACTCTGTTCCTGGCTGTCGAGCGTGATGACGCGCGCGCCAAAACTCAAGCCAATCAGTTGATGTCCGCCACAGATACCCAGCACCGGCGAGGATGTCTGATGAATAAAATCGGAAAAGCCGCTCAGAATTTCCGGGTGGTAATAATCAAAGTCGCGCAGGGTACCACTGAGGACGACCGCATCGGGCTTGAACTCGTCGACAGCAGCCGCAACGGACGAAATGTGCGCGACACGCGTATGCGGCTCTTTCACCAGTCGCTTAACATTGCTGACTATGTTTTGTAGCGCCAACTCAGCAATTTGCCGCTCGCGCTTGAGATGGGTTGAGACGTCTTTTCCCCACTCTTCGCGGGCAATATCTGAGAGGTCGCCCTCGTTGCGCAGAAGATTATCGACGATCAGCACCCGTGCCTGGTCGATAGTCTTCTCGATCGGTTCGTAACGACAGAACGTCTGCTGATTGAAAGGGAAGGGAAGCGGATCGGCGCCATCCTGGGTGTTGTTTAGATCTGTTTCTTGAGTTTCCACTGGCATCTAAAATAATCAGCCACAAAGAGGCACAAAAGGCACAAGCCGGAATCCATGAATCGGCAGAGAATTGTTGGTTAACTCAAAACCTATCCGTCACTATTATTTGTGCCTCTTGCGCCTTTTTGCGGCTTATCCGTTTGTCTTGTACTTTGCGTAAATTCCGGAATTCGCGTCCCCGCTCCGGCCGCGGCTATTTCATCTCGTACTTTACCAATTAACAGCGTACGAACGCGAGCGCGGAAGGCTGAACTGTGATCGCGTGCCACGCCGTCCACCAGCAGAAGCATGCGATACCAGGAACTTTCGAGTTCGTCGGCGAGCCGGGAAATCATGGTGATGTCGTACGGAATCGCCACCGCTTTACAGCTGGCACGGGCGAAGACTGCGAGATAGCGTGCCGTGGCCAGATCGGGGCACAGCATTCGGCGCCGGCCAACTTTTAATTCAATCCCGAGTAAGGTGTGATGAATCTCAGGCGATGCGCTTTTGGCAAGCGGCGGGAATTGGTATGAGCGCGTGCGAATTTTCAGGATGCGCTCGCGATAGATGCGCGGAAGCCACGAGTCGCCAAGTTGCCTCTCGATCTCTACCAGGTACTGTGCGGCAGAAGTCATCAGCTTTGACTTCAACGCACTCGTACCGAAACCGAGGGCCTCGCACTGAAGGCGCTAAGGACGCGGCCGGGAAACAAGCCGAGATAAAAGACGCCCGCCACGGTAATCACCAGCGCGATGGCCACACTGACGGGAACGCGGGGCGCCGCATAGGGCGCGCTGCGTTCGCGAAAAAACATCACGATAATCAGGCGCAGGTAATAGTAAGCCGAGACGGCTGAGTTCAGGACACCAATCACGACCAGCCAAACGTAACCTTCGCGCAGCGCGGCGCTGAAAACCATAATCTTGCCCATAAAACCGGCGGTCAGTGGCATTCCCAACAAGCTCAACAGAAATATCGAGAGCGAAAAAGCAAGCACCGGCGAGCTAAAGCCGATGCCGTTGTAGTCATCAACCCTGGTGTTGCGATCTCCGCTGCGCGCCATCAACGTGACAATGGCAAAAGCCCCCATGTTCATGACCGAATAAGTCAGCAGATAGAAGGCCACGGCTGTCAACGCAGCGCTTCTTTGCAACGGATCAGTGGCTGCTCCAGCGGCCACAAACCCGACCAGCGCGTAACCGGCATGCGCGATCGAAGAGTAAGCCAGCATACGCTTAACGTTGTCCTGCACGATGGCCACGATGTTGCCGACGGACATGGTCACCGCCGCCATGATTGCCAGTGCGCCAATCCAGGACTTATGGGCATAACCCCCGGTGCTCGCGGCAGCAGTGGCGATCGGAAACGCGAACAGAAACACCCGCATGAACGAGGCAAACCCCGCCGCCTTTGGTCCGGCCGCCATAAAGGCCGTGATCGGCGTGGGGGCGCCTTCGTAAACATCCGGCGTCCAAACGTGGAAAGGCACAGTCG
>Ga0207684_10002398_pt1 | contig 18958 bp, 24 predicted proteins | sample KBSK5501metaG_FD_184342 | JGI IMG/M metagenome (GOLD analysis project Ga0207684, IMG submission 184342) | Corn, switchgrass and miscanthus rhizosphere microbial communities from Kellogg Biological Station, Michigan, USA - KBS K5-50-1 metaG... | ecosystem: Host-associated > Plants > Roots >...
TTGCAGCAGGCGCTCGCCGGGCGTGGCGCGCTCGACCCGCAGTGGATCAGGGTCGGACTCGCCGTCCTCACACTGCCGGTGATGATCTGGTCGGGCGGCCAGTTCTACCGGGGGGCCTGGAGCGGCTTCAAGCACCGCACCGCCGATATGAACACGCTCATCGCCGTGGGCACGGGCGCGGCCTACCTGTATTCGCTCGTCGCCACGTTCGCCCCCGGCGTGTTCGCCGGAGCCGGACACCCGGCGGACGTCTACTACGAATCGGTGTCGGCCATCATCGCGCTGATCCTCCTCGGCCGGCTGCTCGAGGCCCGCGCCAAGGGCCGTACCTCGGAAGCGATCCGGCGCCTCGCCGGCCTCCGCCCCCGCGCGGCGCACGTGGTGCGCGAGGGCAAGGAGACGGATATCGCGGTCGAGGCGGTGGTCCCGGGCGATCTCGTGATCGTGAAGCCCGGCGAAAAGATCCCCGTGGACGGCATCGTCACCGATGGCGCCTCGGCGGTGAATGAATCGATGCTGACTGGAGAACCCATGCCCGTCGCCAAGAAGATCGGCGACGAGGTGATCGGCGCAACGCTGAATACGACGGGCAGTGTGACGTTCCGCGCCACCCGGGTCGGCAAGGACTCGGCGCTGGGCCAGATCGTCCAGCTGGTCGAGGACGCGCAGGCGACCAAGGCGCCGATCCAGCAGCTCGCCGATCGGGTGGCGGGCGTGTTCGTACCGATCGTCATCGCCCTGGCGATCGCGGCGTTCGTGATCTGGTACGACCTGGGGCCCGCGCCGGCCCTCGTGTTCGCGACCGTGGCGCTCGTGACCGTGCTCATCATCGCCTGCCCCTGCGCGCTCGGGCTCGCCACGCCCACGGCGCTGCTCGTGGGAACGGGCAAGGCCGCCGAGTACGGCATCCTGATCCGGAGCGGCGAAGCGCTCGATCGACTCGCCAAGGTGCGCTCCGTGCTGCTCGACAAGACCGGCACCATCACTGAAGGTCGTCCCAGTGTGACGCACATCGTCACGGCCAAACGGCCGGACGGCACACCGCTCGCGCCGGGCGAAGTGCTCAAATGGGCCGCTTCCGTGGAGCAGCGCTCGGAGCACCCGCTCGCGCTGGCCGTCACCAAGGCGGCCAAAGACCGGCAGGTCGACGTCTTGCCGGTCGAGAAATTCGCGGTCATGGAAGGACGGGGAGTGCGCGGCACCGTGGACCGGCGCATCATCGAGGTGATCTCCTTGCGGCACGCGCGCGAGCGCAGCCTCGAGCTCGGGACGCTCGGTCCGGACGCCGACCGCCTCGCGGCCGAGGGACGCACCCCGGTGATCGTGGTGGTGAACAACACGGTGCACGCGGTGATCGCGATCGCCGACCCCATCAAGCCCACCGCGCCGGCGGCCGTCGCGTCCCTGAAGCGCATGGGGCTCGCCGTGATGATGGTGTCGGGGGACTCGAAGCGTGGCGCGCAAGCGGTGGCGAAGGAGGTCGGGATCGACGAGATCCTGGCCGAAGTGCTGCCGTCGCAGAAGGCCGACATCGTGAAGAAGCTGCAGCGGCAGGGCACGCGGGTCGTGATGGTGGGCGACGGGATCAACGACGCGCCCGCCCTCGCGCAGGCCGACGTGGGAATCGCCATCGGGACGGGGACCGACATCGCCATGGAGGCGTCCGACGTGACGCTGATCCGCGGCGATTTGCGGGGCGTGGTGACCGCGATCCAACTGTCGCGGCGCACCATGGGGACGATCAAGCTGAATCTCTTCTGGGCCTTCGTCTACAACGTGATCGGCATCCCCGTCGCGGCCGGGGCGCTGTACCCATGGCTCCACGTGCTGCTCTCACCAGTGCTCGCGAGCGCGGCGATGGCGTGGTCGAGCCTGAGTGTGGTGCTGAACAGCCTGACGCTGCGGCGCTTCAAGCCTGCATGGGAGGGGAATCTGTGAGGTATTTCCATCGGACCACCCTGAGCCCCGACGACGTGCTGGCACAGGCGAAGGCGTTTTTCGGCGCGCGCCTCGCGCCGGCGGACGAGGCGGCGCGGCGCCGCACCTACGCGGGCGCGCTCGGCAAGGTGACCATCACCGCCCGCGCCGAGGGCGGGCACTACACGTTGGTGGAGGTCAGCACCGACCAGCTCGGCGAGTCGGAGCTCGATCGCCTCGCCAAGCGCTTCCTCGCGGAGGTGCACAAACAGGTGGAGCCGGGCCACGAGCTCCGGGGCGCGTACTAGCCCGCAACCTTCGCGCCGTACCCCGCCTTCGCGACCGCCGCGATGATCTGGTCCGCCGTCGCGGCGTCGTCGTTGAAATCCACTTCCGCTTCGCCGGCCGAGAGGTCGACGACCGCGGAGTACACGCCGCCCGCGCCCAGCAGCGCCTTCTCGACTTTCATCTGGCAGTGCCCGCACGTCATCCCCGTCACCCGCAACTTCAACGTCGCCATACGGCCTCCTCACGCCGGAGCTTGATTTGCCCGCCCCGTCCAGCCAAGTTTCACGCCCACTACAATTTACGTCATGCCATCGCGCGCCGCATCGATCACGCAGTCGCCGCCCATCCCGGCGGGCCTCACCCGCGACCAGCTGCTCGAAATCTATCGCTATCTGCGGCTCACCCGGACCCTGGAGGAGCGGCTCACCGCCCTCTACCGCCAGAGCAAGGTAATCGGCGGCTTGTTTCGCTCCCTCGGTCAGGAGGGGGAGTCGGTCGGGTCGGCATACGCCCTCGCCCGAGGGCCGAACCCCGACATCCTGTCACCGCTGATCCGCAACCTGGGCTCGATGCTCGTCATGGGCGCCGAACCGATCGCGATCCTGCGCCAGTACATGGCCAAGGCCGACGGTCCGACCCGGGGGCGCGAGCTGAACGTCCATTTCAACGATCTCGAGAAGGGGTACCTCGGCCAGATCTCGCATCTCGGCGACATGGTTCCGGTGATGGCCGGGATCGCGCTGACCTTCAAGCTGCGGGGCGAGCCGCGGGTGGGGCTGGTATATGTCGGCGACGGCGCGACCTCGACCGGTACGTTCCACGAGGGGCTCAACTTCGCCGCGGTGCAGAAGGTCCCCCTCGTCGTGATCGCGGAGTACAACCGCTGGGCCTATTCGACGCCTCCGGAGAAGCAGTTCGCGGTGAAGGACCTCGCGGAGAAGGCGAAGGGCTACGGCATCCCGGCCGTCACCGTGGACGGGAACGACGTCCTCGCGGTATACGAGGCGACCAGGTTCGCGGTGGAGCGGGCCCGGCGCGGTCACGGCGTGCAGTTCGTCGAGGTCAAGACGTACCGTCGCAAGGGCCACGCCGAGCACGACGACCAGCACTACGTGCCCAAGGACGAGCTCGACTGGTGGGCCAAGGAGAACGACCCGGTCGACCGCTACGTGAAGCAGCTGGTGCAGCATGAGTGGGCCGAGCAGCGCGAGCTGAAGGCGATCGACGACGGCGTGAAAGTGGAAATCGATCAGGCGACCGATGCCTGCATCGACGAGCCGCTGCCGCCGGGGGAGTCGGCGCTGGGGCGTGTGTACGCCGACCCACCGGCGGCACCGCGACACTGGTACCGCACCCTCTGATGGCTGAGATCACGTACCTCGAGGCCCTGCGCCAGGGGCTGTGGGAAGAGATGGAGCGCGACCCCAACGTCTTCATTTTGGGAGAGGACGTGGGGGCGTACGGCGGCGCCTTCAAGGTGACCGAAGGCTTCGCCCAGAAGTTCGGCGAGGCGCGCGTGATCGATACGCCGATCTCGGAGGCGGCGATCGTCGGCGCGGCGGCCGGCGCGGCCCACATGGGCATGCGCCCGGTGGCCGAGATGCAATTCATCGACTTCATCTCCTGCGCGTACGACATGCTCACGAACTACGTCGCCACCGCGCGCTATCGCGCCGGTCTCGCGACCCCGATCGTGGTGCGAGGCCCCTGCGGCGGGTACGTGCGGGGTGGCCCGTTCCATTCGCAGAACCCCGAGGCGGCCTTCTTTCACACTCCGGGCCTGAAGATCGTGTATCCCGCCACCGCGCGGGACGCGAAGGGCCTGATCAAGGCCTCGATCCGGGACGAGGACCCGGTGATCTACCTCGAGCACAAATGGCTGTATCGCCGGATCAAGGAGGCGCTGCCGGAGCAGGAGGAGATCCTCACCCCGATCGGCGAGGCGCGGCTCGCCCGCGAGGGGAAGGACCTGTCCATCGTCACCTACGGAGCCACGGTGTGGAAGTCGCTCGAGGCGGCCGACCAGCTGGCGAAGGACGACGGCCTCTCGGTCGAGGTGCTCGACCTGCGGACGCTGTTGCCGATGGACGACGCCGCCATCATGCGGACGGTGCAGAAGACCAACAAGGTGCTCATCGTACACGAGGACACGCGCACCGGTGGGCTGGCGGGCGAGATTGCCGCGCGCATCAACGAGCAGGCCTTCGCATGGCTGGACGGCCCCATCATGCGGGTGACTGCGCACGACGTGCCGCTTCCATATGCACCGACATTGGAAGACTTCGTGCTGCCCCAGACGGAGGACATCGTCAAGGCGGCACGCTGGTTGGCTGCCTATTGAGGTGCTAGGTACTGGGTGTTAGGGGTGCAACCCCAACACCTAGCACCCAGCACCTAACACCTGGAGAGGTTATGGCGCGCGTAGACGTCCTCATGCCCCAGATGGGCGAGTCGATCGCCGAAGGCACCTTGAGCAAGTGGCTCAAGAAGCTGGGCGACGAGGTGAAGCGGGACGAGCCGCTGTTCGAGATCTCGACCGATAAGGTGGACGCCGAGATCCCAGCGCCGTCGGCCGGGGTCCTTGCTGAGATCAAGGTTCAGGAGGGACAGACCGTCCCGGTCCAGACGCTCGTGGCGGTTATCGAAACCGACAAGAGCGCCTCCGCGACCGCAGCCCCCTCCGCAGCAGCCCAGCCGGCGCCCGCTGCGTCGGGGGCTGCGGTCGCGTCGTCGCCGCCACCTCCGAAGCCCGCACCGACTCCGGCGGCAACCTCCCCCGTCCTCCCCCAACCTTCTCCATCCTCCCCCGTCGCCCCGAAGGGCGACGGGGCAGAGACCGCCGAGGAGCGCCTGCGCCGCAAGTCCACTCCCTTGGTCCGCAAGATCGCCGCCGAGCATCAGGTGGATATCTCGACCATCCCCGGAACCGGCTTCGCGGGTCGCGTCACGAAGCAGGACATTCTCGGGGCTATCGAGCGCGGCGTACCGGTTCCAGCTGCTCCCGGCTCCCGGCTCCCGGCTCCCGCGCCAACCGGTCCCGTCCAGCATCCCGTCGTCGAGCCCTGGCCCGGTGACCGGGTCGAGCCGTTCTCGAAGATCCGCAAGATCACCGCGGATCACATGATCCTGTCGCGCCGCACCTCGGCGCACGTGACGAGCTTCTTCGAGGTCGACTACAGCCGCGTGGCCGAGCTCCGCCGCAAGCACAAGGCGGCGTACACCGAGCGCGGCGTGAATCTCACTTACCTCGCGTTCATCGCGAAGGTCTGCGCCGAGAATCTGCGGAAGCACCCCGTCGTGAACGCCGCCGTCTCGGGCGACAACATCATCTACCGTGGCGATGTGAACATCGGGATCGCGGTGGCGCTCGACTGGGGGCTCATCGTGCCGGTCGTAAAGCGCGCTGACGAGCTGTCGCTCGGCGGCCTGGCCCGCGCGATCAACGACCTGGGCGAGCGGGCGCGGACCAAGAAGCTGTTGCCCGACGAGATCCAGCGCGGCACCTTCACCATCACGAACCCGGGCGTGTTCGGGTCGTACGCGGGGGCGCCGATCATCAACCAGCCGCAAGTGGCGATCCTCGGCGTGGGGACGATCGAGAAGCGTCCCAAGGTGGTGACGCTGCCGGACGGCACCGACACGATCGCGATCCGCACCATGGGCATGGTGTCGATGTCCTACGATCACCGCGTCGTGGACGGCGCCGACGCGGACCGATTCCTCGCCGACGTGAAGCGCGCGCTCGAGGACTTTCCCGAGGGAGCGATCTAGCCATGCCCAAGGTGCTCACCGCGGCGCGGGTACGTGTCCCCCCGACCAACGAGGCCGACTACCTCGCCACGCTGCGGGAACTGTGTCAGTTCGCCGACGCCCGCGGCCAGCGGATCTGGGTGTTCCGCAACGCCAAGGACCCGCAACTCTTCACGGAGTTTTCCGAAAGCCAGACCGAAATGTCGCACCGGGCCCAGGCGTCGCGGCTGCCCGAGGAGATCAAGCTCGAGAAGCGGCTGCAGAGCCTCGGGACCTACGCGCCGGATGCATGGGAGCTGTGGACCGAGGTGTCCCTCGCCACTGCCACCGAGGCGTAAGGGAGCGGCGATGGCGGGGCGAACGATCGCCGTGGACGGGGAGACGTGGGAGGTGGCCCCGGCCGGGCGCGTGACGGTGTACGACCGGGACCAGTTCGGCGTGGTGTTCGAGCAGGGAACCGGCCCCGAGCGCCGCCGTCGCTACACGCGCTACGCGCCCGTGGGCAGCCGCAGTCCCGACGCCGCGCTGGCCGAGCTCTCCGAGCGGGAGCTGGTTGAGCTGTTCCGGCAGTCGCAGCCTGCCTGGACCGCGCCGGAGGGTGCCTACGGTGCGCGTTGACCTGCATTGCCATTCGACGGCGTCGGACGGGGAGTATCCTCCGGCCGAAGTCGCGCGGCGGGCGCACGCGGCGGGTCTGGCCGCGATCGCCCTGACCGACCACGACACGACCGGCGGCGTTCCCGAAGCGACCCGCGCGGGTGAGGCGCTCGGCGTGCGCATCGTGTCCGGCTGCGAGTTCAGCGTGAAGGCGCCGTGGGGCGAGCTCCATCTGCTCGGCTACTTTCTGCCGCCGGGTCATGCCCGGCTCGAGGAATTCCTCGCCGGCACGCGGGCCGCGCGGCAGCGTCGCGCCGAGCAGATCGTGACGCACCTGCGGCGGCTCGGCGTCGTCATCGAGCTCGGGGACGTCGTGCGAGCGGCGGACGGCGGGGCGCTGGGACGCCCCCACGTGGCTCGGGTTCTGGTGCAGCGCGGCGTGTGCGTCGACATGAACGACGCGTTCGCGCGCTTTCTGGGCCGCGGCCGGCCGGCCTACGTCGAGAAGCCTCTCCCAACGCTGCAGCAGGTTGCGGAGCTGGTGCATGCCGTGGGCGGGATCGCCGTCGCCGCCCACCTTGGCGATCACGGCACCGAAGGCCAGCTCCGGCAGTTCCAGGAGCAGGGTCTGGACGGCCTCGAGGTGCGGCACCCGAGCCATTCTCCCGGCATCGAGCGGCGTCTCACCGGGATCGCGCAGCGCCTCGGACTGGCCATGAGCGGCGGCTCGGACTGGCACGGCGACATGGAGCTCGGGGATTCGCACGCGCAGCTCGGTGGGCTGGAGATCCCGATGGAGTGGCTGGAAAAGCTTGAGGAACGTCGAGCAGCGACGTCACGCGAAAACGTTGCACAAAACCGTAGGGGAATCTCATGAGCGAGCTTCTGGTGATCGGGAGCAAGGCGCCCCTGTTCACCGCCGCCGCGTCGGATGGCAGGACCTACAGCCTGGCCGATGTGCTGAAGACCAAACAGGTCGCGCTGGTGTTCTATCCCGGAAACAACACCCCCGGCTGAAACCGCCAACTCTCCGCCGTGCGCGACGAGATGGCCAGGTTCCAAAAAGCGGGCATCCAGCCGTTCGGCGTCAACCCCGCCGACGTGGCGAGCCACGCGAGCTACGTCCAGAAGCTGCGCTTCAATTTTCCCTTGCTCTCCGACCCCGACCGCGCGATCGCCCGGGCGTACCACGCCCTGAAAGACGACGGCAAGGGTATCCAACGCTCGGTGTACGTCGTGCAGCGGGACGCCACAGTCGCCTTCGCGCAGCGCGGCGCTCCTTCCGTGGACGAGATCGTCGCGCATGCCTCCTGACCTTCGCGGCAAGGTCGCGCTCGTCACCGGTGTGGGTCGCGTGGGTCAGATCGGCCACGCGGTCGCTCGGGGATTCGGTCGCGCCGGCGCGCAGCTGGTCATCGCGGACGTCAACGCGGCCGGGCTGGCCGACCGGGCGAAGGAGTTCACGGCGGGGGGCTTCGCCGTCCACGCCGTGGCGGGTGACCTCACCACGCCGGACGCGGCCCGCCGGGCGGTCGCCGGGGCACGCGAGCGCTTCGGGGGTCTCGACGTCGTGGTGAACGTCGCCGGCGGGCTCGTGAGCTATGGCCCGGTGCTGGATCTCAAGCCCGAGCGCCTGGAGCTCGAGCTCGCGATCAACATCAAGACCGCGTTTTATGTGTCGCAGGCCGCGATCCCGGCCCTGCGCGAGCGCGGGGGCGGGGCCATCGTGAACTTCGCCTCCGCGGCGGTCCTGAAGCCGCAAAGTCAGCTGGCCGCCTACACGGCCGCCAAGTCTGCGGTCGCCGGGCTCACCCGCGCGTTGGCGAAAGAGCTCCGCGACGACCGCATCCGCGTGAACGCCGTCGCGCCCGGCACCATGAAAACGGCCGACAATCTCGCGCAGATGCAGGGCGACAAGGTCCGCTGGGTGGAGCTCGATGAGCTCGTGGCCGCCGTGTTGTACCTCGCGAGCGACGAGGCGCACGGCGTGACCGGCGAAATCCTCGCGGTGACGGGCGGAGACGTCTAGGCGTGACCGAGGCGGTCGTCATGCGCGACGTGGCGGTCGTGGGTGGCGGCTGCTACGGGACGTTCTATGCCGGGCAGCTGGCCAAGGCCAAGGAGCGGGGCAAGGCCTGGTTCCGGCGCGTTGTCGTCGTCGATCGTGATCCCGCCTGTCGGGCACGGGTTGAGCTGGCCGAGGCTGCGGACCGCGTCTTCGTGGCGCGTGAGTGGGACGACTATTTCCGGGAGCTTCTGGGCAGAGCCGCACCGGCTGCGGCGGGCGAGCCGCAGGATTACATCGTGCCATCGCCCCTCATGCCGCACCTCATGTTCCAGTGGTTGCTGGCCCGCGCGCGCGAGCGGTGGCCGGGGCGTGGCGTCGACGTCGCCCCCGTGCCGGGTGACCCGGGGACGCCATACGACCGCATCGGAACCGACCGGACGCGCTATGTCTCGTTCGCGGACTGGATCTGTCCAACGCACTGCATCGAGCCCGCCGTCTGCCCGGCCATCGGGAGCGCGCGGACGTGGGAGATGGGGGACGCCGTGAGAGGCCTGGCGGAGCGGTTGCGGGCGGCGGGGGAGCCGGTGCATGGCCCGGCGCTGTTCGTGTGCCGCCATCATGTGTTCGGCGTCGGTACCTTCGCCGTGGACGCGGTGCTCGAAGGCGACGCGCTGGTGCGGGCCGCTGGCGAGACAGGCTCGGCGGCGGCGGTGTTGGTGGGGACGATTAGCGCGTGCCACGGAGCGGTGAACCTGCTGACGATAGGGGCGGTAGAAGACGGTAGAGGACGGTAGAGGTACATGCGCCTCAACCTCTACCGCCCTCTACCATCGTCTACCGCCCTCGACCGCCCGTGACTCCCGCCGCGCGCCAAGCGACCCTGACGCGCGCCTGCGATCTCTTCAACTCCGGCGACTATTGGGCCGCCCACGAGGCCCTGGAAACCGTCTGGCGTTCTATTATTAGTGACGGCGACGAGGCGGCGGCACGCGTTTGGCAGGGATTGATTCAGGCGGCGGCCGCGTTGCTGCATCAGCAGCGGGGGAACAGGCACGGCGTGACGGTGGTGGGCCAGTCGGCGCTCGACAAGCTGGCGGGCCCGCAGCGGCCCGATGTCGAAGTCGAAACGGTTCGGTTTCGCGAGCGGCTGGCGCGAGCGCTGGCCGGCCATGCCGAGCCACCACGACTGGAGCTGCGTGTTGCGGACGGAGACCTGAGGACGGATGACGGACAACGCTAAGCACGGATACGACGTGATCATCGTCGGCGCGGGGCCCGCCGGGCTGTGCGCCGCGATGTACGCCGGCCGCGGCATGCTCAAGGCTCTGACGATCGAGCGCGGGGCCCCGGGGGGCGAGCTTCTGAACACCGACCTCATCGAGGACTACATCGGGTTCGAGAGCATCAAGGGGTGGGAGCTGGCGCAGAAGATGGCGGAGCACGCCAAGAAGTTCGGCGCGGAGATCGTTACCGATACGGTGGAGAAGGTCCGCAAGGCGGAGGACGGCTGGTTCGACGTCGCCACGGCGCGGGGTAAGACCTATCGGGCACCGGCCGTGATCCTCACCGCCGGCGGGACCCCGGTCAAGCTCGGCGTGCCCGGAGAGAAGGAGTACGCCGGAAAGGGCGTGTCGTACTGCGCGGTGTGCGACGGGGCGTTCTTCAAGGGCGAAGTGCTGGCCGTGGTGGGGGGTGGAGATGCCGCGGTCGAAGAGGCGGACTACCTCACCCGATACGCGTCCAAGGTCTACATCGTGCACCGGCGCGACCAGTTGCGCGCGTCCAAGATCCTCCAGGAGCGCGCGTTCGCGAACCCCAAGATCGAAATGATCTGGAACAGGCAGGTCGTCGAGATCAAGGGCACCGAGCGCGGTATCCATCACGTCGAGCTCGCGGACACGGGGACGGGAGAGCGCTCCAACCTCGTGGTGGGCGGCGTGTTCATTTTCGTCGGGTTCAAGCCCAACACCGGTCTGGTCGAGGGGCACTTCAAACACGACGCGAGCGGCTACTTTCTCACCGATGACCGGATGATGACCTCGATCCCGGGTCTGTTCGTGGCGGGCGACGTGCGCAGCCAGCTGACACGTCAGATCACAACCGCCGTCGGCGATGCGACCACGGCGGCGATCGCGGTCGAGAAGTATCTCGCGACGCTCCCCGATTAGCCGTGCGCATCGTTCAGATTCCCAACGGCCAGTTCGTCGAGAACTGCTACTTCGTGATCGACGAAGCGACGCGGGAGTGCGCGATCATCGATCCCGGGGAGGAAGCGGGAATGATCGCCCACAAACTGCAGGCCGAGGGCGTCCGGCCCGTGGGGATCTGGCTCACCCACGCGCACATCGATCACGTGCTCGGCGTCCCGCGGCTCAAAGCCGATACGGGGGCCCCGATCTACCTCCATCCGGCGGACCGCCCCCTGTACGACCACCTCCCGGAGCAGGCGATCGCTTTCGGCATGCGCGCCGAGCCGCTGCCCGCGCCGGACCGTGAGCTCGCCCACGGGGACCAGCTGCGAGTCGGCGGGCTCGAGTTCCGCGTGCGGCACGCCCCCGGCCACTCGCCCGGAAGCGTCGTGTTCGATGGACAGGGCGCGGCCTTCGACGGCGACGTGCTGTTTCAGGGGTCGATCGGGCGGACCGACCTGCCGGGGGGCGACTTCGATACGCTGTTGAAGAGCATCGAGCGCGAGTTGCTTACGTTGCCCGATTCGACCATCGTGTACAGCGGGCATGGACCGGAAACCACCGTCGGACGCGAGCGCCGCACCAATCCCTTCCTCACCGGCGCCTACCGCCTCGGCTAGGCCGCGGCCCACCTGCCTGCGGTGCGGCGCCGAGGTGCGACCCAAGCCGGGGGGGTGTAAGAGCCCCTGCCCGAATTGCGGCTTTATCTATCCGCTGGGCGACTGTTCCGACTGAACCGATGAATCACTTGCTCGCGCTCGCGCTCCTGGGCGTGGACTGTCTGGTCCGCGCCTGGCGGATCCAAATCTCCGTGTGGACCGCGGGGGGACGGCTCTCGTTCCGGGATGCCTTCCGGCTGAACCTGTACGGCGAAGCGGCCTCCCAGCTCACGCCCAACCGGCTCGGCGGCGAGCCGGCTCGCTTCCTGGGACTCCACGAGGCCGGCCTGCGACCGGTCACGGCGATCGTCGCGATCGGCGTCGAGGTCGCCTGCGAATGGCCCGTGTTCGTATTCGCGGCCGGCGCGCTGGTCGCCTACTACGTGCCCGACTGGCGAGACGCGGCACGCGTCTGGCTGCGGCACCATCGGGCCGGCGAGCTCGTGACGATCGAGATCACGGTACTCCTCGTCTTACTGACGGTGTATCTGCTGCAGCGTCTGGTGCGCTCCGGGTTTGTGCGCCACCGCGTGCGCCGCCAATGGCGCGTCGCGTGGGCGCACGTGCGCCGCGCCCCATTTTGGGCGCTCGGTGCGGGGGCGCTGCTGACTGTGGTGAGCCTGGCCGCCCGCGCGCTCATCCTCCCGGCGCTCGCCTGGGGCATGCCGCACCCGCCTCCCTTCGCCCAGATGTTCTTCGGAGCGCTCGCGCTGCTCCATGCTCCGCTGGTGGTCCCGCTCCCCTCGGGCGGCGGCGGACTCGAGGTGGCTTTCCTCAACGGGTTCGCCGGGGATTTCGGCGCCCGCCAGGTAACCATGCTGCTGTTGTGGCGCTTCTACACGGCTGTCCTGCTCACCATCGCCGGCGTGTACGCCCTGGTGCGCTCCGTGGGCTACCATGCCGCGGTGCAGATGTTCAAGATCGGCTGGGGAAAGCGAACCGGAGGCGCGAAATGACGACACCCCGCATCACACCGCTGACGCCGGACCAGGCGGCTCCCGAGGTGCGGCCCATTCTCGAGACGTACCTGAAGGAGCGGGGCAACATCCCCAACATGTTCCGCACGGTGGCGCTCCGGCCCAACCACCTGCGGACCATGATCGCGCACTTCCGCACCGTGATGAGCGAGGGCACGGTGCCCTCGCTTCTGAAAGAGCTCCTGTGGGTGCGCATCTCGCACTTGAACGGCTGTCGCTACTGACTCAACTCCCACACTGTCTTGGCAAGACAGAAGGGCGCGAGTGCGGAGCTGGTCGAGGCCATCCAGGACCGGGGAGGAAGAACGCCGCTCGAGCAGCTCGAGCCCGCGTGGCAGGCCGCTCTCCAGTACGCAAACGTGGTGCACCGATCGGGGCACGACGTAACCGACGAGCTCTACGGGAAGCTGCGCGCGTCGTGGGACGAGGGGCAGATCGTGGAGATCACCCTCGTGATCGGGATGACCGAGTACTTCAATCGCTTCAACGACAGCTTGAGGGTCGAGCCTACGAGGTGATGAGAGCTACCCCCGCGGTGCCGGCGCGATCGCCACGAGCATGACGGTCCGCTCCAGTGCCGTCTCGACTCCGTGAGGGACACCCTCTGGCGCGAGGATCAGGTCCCCCGGCCCCGCGTCCCGGATACTGTCACCCAGGATGAACCTCGCCTTTCCCGACACAACCAAATAGAATTTGTCGGCTCCCGCGTGCGTGTGCACCTGCTGCGCCTGTCCCGGCTCGAAGCAATTGAGGCCGACCAGCAGCCGGTCCGAGCGGAAGCAGTCCACCTTGGTCATCTTGGTGCCCGAGAACCGGGCCTGGTCGGGCAGGTGCTGCAGCAGATCCTGGGTATCCATGGGCGATTCCTGGTTCGAGACCGACGGCACCGTGACCGAACGGACGGAGGCGATGAGCGCGACCCGCATCGAGCGTGATTCCCTGGGCGAGCTGCCCGTTCCCGCCGACGCGCTCTACGGGATCCAGACCGAGCGGGCCCGCCAGAATTTCCCCATCTCCCAGCTCCTCCCCCTCGCGCCGTTCGTGAACGCCGTGGTCTGGATCAAGCAGGCCGCCGCCCTCACCCACAAGCAGACCGGGCGTCTCGACCCGAAGCTCGCCGACGCGATCGTGCGGGCGGCGGACGAGATCCTGGCCGGCGAGCACCGCCATCAATTCGTTGTGGATCCCTACCAGGCGGGCGCGGGAACGTCGCACAACATGAACTGTAACGAGGTCCTCGCCAACCGCGCGAACGAGATCCTGGGCGGCAAGCGTGGTGAGTACAAGCCGGTGCACCCGAACGATCACGTCAACATGGCGCAGTCCACCAACGACGTGATCCCCACCGCCATCCGGTTGGCGGCCCTGTCGGAGCTACCCGCGCTACTCGAGGCCATGGGCCGGTTGGCGCGGGCGTTCCTCACGAAGGGCAGGGCGTTCGACCAGATCCTCAAGTCGGGGCGCACTCACCTGCAGGACGCCACGCCGATTCGGCTCGGCCAGGAGTTCGCCGCCTACGGCCATACGATCGAGCGCAGCGCGGACCGCGTGACCCAGGCAGCCGATGCGCTGCGCGACCTCGGGATCGGCGGGACCGCCGTCGGCACGGGCCTGAACGCCGAGCCGGCGTACCCGGCCCTGATGGTCAAACAGCTGCGGACCATCACCGGCATCGAGCTGCGGGAGGGGAAGGACCGCGTCCAGCTCATGCAGTCCATGGGGGACGCGGCGGCGTTCTCGGGGGCGTTGCGCACCTACGCGATGGACCTCGGCAAGATCGCCAGCGATCTTCGGCTGCTCGCCTCGGGCCCGCGGACCGGGCTCGCGGAAATCGTGCTACCCCCGGTCCAGCCGGGCTCGAGCATCATGCCGGGGAAGGTGAACCCGTCGATCGCCGAGATGGTGAACATGGTGTGCTACCAGGCGCTCGGGAACGACGTCACGGTCGCGGCGGCGGCGGAGGCGGGACAGCTCGAGCTCAATGTCATGATGCCCGTGATCGCTCACAATCTGTTGTTCACGATGCGGATTCTCACGAACGCCTCCCGCGTGTTCGCGGAGCGGTGCGTCGAGGGCATCGAAGCCGACCGCGCACAGTGCGAGCACTGGCTCGAGCGCAGCCCCGCGCTCGTCACCGCCCTCGCCCCCAGGATCGGATACGCCGAGGCGGCGAAACTCGCCAAGGAGGCGGTGGCGAAGAACGTGACGGTGCGTCAGCTCGTGATGGAGAAGGGCGTGCTCAAAGGGAAGGATCTCGACGCCGTGCTCGATCTGTTGGCCATGACCGAGTTGGGCGTGCCAGGGGAGCGCAAATAGCGGACTCTTTCACGGAGGCGCACGTATGAGCTGGTTTGTCGCGGGATTGATCGCTGGCGTGGGAGCCTACCTGACCGACTGGCTGATGTGGGGCAAAGTCTTCACCAGTGGCATGGACCAGTTGAGGACACCGATGTCGCCGGAACAGCTGAAGACGTTCATGGGCCCGGCGATGATTAAAGCCGCAGCGTTGGCGCTGATCTTCGGTCTGCTGCTCGCGTGCTCGTATCAACGGCTCAAGGGTGGGCTGTGGGTGCAGGGCGGCGGGCCGCTCGCGGGCATGGAGTTCGCCACGCTCCTCTGGTTGTGCACCATCGCGTTATCCACCATTGGCAGCGGCGTGTGGTACGACAAGGTTCGCCCGTTGCTCAAGGCGACGTTCTGGGCGTGGCTCGTCCGGATGAACGTCGCCGGTCTCATCGTGGGATTGCTCGTCAAGTAACCTGCGTCACGCGAGGGGTCGTGATTCGAGTCACCGAATCCGACCCCCCGCGGTCGTTATCCGTTTCACATGCGCACGACCTGGTTGTTCGTCGCCGCGGCGCTGTGGCTCGCCGGTGTCTCATCCGCGCACGCTCAGCGGCGCATCCGCATCGGCCCGACCTACTCGTCGCTCAGTCTCGAGGATCAATCCGGCTCGAGCTACAGCTTCCCGTCGTACGGCGGATCGGTCGCGCTCATCACCGGCGACGAGAGCGAGACGGGGCTCACGATCGCTCGCTACAACAATCTCTCCACCAATCACGGAATCCGGCGGCTCACCCTGTACGGGCTCGACTCCTACTACTATCCGGTGGGCGCACGAGGAGTCGTCGCACCCTTCGCGCTGACGGCCCTCGGCCTGGCGCGCGTCACAGAAATCGACTCGCTCTGCTTGCTCTCTATCATCTCCTGCAACGCCAACGCCTCGGCGACTAGCCAGCTCGCGCTCGCCTTCGGACTCGGACTGCGCGTGAATGTCGGCGGCGCGGCGGTCGCAACGCTGGCGGGGCGCTTCCTCGAAGTGCCGGGGAGTCAGATCCAGGCTCTCGAGGCGGTCGCCAACGCATCCGTCGCGCTGGGGAGTCTTCACAAGGGAGCGCTGCTCGCGGGCACGCTGGGCCCGGTCGTGAGCGCGTTCATTCCGATTTCCGGGCCGTTGCGCGGCCGCAGCCCGTTCGCTGGCGTTCGGTTCCGGCGCGACACCAAGAAGGCAGGGAGCCTGGGTCTGCAAATCGATTACGCTCCGCTCGAGGTCACTGCCGGCAGCTGCGCGCCCGGGTGCCGGCCGAACGCCATCCTGTTCGCGCCCGGCTACGAGGCGTCGGTCCGGCCAACTTGGGGCCGGGTGTACGGAGAGATCGGCTTCCTGCTGGCGGGCTTCTACGCGCAGGGCCCCGACCGCGGCATGGCGCAAGGGGCGCATGGCGGCGTCGGTGCTGACTTCTACAGCGGCCGGGCCATGTGGAACCTCAACGCGCGCCTGCTGTGGCTGCAGCGCCACTCCGGGGAAAACGTGTTCGGGGTGCAGGTGGGGGTGAGCGTGAGCCCGACGCTGGGCGGCACAGGGCGGCGAGGGCGGCAATAGGGGGCACGGAGAGCCTCTGCCGCCTCTGCCGCCCCAGGTGGGGTTGGGCAGCGCGGGGTTGCCGCCCTATATTACATCCATGCGCGTCACCACCTGGGCCGAGTACGGGCTGATCGTCTCCGTGAACCTCGCGAAGCGCGCGGGGCAGGGGCCGGTCGCGGCGCGCGAGCTCGCCGAGCAGGAGCGGCTGCCCCACGACTACGTCGAGCAGATTCTCCTGCGGTTGCGACGCGCCGGCCTGGTGGACTCGGTGCGTGGGGCCAAAGGCGGCTACCACCTCGCCCGTGAGCCCCACGTCATTACCGTCAAGGACGTGATCGAAGCCTCGGAGCACGTCACCTTCGAAGTCAACTGCGATCTCCATCCCGTCGATCCCCAGCGATGTAGTCCGGAGGCTGCGTGCAGCATCCGGCCCGTCTGGCGAATGCTGGAGCAACGGATCAACGATCTGTTGGCCGGCATCTCGCTCGCGGACCTCACGCACGATGAGCCCGAGCTGTACCACATCGCCGGGGCGCTGGCCGGGAACTAGTCCCGCCATCCCAATTGTTTTTTTTGACCTGAAACCCGACTGACGCTGTCGGGTTTAACCTGATTGGAGGCAAGCGTGGCGTACGCGCATCCCGAGGTCCTCGTTTCCACCGAGTGGGTGGCGGGGCACCTCACCGATCCAGGCATCCGCCTGATCGAAGTGGACGTGGACACGACGGCGTACGACTCCGGGCACATCGCCGGCGCCGTCGGGTGGAACTGGCAGTCGCAGCTGAACGATCCGGTGCGGCGCGACATTCCGGACAAGAAAGCGTTCGCGAAGCTCCTGTCGGACGCCGGTGCCACGCCCAAGTCCACGGTCGTGCTGTACGGCGACAACAACAACTGGTTCGCCGCGTTCGCCTTCTGGCTGCTCCAGCTGTACGGGCACACCAACGCGAAGCTGATGAACGGCGGTCGCGCGAAGTGGGTGGCCGAGGGGCGGCCGCTCGTCACCGAGCGCGCCGCCGTCCGCGCGACCACCTACCCGGTGCCCAAGAAGCAGAACGCGGCGATCCGGGCCAAGCGGCCCGAGATCGAGAAGGCGCTGAAAGCCAAGAAGACCAAGCTCGTCGATGTGCGATCCACGCCTGAGTTCGTGGGCGAGATCATCGCGCCGCCCGGCATGACGGAGACGGCGCAGCGCGCCGGTCACATCCCCGGCGCCAGGAACGTCCCGTGGAGCAAGGCGGTCGCGACCGACGGCACGTTCAAGCCGTTCGAAGAGCTGGTGCAGCTGTACAAGGGCGCCAAGGTGATCGACGGCAAGGACGAAGTCATCGCGTACTGCCGTATCGGCGAACGGTCGAGCCACACCTGGTTCGCGCTCAAGTATCTGCTGGGCGTGAAAAAGGTGCGGAACTACGACGGCTCGTGGACGGAGTGGGGCAACCTGGTCGGGGCGCCGATCGCGAAGGGAGCGGAGTGAAAACGGCAGCGGCAGAAAGCGGCAAAAGGCGGCAGCAGGCGGCAGCGGTCGCGCCCGCTGAGCCCGCGCTCTGGGCCCTGGTTGGCAACACGCCGCTGATACCGCTGCCGCCCTCGGCCGCCCTCGGCCGCCCGCTGCCGCCCGTTTTTCTCAAGGCCGAGTGGCTCAATCCGGGTGGCTCCGTGAAGGACCGGGCGGCGCTCTACATCCTGCGGGACGGGGTCGCGCGCGGTGAGCTGCCGGCCAAGCGGCTGCTCGATGCCTCGAGCGGTAACACTGCCATCGCCTACGCGATGCTCGGCGCGGCGGCCGGGATCGGGGTCACGGTGTGCGTCCCGGCGAACGCGAGCGCGGAGCGCAAAGCCCTGCTCGAGACGTACGGCGCGGAGGTGATCTTCACCGACCCGCTGGACGGCTCCGACGGCGCGATCCGGGCCGCTCGCGAGCTCGCGACGGCGCGGCCCGACCAATACTGGTATGCCGATCAGTACAACCACCCGGCAAACGCGCGGGCTCACTACCTCACGACCGGGGAGGAAATCTGGCGCCAGACCGCCGGTCGCATCACGCACCTGGTCGCGGGGCTCGGTACCACCGGGACGCTGATGGGAACCGGCCGGCGTTTAAAGGAGTTGAACCCTGCGATCGAGCTCGTGGCGGTGCAACCCGATGGACCGTTCCACGGCCTGGAGGGGTTGAAGCACCTCGCGACCGCGATCGTGCCCGGGATTTACGATCCGGCGCTGCCGAACCGGACGGAGTTCGTGGCCACGGAGGATGCGGAGGACGCGGTGCGGCGATTGGCGAAGCAGGCGGGATTGTTCACGGGTTGGTCGTCCGGCGCGGCGCTGGTGGCGGCGGAGCGTGTGTTGTCCGACCGTCCACCGGTCCGAGGGTCCGACGCCGTCGTCGTCGTGATCGCCCCCGACTCGGGCCAACGGTACCTGAGCGAGTATCGTCGACTGGCAGGCGACACGATATGACGCTCGTACTGGACCCGCGACATGTCGCCGCGATCCGCCGTCACGGTGAGGCGGATTATCCCGCCGAGGCGTGCGGCTTGATCGGCGGAGCGCTCGAGGGTGATCGCAAGGTCGCCGTCCAGCTCGTGCCGCTCGTGAACCAGCGGACCGATTCGGCCCGCAACCGCTACCTCATCGATCCGGACTCGTTCCGGCGCGCGCAGGAGAAACTGGAGCGCGACGGACTCGAGGTGATCGGCGTGTACCAT
>Ga0207684_10002399_pt1 | contig 18956 bp, 19 predicted proteins | sample KBSK5501metaG_FD_184342 | JGI IMG/M metagenome (GOLD analysis project Ga0207684, IMG submission 184342) | Corn, switchgrass and miscanthus rhizosphere microbial communities from Kellogg Biological Station, Michigan, USA - KBS K5-50-1 metaG... | ecosystem: Host-associated > Plants > Roots >...
GGCAGTGATCCGAGATACCAAGTTTGCTATGATGACCCATGGGAACCGTTATCGAAATTACTCCCCATTGATCTACTAAAGAGCGTCGAAGAACACCCTCACGGAAAGTTCAAAGTCCGAATTGAGTTTTATGAAACACTCGAGGGCAAGCATTTCGTGTGGCCTTACATACGATTGATTCAGGACGATATCGACAGCAATCGACAGCCTAAAGCATTTCTCGCTTCGCGGGCATTTCACGACAAAGGCTGAAGTGCGAGCCGTGGCCTTAGATCAAGGGCGAAAGCTGATTGATGAGGGTTTTGATGTGCACACGATTGATTGAACTTGAAGCGCGAATGGGGAGTCAGGGCTCGGCGAATTTCCCCTGAACAGAACTTCGCACCAGCTCAGTACGTACTCCCTGTCATTCGCCACAATCTATAGCGCACCAGAAAACTTGCATATTCGACGAGAGTGTTCTTTTCTGACCCGACCCTAATTTGAGCTGTAAGAGTCAGACCAATCACATTCTAGGCAAGCGCGCGAGTTCTGTGTTGAAGTGAACTCCATGACAGAGGAACAAAGTGTAGTGGGAAAGAGGCGGCGCACGCCTGCCGAGATTGAGCGGATCGTGTGCGAGTTTGAAAGCAGTGGTCTGAACCGTAGTCAGTTTTGCCGTCGCCAAGGTCTGACCCTGGGAGCACTGAATCGTTATTTACAGCGGCGGCATGCAGCAAGCGCGAGTGGTGATTTCCTGGATATCGTCGCGACTCTATTTTTGATCCCAGAATTCAGGGGAAAGGCGCTCGAGTAGTAAATGATGGAGGAGGAACCGCCATTCACATCGCTATACACAATAACCTTGCTTGCCCGGCACCCCCCCAACGCGCAAGTATTCGGCCTTACACGCAATGTGTTGTTGCGCATAAGTATGGTTTAGTTGCGCATATAGAGTGTACGCGCAACGAAAAGAGGGAAGCCAGTGCTCGACCAGCAGGCCCCGCCAGTGGTCCATCTCAGTGGGTCGATCAATGGTTCGTTGAAGTCGTCGTACAATATGCTCACTAGCTGACTCGAACTCGGAGTGGATGTTTGAGCCAGGGCTATCCCGGCCAACAACATGGACGAAAGTAGAAGCGCAACAATTTTTGACCTCATAGATTTCCTTTCCGGTATAATAGCGAACAGCGGCAAAACCAGTGAACTTCTGCGATAGAGCTTTTTAGGTGTCGCGTTGATCATTTGTTCCTCGTGTGCAAGGCACATCCCGTAGTTACGCCGCCCCTAATTCTTATTTCTCCTCGACTCGCTCGACCTTGTTGCCAGCTTCGGCTTCAGCAGTGGCCACCACTCGCTGCTCGTTTCTTATCTAGATGGACGATCACGTACTGTCCCGTGCCGGTTGCGTCCGTGTACTGGATTTGGGTCCGCGAGATCGCGCTCACTCAATACGGTCTCTCTTCGCCAACCACCCTGGCTCGATCACGATCACGGTTCGGGAATTGCCGGCTGCAACTGCACGCCCATCGGGATAGTGCTATAGATAGCGTCGACCCCCAGCGAGGCGAAAAAGTTCCAATCGGCCGGCGTGTTCGCTGGATCGGCGAACGTGCGCAAGCCGAGTGAGTGGGCCGCTGCCACAAATGCCGCGCCACTTCCGGGCTGCTGTTGCTCGGCTGGTCCAAAGAAGTCCATCTCACCGCCCACAATACGGACCTGAAGGTCCATCCCCGTCGCGAGGAACTGCTGCGGGGAGGCATAGCCCGGCAGACGAAATACCTGCCCAATTTCAGCCCAGGTTAGGCCTAAGGAGATGTTTTTGTTGATGATGGTGACCGGCAATCCCGTAATGGCCTCAATCTGCGCCGGAGTCAATAACTGCAAACCCGAAATATCCAGCTCGCGCGGGATTCCCGGCGCGGCTTGAGCGGCAAGGTAAAGCAGGGCCGGCGAGAAGGAATCAAAAATCACCTTTTCGGTCATGTTGGTCTTGCGCACCTCAGAAACAGCCGCCGACACCAGCGGCTGCTCGAATTGATCTGCGGGATCGCAATGCGGCGAGAAAGCCTTCAACTCAACAATCAAGATGCCACCCAGATCTTCGCCGGACCTGTTGTTGAACTCCCTTGCGACCTTGATCACTTGGCGAAGCTCCGGCACATAGGGCAGACGCTGTTGAAGCTGGTCGAGCGTCAAGGAATGGATGCAGGTGAAGTCGCTGAGAAAGTCATCGTGGAAGACGGCAAGCTGGCCGTCCTGTGTGAGCTGCACGTCCACCTCGACCACGCGGGCGCCCAAATTGTAAGCAAGACGTACGGAGTCAACGGTATTTTCAATAGGCAAAGATGGATCTTGCCCGGTATTGGGCCCGACGCCATGATGACCAATGGCAATAGGGCGCACGTTGAGCTGTAAGAAATCTTCTGCGGTGCTGCGTTTTTGATCGCCGTCACCATCCGGCTTATCCGCAGCCACCGCGATGCCGCCGCAAAGACTGAGCGCCAAAGGTCCCAACCATACCAGCGATAGGAATTTGGATTTCGATGCTTTCGTTTTCATTTTATCTCCTCTATCAGCGCGGACCGAGATCACTCGTTTCACATGCGTGCTTCCCATGCTTCGACAAATGTGGCCAGCCCGAGCCGCCGATGCTCCACGGCAAGATTGGTTATTCATAAGCACCTCCTAAGTGCCAGGTGTGACGTTGGTCGTACTGAAAGCGCTGCGGTTCATTCGCTCAGCTCGTCCAGTCGTGGCCAATCCTGAGTGCCTGAAAAATTGGCACCCGCCGCCAGAAGTTCGGGCATAGCTAGGAATGGCATCTGTGCAAATGCTTGATTCCTCGCGGAAACGCTTTCTATTACCGTCACACATGCTTTGGCATGAGGCATGTGGTCTGCCACAGCGGCAAAACGGCGCACCTTTCGGCGACGCACACAATCGTGCTCGGAAGAGGACATCGCAGGAGAACCGGGAACTGGAACTCCGAAAGTCTGAAAGGTGATCCTCGCTATGCCGCCCTCCTATTTCCGATTCCGGGCGAGTTGGCAGCGAAGCTTTCACGATGGCAGTGCAGGCGCCGTCCACAGCAGCAGACAGCAGTGTGGACGTGGAGCCTTCCACGATCCAGTAGGGGTTTAAGCGGTTGGGATTAATAGGAACTGGCGGAGAGGGAGGGATTCGGTCCCACTGTCCAAAGCTATGAACGGCCGACCCTGACCGGGCAGAAGATCAGCGTTGCCAATCGCAGTCCAAACGTCCAAACCATTCGTTTAACACCGACGTCTTCGCACCCAGCATACTTGTGTACGGCAATTCCCCGCGCAATCCGGTAGTGGGTCCCGGGAAACACACATTCGATCTGTCACTGGGCAAGAGTTTCAAGATGCCCTACAGCGAAAATCATTCGTTGCAGTTTCGGACGGAGTTTTTCAATGCATTTAACACACCGCAGTTCGCGAATCCGCATCGATTCCTCGGTGATGGTGCATCGGAACAATCACCAGCGCCAATTTGCCCAATCGCGAGCTGCAGTTCGGTTTGAAGTACAAATTCTAGTTGCGTAACTCTATGATTGATGAGGGAGGGCCCCTGGAGCAGCCGACAAGACCGCAAATCTGGAAAGGTGAAAGTCCTTTCTCCGTCAATTGCTTGTATCAGAGGGATAGCATATCCGGTGCGTGCAGAGGCAACGAAGCACGTTCGGCCTGGAAGTAAAAGTCTCGGCCGCCCTGCGAAATTTGCAGCGCGCTTTGCGCCTTCTTTTTTTCAAACTGAGGCATTACCCAGATTCCGAGTCGGTTTCTAAGTTCAGGCCGTATAACTAAAATTAGCTAAAATTGACTCACACGCAGTCGAAAGTCGGTATCGCCAACCAGCGTCCCCTCTCACCGCGATTCTACTCAGCACAATTCAGAAATAAAAATAGGAATATCACATGGCAGAACAAGGAACAGTGAAGTGGTTTAATGACGCCAAGGGTTACGGCTTTATCAGTCGTCAGACTGGCGAAGATGTTTTTGTGCATTTCTCCGCTATTCAGGCTGGCGGTTTTCGCAGCCTGCAAGAGGGGCAAGCGGTGCAGTTCGACGTGACCGAAGGCCCGAAGGGCTGGCAAGCTGAGAACGTTCAGGCTGTGTAAATGGCGAAGCGCCCGTTATCCGGAAGGATTTCGGGCATTCCTTTGTATTTGATGAGGCCGACTGATTGGACTAGCCGCTAACCTGTAACGGACTTTAACTTCGGGCTGCACCGGGAATTTTGGATGGATTTGGCCGTGAATATTCCCATAACCAGTGCCAGCGTGCGATTGGTTGTTGTCTTGATGGGGAGTCCGATCAATCCGGAGCACGTGTTCAGGGGAGCGACTACCGCTACGGCTCACATTCACAACAAATTTCGTGTTTTTCATGGGTTCCCCTACTCGTTCCGGGATGGCTAAGGGTGACAAACAAAAAAGGGAGGCGATAAAACCACCTCCCGTTTTCTCGTTAACTGCTGGGTTTACGCGGCCTTGCGTTCAGCCTTGGCTTCGAGGGTCTTGTCGCTGCCAACGTTGACCTTGATCTGCTTGGGCTTGGCTTCAGCCTTCTTGGCCAAGCTGATCTTCAGCACGCCATTGTCGTAGTGGGCGTTCACTTGCCCCGTATCCACCGAGCTGGGCAATGTGAACGAGCGGGTGAAGCCGCCATACTGACGCTCCACACGGCGATAGTTTTCCTCTTTCTCTTCTTTTTCGATTTTGCGCTCGCCATGCACGGTGAGGGTATTGTCCTGGATGCGGACATCAATGTCTCTCTCTTCGACGCCCGGAACATCAAGCTTCAGCGTAATGGTGTGCTCGTCTTCGTAGATGTCCACCGGCGGTGCGAAGTTGGTGGTTGTCAAGGCCTCTTCCGGAGCTTCGGGGCTATACGACTCACGGAAAAGACGGTTCATGCGGTTCATGCGGTCTTGCATGGTGGAAAACTCACGGAACGGTTCCCAACGGGTCAATAGAGTCATAACGTAGTTCCTCCTTCGAGAGGGAAACTAAGAGGAGCGAACTTCAGATGGGCTGACTTAGTTCAGAGAACCTGAAAGAGTAAGAAGTGGTAGCTTGCTCAATTTCAACGCTAGTCTTATGCGGCGGGACTGTCAAGCAGCTCACCAGGACATCGCTCGGGGTAGCGTCTGCACTCGCCGCCACCTTGCGATACCAGTAAACGTTAAGAGCCAGGCGCCGTGAACGAGTACCTAACGGAAGGTTCTTCACAGGTGAACCTTTCTCCGACGTTATGCGTACAATGTAGTGTGGATTATTTAGAAGAGCTTAATTCGAGAACAATCGAACGCCTGGGCAAGCAGGGTGGATTCCTCCTAAGCACGTACCACGCAGAACTCGCCAAGGACCCCGCCAGCCGTGCCACGGAATCTTCACGCAGTAACGTGATTGCTCTTTGGCACACCATTAAGCAAATCTACGGAAAGGCCGTTGCGCGGGACCTTTTTCTTCTCGCCAGAAATCGCCGACAAACATCGAATTGACAGGCTTATGCGATCAGCGTACCGTCAGAAATGAGTGAGTCACGTCCTTTCCTCATTCAGATCCTCTGAAACTAAGTCAGTCCTTCTGAAGTTCGCTCCCCTTAGCCTCGATAACTCAGGAGGTTGATGTGATTGATCCAAAAATCAACATTCGCTCGAAATCTGCCCTTTCCGCTCAAGTCAACAATAATGCGGGTATCGCTCTTGCGGACTCTGCCGTGCAAACCCGTGCTTACGAGCTCTACGAGCTTCGCGGCAGAACAGATGGCCGTGCGGAACAGGATTGGTACCAGGCAGAAAACGATCTGAGAGCCCGCAGCCAACAAGCGTAGTAGACAAAAATGTACGCCGGACCTTTTAGCCAGGCATTGCGCGAAACTCACGCTGCCTGAAATGGGAGTTGTCTTATGGTTTGCCAACAGTTGGACGAACTGGAATGGGACTTTATTCAGGCAAGGGAGGAAAGCCCAGACTTAGATTCGTTGGGATGGACGGATCGTGAGTTTTCATGCCTTGACGCGATACTGGAACACAAGCGTGAAGGGCATCAAGGCGAACGCTGCCTTCGGGACTAAGTTTCCCCCTAGCGGAGCAGCTTGTGGAGACCTGCTGCTAAGCCAAGGATTAGGAGAGCGGAGGCCGAGAGTACCAGCCGCGTTTTGTAGATCTTTTTCTGAAATGCGGTCACGAATCAATACTACTCTTGTTAACTCTTGTTCGGACCATGATTCTTGACCTTCTTGAATGCTGCCGACCAGACCTGATAGACGTTGTGCCGCGCTATAGATTTCTCGCCTCTCCTCTTGAACGTTGGAGGTATCATGGTTAACAGTGCAGATTTAGAGCTCGTCTGCCACATTTGCAATGGACCTATAAAACTGGAAACGGATCTGGCGACGGATGAGAGCGGCCAGTCCCTCCACGGCCGCTGTTACACGAAAAAAGATTGAAGTAGAAGCAACCCGGCAGCGTAATCCTGCGAGTACCAAAGCTGCCGACTAGATTCGATTTGACCGAGCCTTCTGACCATCTCTTCCACTAGGGCGCTCTTTGTTCGAGTGTTTACAGTCGTGTGGCGAAAAAAAGTATTGAGGTTGAGCGAATCCAGGTTTAAAGAATTTCCGAAGATGAAGTATCACCCTAAGCATGAGCCAAGGATGGTCCAAAACGCACAGGAAGAGAAGTTGCTTGGGCGAGGCTGGATTGGCAGTCCCAATGACCTTCCGAAACCTTCGCGGCCAATCATAACCTTGCGCGAGGAGGTCAAGCCCTGGTGGGAAGAGTGGAAATGGCTATTTGCAGCGATAGGCGTGGTACTGGGCACCATAGCGATCTTGATTAAGTTTTGGCGCTGATGGCTATCCCGGCAGTGTACGGAAAACGGATTATTTCTTAGCGAGGCTGTTTCGAATACTCTGCAATCCTGCGCTCTAGGCTCTGTCTCTTTTCCGCAGGAAGGTGCTTCGCGCTTTGTCGGTAGGCAATGATTGCCTGACAAAGGCTCGCCTTTGTTGCATCGCTTGCGCTAGAGGGATCAACGTTATCGAGTGCCAGGCCGAGGCGAATAGCGGCAGCCCTTTGGTGCAGGTTTTCTGATGCTTCTCTCATCTCGTCTATGTTCTGTAGATATGGGAATCGTCGAATGCGAGCCCAACCAGGTGAAAGACTGTCTTGCTGAGATCAATACCGATCGTGTGAAGTTCCATGGCATGCCTCCTCCGTACGCCTTTTATACCCAGCTGTGTAAAGGCGGCGGACCATCCCATTAGTAGTGGCGCGATCGGGTGTCCCGGGAATCACTTCCGACCACAGGCACCATAAACTAGATTTTGATCGTGCCGATTGCTGGTGCCGGCGAAGCGCAGGTCCTTCATGCACGCAGATGTCGATGCTGTCGAACCGCTGGGTTGCGTATTAGAGACACTACCCACTAGGCTTCTCGTCCAGACCTTGCCCGCACGACAGGAGAGATCGATGCGTTTAATGCAATTCGCAAAACCAATCGCGATGGTTGCCCTGGTATTGGCAGGATTTGCCGGTGCTCCTTCGCGTTTGCTTGCCCAGGCTGTCGAGTCCCCGTCGAGCGCGCCTTATCTCGATCCTTTGCTGCCTATCGATCAGCGGGTGGACGATCTCGTCTCCCGCATGACGTTGGAGGAGAAGGCATCGCAGCTGGTAAATCAGGCTCGTGCGATTCCGCGCCTCAAGGTTCCGGCGTATGACTACTGGAGCGAAGGTCTTCACGGTGTTGCCGCCGCTGGTATCGCCACGATCTTCCCGCAAGCAATCGCGCTCGGCGCAACCTGGGATGCCCCGCTGCTCCACGACGTGGCGACTGTCATCGGCACGGAAGCCCGAGCCAAACACCACGAAGCCGTCCGCCAAGGCCGTCGCGACATCTTCGAGGGCCTTACTTTCTGGTCACCCAACATCAACATCTTCCGCGACCCGCGCTGGGGACGCGGTCAGGAAACCTACGGCGAAGATCCGTTCCTCACCGCCCACATGGGTGTTGCCTTTGTCACCGGACTCCAGGGCGACAATCCGAAATACCTCCGCGTTGTCTCCACGCCCAAGCACTTCGCCGTCCACAGCGGACCCGAGTCTCTGCGTCATAAGTTCGACGTGCCCGCCTCCAAGCACGACGAGGAAGACACTTACCTGCCGGCGTTCCGGGCCACCATCGTCGAGGGTCAAGCTGCCTCGACCATGTGCGCCTACAACAGCATCAACGGCGAACCCGCGTGCGCGAACAGTTTCCTTCTTCGCGACCAACTGCGCGGCGCATGGCGATTCAATGGTTTTGTCGTGTCAGACTGCGGCGCTGTGATGGACATCTTTGCAGGCCACCAATACACCAAGAGCAAAGAAGAAGCGGCTGCCGTTTCCCTCAAGATGGGCATGGACAACGAGTGCATCGACTTCACCCAGAAAATCCTCGACAACTCGGATTACGTGAAGTACCTCGACGCCGTAAAGCAGGGTCTGCTCAGTGAGAAGGATATGGATGTCGCTCTGCGCCGGCTGTTCCGGGCTCGTTTTCTGCTCGGCATGTTCGATCCGCCGGAGATGACGCCGTATGCGCGGATTCCCTACTCGGAGAATGATTCGGAGGCGCATCGCCAGCTCGCGCTGACTAGCGCCCGCGAGAGCATGGTGCTGCTCAAGAATGACGGCATCCTGCCGCTGACTTCTTCGCCCAAAATCATCGCGGTTGTGGGACCACTGGCCGACAACACACGGGTCCTCGAAGGGAACTACAACGGCACGCCGTCCCGCGCTACCACTGCGCTCGACGGCATACGCAAGCAATTTGCCACATCCGAGGTTACAGTTGTCGCGGGGACGCATTTCCTTCGCGAGCCCAAGCCCATTCCCGCAGCGTTGTTTACCACTCCCGACGGCAACCCCGGCCTCCGTGCCGAGTACTTCAAGGGACCCGATCTGAAAGCAACGCCTGCCGTCACTCGCATCGATAAGAACATCGACGTCAATTTCATCTTTGCACCTGTTCCCGGGTTCGAATCCGGCTCCTTCAAGTCGGAGAACTTTTCCGCCCGCTGGACCGGCTTCATGACCCCGGCTGAATCTGGCGCCTATCGCATCGGCGTGAAGGCCGATGACGGCTTCCGCCTCTGGATCGACAGAAAGCTTCTCGCCGAGGACTGGTCCACGCACGGCATCATCACGAAACTCGTGGACTTCCGCTTGGAAAAAGGCCGCAAGTATGCCATCAAGCTGGAATACTTCCAGACTACGGGGGACGGCATCGCCCAGTTCGTCTGGACGAACGACGTGACGAACACTCCAATCGACGACGCAGTGGCAGCGGCGAAGAAGAGCGATGTGGTGGTCGCCGTCGTTGGCATCACCTCAGACCTGGAAGGGGAGGAGATGAACGTTCAGATCGAGGGCTTCCAGGGCGGCGATCGCACCAGCTTGGACCTGCCGAAGGAAGAGGAAGCGCTGCTAGAGGCCTTAGGGGCGACTGGGAGACCGCTCATCGTGGTCTTGATGAACGGCAGCGCTCTCTCCGTCAACTGGGCCAACGAGCACGCGAATGCGATTCTAGAAGCCTGGTACTCGGGCGAAGAGGGTGGAACGGCCATCGCGCAGACCTTGGCCGGCGTCAACAACCCCTCCGGCCGTCTCCCCGTCACCTTCTACACGGACGTCGCTGACCTTCCGCCGTTTGAGGATTACTCGATGTCCAACCGCACCTACCGCTACTTCAAGGGCAAGCCGCTCTATCCCTTCGGTTACGGCCTCAGCTACTCGAAATTCGAGTACAGCAATGTCAAGCTGTCCTCGAACCACTTACAGGCCGGCGACTCACTCAACGTTGATGCCGACGTGAAGAATGCAAGCCCGCGCGACGGCGGCGAGGTCGTCGAGCTCTACCTGAATTTCCCCAAGCTTCCGGGCGCCCCGATCCGGGCGCTTCGCGGCTTCACGCTCATGCACATAGGCGCCGGCGAAACCGCGCACGTCCATCTGGCCCTCGACCCACGTGATCTCAGCCACGTCAACCAGGTCGGCGACCGCATCATCGCGCCGGGCTCGTACAGCCTCTCGGTCGGCGGCGGACAACCGGGCACAGGAGCGCCGGTTGCTGAAGCCTCTTTCACCATCACCGGCCAGGCACAGCTCCCCGAGTAGCCGCGCCGAGGCGCTGGCTCACTACCTGCTGTGCGCTTGGCGACTTCCGAGTGACATAATCCGGTAAGGGTCGTTGTGGAGGGTTCCAATGTTCCAATGAGAGCCGAGGAATACGAAAAGAATGTGCCAGGCGACCGGAAAGGAATTCAAGATCACGGTAGCCATTCGGACCACGAGATGAGCGCGATGCAATCGTTCCGGCACGCTGGCTTACCGAAGCGCCGACGCTTTCGTCGCCCGCGCCGCACAACCACAGCTGACAAGGCGACAGCAAACTGGCCCCCATTTTGGAAGTTCACACTCTAAAGCGCCGAAAGAAATCCACGTATCCCGCATCTTGCAATGTGGGCCCAGCGGGAAGATGCCGACTGCCCTTTTGCGCAAGCACCGAAGTCGACAACCTTTGCGCGCCCATACAAAAATGTTTGCAGGCTTCATGTCTCGATGGACGATGCCCTCTGAGTGAGCCGCGTCAAGAGCGTCGGCAATTTCTATAGGAAGCGGTCTCCCAGCTATGCGGTGCTTGAGCGTCAGCCCGTCAAGGAACTCCATGGCGATGAAAGAACGACCGTCATGTTCGCCGATCTCGTAGATTGTGCAGATGTTCGGATGGTTCAGGGCAGAATGCGGACAGTCATTGCGTACCGCGATCCATTTGCGATCCGTTAACACTGTGCTGCACTGCTTTCCATGTACTAGATCGCCAGCCGTACATTCGAAGTTTCGAATCTCACTCTCTCCGCCAAGTCATTTATAATCAATATGTTAAGGTTGTTTTGTGGGCGAATCACTACCCCACCCTCCGCACTGGTTTTCATTCTTGGAATGAGGGACATGCAGCTTTGGGCAGTCAAAGAAAGGTCCAAGTAAGGTCAGCGATTGCCTCGCCCGGTTAGCGGGGACTCACCCCACTTGCTCGGGAATCATTAAAGTGGTTAGCTTCGAGATGCACACGTCCCGCGATCCGTAATTCCGGAATTACGAACTCGGTGAATCCGTTGTGTTTTACGGGGACGAGCGACTCGCAACATTTATGTTCTGGCGTCTCGTATCGGATGGAAGTAAACGTCCCTATGACCTGCACTTGCAGGCGAAGCGGCTCTTCAGCGTAGTTGACCAACTCGAGCACCTTCAGCGTTCTGCCGTGCTCACGATAGGGTACCGCGATTGTCGTCAAGCCATTCCATAGACTCACCAGTACATTCTGTTTCCCGAGCAGCCGACGGATGTCTTGGGCAAACATCTCCGGATCCGTGACAGGCTCCGAGAGCTCAAGGACTTTTCCGTTTCCAACGGCATAGGCCACCGCGTGTTCATTCAACCTGACTGGATGACCGTTCTGCCATGGATAAGAGCCATGCGCTTCCACAAGTACAACGGTCCTGCCGTGAGTTGCGAGGTCGGCGATTCGCTGACAAGCTCCTCTGTCAGGCTTGGCGAACACCACTACAACGTCGAAGCCTTCCAGGTCCCCCGAATTGAGGTCCATGGGACGCCAGACCTTGAATGGGATGTTGTGACGGGCCAGCAGATTCATCGCTTCGTCACTTGTGTCGAGATCATCGACCACAACTGCGACGTTGGCAGCAGCTTCCAGTCGTTGCTCGCTCGTGTCTGAATAAAACTTTGCGTAGGACCGCACCTGGTTCCAGAGTGTCCAGGCCTCCGGATCATGATTGCTGAGAGCTCTCTGCAGGCGCTCATCAAGCTGCAGGATTAAATCAGCATGAAACGCACCTGCCTCAGCCACTGCCAGCGAGTAATCCGTCGCTGTAAGCGCTGCTTGTTGCTGCCCGGAGTCTGACAGTCCTCCCCACGAAAAGGTGTACATTGGAATCTGCCCCTGAAGAGACCGCTGTTCAATCTTGACGAGAGCGAGGTTAGTGTCAATCCACGGTTGGGCGGTGGGACTGGATACTTCAAGCACGGAGTCTCGCTTAATTACCAGACTGCCCCGCATCTCCGGTTGCTTACCATCGGGGTTGAGGACCAGGAATCTGAGCTTGGGGTGAGCCGCTCGTAATTTTGGAAGAGACTTCTCTAGCTCTGCACGCTCAGACTGACGAACAGTCAGGATGACGCCTTCCAAGCCACTCGCGACAGTTTCAGCTGCAGCGGCAGACTGATGTAGCGAAACTTCGACATACACTCGATAGCCTTGGCTGCGGGCCGCTTTCACCTGCGGCGAAAAGCTGTCGTTCCAGGAGAGTACCAGATCGTTCAAGCCGAGTTCCTTTGCTGGGGGGAAAGCAGACCTTGTCCAATGTACGAACACATTGCTCCAAGCGGAGGTGGATGCTAAGACGAAAACCCATACGAGAATCGTGTCACGAATGCTCATGGAATTGTGCCAAGAACCAGAGAGTCTATAAGCCTCTGCCAAACAGAATCTGGGGACCGCCGGTCACCGTTTCCCCTTGCGCCTCATGTGAAATCCAAATCGCTGAAACCTCTGCCATACTCTTGATCAATTCCTTGCCCTTCGTCGGACCGAGCAGCAGCAAGGTAGTCGACAGCGCGTCCGATACGGTTGCGGTCCTTGAAACAGCGCTGACCGTGAAAACCGTTTTCAGGGGCATTCCTGTGTCCGGATCGATGATATGACCAGCTGCATCGTTTCCCAGCAAACTGGGCGCTGTCTGCTCCGACGTGGACACGCTTCCATCCTTGAGCATGACCTGCGGATCTATCTTGTTCGAGGGGTCTCTCAAGTGTACAAGCCAGGCTGTCTGGTCCGGAGGAGCGCCCATCGCGAAAATCGTGCTTCCCCCCGCGTTGATCAAAGCATCGCGGATTCCCAGGGAGTGCAGGACTTCAGCGGCGCGGTCCACGGCGTAGCCTTTGCCGATGGCGCCCAAGTCCAACTGCAAACAGGATGAGCGAAAACTGATCCGGTCCGGGGGACTTAATTCGATCTTCTCGTAGCCGACGCAACCTCGAACGTCTTCTTGCTGCGCCCGCGAAGGCGTGCCTTCACCGCGCAGCGCAGCTTTCCACAAATTCACCAAGGGCGCGATGGAGATGTCAAACTTTCCGTCCGAAAGCCTGGAAAACTGTACGGCCTGGTCAATGACACGGTATAAGTCAGAAGGAACTTTTTCTGCGTGAAAGTGAGCGGAGCGGTTCAGGTTACTCAGGGCGCTGTCAGCTTTGTAGTCGCTCATCAGATCGTCGAGGCGAACGATCTCCTGAAACGCCCTCTCGATCGCATTGGAGGCATGTTCGGATGATTGGTCATAGGCGGCGATTTCGAAGACCGTGCCCATGATGTACTTCTTTTTGTAGACAAGAATTTGATTTTCTGAGCTCTGGACGAAAGAGGCGATTAAGAAGAAGCTGATCAGCGCTGCCGCTCGTCGGTTATCGCAGCGCATAAACCTCACCGCTCAGGCTCGCTAGATAGATCGTGTCACCGGCGAGCACGGGAACCGACTGAACTGCCCCCGCCAGAGCAGCTCTCCACACTACATTGCCCGTCGCGCTGTCCAGGGCGAATGTACCTCCCGCTTGAATACAGACAACACCGTCGCCGATTACCGGAGGTGCGGTCACCACTTCGCCCACAGCGGCTTTCCAGCGCAAGCGGCCTGACTGGGTATCCAGTGCATATAGAAAACCGTCCTTGCTGCCGATGACTGCCAAGTCGCCCGAAACTGCCGGTGAAGACGCGATGCCTAATCCTGTTTCGTACTTCCAGCGCACCTCTCCAGTGGTGGTGTTCATTGCATAGAACCAAAAATCTTCAGAGCCGATGAGGAGCAGGTCACCGGCTTGGGCCGGAGATGAGTCGATGCCATTGCCGGTGGGTGTACTCCACATTGTCTTTCCGGATGAGGGGTCGAGGCTATACACTTTGCCGTCTCCGCATCCGAGATAGAGTTGCTGCTCGGCCGCATAAATGGTGGAATAGACTCTTCCCCCAAGTTCCTCGACCCATAGCGTGCGCCCGCTCGCTGCGTCAACGGCGTAAACCCGCGCGTCAGCACCTCCGAAAAAGACAATTCCACTGCGAACGACAGGAGAAGCCCAGACTTCAGCTCCGGTCGGCGCTTCCCACAGCTTGCTTCCGGCATGCCGATCAAGTGCGTACACCTTTCCGTCATCGCATCCGAACAGGATTCGATTTTCGGACAGCGAAGGCGTGGAGTGAACCCGACCCGCCGCCTGAAAATTCCATTTTGATGTGCCAGTGACCACGTCGAGGGCGTGCAGTACTCCGTTGACAGAGGTGACATACAAAATGCCATCCTCAAGTATCGGCGCGGAACGCACAGAGCTGCCGGTACGAAACTGCCAAACCGCTCGTTCCGGCGACCGCACTGGATGTTGCCCCTGCCCTCCCGTGCGGGCGTTGTCTTTGAGCAGCGTGGGCCAATCTCCCGGAGCTTTGGACTTGGCTGCTTCCGTCGTCATCAATTCACGCTGAGAGGGTACGGTGATCGATCTGCTTTAGGTCTGCTGCGCCAAGGCCGAGCTTCCCAGCCGCTGCAACGTGTCCCGGCTGGCGGAAAAACAGGTTTTTCGCCGCGTCATGATAAAAGTCATTGTTGTCTGCGGTGATGCTGTTGGGATCGTGTTGCCACAAGGAAGGCGCGCCCCGTTCGCGGCGCTTCTTTTCAATCGCCTCCAATTCGATGGTGTCCAGAGCGACTGGATCCGTTGCTACGAGGAGAATCCCGGCCTGATCGATGAAATCCTGGACTTGGGTCAGCGGTCCGCCATGCCATACCTGACGCATGCCGTCCATGATATGCAGCACCGCCTTCGAACGTAAGGGTTCGACGGTACACATCAGCCCGATCAGCGGGTTGGTAAAGGAATGGGGCGCACGATGTGAGCGCGCCACATTGTTAAACGTGCCGTAAGCCAGGTTCTTGAGGCATCCGGTGACACCGGATGCCGAATGGTCCTTCATCGTCGGCAGGTTGATTATCTTCGTGACTAGCTGAGCCACGATATTTGCCATGTAGGAGCGGGTTTCCCACTCGCCGAAAAAGTTGGCCGCGCAATAGACATTCGTATCGTAACCGGAAGGATCTGCGAAAGTGTCTTGAATGCCCACAATGCGCACGCCCGGAGGCAGCAGGGCCTGATAGCTGCCGATATCCATTTCGTACGAATACCGGTCATAGACCAGAATGTTACGTGCGGGAACGCCAACAGACTGGACTGAGCCGATGATCTCGCGGAGGATCTCGGGAGAGGAGCAGCAGGCAGGCGCACCCGATGGGTTGATCTTGATTCCGACAATGTCGTTGGGTTCAACAAACTTTGCCCACGCCGCCTGCGCCGACTTTTCTTCCGTCAACTCCTTCATCGCGTGCTCCAGCATCTGGCGCACGATCGACTGTGAGACGCGATTACGTACGATAGCCTTCGGGTCGCGGACCTCGATCACTCGGCCTGGAAATAATCCCGGCATGCCGAGCGGCGAAGGTTTGTAGTCGGGCGGGCCGTGGAGTTCGATGGGCGGCGCCGCAGGTGGGGGCAGGTCCGCTCGCAGCATCGGATCGAGCCCCTGCATCAGCAAAGAGGCGCTTCCAATGCAACCGGCCTTGACGAACGTACGGCGATCCATGAGTTGATTCCGATCCGAAGTCTGCAGCTTGTCGGATCGAACCCAAAAACAGCGATCAGCTTACGATAGCGGCGCTCTCCTTTACAACCCTGCCTGACCTTGACTCGCCAGGCATGGTGACAATCTCATTCCCACCGGATACACTTTCGGTTCGACAAAACAAGAGAAGGCCCTATGCAGAGTGGGATCAAAATGCCACGCGCAATAATTGCAGTAATCGCAATCACCCTCGGATCTCCTGTCGTGATGTTCGCCCAAGCCCTTCGTTATGACTTGCTGTTAAAGGGCGGACACGTGATTGATCCCGCCAATCACATCGACGAAGTGAGAGATGTCGCCATTTTCCAAGGCAAAATCGCTGCCGTGGAAAAAAACATTCCGGCTGACCAGGCGGGAAAGGTTGTGGATGTCTCGAAGCTCTACGTTACGCCCGGGCTGATCGACATTCACTATCATGTTGGTCATGGCGGAGCGCCGCTAAACTGGTTCGCGCCCGACGCGCGAGTTCATGCTCTGCCACTGGGAATTCCCGCAGATTTCGCGTTGCAGTCAGGAGTCACCACCATAGTGGATGCGGGCACCTCAGGTGCGGAGACGTTCCTCCAGGAAAAGGAAGAAGTCATTGACCGTGCCAAGGTGAGAGTTTTGGCTTTTCTTAACATTGTGGCTAATGGCATGAGCGGTGGACTCGAGCAAAGCCTGGACCAGATGGATTCGAAGCTTTGTGCCGACACGATCAAGAAATATCCAGACCTCATTGTGGGAGTAAAAAGCGCCCATTATTGGACCAAGGAGGCCTGGGATGCAGAACACGTGCCCTGGGCAGCAGTTGACCGGGCGATTGAATGCGCCACGGTGGCCAACGTTCCGCTCATGGTCGATTTCTGGCCGCGAGCGGAGAGAACTTACGAGGACCTGATACTGAAAAAAATGAGACCGGGCGACATACACACGCACGTCTTCGCCCAGCAATTTCCCATTATTCTTGCGGACGGAAAGCTCAATCCCGCCATCAGAGACGCCCGTGCCCGAGGCGTGATTTTTGATGTGGGGCATGGCGCCGGCAGTTTCTGGTTCCGCAATGCGGTGCCCGCTTCAAAACAGGGCTTCGTCCCCGATTCCATCTCCACTGACTTGCACATCGGCGATTACACGACTGTCAGCATGAACAATGTGATGTCAAAATTCTTAGCCCTGGGGGTGCCGCTGGACGATGTCATTCGCCGGTCAACCGTCAATCCGGCAAGCGAGATTCACCGGTCGGAGTTGGGGACATTGTCAATAGGCAAGGACGCAGATATTGCTGTGCTGGACCTGATGCACGGCCATTTCGGTTACGTGGACTGCGGCGTCGCCAAAATGGATGCAAATGCACAATTGATGGCCCGCATGACGATCCGTGCGGGACGCATTCTGTACGATCCCTCCGGTCTCAGCATGGTGCAGTGGGAAAAGGCGCGTCCGCAGTATTTCACGACTCCCGATCGAGGCGAGTCGTTGCCGGCACGAGCCGATGATTATCCACGAGACTGAATTTCGAAATTCCAAGATGTTCCTGGGGGGACATAGCGATGCGACAGATAAGTCGGCGAAAGCTCTTACGGAGGGGAACGCAGGCTGTTCTCGCGGGAGGTGTTGCGCTCTCCGGAATCCCAATTCTGGAGCCTCGGGCGTTTTCGAAATCGGCCCCTCAAGCTGTGGATTATTACCAGAAGCTCGGTGTGACTCCGTTCATCAATGCAGCCGGGACCTATACCGTACTTTCGGCTTCCACGATGCCTGACGAAGTGCAGGCGGCCGTCGCGCTCGCGGCGCGACAGCCAGTAAACCTCAACGAACTACTTGATGCGTCAGGAGCATATCTGGCCAAGCGACTACGGTGTGAGGCCGCTCTGGTCACGGCCGGCGCTGCCGCGGCGCTGGTGGTGGGAACGGCAGCTTGCATCAGCATGGGAAACGAGCAAGCTATTCTTAACCTTCCTACTGACATGGCTGGGCTTAAGAATGAAGTGATCGTTCAGAAATCTCATCGCTACGGGTATGACCATGCCCTCCGGAATTGCGGAATTCGCTTTGTGGAGGTGGAAACGCTTGAACAGTACGAACAGGCGTTCACCGAGCGTACGGTGATGGCCCACTTTTTCAACGCGGGTTCAGGCAAAATCAGCCGCGAGGATTGGGTGCGAGTGGCGCTCCAGCATGGAGTGCCTTGTTTCAACGACGCTGCCGCCGATATCCCTCCGATTTCCAATCTATGGAACTATACTCAGATGGGTTTTGATCTCGTGACCTTCTCTGGAGGGAAGGGCCTGCGGGGACCGCAGTGCAGCGGCTTGCTGCTAGGCAGAAAGGATCTGATCGAAGCGGCCAAGAAAAATAATTCACCAAACTCAAACACTGTCGGGCGCGGGATGAAAGTAGCGAAGGAGGAAATTGTAGGCCTGGTCGCCGCCGTGGACTGGTTCCTCAAGCAGGACGATGCCGCCATGGAAGCCGAGTACCGGCAGCGCGCAGACCGCATTGCCAAACACTTGAACTCGATTCCAACCCTGCAGACTCAGATCTTTATTCCTGAAGTCGCCAATCATGTTCCGCACCTGCTGATCATTTACGACCAGAACCGGATCAAGATCACGGGCGCGGAAGTCATGCAAAAGATGCGGGAAGGCAAGCCGCGGATTGAGCTGAATCCATCGACCGGAGGTTCCCCTGCGAGCGCGGGATTACCGGGCGGACCGAACACTATCGTCGTGGGGGTTTGGATGTTGCAGCCCGGGGAAGATATGGTAGTTGCCAAGCGTTTACGCGAAGTTCTGCATGAAGCGATCAGGGCGTAACGGACGGGCACAGTCACATCATTTTCGTGTGCGCCACCTCACGGCTGTCGTCCTGAAGAACCTTGCGTCTCTAACTCGTCCTCCTTTCTCGATCAGATAAAACTTATCGGCTTCGACATCGTGAAAGGTTTGCCGCTGCCCGCTGGGCCGGGTTATCTCGACGACTTCGGCACGCCTCGCCTTGCCAAGGCTGAGATTGGAGAGCGGGGACCCTCAGCTATTGCGAACTTCGCTGTTTATGGATTTCGACCAACCGTTTCTTCAAATACTCCCGGTATTCCTCCTGCAACTTAGGATCCTTTGGTGAGCCGTAGATCTCTGAGGACTTATATTTTCCTTCATCAAATTTCTTTTTTGTCCATTCATCATGGATA
>Ga0207684_10002400_pt1 | contig 18950 bp, 9 predicted proteins | sample KBSK5501metaG_FD_184342 | JGI IMG/M metagenome (GOLD analysis project Ga0207684, IMG submission 184342) | Corn, switchgrass and miscanthus rhizosphere microbial communities from Kellogg Biological Station, Michigan, USA - KBS K5-50-1 metaG... | ecosystem: Host-associated > Plants > Roots >...
CCGTAGTAAGCAGGTTAGGCCAGGTCCGCGTCAAGATTGCCGATCGGATGGCACCGTGGAAATCAACCAGCATCTTATGTTTCGCCGCCTCACGACAGACTCGGTGATAGAAGTTGATTACCTTCTGATCGTCACGCTTCATGAAGTCAACCTTGATGCCTTTAACTCCCCATTTCTCAAACTGATTGAGTGCCGGCTCTAGCTGATCATCCAGCGTTTTCCAAAAGACCCACAGAATGATGCCCACCTTCTTTTGCCTGGCGTAGGCTGTCAGTTCTTCCATATTGATCTCAGGTACAACTTCCAGCAGATTCCGGAGTGGTGACCAACCTTCGTCAATAATGATGTGGTCGATGCCGTACTTCGCGGCGAAGTCTATGTAGTACTTATAAGTCTGGGTGTTCATGCCAGATTTGAAGTCAACGCCATAGATGTTGTTGGCGTTCCACCAGTCCCAAGCCACTTTTCCCGGCTTGATCCAAGAGGTATCAGCAATCTGCGACGTTCTCTCCAGCAGGTACACAAGTTGATTGGTGAGTAGATCACCATCCTTCTGGGCGATCCCGAGCAGTCGCCAGGGGAAGGTTCGTGTTCCACGAGTTAGGGCGATGTAGTCTGCGCTTTCAGTGACTTTGAAATTGTCTTTGATGAGTTCTTCTTTACGCGGATAAGGTGGAAACACTGCTGCCAGACTGTTGTTACTTGTGCCTCGCAACCACAGGCCCGGATAGTCCTCCAAATCTGCTTCGCAGATTGCAATCTTGATTCCAACAGTCGCGTCCACGACGGCTGGGAGGCTGGCCATTGTCGTCGGACTGATCTCTTTGAGCGCCAGGTGAAGGAACTCTCTTTCGTTGTGGGAGAAGAAGCTCTCTTCTTTGGGATAGTAAACGCTGTAGTCACCAGCGAAATTGAGGTTGACATCTTCGCTATAAATCTTCACCTCCGCATCAGGGAAAGATGTCTCAAACCTATAGGCTATTCCTTCATTGTATGCGCGGAACACGACTGCATAATTGCCGTCCATTTCGAGCCGCAACTCATTGTAGCTTTCCCTGATACGGGCAAACTTTTGACGAACCGCAGGCTCAATCTGCTGATCAACGCTTCGCTCCATGATAGCCTTGACCTTCGGAGTCAATCCGAGAGCCGTGTGATCAATGTTGATGGATAGCGTGCTGTCCATGAGGAGTGGTTTACCGTTTAGCAGTACATCGTAACGGATGCGCTCCGTTGTATGGATTCTTACTTGGATCCTTCCATCAGGTGAGTGGAGGCTGTAGCTTGATTGCGCTCTGGCATGAGCTGTTAGACACAGTAGTGCTAATACCAGAATGTTGCTTTTGAGCATGATCGGCAAAGGAGGTTGCGGGTTGGCTCTTAGCCCCGGCTCTTCAACTTTAGTCTGCGCTTAGAGGCTCGCCTTCCACTGTTGTTCGGCACGGCGTCAACATAGACGCAAATGCAGGTTACTCTCCTACTCGGTAATCCACTCTAACCCGTTAACCGTTCTTTCGACTGCTTTGTGTGGGAAATGAATGCGCACCTTGGTATCACCACGGGTATTTACATGTACGCGATTGACTATTGCTTCTGCAGGAAAAACTTCTAATAGTTTGCCTTGTCGCCTGACTCTACAGTTCCACGCTTCGATTTGTCGGTTTGGGTCGATTACCACGAACGCCGAATTGAGCGCCACTTCTTCCATCGCCTTAAAGATTTCATGGACGTCGTTGTCGCACGCACCACCGGGACCCCACTCGTCACGATGCCCGACATAGCCGCCAACCACCTTGCCTCTTGGCGCTCGCCACCAATCGCTGACCATGTCAAGGTATTGCTCACCCACAACGCGCGACACGAACCTTCCGTAGCCGGAACGCGCGGCATCAGGGATGAAAACTTTCGCTTCAATATAAGGATCAGCAATAAAGGCCCAGCGAAGCTTGCCTGTCTGTGTGTCGACAAGCTGCAGGCAAGAGCCCAATGCGTTCATTGTCATTCGCAGATACTGTGGGTCGCCCGTCAAAAGATAAATGTAATAAGTGGCATAAATTCTCCACGCGGACCACCCATGCGGAGAGTCCATCATGTTCGGATATACCATCACGTCGTACTGCGATTCCCAAAAGCGCAACGTAGCTCCGTTCATTCGGCTATCAGGTATAAGCAATTGCGTTAAGCAATTGTGCAGCGTTAGATACCAGATCGCAGCTTCCCTGTATTTCGCGCGTTGCGCTGCGTCCTTCTGCATGAGCGCGAACATGCCGAGTTGCAAGGCGCTGCAGCTCATCATTCCGTCTTCAAAAGTAATTTCGCCTTCGGTCTGAACATTTCCCCTTCGCCGCACCAGATCATCCATCGCGCGCTTCACAGCCTCGTAGTGCCGCGCGTAACGCTCAGTCCAAATCGTCTCTCCCGAATCGGCTAATTGCTTCTCGACCCGCATCAGTTCCATTATCGATTTGGCAATGTAAATGACCGAGGTAAAATGCGTTGTGCGGTTATAGAAACCACCATCCGCCTTTTGCCGCGAGATGATAAAGTCTGCCAACAGAACAGCTTTTTCCAAACTTTGTCGATCACCGGTCGCTTCATACCTATCAACTAATAGACTGCAATAGCCTGCGGAGTTTTGTATGCGCTCCGGATAAATGCCTGGCTGCATTTTATCGTCGTAAAGCAGGGCGAGGACCTCCTGAAAGCGCGCGTCGAGAGTTTCATCCAATGCAGGATCCGGAAAATATTTGCGGCCAAGAAAAGCGGAAAAGAAGCCGTATGCACCCTCGATGTGTGAGGAAGCTTTTTGCTGATACTTCAAACTAGCTTCGCGTGCCCTTAGCAAATACCACGAAAAGGGACGAGCCAAGGTAAAGGAGGCTTCGCTTACTCGCCCGTTCGATGCAGCGAGTAGCTTGTAGATTCCAAACCCACTCTTGAGCGGAAAGTTAGTTTCGTAGATCCCCGATCGAATCTTACGCGCATGCAAATGAACAACTTCGCCGTCCGGGTTGACTACTGATGGCTCCGGCTTCAGCTGACTGTATAGACGCACCGGCAGCAATTGCGGCTGATGCACCGTGTACAGGTCTGCGTCAATGATAGGAGCACGTGTCGCAGCGGCAAGTGCTGGCTTCACATCAGACAACGATGACACGCCTTCAAAGTAAATGCTCCAACGTCTTTCTTCGCCGGGATTGAGAAATGTGTGCGGCGTAGTATGTCTGGAGGGAAGAGGACCAGGCTGTATTAAATCCAGTGATACTGTGCGAATGCGATGGCCGGAACCAATGTATCCACGCTCGAAAGAAGCAATTGGGTCTGGAGAAGAAATTGTGAGAATACTCCCCGACGGGCTCATAAAATATCCGAAAAAGTGCGTCTTCTCGCAGCGCAAAAGAGTGGGAAATAACTTGTCATTCCATTCCGGATACCTGTCCATGTAGGCATCGACACCGAGTTGCAAGCCAAATCGTAAGTTCGAAATTACTTTATCTCCCGCGTTCTTAAGCGTTACTGCTACGCCGAGACGTGGGCCATTTGCTAAATATAGAATTGACGCGATCAACTCGTTTTCGCGGCCTTCAAAACGAAAAGCTGTAGGCGTCGATTGCAAGAAAATATTTTTCTTTTCACTTCCCACCCAAAGGCGTGGCCCACCGTTGTGGCCTGTGTTGAAAGGATACCGCTGCCAAGCCCCGCGCGTGAAAAACTCAAGGTCACGCAAACCATCCTCAGCTACCGTGGCACGCCAATTCTGACCGAGAAGATCCTGCGGAACTTGCGCTCCTGACGAGAAGAAGCAGGCAAAAAGAATTATGAACGGTGACAGTGCAGTCCAGAGTTTTCTTGTTCGCCCGCGCTGTTCCGAATTTGGATAATCCGAACGGAGCCATTCGCCTGAGCCTCGGTAAGACCTAACCTCAGATACGCCCGCCCAGTGCGCGCCTGCGATAAAGGCTTCAAGATCGTGGCTGATTGTAGGTACTAAAGAGTCTGAATCCTTTAACCGCATTGGTGACTCCCTCTCTCAACTGTGAGGGCCGAGAAAAGAGTAGGCAGAAACGCATCCTTCGCTGCTATCACCGAGGCGCTTACCATCTTAACAAATGCTCTTCTAGACTGATCCCTGATCATGGTCAAGTTAGACTTCGAAGTCGGTGGTCAACTCTGACAGGCGCGTGGTTCCTATCAGTACGGGTTCTGGAACAGGGATTTTGTTATCGAGACTTTCATCATGCGGGCTGGCGTTGACACGCTAACCTCAGTCAAATTTCGCTCTCAGCAATGATGCGGCGGTAGACTTCCCGCGCATGCTCGTAAGCCTTCTCAGCTACAGGCCTCTCCCTGGCTGATATTTGCGGAGCCTTCTGACTCCAGCACTGGTCTACAGCCTTGAGCAACCATTCGGCGCTAGCACGTGAAGCCCGTATGGGTTTGTCGCCAACAATTACAAAAATCGGATTTGTATGTGAGGACGGGAGAATTCGCAATGCCACCCAACTGCTTCGCTCAATCGGCACGTCAAACATCACTTCACGAATCGAGCCATCAGCGAGAATATTCTTCCTGGCCACCGACTGCCCGTTGACGATGACTTCAACTGGCACCTCTCGCGTTTGACCGATTCTGGCTCGTTCTAGACTCCAACGGAGTCCGCTGTTAATTGGGCGAGTCCGAATCGCTTCATTCGGCAGCTCGTCAAGTCGCGCTGCCACTCTCGCCGTGACGCGCGCGAGGCCGGCCTTTTCAAGTTTAACTTCGCTGCTGCCGACCCCCACGAACTGGCTATTCACACGGAAGTCGAACAAGTGGCTCTTTCCATCCGAAACATAAGACCTGCCAGCTCGAATTCCATCAACCCAGGCGTCGAAGTTGAGGTCTTGCTCGAGCTTGACGTAGCTCCGTCCGATGCCGACACGCTCGCCATAGATGCAGGGGAAATCGGTCTCGCCGCTGATGCGGGTACGAAAGCCAACGTTGAGGGTGTGGTACCAAAGATTGAGTTCCCAGACAGCGGGAGTATCAACGGTTGAAATGAAATCCACGGCACCGTGCGTCACATCCATCACATACTCATTAGCGCCGATTCCGTCGAACTTCGGCATCTCATAATTCGGCAGATTTTCGGTCTGCACCTCCAGTCCCCATCCCGAATGAGCGAAACCGACCACCGCACCCTGTGCTTTGGCCCACCTCAGGATCGGGAGATCCCACGTGGGCCAATCTTCAATTACTTTTGTTCCGGGATAGTATTGGTCTTTAAGACGTAAGAGAACGAGATGGCCGCAGTGGCTGGACGGAAAGCCTGCAACTTCGAGGTCGTAGCGCATGAGGCTATCCGCATTTGATAGCTTGTTGTCTGTCCCTTCGAAGAACTGCTTCTGAACATAATAGCCACCGGCCCACGTTAGGACTGAGCCGACGTTCAATGCTTCGCCCGTAATCTGGCGAATCATGTCCTTGGGCCAGACCCCTTGGGTTGGATCTTCGTAATGCCGACAACCCGCCGCGTGAATGTGGTGATCGCCTGAGTACCATCCGAGGCGTGCTGGGTCAATCCATCGTTCGAGATGAAACGTGAAGGTCTGCCGCAAACCGGCCGCCACTTTGATGGTATGCCGCTTTGTCAAGTATTCCGGGCCGCGTGTGAACTCGACTGTGTACTCTCCGATTGGTAGTTTCATATAGTCGCCATCCGTGCGATAAACCTGCGGCTGAAATGCGAAATCAGGAGCTAAGCGCTTCGCCTGCGAAGGATAAACACGACCTTGCGCATCGCGGATGACGAAAGAAGCAGTAGTAGGTTTTCCGCTCTGGTCCAAGACCTGAAAGGTTACGTCCATTGATGGGCGGCAGTTAAAAAGGATTGCTATATCATTACGGAAGCCGACAACCTGTGCCCCCTGACCGACATTAAAACTTATTGTGGCTTCCCGTTTGCCCCGGTCGCGGCTGTAAAGCTGAATTATGCGATACTCCAATTCAAGCCCGGAAAGCTGCGGCGTGAGAGGTTGCTTATCGAACATGCTCAAATCGAGCCAGCGATCACCTATGTCGCGCTGGGTGATCATTTGCTTCGGCCGTTGTTCAATGCTATTTCCACCTTCGCCACGGCGGAACACTGGTAAGGCTTGTGGGCTGTCGACCTTCAGTGACGCAGTCAGTCCGGCTTCGTTGTGGACTTTAACTAGGAAGGTAGACCAGCCTTGCTGGAACAATTGCGCTTTGGCGGCGCCCTGCAAAACTCTGACGTGGCCCTCCGGATTGATCGAGACGTGGAACAAACAATACTTATCGAGAGTGCTCTCAATTCCATCCGTGGCTTTTGCGGCATCCGTTTGGGCAAAAGCTCTCTCCAAAGTCTGTTTATCCGCGGAACTAATGGGTGAACCGAGATAATCCATGGCCTCGACCAAGCGTTTTGCCTGCGCGGCCAACGGCTGTAACTCGACGGGCTCAACTTTTGACAATTGCTGCGCCGCGCCCGATACCGCAAGCAGAAGAATCGCAACAACCCGTATCCCTCTTTGTATTGCGCGACCTGCCTTCGCACTTTGAATTTTATGACTCTTCATTTGTAGTCAATTGCATTAGGCTGAAGAACCTTTCTGCGTTTCTCGTTATGCTATCGCTTCCTGATCATCGGCTTGCTTACTGATTAGTGTTAAGGGATTTTTGTATCCACGGATGCGATTTCGCCTCAATCTCGTTGAACCGCGCGAAATCTGTGGGTTTAAGGGCCGGCGCGCCATTGCGCGGTTTTACATGGTCGCCGTCGAAAATGAGGTTGCCATTGGCGTCGCGCGAGATGTCGCAAAACTCGTCTAGCCAGGCATAAACTTGCATCCAGTAGTCGCGGATGTTTGCAGGCGACGAGAGAACATGCCCCTCGCCCCAATAACGTATGAAGCGTGCACGCTTGCCTTGCCGATAAAGTGCAGTGAAGAACTCCTCACCCTGATGCATCGATATGTAATCCATGTCGCCCTGAACGATCATTAGCGGGGTCTGCACCCGTTCGACGTAGAAGATAGGACTGTTACGTAAATAGCGGCCCCAGTCCTTCCATGGCGGGTTGCTCATTCGCGTTTGCCCTCCCTCGAACATCCATTGTCCTACGATCTTCTCCTGAGGGAAGTCGTCAAATCGAGCTCTAGCGTCGAATGTCCCGTACAGGCTGACAAGGTCCGAAAGACCAGCAAGCGATATGGCGGCTTTGAATCGCGGTGTCTGGGTCACAAGCCCGTAAGTTGAATAACCGCCAAAGCTCTGGCCCATTACGCCTAATCGATTTGCATCCGCGTATCCCAGTTCGATGGCCCTATCTACGGCGGGTAATACACCCTTCGTCAACTCAAGGTACGGATCGCTTGGTTCTCCTTCGGGTTTGAGCGGCATGCTGGGCAACAAAACGCCGTAACCATATGCAGCGAGAAGTTGCAAGTTCAGAGCCGCCTCTACATTCAGCTGAGTCCAGACCCAAGGCTCTCGTTCTCCATAAATGTTCCCTGCGTAGACCCATGTGACCATTGGAAAGCGTTTGCCGGGCTGATAAGTTGGGGGCAAAATTAACCAGGCCTTCAGATCCGTTCCGTCTAGACTGCGGTATTCAATCATTTTCGGCTTTAGGTTGGCGATCTCCCCTAAATACGTGTTCGCTTCGACCACCTTAAACATTGGCATGTGGGCACTAACTAACCACAAAAACGTCCCGTCCTCATTGTCAGCCGTCATTACGGCTTGTCGATTGTTGGAACCGTAGGCCGTTATCCTCGCGTCACGGCCCGGACTGATAAGCTGGACAACGTCTCCCGAACTCAAATCTATCTCGTAGAAATTTGTATTCGCTCCACTTTCCGAGCTGACAATTACCTGAGTAGATGTGGGCATCTCCTCGGACCGAGGCCAGAACCCAAATAACGGGCGCGATTCGCTACGTGGCCAGACAAGCGACGATATCTTCCCGCGCAGGTCCGTTGCGATCTGCTCTATTGCCGAGCCATCAACAGGTATGCGCCATAACTTTCCGTCAGCAACTCCAATCAGGGCATTGCGATCACTTTCTATCGTTAACTGCGAAGGCGGATTTTTCATTGAAAAAGTGAGATCTCGTGGCGACTCAACTTTCGCGATCACCCACCAATCGATACCCTTAGACTCGCTTCCGTCACTCACTCGCTTCGCCTTCAATATTAATTCGTCATTCCGCGACCATAAGATATCTAAGGGCTCTCCGACAGCATCGGTTTGCACTGTTTCCTGTTTGACGATAATTCTCGACGCATTCCTCTCGAATCGATACAAATATACGGCGATGGATCCGTCGGAGGTTTTCCCCTTGATCGCCAGCGCCGCCCCACTCATAGCCCAACTCATTGAAGTATCTACGAGATTCACTGGCTTTGTTTCCAGCCCGATCTGGCGCCCGTCAACTGAAAAGATGCGAACTTCTTCCTTAGACAAGTAGTAGTTTAAGTTTCTTGTCGCTTCTGGCGTTGCAAGGTCAACCTGTTCTATTGCCGCAAGAAAATGCCTGTCAGGAGATAACCTTATGCTGGCAAAATCCCCTTGGCCGACTATTTGACTCGTACCGCTAATTACATCCACAAAAAAAAGGTGCCCCTTGGGCCGGTTTCGAAAACCCGAAGAAATACCAGAATCAAGGACATTCGCGGTGGTTTCCTTGCCCTCCCGAGTCTTTTGCCATTCTCGCGGCGCGATCTCCACTGCTCCAGCTCTCTCAGTAAGGCTAATCGGTTTCTTCTGTTCTGGGATTTCGGAGGAGGCAATTACATGATCGGACAGCCACACTAAACTGACCCACGCATTTATTCCTAATTTTGCGAATTTCGTTAGACGAAGTGTTGCTCGTTGAAATATGGCCAAACTGCAAGTAGCACCATCCGATGACATCAATGCAATTCTTTGCGAGTCAGGCGACCAAACCGGGTTCCAGTAGCCAACGCCCTTAACCGCGCCATTGGTCAGGTTGACTGCCTGCCCACCCTTGGTCGAGACTAGCCACACATCGGCTCGCTCGTGGCCCGATCGATTCTCTCCATAAATCTTCGCAGTGATCATGGGCCGCTTGACCACATAGGCCAGCCACTTGCCGTCTGGAGACAAACTAGTTCCAGGTGAAATGTCGTCGCCTAGTTCTTGTAGATGAAATAGATCTTCGGGAGTAAGTCGTCTAAAGCTGTTCTGTGATAAGACGCCAGGCGGCCACATCACAGTTAAGGAAATCAGCGCGATTAGGATATAGTTCTTGGCACTCTTCATGGTACCGATTTCATGGCTACCGACAATAGGTTACTGTCTCACATATAATGTTGCGCCGCGCGCTACAAAAGAACCGCCTTCCCACAGAAAGACGACCGTTCCCTAAAGAAACTTTTCAGGAGCCAAACGAACTAATGCTGCGAGAAGTTGAGTAGCCCCGGGGAATTTCACCCCGAGGCCCTCCCAGAACCGTACGGGAGCCTCTCGGCTCATACGGCTCCTATTGCAGATAACTGCCCTCGTGGACAGCCGGCCTCATTCTTCGGGCTCCTCCCATCGCTGGTTGGCCCATCGAACGTGACCCCGCAACCTACCCCCTTCGCTCCATGGACATTACTCTACTTCATCGCTACTACGAGGTAGTCCGCCCCTTGGTGTCGCATTCGTACTCTCGCCCTCGTGGTTCAGGCCACTTGCAGCTTCTCCGTTAGCATCGACACCGAAGGTTCCCACGTTCCAAATAATCGCCTCACCCAAGCTCAAGCCCCCTATATGCCGGATACCGTTCCGCCCGTAAACAGGTTTCGTCGGAACTCGTCCCGCGGCCTTCTAACAAACCACGGTTTTGATATCGTCTAGTTCTTTTCGACATGAGAAGCGGTGATTCACTTTCGTTTTTCTTCCTGGGTGTCACTTGACCCAATCACTGCCGGGCCTTTTCCTTCTCTGCTCACTACCACATTCCTTAGAACGCAGCAGCGGAAGGTAGTTTGGAACCCTCTCCTGCAAGACGATTCCGAGGGGCCTCCCCTCATCGATTACTCAGTTACGCAAAAAGTCGTCCCCGACTTTTTGCTCGTGGCGCACTCAGAAGATTAATTTTAGGGCAACCTGGCCGGATCGGGGGCCGCCAATCTGGTACAGCGGACTCAATCCACCAAGGCCCCTTGATAACATTTGCTGAGATACGTTAGTCCCGGGAAAAAAGCCTGCCGGATCGGAGAAATTCGGATGATTGAACACGTTGAAGAACTCGAGCCGGAACTGCAATTTCATCCTCTCCTTAAGCGTAAACTGACGCCGTAGGGCAAGATCAAGCTGGGACGCATTGAAGAATCGCAATCCATTTCTTGGATAATTTCCTTGTAGGCCCGAAAGAAATGGAACAGCCACAAACGCCGCGGGATTGATCGCCTTTCCACCTGGGTACTGAGATCCGTAAAGAATTTGCGGTACCCCGACGACAACATTTGGGCGCACGGAGCCGAAGAAGCTACCGAAGATTGTCAAACTCGTAAAATTTGTCGGCAAAGCCGTCCGGAATCTCAGCAAACTATCTAGCCCCCAATCCTTGGTAACGAGATGAATAAGGCTAGGGCGTGATACTGCAGGAAGGTCAACGGTAAGTGCACCGCTTAGGCTGTGTCGTACATCAAAATCAGAGGGGGCATACTCCTGGTCCAAGTTGAGGAATTGGGAGAGGATTCCAAACCTATTGGGTTCGAAGTCATCGGAGGCGGTATCGTAAGAACGTCCCCATGTATAGGATACCAAGCCCTGAATTCCATTAGAAAGCCGGCGCTGAAATTGGAGCTGAAGAGCCCGATAATTCGATCTCGCTTCATTATTAGTCAGGAAATAGAGAACTGAGGCAGATCCGAAGCCAGAAACCGTAGTAGCGGACGCTGGCAGCCTCAAGAGTCGTCGGCCTGCTGAGCCGACGTACGACACCGTTACGCTTTGATTGCGTCCTACCGACTGCTCAAGAGCCGCATTCCACTGCGCTGTGAAGGGAGTTCTGAGACTTGGGTTAGCAACATAGAGATTTGACGGAGGATCCACGCCAGGCTGTGGGGGCGTGACCTGGCTGGGATCTAACGGGAATGGGAAGCTTCCACAGCAGAGGTCTTTCCGGGCGGAAAAAGGAAAGGTATGGTCAAAGGCGTCAGCAAGAATTCCGGTTCCAAGGTCATAAAAGATCCCGACGCCGCCTCGCAAAACGGCTTCTCGTCCAGGACTCTGAGAAAGTTGATAGGAAACGCCAAATCGCGGTGCGAAATTAGTGTAACGAGTTTTATAGAGCTTTGTGCCGAATGGAGCGAGCTGCGCCGGAGATGAACTTCCCACATTCACAAGCACCGCCGGATCATGCTTGTTGGTCGATCTGGGAGGAGGGTTTAAATCCCACCGTAAACCATACGTCATTATCAACCCACGACTTACTGTCCACGTATCCTGCGCGAAGGCTGAAACGTTTTGGAAAAGCACGACGTTTTCGCCCGAACCAACATTAATTCCGGCGGAGCGGAGCGTCGGCTGCTGCGAGATGTTAAATGAGAGAGTCGTGTAGTTATTACCAGCCTTGCCGAGCACCGGAGAGATTCGGCGATAGTCCACCCCAAACTTCAGCTCATGTGCCCCTTTCCTCAACGAAAACGTATCTACAAAATTCACCTGGCGCTCGAGATTGTCATTCCCTGCCCCCATTTGGAAAGTCGCCGACGTCGCCGATCCATTAAATATATTCCATATAAAGGCAGCATTATTACGGTTTCTTGGTGACGCGAAGAGTAACGAGTCCTGCGGAACTGTAGCCCCACCGAAGGAATCCAATACGAACGAGGCCGTAGCCCGTGCTCGACTCCAATTAAATCGCAAGTCGTTTACTAAAGAAGAAGAGCCCAGCCATGTTAGACCCAAAGTGAGGGCATCATTTTCAAATGCAGACGAAGCTATCATGTTAAGAGGCCCGCTACGCGATTGAGTCCTAGATGGAGAATGCTTATAGGTACCGAGCAGCGTCATCTTCTGCGTCAACGAGTGATCAATTCGCACGCTGAAGGCGTCCAGAGTCGCAGGATTGCTATAGCTTGCCACAAACTGACCGAACCCGTTTGGGGCGAGCGGAAGGTTAGGTATTGGGTACGCATTGAAGAACGGCTTAACCGAATCCGCGACTAACTGCCTTGACTGAATCGTTGGGACGGTTGAGATTGAGGTCACGGGCTGACGCAAGCGCAGCCCTTCATAGGAGAAGAAGAAGAATGTTCGGTTCTTTACGATTGGCCCCCCAATCACTCCGCCAAAATCATTCTGACGTTCCTTTGCCTTAAGCAAACCACTACGGTTTGCAAACCAGTCATTAGCATCCAGTACGTCGTTTCGCAGGTAGTCAAATACGGTCCCATGAAAGTCATTGCTTCCAGAACGCGTAATGAGCGAAATCTGCCCGCCGGGTGTCCGCCCGAACTCCGGCGCGAAACTCGAAGTTTGAATCTTGAACTCTTGCAAAGCATCGATGGAAATCAGGCTATTGGTCCCGCCCAAGGCGCTGAGGCCTGGCAGCGACCCGGATCCAGACTGGCCAACTGGGCTGCCAGTGCTACCCCTTGTGGAAACACCATAATTCGCGCTGACGCCGTCAACAAAGAATGCATTGGCGTTCCCCCGCTGACCATTAACGCTAAACTGACCACCTCCGTTGTAAGTACTCGCTGGTGTAAAAACAACCCCAGGAGTTAGCGAGATCAGCGATTGGAGACTCCTGCCGTTCAAGGGGATATTCGCCACGAACTGCCGATCAACAACTGTGCCGACGCTCCCATCTGTCCGAACCGTCTCCGCCGTCGAATCAACCGTAACGGTCGCATTCACATCGCCCGCCTTCAACTGAATATTCAGCGCCTTCTGATCGCCAACATTCAGCACCACATTTCTCACCTCTACCGGCGAGAAACCATCGCGTCGAGCAGTGACCGTGTAGTCTCCGGGAGGTAACAGAGGAACCGTAAAGCCGCCTGAATCGTTAGTCGTGGTCTGACGCTCCAAGGATGTAGCTTTGTTCTGCACTGTTATGTTTACGCCGGGGATGATTGCGCCGTTTTGATCTTCAACAGTCCCGCTCAACGTCGCCGTTGCACTCTGCGCGTGAACACTGATCAGCGACCACTGGGCAACCAGCAGGAGTAGAGCAATCAGCATGAGGCAACTAAAACTTGTACGCCACCAATAAACCGCATTGGATGTTAGGGGATAAGAACGAGTCATGATTCGATTCCTCCTGGGCTGTCAACTTAGTAGCGATCAGAAACCTCTCTCGGCTAAACGCAAATCTTTATTTTCAACGCGGCTCGAATTTGCGCGGCTAGTGTCTGGGCAGCTCTCAGTGATTGCCAGAAGCGCTGTGTCTTCACTGACGCCGACGAAAAACCCTGGGCAGACACGGCGAATGACTGCCGGACATCCTCGTCACACGCCACGCTTAATTCATAAAGCCGGCGCACGGCCTCCTGAATCTCCGCGTCACTACCGATCGTGGCACTACCCGCCGGCCCATCAGCCAACGATGGAAAGACTTGCTCCAAATCTCCGCGCAAGGCTTGAACTTCGCGCTGAAACTCGCCCGCGTGCTCTTGCAGCAATCCAATCCAGCGCGCGCGATCAGATTCGGGCAGCGTCCGCAGGTCAGCGAGAGAGAATCTTTCCGCCAACTGCTTCAGTGCTAAGGCATGACGGCGGGCCTGGCGTGAGCGCGCCGTCACACGATCCGCGAAACGGCGCGCGTCATCATCCGAGAACTTCTTCTTTAGGTCTGCGTAAACCGGGCTGGTACCTTCGGTCGCCTCAACGCGATCAACGGTAACGTTACCCGGGACTTTTGGGACCTCCCGTTGCGCGGCCTCCGCCGCAGTCTCAACCTCAATGCGCACGGCTGGATTGTTTCGAACAGTAGCAAGTGCACGCAGCAATTCAGCTTTACGTTGAGCGGTATCGACCAAACCGCCGACGAGGAGCTTGCCTTCAGGAGTACGAGTGACCTGCAACTGCTCGCCCATGAAAGCGCCGGCGACGTTCAATAGGCCGAGCACCTCAATCTCCAGCGCTGGCGTAGCCACAACAGGAGTCGGCGGCTGAGGACCAGTAGTCGGGGCCATGCTGCCAGGTGTTGGCCCTAGCGTGTTCGGCAGCGCCGAAGAAAGTAGCTCTGCATCGGGCTCAAATACTGCCGGAGCAACAGCGCTCGTCGGCCGCCGTTCGAAGCTCGTCTCGACAAATCGGTACTCGCGGATTTGCGGATTGGCTTCATCGCCGCGCAAAACGACAGTCAGTTCGGTTGAGTGCAGGTCGGACCGACTCAGAGTCAGCGATGCCTTGACCAACCCTTCACCACTCGCACCTGGCTCCTGGTTTTCATAATTAACGACATAAGAGCCGGGTCGCTGTTCCACATGCGCTTTCTCTGAGTGCTGAATCAACGAAGTGAACTCTGCTGCCGTGGGCGACACCTGCCACACATTGTCAAAGCGCAATATGGGACTCCCATCTGCTTGCCTCCCTGGTGCCGGTTGAAGTTGCGGTCGACGACCGTGACTGTAGAGCGTCTGAACACCATCGGCTCTGCGCCAGTCACCGGCAACAAGCGATCCTCGTTCGTTATAAAGTCGACGCACCGTGATACCTTTCTCTGGACTGTGCCAAATATCAATACGACGGCTGGCAAGCAGTTGACCCGTAGCCAACCTCTCTTCCAATTGAACCGTGCGATGCAACACCTGATCGCGATTGCTGGCAACCAGATCTTCGGCGGCCGCCGCTCTTTCGAGCAGGTTCGTTGCTGACAATGACGAAGTTGGAGCGTGGCGATAGAAAAGCACCAGCGTCGCCATCAGGGCGAGCGCAAATAGAGCGGTGACCGCGCCCGGTCGGAGGAAGAGTCTCCAATCGAGCGCGCCAAGCAGCGAGCGAATCCAATTTCCCGAGCGAGACCAGAGAGTCGGAATAAAGCTTGTATCTCTCTCCTCGATCACAGCTTCTGAAAAGACTTCAGCATCCATGGGAGCAGTTGATTCAACTAGGTCAAAAGTTGGATCGTGATAGGAGACGTTTACTGCAGGCCATGGACCACGGAAGCTCAAGCTGAGATCCAGAGCGCGGCCGCAATCAAAATCCACCCCGGCCGACTGCTCAATGCTACCATCAGTCGGCTGGTCCACATCGAAGAAGAGCAGACGAACTCCCTGCTCGCTAAAGACTTCGATGAAACCAATGGGTTCATCTACGTTGACGGTGAGAGCCAGCTTGCTCAGCTCGGAGCTCACCTGCTGCGAGCCGAGGACGAAGCCGTTGACCGCGACGCGCAGCTCTTGCGGTCGGTGCTCCATCACTTCTTTCAAGCGACGCTGATATTTCTTTTTGGATTCCACGATGGAGCCCCCCGTTCCACCTTCGCCACCGCCTCCGGGTTTGTCGGGCGGAATATCACGGCCCAGCCGATCGTCCGAACTTCTCTCTGCGAGCAGCGGCAAGCCGAGCAGACCGTTAACCGCGTCGAGACAGCGCGAACAACTGACGACGTGCGAAAGTAGATCCCCATCGATCGTGGTCTTCTCTCGATACCGCTCTCTCATCTGAGCCAGCGACAGACAATCACCACTGCGACTGGCAAAGATCGTCTCAAGCAACTCGCCGATCAGTTCCGTCGTGGTACGCGCATAGCCCAGCGCGGGCAGACTTGAAGCTTGAAACGCGGCCATGAATTTGAGCGCGCCCGGATCAACCAGATAAGCCTTCGCTTCCCGTCTTGAGATTTGCAGCCAGCGATCGACAGCCATGCGCGTGCTATGAAGCACCTGGGCGATCTCGCTCGGGTAATAGCCATGAAAGAATCGAAGAATAAGCACGCTGCCGGCTTTCGAGGTTTCTTTGCGCGCGCACGCATACTGACAGATCTGGCGCAGTTCATCCTGAAGGTCGAGGTGCTCGCGTTGGTCGTTTGCTCTGAAGGTTCGCAGACCCATCTCCGCCGAGTCAAAATCGGCGATTGAGAATCGTGAATCCTGAATTAAGCCGGCGCGCCGAACTTGTGAGAGATACATATTGCGCAACATCCGATTGAGGTAAGCGTCAGTGTTTTCGATGGCCGCGAGGTCGCCGCGGCGGTGCGTGAACTGAATAAAGGCGTCGTGAACCAGGTCTTCGGCCTGCGCCTGATTATGGCTGGTCAGGGATAAAGCCCAAACCAACAACAGATCGTAGCGTTGGACGAATAGATCTTCCGGGCTGGCTGACCTTAAGAGCTTTAGCATCGGTTAACTGGACCGTAACGCCTGTTACAGATATGTGTCTGACTATATGACAGACGAAGAGACCTAATCAGAAACGGCCCTGGCGATTATTTTGAGTTTATGACTGAAGAGGGTGGTTTGGAAGGCAGAAACAACCGCTTGGCGGGCACGATTGGGGTGTCGCAATATGCCCTTCTGTACGCTGTTCGCTCGTTTGTCATCCGGCGGGGTTGGGAGATGTCTGCAAGAGGAGGACGAACCCTGATGGGTTACTCAATGACCGGGAATTGTTGTAAAAAGTCTCGCCGAATATGTCGACCAAGATTCTAAACGATTCAGGGGAAATGTTGCTGACGAAGGACAACAAATTTCCAAAGAAAACGTACGTTGTTTCAACGACCTTGCGATTAGCTGAACGATCTTTTCCTTGCTCACAGCTTAAGCTGCCTTCAGAGGCTTGATACGCTCGTATTCGCTCTTTTTGGCCTGGAGCATGTCCCAGAGGTCAACATCCTGCTGCAATCCCAGCCACATATCTGGAGAAGTATTGAGCGCGTGCGCCAGGCGATGTGCCATATCTACTGTCACAGGACGCTTTTCCTGCAAAATCTCATTTATGGTGCGCCTAGATACCCCGAGCAGCTTCGCAAAGTCTCCCTGAGTCAGACTGGTGGCCGGCAGCACGTCCTCTCGTAAAATTTCTCCCGGATGGGTCGGACGTCGCTTTCTCTTATTCAACATAAACTTCCTCACTAGTGATAATCCTCAAGATCAACGTCATACGCGTCCACGTCCCGAAATGTAAAGGTGATCCTCCAATTACCGCTGACGGTGACGCTCCACGTTCCTTTTCGATCGCCCTTCAACTCGTGGAGACGATTGCCAGGCAGGTTCATATCCCCAGGACCGGTGGCGCGGTTCAAAAGGTCCAACTGTCTAATTAACCGCCTGCTTAAATCAACCGCCACGTTGCGCGCTTTGCCGGTTTCAAAAAGCTGCCTGAGCCCTTTGTGGCGGAAGGTTTTAATCATGCACGCTGGTTACACCGGTAGATAACAAATGGGATTGTAACGCAACATGTAACAGCAGGCAAGATATTTCAATCGTTCGGAGTCCGTCCTGTCGCATCCTGAGTGTGAATTTTGTTCTTATCAACGATTACCAGAATCGCGCTCGGATAGGTGAGGGTGACTCCTAATTAACGATATGGCAAGCAAGGACGTTGAAGTCGTCTCTGCGGGCAGCTTCAATCGCGGTTCAATCGTGACGAGCCATTCACTGTTGAAAAATGCGAGGTTTAGTTCCAAACGAAACGCGCCAGGTCCTGATCCTTTCGCACCCGATCAACCGGGAAAGCTTGATTGTGCATAACGACGTAAACTCCCGGCGGCAGTAACCGCACGGCCAGCAAACTTTCGGTGAGATTTTGCAGCCCGTCGCTTCCTTCGAATCCCAACGGCGTCATTGCCCCAGTCAAGACAATGGGAATCTGGAACGCCGGCAGTGCGCGCTGCAGAAACAAGCCCGTTTGGACCATTGTGTCGGTACCGTGAGTGATCACTATTGGCTCGCTCGTCCGTAGCAACTCCGTAACGGTGCCGACGATCAGCTCGCGGTCTGCATCGCTCATTTCCAAACTATCTTTATTCATAAGCGGCGTGACGCGCACGTCGCAATCCGGCAGCCTGAGAAGACGCAGGTGGCGGTTGACCTTGTTATCGAGATTCTGTACGGCGCCGGTTTGCTCAGAATAGGCCTTTTCGATGGTGCCGCCAGTAGTCAGTAGATGTATCACCGTCATTAAAGTTTTCTCTGGGATGTTTGTTTTCGCTCTAAAGCCAGTTTCTTGCGCGTCAGCAAGCGATTGCGATCAAAAAGCCTTCCGGCTCAATTTCTAAGGGCGCCGCGGTTAACTGTCTCTGAAGTTCGGGCCCGTCACCTTCAGTCACGATAGCTGCAGAAGCGGCGCAATTCAATTGGCTCGCGGTGCGAGTCTCTTAATATAGGGTGTTAAGAGCGCCAGGATTGCTGCGGCACCAATCGTTGTCAGCGCCACGCTGCCGAAAAGGCGCAACAGCGCCCCTTGCATATCCGTCTGGAAGAATCCGGCGACTCTTCCTGCAGCGTAGTTGCCCAGCGAGGTGGCGAGAAACCAAACACCCATCATTGCTCCCACCATGCGCTGCGGGGCCAATTTGGTGATGGTGCTCAACCCCACGGGACTCAGGCACAGTTCACCGATTGTGTGTAGCAGATAGACCGCAATGAGCCAGAGTGGGCTAACCGGCCCGCTGCTGGTCAGCGTCGAAGCATAGGCGACAACGAGAAAGCCCAGGCCGGCAAAAAGAAGACCGAGCGCAAATTTGGTAGCGTAGGAAGGTTGCCGGCTGCCCAAGCGGAGCCAGAGCCAGGAGAAGACCGGGGCCAAGGTGATGATAAAAAGCGAGCCTACGGACTGAAACCAGCTCGAAGGAAAACTGAATCCTAAAACTCGGTTCCGGGTCAGCCGGTCAGCAAAGAGATTGAGCGTCGAGCCCGCCTGCTCAAAAGCCATCCAGAAAAGCGCGGAAAAAACAAAGAGCACAGCGATCGCCACCAGTCGCTTTTTCTCAGCCGTTGTCAAAGTGTGTTTAGCGACATAGCGGTGTGCACGATGTTTCT
>Ga0207684_10002405_pt1 | contig 18919 bp, 18 predicted proteins | sample KBSK5501metaG_FD_184342 | JGI IMG/M metagenome (GOLD analysis project Ga0207684, IMG submission 184342) | Corn, switchgrass and miscanthus rhizosphere microbial communities from Kellogg Biological Station, Michigan, USA - KBS K5-50-1 metaG... | ecosystem: Host-associated > Plants > Roots >...
GGCTCGCCTTCCCGGCTGACCATGCCGACCTGGATCAGGTAGCGCACGCCGCCGGACACGGCTGCTGGACTCACCCCGAGCCGGTCGGCGAGTTCGGCCGCCGTGAGGCGGCTGGAATCGGCGGCCAGCAGGGTGACGAAGACACGGGCCGGCATCGGCGGCAAGCCGGACTCGGTCAGCAGTGAGGCGAGGCGCTCGATGAACCGGCGCACGGCTCCGGCATCACGCTGGGCCGGCTGGGCGCTGTCGACATGCACCGGCTCAGTTTACTCACTACATGATTTTCAGAATTTCATGAATTTTGTGTAAGCTGTGCTGTGTGACCGCGGCGATCGAGGTGACCGGCCTCCGGAAGTCGTTTGGCCGGACTTGTGCTCTGGACGGGCTGGATCTGTCCGTCGCATCTGGCGAGGTGCACGGCTTCCTGGGGCCCAACGGGTCCGGCAAGACGACCACCATCAGGGTCCTGCTCGGGTTGATCCGCGCGGACGCCGGAACGGCCCGGCTGCTCGGCGGCGACCCATGGCGCGAGGCCACCACGCTGCATCGGCGGCTGGCCTATGTCCCAGGGGACGTTACCCTCTGGCCGAACCTGTCCGGTGGCGATGTGATCGACCTGCTCGGCAGGCTCAGGGGCGGGCTGGATCAGAAGCGCAAGGCAGTTCTGCTGGAGAGGTTCGAACTTGACCCGGCGAAGAAGAGCCGGGCCTATTCCAAGGGCAACCGGCAGAAGGTCGCGCTGATCGCGGCCCTGGCGTCCGGGGCTGAGTTGCTCATCCTTGACGAGCCGACGTCCGGGCTCGACCCGCTGATGGAAGCGGTGTTCCGGGAGTGTGCGGAGGAGGAGCGGCGGGCCGGGCGGACGATACTGCTGTCCAGCCACATCCTGTCCGAGGTCGAGGCGCTGTGTGATCGGGTGACCATCATCCGGGCCGGCCGGGCGGTGGAGTCCGGCGCCCTGGCCGACCTTCGGCACCTCACCCGGACGTCCATCCATGCCGAACTGGCCCGGCCGCCCTCCGGTCTCGCGGGTCTGCCGGGCGTGCACGACCTGGACATTGTCGGCCACCGGGTGCACTGCCAGGTCGACAACACCTCGCTCGATGACGTGCTCCGGAGGCTCACCGAGGCGGGCGTGCGCAGCCTGGTCAGTCAGCCGCCCACGCTGGAGGAATTGTTCCTCCGGCACTACTCAGATGTCCCGGGCGGGCCGGCCGGGGGAGCGGAGTCTGACGGGGGAGCGGAGCCGGGCGGGGGAGCGCAGTCCGCTGGGCCAACGGAGCCGGCCGGGGGAGCGGGGTCCGCCGGGCCAGCAGAGTCAGCGGGGAGGACAGCGCCGTGACCGCGGTGGCGGCGCCCCCCCGGGCCGCCGGCCGGAACGGGACCTCCGCGCTGACCGGAACAACCGAGCTGACCAGGCTTGCGCTGCGCCGTGACCGCTATTTCCTGCCGGCTTGGCTCTACGTCCTCACCGCCGCCATCGCCAGCACCGCTTACAGCTTCCGGGGCCTTTATCCGACCGCGGCGTCGCGGGCCGAACTGGCCGCGAGTCTTCGAGGCAACCCCTCACTGACGGCCCTCGCCGGCCCGGTATACGGCGACTCCATCGGCGCGCTGACCATGTGGAAGGTCGGCCTGACCGTGGCCGTCGGCGCCGCGCTGATGGGGATCTTCACGGTGATCAGGCACACCCGCGCTGACGAGGAGGCGGGCCGCCTGGAACTGGTGGGCTCCACCGTCCTCGGCAGGCAGGCGGCGCTGGCTGCCAGCCTGGTCGTGGCGTTCGGCATGTGCCTGGTTCTCGCACTGCTGATCGCTGCCGCCAGCATCCTTCTCGGGCTTCCCGCGGGCGGGGCGCTGGCCATGGGCGCCGCGATCGGCCTGGCCGGGTGGGTGTTCGCCGCGGTCGCGGCGGTCAGCGCCCAGCTCACCGGCAGCGCGCGCGGCGCGCGCGGCGTCGCGGGCGGCGCCCTCGCCCTGGCCTACCTGGTGCGCACAGTTGGCGACTCCGGGTCCGGGCTGTCGTGGCTGAGCTGGGCGTCGCCGCTCGGCTGGGCGGAGCGGCTGCGCCCGTTCGCCGGCGAGCGCTGGTGGGTGGCCGGGCTTTCGCTCGCCGTCGGCGCGGTGCTCACCGGAGCCGCCGGCCTGCTGTCCGCCCGACGGGACGTCGGCGCCGGCCTGCTGCCGTCCCGGCCCGGCCGCGCGCAAGCGCCCGGCTGGCTGCGCAGCCCGTTCGCCCTCGCCTGGCAGCTCCAGCGAGGCTCCCTGCTCTGGTGGACGTTTGGCTTCGCCGTCACCGGCGCCGTCCTGGGGACTTCCGCCAAGGGCATCGGCGCCGCCCTGAACACCCAGCAGGCGCGGGAGTTCATCACCCGGCTGGGCGGGCAGAGCGTCATCATCGACGCGTACTTCGCCGCATTGATCCTGATGCTCGGGGCGACCGCGGCGGCGTACGGCGTGGCTTCGGCACTCCGGCTGCGCGGCGAGGAGACCGAGCAGCGCGCTGAGATCCTGCTGGCCACGCCGACCGCGCGGATCAGCTGGGCGGCCAGTCATCTGCTGATCGCGGTGGTGGGCACGGCGGTACTGCTCGGCGCGGCGGGGCTGTCGGCGGGGCTGGCCTACGGGCTGCGCACCGGTGACGTGGGCACCCAGTTGCCCAGGCTGCTCGGCGCGGCGCTCGCGCAGGTTCCGGCCGCGTGGGTGATCGCCGGGGTGGCGGTGGCCCTGTTTGGCCTGGCGCCGCGGCTCGCGGTGCCCGTGGGCTGGACCGCGCTCGGCGTGGTCGCGCTGCTGACCCTGCTGGGCCCCACCCTCCGGCTGCCGCAGTGGGTCATGGACATCTCACCATTCACCCACGTGCCGAAGCTGCCCGGCGGGGCCTTCACGGTCACGCCGCTGGCATGGCTGACGGTCGTGGCCGCGGTCTTGATCGCGGCGGGCCTGGTCGGCTTCCGCCGCCGCGATCTCGGCTGAGGCTGCCCCGCTGGCCCGTCACCCGCGCCAGCATAGGCAGAAAGGCGGCCCCCGGTGCCGGTCGGCCAATTCTGGGCGGCTTGGCCGGGGTTGCCGCTGTGTGCTGCGGCAGACGATCCCGGCCGGATGCCGGCGGCGTCGGTGAGGGGATGCTCCCGGCCTGGAATCGGACCGGAACGGTGCTTGATCCGGGGCCGGGGCGAGTTCTCAGCTCATGCAGCCGGGGATGCTGCCCAGGGGGAAGCAGTTGTCGGGGACGTTCCCGGCGACCAGGGCGAGGTTGAGTGCTACCGGGCTGCCGCTGCTGGCGTAGATACCGCCACCTTCGCCCGCTGTATTGCCAGTCACCTGGCTTGCCTGGAGGGTTAGCGGGCCGCCTGCGCGGCCGAGGCTGTCATCTGGGTTGACGCCGTCCTCGAGGATCCCGCCGCCGATCCCGCCAGCCGAGTTGTCGCGCACCTGGCTGAGATACACGGTCAGGATGCCGCTGTCGGGGACACCGGTGAGGGGGGTGATATTGAGGTTGGCGATGCCCCCGCCTCCGCCCTGGCTGCCCGAGCTTTTGGCGGGAGTGGTGTTGTTGTCCACCTGGCTCAGGTTGATGGTCATAGCACCGTGGTTGAGGATGCCGCCTCCGTAGGCGCCGGGAGCGGTGTTGCCGTTCACCTGGCTGCTGTTGATGATCGCGGTGCCGCCGTTGGCGATACCGCCGGCGCCGGTCAACGGGCCGCCACCCGAGGTGTTACCGTCCACCTGGCTGAAGTTGACGGTGAGCATGCTGGACCCGTTGCCGCCTATGCCGGCCGTGCCGCTGCCGATGCCACCTCCGCCGACGGCCGCGGTGTTGCCGTTCACCTGGCTGGCGTTGAGGGTGAGCGTGCCGGCATGGTTGAGGATGCCGCCAGCGCTGGCCGACGTGGTGTTCCCGGTGACCTGGCTGAAGTTGAGGGTGGCCGTGCCGAGCGGCCCGGTGCCCAGCGTGCCGCTGGCAATGCCGCCGCCGCCGGCGCTCATCATCGCGCCCTCGGAGGCGTTGCCGGTGACCTTGCTGTGATCAAGGGTGAGCGTGCCCTCAAGGTTGAAGATGCCGCCGCCGAAACCGCCAGTGTGGCCCCCGGTGACGGTCAATCCCTGCAGCGTCAGGTTCCCGGAGCCGGTCACCATAAAGATGCGGAAGCCGGTGTCGTTTCCAGCGATGGTGGTGCGCAAGCCGTTCACGATGATCCGGCTGGTGATCACGGGCAGCCCGTTGTCGCCGAGCATCGGGTTTGTGTTGTTAGCGGCGGTCAGGGGGTAGGTGCAGTCGGCAGCGAGGTTGATCATCGCACCGCCGCCGGAATTCGCCGTGTTGATCGCCGCGATCAGCCCGGCCGGCCCGCCGCCCGGTCCCGAGCAGGGCACCGTCACACCGCTGGACGCCTGAGCCGCCGGAGCCGCCTGAGCCGCCGGAGCAGCCGTTAAAAGCAAAATTGCTGCCCCGGTCCCGGTACCTGCCTTGATAATCGTTAGAGCCTTCATCAACTACCCCCTTGCCACGTAATTCCGCGTAATCCGACCATTTTGCCTCGATAAATGAGATCTGGCTGCCCTAGATCCGGCTGCGCACCAGAACATCGATGCCGTCGAGGAGGCGCTCCAGGCCGAAGATGAACTCGTCGTCAGGGTCGTCTGCCGTGTCGAAGACCCCCGCCGCGACGAACTTGCTGATCGCCGGGAACCGTCGCGGATCGGCCACTTTCGTGAGCATGCGCGCGTAAGAGGACATCCATTCCTGGGGGGTTGTGCGGGACGCCCGGATGGCCGCTTCGATGTCAGCGTCCTGGGTGCCGACGTTCCTGACGTAGCCGCTCACCAGCAGGATCACCGATGCCTTCTCCGCCTCGGCCAGGCCCGTGTCCCGCAGGCAGGTCAGCGCCTCTTCAAACCATGCGACCTCATGAGGCCTGACCGGAAGCCCGCTGATCGGGATGCGCAGGGCCCACGGGTGCCGGCGCACGGCGGTCCGCATCGCCCAGGCCCACCGGGACAGTCCCGCCCGCCATCCCTCGTCTGGTTCCGGTGGGGCCGGGGGAGTTCCGTAGGCCGCGTCCACCATGAGCGCGAGCAGTTCGTCCTTGGCGGCCACATATCGGTAGAGCGACATCGTGGCGGCGCCAAGCTCGGCGGCGACCCGGCTCATGGAGACCGCGCCGAGCCCCTCGGTCTCGGCGACATGCACGGCGGCCTGCACGATCCGCTCCAGGTTCAGCGCGGGCTTGGGCCCCTTGTGCGGGCGTTCACGAAGTCCCCACGCCGCCTCGATGCTGGCCGGCAGCCCGGTGCCGGTGTCCTCGTCCATCGTCTCCACTCGCTGTCCTCGCCCGGCTCGCCGCCCTCGCCGGGACCCAGATTGACAGCCCCCGCTCTACTGCGTATAACCTACGCAGTAGAGCGTACCTCATACGCAGAAGAGGCGGCCGTACCCGGCCCCGGTAAGGAGTCTGGCAGAAATGACCGACGAACTGGCGATCGAGGCGATCGGCCTGGAGAAGTCCTACGGCGCCACACGCGTCCTGGCCCCCGTGGACCTGCGGGTCACCCGCGGCAGTGTGTTCTCCCTGCTCGGGCCCAACGGAGCGGGCAAGACGACGATGGTGCGGATCCTGTCCACGCTGACCCGCCCGGACGCCGGGCAGGCCCGGGTGGCGGGTTTCGACATCGTCGGCGACCGGCATCTGGTCCGGCGCAGCATCAGCCTCACCGGGCAGTACGCGACGGTGGATCTGCTGCTGACCGGTGAGGAGAACCTGCGGATGATGGGGCGGCTGTCCGGTCTTCCACGGCGGCAGGCCCGAGGCCGGGCCCGGGACCTGCTCGAGCGGTTTGACCTTGCCGCCGTGGCGCGGCGGCGGGTCTCCGCCTACTCGGGCGGCATGCGCCGCCGGCTGGACCTGGCGGCCAGCCTGGTCGGCAGCCCTTCGGTGATCTTCCTCGACGAGCCCACGACCGGCCTCGACCTGCGGAGCCGGCAGACCATGTGGGAGGTCATAGCCAACCTGGCCGGGTCAGGTGTGACCGTGTTCCTGACCACCCAGTACCTGGAGGACGCCGATCAGCTCGCGGACCGGATCGCGGTGCTTGACGGCGGCCGGGTGGTGGCCGAAGGCACCCCGGGCACGCTCAAGGCGCAGGTGGCAGGGCAGCGACTGGATCTCACGCTGGCGAGCCGCACGGCGTTCGGGGACGTCGCGCGCTGCCTCGGCGAGCGCGCGGCCATCAGCGAGCCCGGCAGCCTGACCATTGGCGTGCCGACCGACGGAAGCGCCGCGCACGTGCGCGCCCTGCTGGATGAGGTTGACCCGGACCGCCGCGCGGTGCACCGGTTCGCCGTGCACAGCGCCACTCTCGACGACGTCTTCCTGGCCCTGACCGGCCATCCGGCCGGCCGGGCAGACAACACCGGGCCAGCCGGCCGAGCTGACAAGGAGATCTCCCGTGTCTGACATGACCGTTCCCGGCGCCGTGGTGCGTTCCACCCGGCCGCCAGTGCCCATAGTGAGCGACGCGCTGACGTTGGCCGCCCGCTGCGTCCGAATGTCCAGCCGCAACCTCGATTCGCTGCTGACCTCGCTGATGCTCCCCGTCATGCTGATGGTGCTGTTCGTCTACCTGTTCGGTGGCGCGATTCACACCGGCGGCAGATATGTGACCTATGTCGTCCCGGGCGTCCTGCTGCTCTGCGCGGGGTTTGGCGCATCGGTGACCGCCGTGAGCGTCAACCACGATATGACCCGGGGCATCATCGACCGGTTCCGGTCGATGGACATCGGCGGGACCGCTGTGCTCGCCGGGCACGTGGCGGCCAGCGTGATCCGCAACGCCGCCTCGACAATCGTGGTGTTCGGTGTCGCCCTGGCTATCGGCTTCCGGCCGCACGCGGCACTGCCGCAATGGCTCGCGGCCGGCGGGGTGTTGCTGCTGTTCGTGGTCGCCGTCTCGTGGCTGTCCGCGGCGGCCGGGCTCCTCGCCTCCTCGCCCGAGGCCGCCAGCGGCTTCACGTTCTTCGTGATGTTCCTGCCCTACCCGAGCAGTGCCTTCGTGCCGACCTCCACCATGCCGTCGTGGCTGCACGGGTTCGCGGACCACCAGCCGGTCACCCCGGTGGTCGAGACCCTGCGCGGGCTGCTTCTCGGCATGCCGGCCGGTGCCAGCGCCGGGCGGGCGCTGGCCTGGTCCGGCGGGCTGCTGATCGTCTCGATCGCGCTGTCCAGCGTGGTGTTCCAACGGCGCGCGGCGATGTCGGCCCACTGAGGGCCCCGGCGGCCGGCGTGTCGGTTCCGGCTCAGACCGTTCCTGTCGGGCACAATAGGGGCGGTCAACCGGACGAGGCCCCCCCATGTATGAGATGGAGGGGCCTCGTCCGGTTTCGCGGCACCGGCTCGCCGATTGCTCAGCGTGATGGCACCGCTTGACCGGCCACCAGAGTCAGACACCCGGCCCGAAGCCCCGGTCACCCGGTTCTTCCAGCGTCCGGAGTCACCCCCGGCTGGCGTCCGTCTTCAGTGGTGAGTGCTGTTCTACTGCCCCTCGGGGGCGCGGCACAAGGCCTGTTGGCCAGCAATTTCAAGATTCTTTGCCGTCCACAGGGGCATCCACAGCGCGGCTGCCGTTATCCCCCGGGATGGCTGCCTGTCCACCGCGCCATCCACAATCCGGTCCACAGGCCGCGTGCCGGACGGTGGGGGAGCAACTCTGGTGCTCGTTTGGCAGGAGCGGGTGGTGGATTGCTCACCTGGCGCCGGCTTACTCGCCGGCCGCGGCTCTTTCGGCGGCCAGTTGCGCCAGCTTCGCGGCGGTTCCGTTGCGCCGGGCCTGCCACAGCCCGAACTTGGCGAGCAAGCCGTTCGAGACGAGCAGCAGGTTCTTGCGCGGTGGCGCCGCGAAGCCCTTGGACGTGTGCGGCGCGTAGACGGCCGGCCCGTCGCCGGGGACGTCGAGCCAGCCGGTGAAGACCCGGGTGGCCAGGCCGACGAGATGCGGGCGGTATGCATGGGTCAGCAGGCCCGCGCGGCGCCCGCCCGGCGGGAGCAGGCCCGCCGCCGCCAGCAGGCGCAGGCCCTGGTCGTCGTGACCGGCGATCTCGACCGGCACCACGACAGGGAATCCGTCGGCACCCCGGTAGGCCAGGACGCGATGGGGGAGCGTGGCGATCCGCCCAGCCGCCTTGTCTACATCCACGCGTGGGCCCACGCCGTTCCGCGGCGGCGGCTGCGGGGCCGGCGGACCGGGCCAGGTAGCCCCGGTCACCTCCGGATCGCCGTGCGCGTCCAAGCCTGGCCAGCTGACCATCCGCTCGACGGCGACGTCGACGAATACCCGCTCCTGGTAGTACTCGCGGAGCAGCCGGTCCCACACCGCGCCGCGCTTCGGCTCGCCGAGGTAGCGTCCCACCTGGGGGCTGAGGGCTTCGAGCCGGGCACGCGACGGCGTGAGGTCCACCGACGCGATCCCCTGGGCCAGCACGAAAGCCTGGCTGACGGAGAACCCGTGCTCGCGCGAGTGGTACGCCAGCGCGACATGCGGGTCGCGGACGATGCGCTCAAGCTTCTTGCCGAATCCCAGCGAGGTGGTGAAGCCGACCACCCCCTGGTCGCGGCGCTCGATGCCGCAAGGAGCCACGGCGGTGACCACCGCGCCGCCCGCGGGCGTGATGTAGGCGACAGCCGCGGTGATGTCACCGGTGATCACCTCGTGGACGTCGTCTGACCAGCGGACGGATTCGTAAGCCATGGTTCACACCCTAGATCCCGGTCGTGTGGCCCACCCCGGCCTGAACACGGGCTACTGTCTGACTCATGACCGACGCAGGGGACTGGAACAGCGGGATTATCACGGAATTCCGCGCCAATGAGGGCAAGGTCGGCGGCCCGTTCGAGGGCGCGCCACTGCTGTTGCTGACCACCACCGGCCGCAAATCCGGACGGACGTTCACAAGCCCAGTGATGTACCTCGCCGACGGCGGCAGGTTGCTGGTGTTCGGGTCCAAAGGCGGTGCGCCTGAGCATCCGGACTGGTATCTCAATCTTGTGAACAACCCGGCCGTGACCGTCGAGGTGGGCACGGAAACCTTCCCGGCCCGGGCCGTCGTGCTGGAGGGCGAGGATCGGGACCGGATGTTCGCCGAGCAGGCACGGCGCGTCCCCGGCTTCGCGGAATACCAGGCCAACACCGATCGCGTCATCCCCGTCATCGCTCTAATGCGGGAGAGCTAAGGCTCGCCGCGAGGAGCCGGGCGCCGGTTGTGGCACGATGACGGCGTGGGTTACGTGCTGGCTCAGGTGAACATCGCCCGGCTGCGCGCGCCGCTGGACAGCCCTGTCCTGGCGGATTTCGTCGCGGCGCTCGACCCGGTCAACGCGGCCGCCGATGCCGCTTCCGGGTTCGTGTGGCGGCTGCAGACCGAGGACGGCAACGCGACGGCCGTGCGCGCCTTCGAATGGGACCAGGCGGGAAGCGCGGGAGTCATCGTCAACCTGTCGGCATGGGAGTCGGTCGAGGCACTGGCGGCTTTCGTCTACTCCAGCGCGCACCGGGGGGTGCTGCGCCGCCGCCGGCAGTGGTTCGTGCCGATGGCCGAGGCGTACACGGCTTTGTGGTGGATTCCGCGGAGCAGCGTTCCGACCACGCTGGACGCGGAGGAACGGGTACGGCATCTGAGAGCGCACGGTCCCACGCTGTACGCGTTCACCCTGCGCGAGCACTTCCCGCCGCCCGGCGCTGCCGGGCCGGGTTCCCGCAGTGGCCCCGCCGAGTGGATGTGCCCGGCCTGACGCCGGTCGCACCCCTGCTCTCCGCACGCGCATCGCCTCGCCGCACGCGCATCGCCTCGGGGCCCGCGGATCGCCTCGGGGGTAGATCTTCCGGTGCTCACTGAGCACGTGGACCGAAGCCATGGGAGTTGTCGTTTAGTTGTAGTTTAGCAAGCATCAGATGACGGTCAGCCCTGGGGAGCTTGTGCCACAGCCACAGCCACAGCCAAGCCGACGGCGGCGACTGCTCATCCTGGCCATCTGCTGCATGAGCCTGGTCATCGTCGCGCTCGACAACACGATCGTGAACATCGCGCTCCCCTCCATCCAGCGCGACCTGCACGCCTCCGTCTCGGGATTGCAGTGGACCGTCGACGCGTACACGCTGGTGCTCGCCAGCTTCCTGATGCTCGCGGGCTCGACCGGCGACCGCCTCGGACGGCGCAGGATCTTCCAGACCGGGCTGGCCGTGTTCACCCTCGGCTCGCTGCTGTGCAGCCTCGCCCCGGGCCTGGGCTGGCTGGTGGCGTTCCGGATGCTGCAGGCGCTCGGCGGCTCGATGCTCAACCCGGTGGCCATGTCCATCATCGTCAACACGTTCACCGACCGAGCCGAGCGTGCCCGCGCGATCGGCCTGTGGGGCGGCACCTTCGGCGTGAGCCTCGCGCTCGGCCCGGTCGTCGGCGGGGCCCTGATCGCCTCAGTGGGCTGGCGGGGGATCTTCTGGGTCAACATCCCGGTCGGGGTGGCCGCGATCGCGCTGACCGCGCTGTTCGTGCCGGAGTCGCGAGCACCGCGAGCCCGGCGGCTGGACCCGGTCGGCCAGCTCCTGGTGATCGTGACGCTGGCGTCCCTGATCTACGCGATCATCGAGGGCCCGGATTCCGGCTGGGGCTCGGCCAAGATCCTCGGCTTGTTCGGCCTGTCCGCGGCCGCGCTGGCCGCCCTGATCGTCTATGAGCCGCGGCGCCGCGAGCCCCTGCTGGACCTGCGGTTCTTCCGCAGCGCGCCGTTCTCCGGGGCCACCGTGATCGCCATCAGCGCGCTCGCGGGGTTTGGCGGCTTCCTCTTCCTGAACACCCTCTACCTGCAGGACGTTCGCGGGTTCTCCGCGTTGCACGCCGGGTTGCTCACCCTGCCTCTCGCGGCGGCCACGGCGGTCTTCTCGCCGATCTCCGGCCGGATGGTCGGCCGCCGCGGGCCGCGGCTGCCGCTGCTGATCGCCGGGGTGGCGATGACCGCTGGCGGCGCCTTGCTGACGGGGCTGACGAACGGCACATCCGTAGGCTGGCTTCTGCTGGCCTATGTCGTCTTTGGCACCGGGTTGGGCATGGTCAATGCCCCGATCACCAACACTGCCGTCTCCGGCATGCCCCGCGACCAGGCCGGGGTCGCGGCGGCCGTCGCGTCCACGAGCCGGCAGATCGGCCAGACGCTGGGCGTGGCCGTGGTCGGCTCAGCGGTGACGTCCGCCCTGATCGGCCCCTTCGCGATCGCCTTCGTGCCCGCCAGCCACATCGGCTGGTGGATCGTTACCGGGTGCGGCGCGGCGGTGCTGATCGTGGGCCTGCTCACCACCGGCCGGTGGGCGCGGGCCACCGCGGCCCGGACCGCGGCCAGCCTCATGTCGGACGAGGCGAAAATCCCGGCCAGCACCCCGTGATCCGCCAGCCGACCCGCCAGCCGACCCCGCCAGCTGATCCGCCAGCTGATCCGCCAGCTGATCCGCCAGCCGACCCCGCCAGCTGACCCGCCAGCTGACCCGCCAGCCGATCCGTCAGCCCTCGTCGGCGATGGGGACACTGATCAGCGAGAAGACGGCACCCTGGTCGTCGGTGACCACCGCCATCCGACCGTAGGGCGTATCCCACACGGGCCGCGCCACGCTGCCGCCGGACACGATGACCTGCGCGACAGCGGCGTCGGTGTCCTCGACGGCGAAGTACGACGACCAGTGCGCGGGAACTCCGGCCGGGAAGGTGCTGTCAAGCTCACCGATGCCGCCCACGTCGACGCCTCCGACTTTCAGGGTGGCGTACTTGAAGCTGACATCGCTGATATCGCCGAACTCATAACCGAAGGCGGCCTGGTAGAACGCCTTGTTCCGGTCGAAGTCGCGGCTGAAGTTCTCGTTCCAGCAAAGCGCCCCCGGCTCGTTGGCCAGCCCGACGCCGATGTGCGTGCGGGCCTGCCAGATCCCGAACACGGCGCCGCCAGGATCGGCCGCGACCGCCATCCGGCCGACGTCCATGACGTCCATCGGCTCCACGAGGACCTGACCGCCCGCCGCCCTGACCATGCGGGCCGTATCGTCCGCGTCATCGGCGGCCAGGTAGGTAGTCCAGGCCGGCGACGTTCCCGGCGGGCCCTGCTTCGGCCCGATGCCCGCCACGGGCCGGCCGTTCGTCAGGCACATGACGTAGCCGCCCGCCTCGGGCGGCCCGGCCTGGATCTTCCAGCCGAAGAGTCCCGCGTAGAACGCGCTGGCCTTGGCGATATCGTCGACCCCGAGATCGACCCAGCAGGGCGTACCGCTGGGCCAGGCGGTATCACGTGCGACCATCGGTGCCTCCACGTGTCCGGGCCGGCGCATCCCCCGCGCACGGCTGGATCATCAGCTTACGGAAAGTAAGGTGACGACCGCAGTCCGATGTCATTGGACGCGATCCGCCTGCCGTTCCGCCACGGCGTCAGGGCTGCCCCGTTTCCGCGTACCGCGCCCGGGGTAGACAGCCGCGCGTGGAGACATGGGACGCCATCAGGGCGCGCAGGAATGTCCGTGAATACGAGGACCGGGCCATCCCGCCCGCGGATCTTGATCAGATACTGGAGGCCGGCCGCCGTTCGCCGTCCTCGCGGAACTGGCAGCCATGGGACTTCGTGGTTGTCACCGAGCGGGACCAGCTGAAGGAACTCGCCAGGGTGTGGCAGTCGGCCGGGCACGTGGCCCGCTCAGCGGCGACGATCGGGCTCGTGGCGCTGGTGCCCGCTGACGATCGCCAGCGCGATCAGTGCCAGTACGACCTCGGGCAGGCCACGATGAGCATCATGATCGCCGCCGCCGACCTGGGCATCGGCAGCGGTCATGCGGCGGTGGCGGATCAGCAGCTCGCACAGCAGCTACTGGGCTTCCCGGACGGGAAATTCCTGGCGTACATGATCGCGCTTGGCTACCCCGCCGACCGGCCGCTGGCCCCGATCCAGCGGCCGAACCGGCGCCCGTTCGACGAGGTCGTGCACTGGGGCCGCTGGTAAGCCCTCGTCGCTGGTGAGCGTGCTCAGGAGTAGCAGTACGAGTCGCTGGAGGCGTCGCCACCCCGCAGCCGCACCTGGTCGTGCTGGCTCACAAGCATGTCATCGGGTGCGCGTGCGCAGATATGGCCTCTGGCAGGAGACCCTGGGTCAATATATAGATTTCCGATCGGTTGACTCTGTATGAGGAAGATCAGCCGGTCGGCCCCCCTCAGCGGATAAGCCCCCTCAACGAATCAACCAGAGCGCGCTGAGGGCCAGCGCGCCGGCCGCCACCAGGCCGAACAGGAACACCCAGGCCCCGACGGGAATGCGGGTGAGGCGGGCCAGTTGGTCGGCGTCGGAGCCTCTCGCCCGGCCCCGCCGCCGGGACCGGTCGAGTTCCAGCACCGGCCGCACGCCGCCGAACAGCAGGAACCACGCCATGGCGTAGCCGAATACCCCTTGGACCACGGGGGAGCCACGCCACAGGACCACCGCGACCGCGGCCGCGACTACGAGCACGACCAGCATCCCGTAGAAGTTGCGGATCACGAAGACGAGCCCGGCCAGCAGGACCAGGCTGAGCATGAGTGCACCGGCCAGGTGCCCGGTGGCCAGCAGGGCGGCGGCGCCGAGCCCGAGCAGCGGCGGGGCCAGGTACCCGGCGGCGGTCGTGAGAACGATGCCGGGGCCGGACGGGCGGCCGGCCGACCAGGTCACCCCGGCGGTATTGGCGTGTACCCGGACCCCGGCCAGGCGTCGGCCAGTCATCAGCGCCACCAGCGCATGGCCGCCTTCATGGGCCACGGTCACCACGGTGCGCGCGACCGGCCAGATGCGACGTGACGCGACCGCAATCAGCGCGGCCAGCCCGCAGGCCAGCACCAGCGTGCGCGGCGGCAGTGGCTGCGGGGTGATGACCCGATGCCAGAAGCTGCTGAGTGTCGCTGTGTTCATGCCCGTCCCTGCCGCCCGCGGCGGACCTCCAGCCGTGCCCGCCGTGCGTCGTCATGGTAGGCCGGACAACAGAGCGCGCCGGACAATGCGGACGGGGAGTACCAGTATGTCCTCAGCCAGCCGTGACCGCGCCGGCCCGTTCCGGCCCGTTCCGGCGGGTTCCGGATGGCCCGGACTTCACCCCGAATTCGCCAGTCCGTCATGTCCAGTTCTCAGTTCTGTTCACCGTGGGTTCATCTAAGAAGCAGATCACCAGATGAGGGATGTGCGGCGCCGGCCGGACGGGGGCCGGCCGGGCGCGGCCGTGGAGGGAGGCACACGGGGATGGGCGAGAGCTTCGCGGTGGCGGCCGGGGACCCGAACGGGGAGCGGCCAGCGCTGGTGAACGTGGTGGCGACGCGGTGCAGGCCCGATGGTGCCGCCTACTCGGCCACGATCCTTGATCTCGCGGCCCGGGGTTACCTGGTGCTCACCGAGCCCCAGCCCGGGCACCTGGCCTGCGAGCTACCGCTCGCTGCCCCGTCAGATTCCGGCACCTTTCCTTCCGAACGAATCGTTCTGGATAATGTCCTATCCAGGCTGGCGGGCCCAGGCAGTGCTCCGTTCGAAGTCCTGGCCGAGGCGGTTTCGGCCGACGTGCGGGGTTGCTGGGACCCGTTCGAGAGAGCCATCCGGTATGAGGCCCGGCGCCGCGGGCTGACCAGGCCGCGCCTGCCGGCCGCCGCTGCGCGGGTCCTGCTGGCTGGCGCCGTCGCGGCCGGCGTGCTCGCCTTTCTCGCCGTACATGCCCACCCGCACGCCGGGGTCTGGGCCGCGCTCACGGCCGGGTTCTTTGCCATGGTCGTGCCCGCCTATTGGGTGCGCAGCCTGGGGCGGGAGGACCGGCTGACCGCGGCCGGCGCGGCCCTGGCGGCCCGGTGGTACCGCGCGTCGGCGGACGATCCGGCCACGGTCGTCGCCGACGGTGCCGTGCCCGCCCCGGTGCTGAAACGCCTGGCCTACGCGGTGGCCGCGAGGGTCAAGGTACCGGTCGCCGGGGCGTCGCCCGGGCGGTCCAGCGGGATCCGGCCCGGGCGGCGGCGCGCCGCGTACCGGGTGGGACTCAGCGGCGACCACGAGGGCACGGGCCAGCCGCGGGCCGCCTGGTCCTCGCTCACCGGCCAGTGGCGGCTGGTCAAGATCGCGGACACCGGGGTCCCGCTGCGCCGCAGCCCCGGCCTGCTACTCGGGTTAAGTGCCTGGGTCGCGTTGCTGGCCCTGCCGGCGTCCTTCCTGCCTGATCCGGCCGGCGTCCTGCTGCCGTTGGCCCTCCTGGCGGGCGGGATCGCTGGCGCCGTGAACGGCGTACGCGCGCTGGGTCGGCGGTCAGCCCAGCCGGCCGTGGTCCAGTTCGACGGCCAGGTGATCGCCCGCTGGGTGGCGCACGGCGGCGCCGGGGACGAGGACGTCTACACACCGTGCATCGCCATCGACGATGGCAGCCGCGCGTGGAGTTTCGAGGTTGGCCCGGGTGTGTTCCGGCAGGTGGGCCTCGGGGACAGGGTAGGCGTGCGGGTCGCCCCCCGCTCCATGAAGCTGCTTGGCCTGGCTCCGGGTGGCCGGCTCGCGGAGGCCGGCCAGGCGGCGGGGGACCAGACCGGCGGGGCGCCCGGGGACCCGACCGTGGACGACCGGGGCCGGACCGGGGGGACCTGGGCCGGCGGCCTGGTGACGGTGGACGGGGCCGGCGTTACGGTGGGGGACCCGGCTGGCCAGCCGTGGCTGCCGGCGGCGGGCCGGCTTATCACCGCTGACGAGATCAGCGAGGTGGTCGGGCGGCCGGTGCGCAGCAGCACGGTCACGATTCCAGCGGGCGCAGCGGTCGTATATCGCGGCGACGGCGTCACAGCCAGCGTGACCGTGGCCAACGGCGCGCTGGGCGGCCTGAGCTCGGGTCCGGCCCGGTATTTCGGCCGCCCGTTGCCCGGAATCGGTGACGAAGCGTGGATCGTGGACCGTGACCGGACGGCGGTCGTGCGCGTCGGGACGCTGACCGCCAAGATCACCATCAGCGGCCCGGGCTTCACCGATCAGTCCGTCGCGGGCCGCGGCGGCCCAGGTCGTTACGGAGTCATCAGTGAACTGGCCGCCACCATCGCCACCCGGCTGGCCGAGCATGCCCCGCAGCGCTGACTGCGCTCTCGTCATTTCACGTGTTCGGTCTCTTTCACGTGTTCGGTGACGCATTCGGGCACAAACCGGGCGTGATCATGGTCGGAACGCGTGAAAAGTCGTGGTGATCATGCCGATTAGCGGGCCGACAGGCCGTCGATCAGGGCGATCTCGCCGGCGGTGAGCGCGAAGCCGAACAGGTCGATGTTGGCCGCGATCCGCTCAGGCCGGGCCGACTTCGGGATGACGGCCACGCCGTGCTCGATGTGCCAGCGGAGCACGACCTGGGCCGGGGTCACTGCGTGCCGGGCGGCGATCTCCGCCAGCACCGGATCGTTCAGGTTCGTGTTCTTGAGCGGGCTGTAGCCCTCCACGACGACTCCAAGGTCACGGCTGGCGGCGAGGACGCCCGGGTCGTAGAGGGTGGGCCCCCACGGGATCTGGTTGACCGCCGGGGGCTGCCCGGTGGCCCGGATCAGGACATCGATCTGGGCCACGGAGTAGTTGCTCACGCCCGCCGACAGGGCCTTGCCCTCATCGCGGAGCGCCACGAACTCACGCCACACCGGCACCAGTTGCCTGGCCGAGGGCGGCCAGTGCACCAGCCACAGGTCGACGTACTCCGTGTCCAGGTCGCGCAGGCTCGCCGCGAGTGTGGCGCGCTCCCGCCCCGCGTCGCTTGGTCGCATCTTGGTCGTCACGAACACGTCCCGTCGGTCCAGGCCGCTGTCGCGCAGGGCCCGGCCGACCGCGGCCTCGTTGCCGTACAACGTCGCGGTGTCGATGTGCCGGTACCCCGCGTCCAGCGCGGTCCGCACCGCGTCGTATGCACGCTGGCCCTGGATCTGCCATGTGCCGAACCCCAGCAGGGGCATGCTGGCTCCGCCGTGCAGGGTCACCGAGGGGATCTCTTGCGGCTTGGTCATAGACGGCATTCTGCCTTGGTCGTAGACGGCATCCAGCGTCGGCCTCAGACCGCTAGATCGTCGGCCTCACGGCTGCTGGAGCGGCCGCAGCTCAAACGTCCCGATCTTGGCGGTCGGGTGCCGGGACGCGACCTCGATCGCCTCGTCCAGGTCGGCGCACTCCAGCACGTTAAAGCCAGCCACCTGCTCCTTGGTCTCGGCGAACGGGCCGTCGCTGACCAGTATCTCGCTGCCGCGCACCCGTACCGTCGTGGCATCGCTGACCGGCCGCAGCCGGCCTCCGGACAGCTTCACGCCGCGGGCCTCCATCTCGGCGTCCCATGCCTCCTGGGCCTGCGCCGCCGCCGAGCCCTCCACGTCGCAGTCATCGGCCGGGCTCAGCTCGGCGGTCTCGTCCAGGCAGTGGATCAGCAGGTACCTCATGAGCCCTCCATCGTTTCGGTCATGGTGCCCTCACTGCGGCCAGAACGGCCGCACCTCGATCGTGCCGATCCGGGCGACTGGGTGCCGGGACGCGACCTCGATCGCCTCGTCCAGGTCGGCACACTCCAGCACGTCAAAGCCGGCGATCTGCTCCTTGGTCTCGGCGAACGGGCCGTCGCTGACCAGCATCTCGCCACCGCGCACCCGCACGGTGGTGGCTTCACGGATGGGCCGGAGCGCTTCTCCTTGGAGACGTACGCCGCGGCCGTCCATTTCGGCGACCCAGGACTCGGTCGCGCTCTGCATCGCCGCGCCCTCCTCGGGGCTCAGCTGCACGGTCTCGTCCACGCAGATCAGTAGCAGGTACCTCATGGCTTCTCCTTTTCTCCCGCTCGCCTCCGGGGCCCCGCCCGCCTCCCCATTCCCCCTTCACTACGCCGCCTTCCCTCGTCCCTCGTGCTCTGCTCCCCGCTCGCCTCCCCGCCCCTCCGGCTCGCTCATTTCATCGTGGACATCGTCCCGGATGACAGTCTCAGGCGGCCCGCGGATCGTGCAGCGGCGGCCGCGCGGGCCGGGACTTCGGGCCGCGCCCGGCGCGCGGGACGCGCGTGAACGGCCACCGGGGCCGGGCCTGCTGAGCCCGCCGGGAGCGGCGGATCTCGTGCGCGCGCCCCGCCGCATCCGCGTGCGCCTGGATGTCCCTGATCAGCCCGGTGGCGACGGCCTGAGCGATCACTGGATGCATAGCTTCCTCCTCGGTCCCGGGCCATGGTGGCCTCGTCGTGTTACGGCCCGCTTGGGCCGGTCACCATCACGACGAACGGGAACGCCCACGATGGACCGCCATCCCACGACGGAACGGACTGGGTGCGTCCCCTCACATTCATGAGACCGATGTCTGGTGTAAATGTTGGCGTCCCCCGGGCTCCTCTCCCAGCCACCACGGTCCAAGAGGACCAAGTTTTGCAGCGCTCTTGCTATCCAGGTGCGGGCGCGCGCCGGTTGGTGAGGGGAAGAGACACGGTGGCGGGACCGCGTATCTTGTTCTTCCGGGCGAGCCCGGATGGACGTTGGGCACCAGCCGATAAGGAGGACTTGTCCTCGTCGGCGTTCGAGTGGACCGTGGCATGGCGGTTGGTCGGCGGGAACAACCGCGAGCTCGGGCGGAGCCTCGGAACCTACTCGGACGAGCCGGCGTGCCGCGTGGCGGTGACCGCGCTGCAACGAGGACTTGACCGGGCCAAGCCGCGCATGGTGATATCCGATCCCACGGGGTCGTGGAGCTGGATGCTCAGCCTTGACGACCACGCGGTCGCGGTGTCCGGCCGGTCATACCGGCGTCATCGTGAATGCCAGTACAGCCTCACGCAGTTCCTGGCCGCGCTGCCCGTGGCGCAACTGGGCGAGGGGCCGGATGCTAAGCGGACGCCGCGCGGCATCCGTCACACCGAGCCCGAGCTCCCC
>Ga0207684_10002407_pt1 | contig 18913 bp, 18 predicted proteins | sample KBSK5501metaG_FD_184342 | JGI IMG/M metagenome (GOLD analysis project Ga0207684, IMG submission 184342) | Corn, switchgrass and miscanthus rhizosphere microbial communities from Kellogg Biological Station, Michigan, USA - KBS K5-50-1 metaG... | ecosystem: Host-associated > Plants > Roots >...
GGTGGCGCGCCCGGGTGAGACCGCCATCCGCGAGGGCAACACGGCCCGTACGGTCGCCGACGTGACGGTCGGCCATCAGGTCCACGTCAAGGGCGTGTGGCTCCCCCCGGACGCCTCCGGGCAGCCTGTGCTCGCCCGCGAGATCAAGCTGCAGGACGCGGGTGATGAAAACGGGCCCGACGTGGACCGCACGTGCATGATCTCGGGCGGCCGCGTCGGTGACGGCATCGAGCTGGAGGGCAGCGTCGTCAGCGGCGGCTTCGCCAGCTTCCTGATGAGGGTCCAGGGCAACCGCAGCTCCGGCAACGTGCAGGTGGACGCGGGCGGCGCCAGCTTCAAGTGCAACGGGTCCAAGGACACCGCCGCGGAGTGCCAGGCCAGCGTCAAGGCGGGGGCCAAGGTCCACGTGAGCGGGACGCTCACGACCTGCGACCTGTCGAGCGCCGTCGCCCAGGCCAGCAAGGTGATGGTGCAGAAGTAGCCGCGCCCCCTGGCGTGGCGTGCTTCTTGCTTTATCTTCGGGGGGGACGCTCCGACTGGCGGAGGCCTGTTCTCAGGAGGACGAACGCCCATGACAAAGCTTGTGACGCTGGCCCTCGGCTTGGGCCTCGCCCTGGTCGTCGCCCGGCCCGCGGCCGCGCAGCGAACCGGGGCCGCTACCACGCAGGACATCCAGCGTCTGCAGTACGACCTGCAGAACCTGGACGACAGCCTGGCCGCCCTGTCGACCAGCCATCCGCGCTATCAGGAGTTCCAGGACCGGGCGAACGACATCCGGGACGAGGTGACCTACGTCAAGGTGCAGATCCGCCACGGCCAGCGGAGTCGGCCGCCGGTCCTCGGCGCCACCCGGAGCGAGGTGGAGGACCTGAGGCAGTCGATCGCGACCCTGCAGAGCGACATCGACGACGCGCTCAACCGGCGCTTCTCTGGCAGCGGCACACTGCCCGAGGGCACGGAGATCCAGGTCCGCCTGGAGCAGCCGCTCTCCTCCAAGACCGCCCAGATCGAAGACCGGGCGGAGGCCTCGGTGGCCCTGCCCGTCTCGCTCGACGGCCGCGTCGTGCTCCCCGCCGGCACGCGGGTACGGGGCGTCGTGAGCGACGTGCAGCGAGCCGAGCGGCTGGTCAAGGGCGGCCGGCTGGACCTCAGGTTCGATTCGATCTATCCCGATGACCGGATGCGCAGGGACCTGCGCGCCAGCGTCGTCTCCGTCAAGGAGAAGATCGATCTCGGCGGCGACAACGCCAAGCGCGCGGGAATCGGCGCCGTGCTCGGGGGCGTGATCGGCCAGGTGATCGGCGGCACCAAGGGCGCCATCATCGGCGCCGTCCTCGGCGGAGGCGGCGCGTTGGCGGCGAAGCTCGGTGAGGACGTGGATCTGCCGGCGGGGACGATCCTCACGCTGAGGCTGGAGCGTGCCCTCGACATAACGCGCTGAAGCGTTCTCTCGGCCGGCTTCGGGCCGCGTGATATAGTCTGCGTTTGCGCTCGCCGGCGCGCGGTCCCCAAGGAGACTCGTCGAGAGAATGTCCGTCCGCACGCGCATCGCCCCGTCCCCCACTGGCGACCCGCACGTCGGGACAGCCTACGTCGCGCTGTTCAACCACGCGTGGGCCCGCCGGAACGGCGGGCAATTCATCCTCCGAATCGAGGACACGGACCGGCAGCGCAGCCATCCCGCCAGCGAGCGGATGATCTTCGACGCCCTGCGCTGGCTGGGCCTGTCGTGGGACGAGGGCCCGGACGTCGGCGGACCGCACGGGCCCTACCGCCAGAGCGAGCGGACCGAGGTCTACCGGCAGCACGCGGAGGAGCTGCTGCGCCACGGCGGCGCTTACCTGTGCTTTTGCACGCCCGAGCGCCTGGAGGCGCTGCGCGCCGAGCAGCGGGAGAAGAAGCTCCCGTCCGGCTACGATGGACGCTGCCGATCGCTCCCCCCCGAGGAGGCCCGCCGCCGGCGCGCGGGCGGTGAGCCCCATGTCGTGCGTCTGGCCATGCCGAAGGAAGACTCGATGGTGGTGGCCGACGCGCTGCGCGGCGACATCCGCTTCGAGCGTCCCCAGATGGACGACCAGGTGCTGCTCAAGAGCGACGGCTTCCCCACCTATCACCTGGCCAACGTCGTCGACGACCACCTGATGGGCATCACCCACGTGATCCGCGCGGAGGAGTGGCTGTCGTCGCTCCCCAAGCACGTGCAGCTCTATCGCTCGTTCGGGTGGGAGATGCCGGTGTTCTGCCACCTGCCGCTGCTCCGCAACGCCGACCGCTCGAAGATCTCGAAGCGCAGGAACCCGGTCAGCCTGAACCACTACCGCCGGGCGGGATACCTCCCGGAGGCGCTGCTCAACTATCTCGCCCTCATGGGCTGGGGCATGCCCGACGGACGCGAGGAGTTCACGCTCGACGAGTTCGTCTCGAGCTTCACGCTGGAGCGGATCTCGCTCGGCGGGCCCGTCTTCGACCAGGAGAAGCTGGCCTGGCTCAACGGAAGGTACCTGAGGCGCCTGTCTCCCCCCGAGCTGCTCGCGCGGCTGCGGGGACACCTGCTCTCCGACGAGTACATGCTCCGGGTCCTGCCCCTGGTGCAGGACCGCATCGACACGCTCGAGGGCTTCTTCGACTACGCCCATTTCTTCTTCGCGGGAGAGGTCGGCTACGACGACGAAGCGCTGAAGCAGCTCGCCCCCGGGAACCGGACCGCGGCCGAGGCCGCCCAGGCGTTCCAGGTCCTGCTCGAGGGCCACGTCGATCCCCTGCTCGAATGGGACGCGGCGAGCATCGAGGCCGCGCTGCGCGCGTTCGCCGAGGGCGCGGGCTGGAGCGCGAAGGAGGCGTTCATGGCCGTGCGCGTGGCGGCCACGGGACGCGTGGCGACGCCGCCGCTCTTCGAGACGCTGGCCGTCCTCGGGAAGGAAGTGGTCCGCCGCCGCCTCCGCCGAGCGATCGACGCGCTGAGCGCACAGAGGCCCGCGGCATGAGCACGGAGGCGGCCGCCGGCGATTTCATCCGCGAGATCGTCGCCGACGACCTGCGCGCGGGGAGGCACCGCACGGTGGTCACGCGCTTCCCGCCCGAGCCCAACGGCTACCTGCACGTCGGGCACGCGAAGTCGATCTGCCTCAACTTCGGCATCGCCCAGGAGTTCGGCGGCCGCTGCCACCTGCGCTTCGACGACACGAACCCGCTGAAGGAGGAACAGGAGTACATCGACTCGATCAAGGAAGACGTCCGCTGGCTCGGGTTCGACTGGGGCGAGCACCTCTACAACGCGTCGGACTACTTCGGCCGGCTCTACGAGTGGGCGGAGCTGCTCATCGGCAAGGGCCTCGCCTACGTCGACGACCAGTCGGCCGACCAGATCCGCGAGAGCCGCGGGACGCTCACCGAGGGCGGGCGGGAGAGCCCGTTTCGCAACCGCTCGGTGGAAGAGAACCTCGACCTGTTCCGGCGCATGCGCGCGGGCGAGTTCCCCGACGGGGCGCGCGTGGCGCGGGCGAAGATCGACATGGCCTCGCCCAACATCAACCTGCGCGACCCCGTGATGTACCGCATCCTCCACGCCCGGCATCCCATGACCGGCGACCAGTGGTGCATCTATCCGAGCTACGACTACGCGCACGGCCAGTCCGACGCGATCGAGGGGATCACCCACTCGCTGTGCACGCTCGAGTTCGAGGACCACCGGCCGCTCTACGACTGGTTCATCGAGCACCTCCCGGTGCCCGCGCGGCCCCGGCAGTACGAGTTCGCCCGTCTCAACCTCACCCACACGGTGCTCTCGAAGCGGCTCCTCCTCCAGCTCGTCAAGGAGGGCCGCGTCCGGGGGTGGGACGACCCGCGCATGCCGACCCTCTCGGGGATGCGGCGCCGCGGCTTCCCGCCCGAGGGCATCCGGGAGTTCGCGCGCATGATCGGTCTCGCGAAGCGCGAGAGCGTCGTCGACTACGCCGCCCTCGAGCACAGCGCGCGCGACCACCTCAACCGCACCGTGACCCGGCGCATGGCGGTGCTGCGGCCGATCAAGGTCGTCCTCACCAACTACCCCGATGGCCAGGTCGAGGAGTTCGCTGCGGTCGACAACCCCGAGGACCCCGGCACGGGCACGCACCCGGTGCCGTTCTCGCGCGTGCTCTACATCGAGCGCGACGACTTCAGGGAGGAGCCGCCGAAGAAGTTCTACCGGCTCGCCCCCGGCCGCGAGGTGCGCCTGCGCTACGCGTACCTCGTCACCTGCCGCGAAGTGATCAAGGACGCGTCAGGGGAGGTCGTGGAGCTGCGCTGCACGTACGATCTCGCCACGCGCGGCGGGACCGCGCCCGACGGACGTTCCCCGAAGGCCACCCTGCACTGGGTCTCCGCCGCCCACGCGCGGCCGGCCGAGGTGCGCCTCTACGAGCACCTCTTCACGAACCCCTATCCCGGGGCGGAAGGAGACCTCATCGCCGATCTCAACCCGCGCTCGGAAGAGGTGCTGACGAGCGCCTGGATCGAGCCCGGCGCGGCCGGTCTCGCCGTCGGCGCGCGCGTGCAGTTCGAGCGGCTGGGCTACTTCTGTGTCGATCCGGACAGCCGCGCGGATGGCCTGGTGTTCAACCGCACCGTGACGCTGCGCGACACGTGGGCGAAGGTCCAAGCCCGGGAAAGGTAGCAAGAGCCAAGACTGCGAGCGGAGCGGGATTGCTGCGCGCCGGCACTACGTGCAGCCGCGCCCGCGGGTCCTCGCTGCGCTCGAACCACACTCCCGCGAAAAACAAAGGGCGCCATCCTCCGGGGACGGCGCCCTGACGGCAGGGGTCGCTTTCTTACGCGGTCGCGCCGCGGAGACGGGTCTTGGGCACCCGCTCCCGCGGGATGTTGTAGCGCTGCAGGCGGAGGTAGATCGTCCGCCGGGTCACGCCCATCAGGCGGGCCACTCGCGCGATGTTCCACTCGTTGCGGTTGAGGAGCAACAGCAGCTTCTCGCGCTCCATGTCCTCCACCGGGGTGCGCTCGAGGTAGGTCTCCCAGGCCTCGGCCCGGGCCTGCGCCCGCTCCCGGTGGGGCTGCTGCTCGGTCACGGCCTTGGCCACGATCTTCGAGAACTTGCTCATCCGCTCGAGGTCGTGGGCGGAGCAGAAGTGGGGGTCGAGGCTGTCGACGTACAGCAGGGCCACCAGGTCCTCTCCATTGAAGACGGGAACGACGGCGAACGACGAGGGCCCTAGACGCGAGCTCCGCTTGGGAAGGCGGTTGTCGCTGTCCCGCTCGGGGACGTAGAAGGTCTCACCTTTCTCGAACGTCTCGCGATGGCGGTCCCACACGGTCTGGATCGCGTCCAGCACGTGCTGATCGATCCCGCGCGAGGCGAACAGCGTGATGCGGTCGTCGTCACGGGTGAAGACGGCCCCCGCGCGTCCGTTGGTCAGGGACATCACGACCTCCAACGTCCGCTCGGCCAGCCGCCTGGGATCGTCCGCGCCTACCACGAGCTCGGCGAACTGATCGATCAGGTCTACTCGGCGTTTCACGAAGCCCTCCACTGAGAGAGGGCACATCGTAGCCGTTCCCGGCCGATGCGGTCAATGCCCTGGACATAAAAAACGCATCCGTAGGGCCCCGGATACGTTTTCTGTATACCATACTTGACAGTAAATGTATACTTCGTTTCCCCTTGCCTGGATATGCCCGGCCAGGGACAGCAAAGGAGAGCGGAATGCGCGTGTGGGCTTTTACAGTGGCCTTGTTCCTGGGACTCGTGACATGGGGAGCGGACCTGCTCGATAACAACCCGTCGGGGGGCGACCAGCAGACCATCACCGACGGCGGCGGCGCGGATAACGGCACCGTCAACGCGATGGAAGATCCCATCGGACCGCCCAAGCCGTAGCGTCGCCTTCACGCCTCTAGCACTGAAAGGGTGCCCCGCTCGGGCACCCTGACTTCGTATCGCTCCTGACTGTTTCACGCGGACCGCGCTTGTGCGGTACGCTTGGGGCAGACTGACTGCTCATGACCACTGTGCAAGTGTGGATCGCCTACGTGGGGACTCTTGCCTTGGCAATCGTCCTTGCCGGCGTCCTCGCGCGCGGTCGATACCGCACCTGGTATTTTCTTGCCCTGTTCCTGGCGGCGATCCTGATTTCGAGCGTCATGATCATGGCCTGGCCGGGCCGCTTCTATACCAAGGGCTTCTGGCAGGGCAAGGAAACGGCGCTCAACTTCATCCGCTTCGCGATGGCGCTCGAACTGGCCTACCGCACGTTCCGCGCTTTTCCCGGCGCGCTTGCGACCGCGCGATGGGCGCTCCTGTTCGTGCTCGGGGTGACCTTCGCGGCCGTCGTGGTTTCGGGGGGAGGTGCGGGCTACGAGATCTTCCTGGGCGAGATACAACCCCGCGTGCTGAACGGCAGCATCTGGCTCTTCACCGCCATCGCCGCGATCACGCTCTGGTATCGCCTTCCCGTCGATCACTTCCACAAGTCGGTGCTCCTCAGTTACGTGCCGTTCCTCCTCATCTTCACGGTATGCATGAACGTGCTGGGCTCTGTCGGGCCCGCGGGCTGGGATCGGGCCTGGCCGGTCAGATACCTCAACCAGCTGGCCTATGTCGGACTGATGATCTACTGGGCCCGCGCCGCCTGGCGAAGCGCGGAGGAACCAGCCCGCCCCCCGGAGCTCCGGACGGGCCTCCGTGAGCCGCTGTCTGTCTAGGCGCCTCGGTTTGCCATGGGATACGAAATGTGTATACTCCGTGCTCTGTCTGGAGTGTGCACATGCAAGCGCAGCTGTCGCGTAGCATCCCGACCTGGGTTCCCCAGACGATCGAGCACGCTGTCGGCTGCGGCCGCATCCGGCACAGCCAGATCATCGAGTCGCCGCGAAGCGCTCGGTGGGACGTGATCGTCGAGCTGCAGGACGGGACGGAAGTGCTCGCCTGGGTCGACACCGACCACCAGACGCCACAGGGAGTCGAGGCCGTCGTGCGCCAGGCGCTGTACGACGCGGGAATAGCCTAGCCTCGGGCTGAAGCCGGGGCGCCGGCGTGGTAGGATCACGCTGGAGCCACCCCATGCTGTATGCAATCCTCGGCCTCGCCATCCTCTGCCTGCCCCTCCTTTACATTCTGGGCCGCCGCGACGAGAAGAAGGTCCGTCGTGACTGGGAGCTGCTGCTCACCCCCAAGGGCGAGCAGCTCTACCGCACGATCGAGAGCCGCGTGACCTCCGAGATGCAGCTCGCCAACATCACCTACGACGAGGCGTTCTCCGTGCGCGAGCTCGGCTCGATCGAAGAGGCCAAGCACCTGCTCGACGTCGGCTACAAGGTGATCGAGAAGTTCTCGCCGAGCATGCTCCGTCTGCTCGCCGCGATGAGCACGTTCTCCCGGATGGTCTCGGCGATGGCCCCCGTGAAGCCCCTGCGGCCTCAGAGCTTCCGCGTGGCGCAGATCGCCTCGCTCGCCTATCTCAACCAGCTCCTCCACAGCTTCGTCGTCACCACCGCCGAGCGCTACCGGCTGAAGATCTACATCGTGGGCCGCAGCGTCGGCCTCGCCACGCGCTTCCTCCTCTCGTCGACCCGGCGGATCGCGGAGGGGCAGCCGAACTCGGAGAAGGAGTGGGAGCAGATCCAGTTCGTCCGCGAGGATTTCCAGACCCTCACCGAAGAGTCGCTGGAGAGCCTCCGCGTGCTGCTGACGTCGCTGGCCGCCGAGGGCCGCGGCGACCTCATCGAACGGATGTAGCCGCGGCCGGGCGCTGCGCGACGACCTCCCGCACGACCTCGTAGAAGACGCCGGTGGAGCGCCTGACCGTCGCCTCCGTGATGCGCTCGTCGTCGCCGTGCGCGGTGGAGGTCTCCTCGGCCGTGGTGAGCAGGGGCGTGAAGCCGTAGCAGACGATGCCCAGCGGCCGGTAGAGGACGCTCTCGGTGGCGCCGGTGAGCATCTTCGTGGTGACGGGCACCCCGGGGAAGTGACGGCCCAGCACGCTCTGGATGGCGCGGAACAGCTCCGTGTCGGCCGGGCTCTGGTTCGGCGTGCGGAAGACGAGCGGGGGGACGATCTCGACGCTCGGGTCCTCGATCACCGTGCGCATCTCGGCCAGGAACGCCTGGGGGTCCTCCCCCGGGAGCAGCCGCACGTCGAGCTCGGCCTCCGCGGTGCCCGGGATGACGTTGGTCTTGTACCCCGCGCGCAGGACGGTGATCGAGATCGTGTTGCGAAGGAGGGCCGACACCTCGCGGTCGTCGTAGAGGGTCCGCGCGGCCACGGGGTCGGCGAGGGCGGCGCGCAGGTCGCGGTACCAAGCCGCGCGCGGCCCGCTCACGCGGGACGCCTGGTCCTGGAAGAAGGTCTGCACGGAGGGCAGGACCTTCATCTCCGTCTTGTGCAGGCGCACGCGCTCCAGGGCCCGCACGAGCCGGTTCGGCGCGGAGTCTGTGATGGGCCGCGAGCCGTGGCCGGGCGTGCCGGCCGTCCGCAGCTTCAGCCAGAAGGGCCCCTTCTCCGCCGTCTCCACGCCGAAGTACGAGGGCCGGCCCGAGGCGTCGGCCAGGTTCTCTCCCCCCTCGGTCATCAGGAACTCGGCGTCCTTCAGCCGGTCGAGCCATCCCTCGGGGTTGATGGCCCGCAGCGCGCCCGCAAAGTCGGCCTCCTCGTCGGCGGTGGCCAGGAAGAGCACGTCACGGTCCAGGCTCGTTCCCTCCCGCTTCAGCCGGACGACCGACAGCAGCTGCAGGATGCCCTCGGTCTTCATGTCCTCGGAGCCGCGGCCATAGACGAGCCCGTCCTTCCGCAGGCCCGAGAACGGGGCGACCGACCAGCGCGAGGCGTCGGCCGGCACCACGTCCATGTGGTTCGCGAGGATGAGCGGGCGGCGAGTCCCGTTGCCCTTGAGGGTGGCCAGGAGGTTCGCGCGACCGGGGGCGAACTCGTCCACGACCACCGGGATCCCCTCGCGCTCGAGCAGGGACTTGTAGAAGAGCGCGGCCTTCAGCTCGTTGCCGGGGGGGTTCGTCGTGTCGATCTGGAGGTACTGGCGCAGCAGCCGCACCGCCAGGTCGTCCCAGGAGGCCGCGTCCTGGCCGCGGACCGGAGACGCGACCAGGGCGGCGGCGAGCAGCGGCACGGCGAGGAAGCGCATCGGGCCCGAGAGCATACACCGGCCCGTTTGACACTGCGCGCGCGGTCACGATAAGAGGGCGCATGGACCCACGCGCTCTCTTCGTGCCCATCTTCGTGGCCGCGCTGGTCCCGCCTGCCCCGGCGGGCGCGGAGACCCGGACCCTGCGCTTCGACGACGTGTTCGCCCTGAAGGACGTGGGCGACCCGCGCGTGAGCCCGGACGGGACCTGGGTCGCCTACACCGTCCGCTCGATGGACCCCAAGGCCGACGAGTCCGACGTCGACGTCTACATGGTGCCGCTCGCCGGGGGGGAGGCGCTGCGCGTCACCACCAGCAAGAAGCCCGAGTCGAGCCCGCGCTTCAGCCCCGATGGGCGCTACCTCGCGTTTCTTTCCGGCCGGGACGGCAAGAAGGGCCAGGTGTGGCTGCTCGAGCGCCGGGGCGGCGAGGCGGTGAAGCTCACCGACTACAAGGGCGGCGTGTCGAGCTTCGCGTGGTCGCCCGACAGCGGCCGGCTCGCCATCGTCGCGTCCGATCCCGATCCGGAAGCGCCGGACGAGGACGACGACGAGAAGCCGGCGCCGGAAAAGAAGAAGACGACGCCGCCCATCGTCATCCGCCGGCTGCAGTTCAAGCGCGATACGCAGGGGTACCTGCGGGAGCTGCGCAATCACGTGTACGTGTTCGACGTCAAGGCCAGGACGAGCGTCCAGGTGACGCGCGGCCCCTACGACGACGGCGAGCCGGCCTGGTCGCCCGACGGCCAGTGGATCGCCTTCTCGAGCAACCGTACGCCGGACGCCGACGCCAACCGCAACACCGACATCTTCGTGGTGGCGCCGCGGGCCGGGCAGGCGCCGCGGGCGGTGGCGGACGATCCCCGGCCGGCCTCGAACCCCGTCTTCAGCCCCGACGGCGGGACGATCGCCTTCGTCGCCGGCGGCGACCCCAAGGACATGTGGTACGCCCCGGGGCATGTGGCGGTGGTGCCGGTCGCCGGCGGGCCGGCCGTTGCCCTGACCGCGTCGCTCGATCGCGACGTGTCACGCCCGCGCTTCTCCTCCGACGGGAAGTGGATCTACTTCCTGCTCGAGGACGGCGGCAACAGCCACCTTGCCCGCATCCCGGCCACGGGGGGAGCCGTCGAGCGCGTCGTCGCGGGCGAGAGAGAGATCACCGCCTTCGACCTCGGCCCGAAGGGGGAGATCGTCGTCCTGGAGAGCCAGTTCGACCGGCCGGCAGAGGTTTCGGCCGCCGGTCCCGCGGGCACGCTGCGCCGGCTCACCCACGTCAACGAGGATTTCCTGAAGGGCATCCGCCTCGGCCGCGTCGAGCGCTTCCAGGCGAAAAGCGCCGACGGCACGATGATCGACGGCTACCTGACCTACCCGCCCGATGCGCCCGCGGGCCGCAAGCTGCCCGCCGTCCTCCGCATCCACGGCGGACCCGTCTCGCAGTTCGCCACCGGCTTCAGCTTCGAGTGGCAGATCCTGGCCGCCAACGGGTACGCCGTCATCGCCGCCAACCCGCGCGGCTCGTCCGGCCGCGGGCTCGCGTTCAGCCGAGCGATCTGGGCCGACTGGGGCCACAAGGACTTCGAGGACGTGATGGCCGCGGTCGACCACGTGGTGGCGATGGGCGTGGCCGACCCCGATCGCCTCGGCGTCGGCGGATGGAGCTACGGCGGCATCCTCACCGACAACGTCATCACCCACACCGGCCGCTTCAAGGCCGCGATCTCGGGGGCGAGCGAAGCGAACTACTTCTCCAACTACGGGACCGATCACTACCAGTACGAGTGGGAGACCGAGCTGGGGCTGCCCTGGCGCAACGTGGAGCGCTGGGTGAAGATGTCGCCCTGGTTCAGCGTCGACAAGGTCACGACGCCGACGCTGCTCATGGGCGGCTCCGACGACATGAACGTGCCGCTGCTCAACTCCGAGCAGCTCTATCAGGCGCTGCGCCGGCTGGGGGTGCCGAGCGAGCTCGTGATCTACCCCGGCCAGAACCACGGCATTCGCAAGCCGACCTATGTCAAGGACCGCTACCAGCGATACGTGGCCTGGTACGACCGGTACCTCAAGCCGCCGGCGGCGACGTCGCTGCTCGGAACGCCGCTGTATCCGCCGGAGGTCCCCGCCGAGCGGCGGGCCGCGCTGGAGGCCAACCTGGCCCGGGCGGAGGCGGAGCTCGACAAGCATCCCGACGACGCCGACGCTCTCAGCTGGCTCGGGCGGCGGCAGGCCTACCTCGGCCGCTTCCGCGACGCGGTGGCGACCTACACGCGCGGCATCGAGAAGCACTCCGACGATGTCCGGCTCTACCGCCACCGCGGCCATCGCTACATCACGCTTCGGGAGTTCGACCACGCGATCGCCGACCTGCAGCGGGCGGCCGACCTCATCGAGTCGCGCCACATCCCCGAACAGGCCGAGCCCGACGGCGATCCGAAGCCGGACGGTCTGCCCACCAGCAGCACGCACTTCAACGTCTACTACCACCTCGGCCTGGCTCATTACCTGAAGGGCGAGTTCGACCAGGCACGGGCCGCCTACCTCGAGGGCATGAAGTACGCCACCGCCAGCGACGACCGCCGCGTCGCCATGAGCGATTGGCTCTACATGACGCTCCGGCGCCTGGACCGCAAGGAGGAGGCGGCCGCGGTGCTCCGTCCGATCACGAAGGACCTCAAGGTCGTCGACAACACGTCGTACTTCAATCGCCTGCTCATGTACAAGGGCGAGAAGAGCCCGGAGGAGCTGCGGGCCGGCCGGGAAGACCCGGTCGAGCTGGCCACTTACGGCTACGGCGTGGGGAACTGGTACCTCGTGAACGGAGACAAGGAGCGCGCGCTCGCGGCCTTCCGCGAGGTCGTGGCGGGCCCGCAGTGGCCGGCCTTCGGCTTCATCGCCGCGGAGGCGGAGCTGGCCCGGATGCGCTGAGGGCCGGGAATCATGGAGTACACTCGCGGCCCGGAATGCAAAGGAAGGAGAACGCCATGATCATTCGCCCTGTCCCTGCGCTCATCGCCGTCGCCGCCCTCACCGCACTCGCGCTCACCACGCTCGCCCAGCCCCCGAAGGAATGGGCCATCCACGACATGAACCGGCCGCAGCCGAAGGTCATCGATCCGGGCACCGCGAGCACCGCGGACAGGCCGGGCCGGCCGCCCTCCGACGCGATCGTGCTGTTCGACGGCAAGGACCTCTCGCGCTGGCGCGCGGACAAGGACGGCGGGCCGGCGGGCTGGAAGGTCGAGAATGGCTACATGGAAGTGGTGAAGGGCACGGGCGGCATCCACACCGAGCAGGGGTTCGGCGACGTCCAGCTCCACGTCGAGTGGCGCACGCCCACGCCTCCCCACGGCGAAGGGCAGGAGCGCGGCAACAGCGGCGTGTTCCTGATGGGGCTCTACGAGGTCCAGGTCCTGGACTCGCACGGCAGCCAGACCTACCCGGACGGCCAGGCCTCGGCCCTTTACGGCCAGTCCCCGCCCCTCGTCAACGCGACGCGGGCGGCCGGCGAGTGGCAGACCTACAACATCATCTTCCACGCGCCCCGCTTCGGGGCCGACGGCGCGCTCCAGCGCCCGGCGCGCGCGACGGTGATCCTCAACGGTGTCCTGGTCCAGGACAACCAGGAGCTGACCGGGCCCACCGCCCACCAGGCGCGGCCGCCGTACAAGGCGCACGCGGCCAAGCTGCCGCTCGGCCTCCAGGACCATGGTGACCCCGTGCGGTTCCGCAACGTGTGGGTCCGGGAGCTGGGCGAGGGCCGCTGAGCGCGCGATGAGCGCGCCGGTCAACCCGCAAGTCATCGGCGATCACATCCGGCGGCTGCGCTCCGACCGCGGGCTCTCCGTGCGGGCCTTCGCCGCCCGGACCGGGTTTTCCCCGAGCTTCATCTCCCAGCTCGAGAACGGTCAGGTCTCGCCGTCCCTCGGGTCGCTGCAGAAGATCGCGGAGGGCCTGGGCGTGACCCTGGGCGAGTTCTTCGTCGCCGCCGAGACCGGAGAAGAGTCGCTGATCGTTCGCGCCGACGAGCGCCGTCGAATGGACAGCACCTGGACCGACGCTCACATCGAGGCCCTCGGGGCCATGGCCCGCAGCCGCCGCCTGGAGCCTGTTCTGATGATCCTCGGCCCGGGCGGCCGGAGCGGGACGCATCCCCACGCTCACTCCCGCGAGGAGTTCGCTTTCATCGTCAAGGGCAAGGTCACGCTCACCCTGGCGGACGAGGAGAACGTGATGGTTCCCGGAGACGCCGTGTCGTTGCCCGCTCAGGCGCCCCGACTCTGGGAGAATCGCACGCAGGAGACTGCCGAGATCCTGATCGTCTCCTCGCGGACGCCGGACTGAACGGAAGACCGTTCAGGTCGATCGATCGAATCGTTCAGCTCGAATAAACGATCTGAAATGAATGGCTTGGCTCCGTCAGTCTGCTTAGAATGTACGCTTGCTCCGTACGGTCCCTGGAATGGCCACTCCCACGATGGCGCGCAAAGTCGAGTGTCTCGTGGGCTGCCTGCTCTTCGTATTCAACTTCGTGGCCTGGACGGCCTCGAACCTCGACCGCGTGCAGAAGCCCCGGCGCTACGGCGAGGACATGAGCGTGGCCACCACCGCCTACCTCGAGCGGGTGCAACCGACGGGAGCGCCCGCCGTCAAGCTCTCCTCCGCCGCCGCCCTGCGCTACGAGCTGGACCTGCAGGCGTTCATGCTGGAGACCGAACTGCGGCTCGGGCTGCGCCCCTGGCAGTTCTGGCGCACGCTACCGCGCAATCCGCCCGCCCGTCCCGGGCTCATCGTGCCCCGGAGCAACGACGACGTCGGCCGGGCGCGGCTCACGGAGCTGGCGTTCCGACTGCTGGGGGGGGTGGCGCCTTTCGTCCTGTTCTGGCTGGCGCTTCTCGCCTGCCTGCCCGTCCTCGCCTGGATCGTCTGGGAGCTGGCCCGGGCGGGGCACGCCGTCGCCGCCGCGGCGTTCGCGGCCGCATGCGCGTGCTCGCCCTTCTTCGTGGAGTCGATGGCGCTGCCCTATTCCTCGTTCGGCTTCTACCTGGTCGGCCTGCTGGCGGTGACCGCCTTCTCCGTGCACGCGATCATGGGGCGCCCGGGCCCGCGCGGGCTCCTGTTGCGAGCGTTGGTCCTCGGGCCGCTGCTGGCTTTGTGCGTCCTCTGCCGTGACGCTACGCTGCTCCTGCTCCCTGGACTGGTGCTGGCCATGCTGCTGGGCGCGCGCCGCAGCGTCGCCGCCGCCCCGCCGGCGTCGCCGGGCCCGCGGCGCTTGCGGGTGCTGGGGCTCGTCCTTCTCGGCCTCACGCTGGTGGCCCTGCCGCATGCGTTCATCCGGCGGCCGACCCATCACGAGCTGTGGACGGGTGTCTGGGAGGGTCTGGGCGACTTCGACCGCACCAAGGGCCACGTCTGGGCAGATCCCGTGGCCCTCAAGCTCCTGGTCGACGCCGGCTTCGATCCCGGCGTGCCACCCGAGGTGGAGATCTTCGATCGCGAGCTGGGCTCCCCGGAAAAGGAGGCCTTCTTCCGACGCCTCGTGTTGCGAGACGTCAGAGCCGACCCGCTGTGGTACCTGGCGATCCTCGGGAGGCGCGTGGTCGCCACCGTCACCCAGAACGAGCTCCTCGTGCTCGGGGGACGCAGCGCTCCTTCCGAGCAGGCCCGCCGGGGTCCTGACGCGCCGATTCCGCCCAACCAGGGGCGAATCCGATTCTTCTACCGCCTCGTCCCCACCGCCGATTCGATCGGCCTGGGGCCATGGCACCTGGCGCTCCCTGTCGGCGTGCTGTGGGCCCTCGGCGCGGCATTCGTGTACGCGGCCGCACGGGACCACGAAGGCCGCGGACCACGGCCGGCGCTGGGCGTGGTCGCCTGCGTGGCCTGCTCGACCTTGCCGCTTCCGGTGCTGATCACCACGGCCGGGGCCCTCGAGACCGAGGCCTTCGTGCTCGTCTATCTCCTGGCGTTCGCCTTCCTGGTGGAATGGGCGTGGCGGGAGGGGCGGGAGGCCTTCGGACGGCGATCGCGATTCTTGACGCCCAGGTCAACGCTTGCTTCATGAGGTACTCGATGCGTCTTCTTCTGGCTCTCGCCGTGCTTGTCGGGATCGCCGCCTGTGGGGGAAGCACCGCCGCCCCGACCGCTCCGGTTCCGCCGCCCGCGCCCACTCCTGCGGCCACGCCCAGCGTGAACCCGTTCGCGGCGGCTTGCGGCAGCCCGCTGCCGGCCTTCGCCGACTCGTACGGGTTCGGCATCAAGGTCCAGCTCGAGCCGTCGCCGGGAAAGAAGATCTTGAACGCCAGCCCGATCGTGAAGAACGCGGATTACTGCACGGCGGCGGGCATCCCCGGCCACACCATCTGCAACACGCGACGCGAAGACGTCCCCGAGCGCGTGGCCTGCGACAACTACCTGTCCGGAATCGCCGACAACGGGCAGCCGGGGCCGAACTGGTTCGAGGACATCGACAACAACGGCCGGCTCGTGAAGTGCGGGGAGCCCACCACGCACTGCGACCTCAAGCCGGAGAACCAGTACCTCCTGGACGTCTATGCCCCCGGCAGCTACGTCGCCTGCGGCGGCAGGGGCTCTCCCGGCACGTGCGGGGTCTGCGTCCTGGCGCCCTCGACCTGGGGGGTGATCCACAGGAACCCCTCGGGCCTGTGCGGGCTCAGCTAGTACCGGGCGGCTAGGCGCCGCCCGACGTGAGCCCGGCCGCGATGGCCTTTCCGTAGAGCGCCTGGAGATGCGCACGGCTCTGCGTCGGCAGGGCGCGGGCCCCGCGCGCGAAGAGGCCGAGCACCTCGCGGTCTTCGCCGGGCAGCGTGGCGCGCTCGCGGCGCACGCGATCGTATTCACGGACCCGCTGCCGCTCGGCGGGACGAAGGCCGGAGAGCAGCGCCGCCTCCAGCGTCCTCAGCTCCTCGGCCTCGTTCGGCGCCAGCGTCGACGAGCCGCGCTTCGCGGCCGCGTAGCCGCGGCTGAACACCTCGGGCGGATCGGGCACGCTCCACACGTTGCGGGACATCACGAGCTGGATCGTCTCGCGTGACAGGTGCGGCAGCTGTCCGGCGGCCTGTTGCAGCGCTTCCTGCATCTGCCGCTGCCGCTCGTCCTCCGTACCCGGCGCCCGCGCACGATTCGGGTGGACGTACTCGTCGACCTTCGTGAAGATCACCAGGCCGAACTGGGTCACTACGGGCAACCATGTCGGCCAGGTGTTCACCGCCACGACCCCGGCCACCACGAATCCGGCGATCAGGACCAGCCGCTTGACCCAGAGCCAGACGACGCCGAAGACGCCCTCCTCGGTCTCACCCTCGTACAGATCCTCGGTCTCATACTCTTCCTCGGCCGGGGCCAGCCGCAAGGCCGACGGCTCGCCGACGGGCGGGGCCGCCGGGGATGCGCCGCGGCGCCCCGTGAGACGCGCCACCCACGTGGAGAGCGCGCCCCCGAGGCCGGAGGCCGCGGCCCTCCCCGGAGCGACGGCGCGTGACCCCCGTTCGTCGTCGATCGGCTTCAGCGGGATGATCGGGATGCCGTCGTCCCGCTTCGACCCTCTCGGCGCCGAGGCGGCCACCTCCGAGAGCACTTCCTTGAGGGGGCGCCAGTGCTGCGAGCCGACGGCCTGGACGAGGGCCTTGCCGTCGATGGCCCAGGTGCGAAGACCCTGCTCGTCCACCGCCAGGACGGTGCCGTCACCGAGACGCAGCTTGTACTCGCGAGGCATGGTTCCTCCCGAGACCAATGGGGCAGGCCAATGGTCGCGCTTGAGGCCCATGGGACGGAGTGCACCCTGTCACAGCGTGCACTCCGTCACACCGGCGGTGGGGTGCTGTGCGTGGCCCGCCGATCTAGAAGAGCCGGCCCACCATCGGAATCTGCGATCCGCAGGCCCGGTAGGGTTGCAGCTGCCTGAACGTCGCCGGTTCGACCGAGGGCCCGGCCTTGGCGCAATGCTCGTCGAAGGCCTTCTTCAGGGCCGCGGCCACCTGGTCGTCCGTCATCTGCTGAAGATCGGAACGCTGGAGCATGAAGACCTGCCGGCCATCCTTGAAGAGGCCCATCGAGGGCGAGGAAGGCGGATAGCCGGCCATGTATTCCCGGGCTCGATTCACCGCGTCGCGATCGACGCCCGCGAAGACGGTGACGTACCGGTCGGGGATCACCGAGTGCTGGAGGGCGAGCATCACCCCCGGGCGCGCGCTCCCCGCGGCGCAACCACAGATCGAGTTCACGACGACGAGGACGGTGCCGGAAGCCGCTCCCAGGACCGCCTCCACCTGCTCGGGGGTCGTCAGCGGCTCGACGCCCACGGCGGCGAGCTCCTGCCACATGGGCGCGACGGCTTCGGGGTCGTAGATCGATGTCAGGGCCATGGGTTCTCCTCTTGCGAACTAACGGACGTCGAGCGGAATCTTAGCAGCTTCGGTCGGCGTCAGCCGCGAGCGATCGCAATATCCCCGGCCGCTCACACACGCGGTGTAGTTGCGCAGGCGCTCGGCGCCGGCGATCTCCTTGGCTTCCGACCGGCTGAGCAGGGAGTAGTCGCAGCCGTCTCGACCGTCCCGGCAATCCGACATGTTGCGCGCGTGGACGGCGAGGTCCACCTCCGCGGCTTCCCGCGGGCTCAACTGGGACCGGTCGCATCCGTGCCAGCCGTTCGTGCAATCCGAGACGTTGCGCTCGCGTCCCGCCCGCGCCACTTCCCTCGCTTCCGGCGCCGTGAGCTCCGCGTGATCGCAGGGCCCCAGGCCGTCCTTGCAGTTGGAGACGGCGCGGCGGCGCTGGGCACGGACCACGTCGGCGCGCTCCGACTCGGTGAGGGCGGAGGGGTCGCACACGCCGAAGCCGTCCTGGCAATCGGAGACGTGGCGCTGATGCAGGGCCGCCGCCGCGTCACGGACCTCCGACCGCGTGAGCCGTGACGCGTCGCAGGGGTTGAGGCCGGCCGTGCAACTCGAAACGTTGCGATCGTGCGCGGCGACGGCCACCGCGATCGCCTCCGCCTCCGAGAGCTGTGATGGATCGCAGGAGGTCAGCCCGTTCCGGCAGCTCGACACGTTGGCCGCTCGATCCGGCGTTCCGGCGAGCAAGAGGACGGGCAACGAGCCGAGCAAGGCGAGCTGCGCAAGGACACGGAAGCGTCGACCCGACACGAGATGCCGCATGAGGTCTCCCCTCGACGAAAAATGCTTTGGTGAGCTGTCGGAAGATGGGATCGCGGTCGACAGCACTCAGGAAAGCGGCAGATACGTCATGAGGCTATGCTCTTACCCACGACAAAGCAAGCACAAACGCGAAGCGCTGTCCGCCGGATTAGTTCTCGCAGGAGCCGCTCGACGCGCGTAGTATGGAGGCCATGAACGAAGCGCAAGAGCTGCTGCCCGTCATTCGCTGGTACTGCGAGGGCCGCTCCGTCAGGCCCGACGGCGAAGAAGTCAAGTGCCCCCCGAAGCTCAACCAGCAGCAGGGCCGGCGCGCCGCGTTCGGGATCCTCGCCGACAACGGGTGGGCCATGATCGACATCCAGCCCGATGATCGACTGGTCGTCATGGAGGCCCGCAAGCCCGGCCTCGACCCCGGCGACTTCGGTCCCCAGGTCGCCCGGGCGCTGCACGCCATCGGCTGGCCGATGGCCATTGCCGCGGCCGACTGGTCAGTTCCGTCGGGCCGCGTTTCCCGTGGCCGGTCCGCGGAAATGAAGCGGGTCTCTGAGGTTCTGTAGCTCGCGGTAGTAATAGAGCGAGGTCGGCCGTTTGCCCGTGAACCTCAGGCTCTTCA